>Ga0307512_10001521_pt1 | contig 32532 bp, 28 predicted proteins | sample 14_EM_MG_FD_200267 | JGI IMG/M metagenome (GOLD analysis project Ga0307512, IMG submission 200267) | Populus trichocarpa ectomycorrhiza microbial communities from riparian zone in the Pacific Northwest, United States - 14_EM | ecosystem: Host-associated > Plants > Roots > Unclassified | place... | reverse complement strand
AGAGTGTGTAGTTCCCACTCCCCGAGAGCCTGATCATCTGGCATGCTAGCCACGAGCTTCTGGACGCCATCCCCATTTTTGAAGCTTGGGAAACGCAGAGCGGTGTTTTCTTCCTTCAGCACGTTGTCATAGTATGTCTTCATACCCTTCTTCTTGATCCCACACTGAATATATTTGTACTTTTCATGCGTCGCGAACGGGTAGTAGGGATTGTTCTGTAGGTTCGTTTCAAGGCAACCCTGAGCGTCGCGTTCCCATGGCTCAGCAATGTAATCGCTCAGCGGAGTGCTGGTGCCGGGGTATGTATTCGTCCGCTGCAGAGGAGGTGGCGGTGGTTGAGACTCCGAGTCTGCGATGGTTTCAATGTGTTCGAGGTAGGGTATTGTGTCCAAGTCTTTGACTGAATCCTTGTTAGCATTGAATTCACGACGCTGAGCGGGTTTAACGCGTCGGGGCGCGCTGCAAACAGTCAGATTCTTTGCAACATGAAGGTGTTCAGGATGGTGTAATTTGATATGTTTAAGTCGCCAGCTGTCTGAGGTGAACTTCTTTCGGCATGAAAATTCGGGGTAACGGAATGGGGTCTTCTCTGGCATTGTCGACGACACGGGAGGAGTGAAGTATTCACTGTAGAATGGGACGAAAGTTGTAGCTGGGCCTGAGCAGTCTGGTGTGGGTATATGCTCACAATACTTGAGAGATTTATTGAGCCTCAACCATCATGCCAGGAGTTGCAAAAACACTGCATGCGCGATGTCCCATAATACTATAAATAAATAAAAAATAAACCCTGAGCAATCCAAAAACCTCGCGACGCAGGTAATAATCAATGCCTGAGATAAATAGATTAGAACAAGGGAAACGAACAAGCCCACAACCCTAACCCAAACGAACAAAACACCTCCACGCGTGCATTAATCGCTTCCTGAGATGAATAGATTACAGCAAAGGAATCTCACAAGACAAGAACCCACCTCAACGTAGCGGAATGAAGCCCAGAGTGAATGTACAAAGTTGTGTAGGTTATCGGGTGTGTTTTGGAACGAGAGGCATTGTTTTGTGCAAGTCACGTGATGTCGAGATAGTTCAGGATGCTGGCGGTGGGTGTAATTGCTGGCGGTGTGTTTAATACGGGAGGAAAAGAGAATTGAGGTGTAGGTGGGAAGAAGGGATATATATACTCGGGTTCTTGCGATTTGGTTCATATCCTGCGGTTTGTTGGTTAATGAACACAAAACGGCCCAGCCTTCATCTTGCACGACCACCAGCCACCTCATGAATGAGGAGCCTCGAGACAAGATTTAGTACTCGCGGTGAGGACAGTTTGCGACGCTAGGCGTTGCTTTGGCATCGCATCTGACGTTTACCGCTCAGACCTCGTGCATCTCGGAGCAAACTGAGTAGTTCTCAAGTTGTCCCAACTGTGCAACCATCCAACACGGCTACCAACGCCTAGCAGTGGAAAAAGCACAGGCAACAGATGTCATAGGATAGAGAATACGTCATTGTTCGCTTTGCGATGCTTATAGCTCTGCCAAAGGGGGATTTCCACCGGGAAGCTGAAGATATATACAATCGATGGTTCGAAGTATTGAGCCAAGAACGAGTGCAATACAATGATAGTCACGCCATGATGGCATAAACACCCTTCAAGCGGTGCAAATGGACCTTCAGACGTTGCTGTAACAGTGAATATCAATGCTCAGTTTAATCTGAGTTGAATCTGATGGCAGTTAACCCCATAATTGAATGCTTTTGAAGGGATCTCGTCCCCGAGTATTGTCAGGGTTAAGAGTCTAGCGCGGTCCACACTGCGCCACCATTTTTTGTCGAATCCGCACATAGTTGCTCATATAGGAGTCTACCTCCCCTGCCGTTGCATATGCATGCAGAGGATATTATTCTTACCTTCTTAACGTCGAACATCGATATCGGAATATTCCTTCCGACAGCCCTCACCCTGACACGACTCCGGTCGTACGAAATGTTCGAAGTCTTGCTAATCATCAGAATCGACAAAAGGGTAGGCCTTCGGGGTATTCTCAACTTCCGCCTGCTAAAGACGCATTTCCATACCGGCTGGCGAGAGGGATTCCTCTCAAGGAGGGAGTTCCGTACCCTCTACAATCCAAGGTCAGAACTCCACCCCCTCATCTTCGCTGAACAATTCTCATGTTGCAGATATCACTCAATGTGTGACTTCCACCCCGTCCACTACACAGCGACAGTCAATAATTACTCCAACCGCCACTCCGGGTACAAGCAGTCGTAACACACCAGCTCCCAGCAGAATGATACAGACAGACTCAACTTGTCGCATTGTATCCAGGCCCGCATCCGTCATTGCTAGCACTCCTACTCCTCCCAGCGGTCTTGAAAACCTGCCTACCCCCATCCCGAATCCAGAAGCCCACGCGATCATTACAAATCCAATGGGAATGTGAGCTACCGAAAAGAATCACAGACAGAGGCAGTGGCAATTGCAACTACAGGCGGTGTCTACACCTCGATCAATGGTCTCCGGCAGTCGCTGCATCCATCGATTTGGTCACTCAGACATGACGCGTCTTGTATTTGCAATGGGCAGACTCCTGGAGCACTACATGTGGAACAGACGGCCGTTTATGAGTGCAAGCAACTTGGAGATGGTAAGTTATGCAACGCGACGCGCACAAAGGAGATCTTGAAATAGGTATGCTGAAGCAATGGCCCACGTTGGATATTACACACTCAAACCAGTACCAGGTTTGAGCACAAGTCAATTAGGTTAAATCCCATTTTATTCAATCAGCAAGGGACAACATAGCAGAGCTTCATGATCTGCACCGCTTTGAATCCGCCGCAGAGCGTTTGGAATCCATTGATTCCCTTCTGGCAGACAATAAATATCTTTTTCCTGTGGCAGAGCGTGTGGAAGGTGGTGTACGCGGTCCAAATCCAACGCAGAGAGAGTCGAAAGCTGCTAAGGAATGGCCAGCATCCACTATACTTCCTGGCAGAAGCAATCCCGGGGATTATCTACATCAAATTCTATCATCGGGGGAATAACCGCTGTAAGTATGCTGATGGATTTTATAATTCCATGATTAACGACAAGGACGGTCATATACCCTCGCCACTGATCATGTTTACATGCACCGCCTTGCGCCATGCTCTCATGGAGTGGCAAAAGAACAAAGGTGTTCATCCGAAAGCGTCCAAGTCAAAGCTGAATGCGGACAGACCTGATCGCTTGAACTACTTCAACTACAAGAATGACGGTGGTAAGAATGCATCCTGCTGCGCTGCATTGGGTCGCAAGTTGTTAACCTCGCCTGGTGTTGCAGACACCTATACATTCTTGATCAATACCTAAAACCCACTACCGGAGAGCTACCAACAGAGGGTGTATATAAATACTCTTGTGTCAATCAAGCATCAGATCCAACAGGCGGAGAACCCAACGTCTGCCGAGGTCATCAGCATGGAAGCAGCGCGTGTTGACAATGCTATTGTTCTTGACTATTTGACCTCCGAAGTAGCACTTGAGGAGCCTGAGATTGGAAGCACTGACCCAAACATCCCGATAGACAACAATTGCACGGATGACGAACTGCATTTCGGGATGCCAGGGGGCAGCGGGGATTACGAAGATGAAGCTGACGAAAGCGACGAGCGCGATGCCATCCCCACCGCCAGCCGGCGACGACGGCGCCCGACTGAACTCGAGAGGTTTGACCTGGGAACCAGTGATGTCGATGGGTATGAGGGCGACGATGGCGATGATGCGGATGCGGATGAGGAGGAAGAAGCATCGCTAGCTGATGATGGATCAACGCAGAATGTGGAGGACTGAGGGCATAGTACTAGAGAGTGTGAAGATTGGACATGGCGATGATGCGGATGCGGATGAGGAGGAAGAAGCATCGCTAGCTGATGATGGATCAACGCAGAATGTGGAGGACCGAGGGCATAGTACTAGAGAGTGTGAAGATTGCACATGGCGATGATGCGGATGCAGATGAGGAGGAAGAAGCATTGCTAGCTGATGATGAATCAACGCAGAATGTGGAGGACTGAGGGCATAGTACTAGAGAGGGTGAAGATTGGACAGTATATTTCAGACCTGTAAAATATGATAATGGCGAAGCAAATGCAACGGCAAGCGATGTATCCGAAGCGAAGACTCTATTGTAATACGTCACAACATCTCAAAACTAAACATATATGGGGAGAGTGCGGCATCCGATATATAGCAATATCCGGCGAGGTTAAATGTGGCACTCGGCCGGAGAAAGGCATAAACATTGCCAGGCATTGTGTAAAGTTCTTCAGCATAACTGCAGCCCCTGCGAAGAGTGTAACACAGGTGTCGTTCTGATGATGCGTATATGTCACCACAAAGTAAAGGAGGTACGTATGCAACGCGACGGGTAGCGTGTAATTCTCCATCAGAGGGTATGAGGTTCCGTCAGAGCTGTCAAAGCCGTCCAGAACACCTGGGTGTTTCAGATGGAAACTAGGGTCGTTGCTGATGAATATTAGTATATTAAATTTGTACCTGTAAGACTGTATCCAGCAGTGGAGACTTAAATGCCGTAGTATTCTAATAATTTTTTCTCAGCTTGGCCCCATCTCCATCAAGAAATTATTATCCTAGTATATGGTTGATATGGTTAAATCTAATTAAAGTATTTTATCAAGTACACTTTACAGCAAAGAATTTATATATCCTAGAAATTGCATTATGGAGTAAATAAATAAGCTCTAATTTAAGGGAGTACCTCTTAAGTGAGTTATTATAGTATTTAATATTTGTATTATTGTAATTATTTAATACTATAATTTATATTTATCAAACCTTCAGACTGTTGTATGACAGGTATGATTCAGTACAAAATATGCTGCATATAATGCAACTCAAAATGCGTGCAAATGCTTCCATTTCATTATCTTATATTTGTATTGTTTGGTTGAAGTTTTCTGATGGTATAAGATGGGTTGCATACAATATTGTGGCTTGGCATATTTTAGAAGGGTGCATGTAAGCATCTCTCCGCCTCTTCCTCATCCTACTTAACTACTTGATCAAGATTCAACTCCTCCTCTTGACACGTGAAAATTTGCCGTTAGTGTCCACCTCAGACCTGCATGGGGCAAAATTACTCTTCAACCGCTGCTGCGGACAGCATTGCTCGCGCTGGTATCGACATTCCAGAGCTTGCAGATGTCTCCTACGAGAAGTCATTGGGTTCAGCTCGCTTTCTCAAGACTATCAGAGCTAGACATCACGATGGAATGGTCGTCATTAAGATCTTTGCGAAGCCACTGGCCAGCTTTCCGCTTGAACGGCATAGGGATCATATTATTCGTACGTTGCTATGTTTAATTAGTTTGTTGCGATGTTGGTTCTCATTGCGTTACAGATGATCAAGAAGTTTTAGAAAGCGTTGTGAATGCTTTCCCGTATGAAAGATTAGTGGAAACGGAACGAGCTGCCTATTTGGTTCGGCAGTATCTCTACAGTAGTTTATACGACCGTATCAGGTTCCTATTACCCTCCTTACCGGATATCGAAGATGGCCGCTGATTTACTCCAGCACCCGACCCTTTCTGGAGGAAGTAGAAAAGCGGTGGATTGCCTTTCAATTATTATGTGGACTTCGGGATTGCCATGCTGGTGGAGTGCATCATGGCGATATCAAATCCGAAAATATCCTCGTAACTTCCTGGAATTGGATATATATCTCAGATTTTGCACCCTTCAAGCCCACATATCTTCCTGCAGACAATCCGGCTGACTTTTCATACTTTTTTGATACCTCCGGCAGGAGAATATGTTACGTCGCTCCGGAACGGTTTCTTGATACCGGCCAAAAAAGGGTTGATTCTCGGGTTACTGATGAAATGGATATATTTAGTCTCGGTTGTGTTATTGCGGAGGTTTTCTTGGAGGGGACCCCTCTATTTACTCTTTCACAACTCTTCAAATACCGATCCGGAGAATATGATCCTTCACCATACTTGGCCAAGATTCAGGATTTAGGCATTCGACAACTTGTGCAACACATGATTAGCCTTGATTCTTCTCGGAGGTATTCAGCAGAAAAATATTTGAACGAGTGGAGAAGAAAAGCGTTTCCGGAATATTTCTACAGCTTCTTGCACCAATACATTGGCTTCGTCACCGATCCCACTTCTGGTCGCAGCCAACTTGATTCGGGCAGTGACTCATATGGCCGAGCAGATGACAGAATAGATAGAATATATCACGATTTTGATAAGATCTCCTTTTTCCTTGGATTCGACCCGAATGACGAACTAGGGAGGTCCTCTCGCAGAGATGATATTATTCCAGTTTGTTTAAACATACCCAATGATCGGTGGGGTTCATCCAATGTGCGGAGGATGCATGTGGTATCTGATGACGGGACATTGATTTTTTTGAGTCTTGTTGCCTCATCATTGAGAAATACATCGAGAACTGGTGCCCGAGTGAGAGGTTGTGGTTTGATGCTGGCCTTCGCAGAAAGAATATCGGATGAAGCAAAGATGGATCGATGTTTACCATATCTTGTTAGTCTTCTTGGGGATGAAAGTGTTGTTGTCCAGGTAGCCGTCATACGTGCTCTCACGCAGTTGGTTAGTACAGCTTCTACCTTACATTTCAAGGCTTTCTCTTCTGATCCCTGGGGTAGATGGAAATCGTCGAAGTTGTGTCACCAACAAACTCACACGTTTTTCCGGACTATATACTCCCCAAACTCTCTCCCTTTGCAACTAGCGAAAATACATTAGTGCGAGCTACTTATGCGTCATGTCTCGCATCGTTAGCCAATAGTGCTACACGGTTTCTCGACATGACACAAGCTTTACGCGTTGAGGGAGTTTTACCAACAACAGATCCGGAAGCGGAAGCTGGTAGTGACACCGCATCAGCACAAGCTTTATTTGATACATCCAAGAATACCCTTGTGCTTTACTTTCAGGATCACGCAAAGGCTCTATTGACAGATGGTGATTCGACAGTACGCCGGACTTTTTTGAGATCAGTGTCTGGACTGTGTGTGTTCTTCGGTCAGAGCAAGGCAAACGACATCATCCTAAGCCACCTTAATACTTATCTGAACGACAAGGACTGGATCTTGCGTTGTGCTTTTTTTGAAACTATCACTGGAATTGCGACATACTTAGGAAGTGTTTCATTAGAGGAATATATTATGCCGTTGATGGTGCAGAGCCTGACTGATCCGGAGGAATTTGTAGTTGAAAAAGTGCTGAGGTCACTAGCAAATATGGCCGAGTTGGGGCTATTTCAAAGGAGCAAGACTTGGGAGCTTGTGGGTATTGTTGGCAGGTTCACAATGCATCCAAATATTTGGATCAGGCAGAGTGCAGTTGGGTTTATCGCAGCCAGTACGAAGTGGCTGGCTCCTGCAGACATCTACTGTATCGTTTATCCGCTTGTTCAGCCATTTTTGAAGACGAAAATGGTGGATCTTTCGACATTGAGTCTGTTGGAAACTCTCACAAAACCGGTATGTATCGACCCCTACATTTGGTTGGGATATTGTTGTGATATCTCCTGTTTAGCTTCCGAGGAATGTGTTTGACATGGCCGTGATGTGGGCCACACAAGCACGGAATGGTGCATTTTGGACCACGGCGCAAGGGCAGCGCACGTTTGGCATCGGAAACGAAATTACCTCAAAGGCCTGTGCTCGAGTTGCGCAGGCTGGGGGAAATTCCCGGGTTGCTAAAAGCTACGAGGATGAGAACTGGCTCAATAAACTAAGAAATCTTGGAATGTCCGCTGATGATGAGTGGAAAATAGTGGCTTTAAGAGAATATATCTGGCGAATGGCCCAGTCTAGGCCCAGACTACTCTCAGATAGTACAAATTCATTGCCAAGTACCACGATATCCCTGCAGAATCTCAAAATCACACCACGGACGATCTTTTTTGATGAGAATGAGGCTTTTTTCAGTCTTCGCACACCGCTTTCGGTATTGGGGAATCCTGTAGGGCCACTCACGATTGGGGATGCATTGATAGATGCTTCGAAGCCAATCGACAGTCCTCTCAGAAAGTCAACATCAAAGATGCAACTGAGGCAAGTGGCATCTGATGTTCGCCGCCAACATCGAAATGTAGAGAGCGGCGGAATCTTATCGGTATCTGGATCAACTACTCCAACAATACCTGCTGTGCATTCGGATACTAACCTCATATGTTCTATCACGACGAAACCATTACATATACCTAAGGTGGGCATAACTGGGAATGTCGAGTCCAATACACTACCAAGCTGCATTGAGAATGGGATCGTATTGCATCATAAATCGAGCAAAACTAGCTTGCTTAGTAGAGGGATGGCCCCATCAAAAGCATCTGCTGCGACAAGTACTGTGCCTGCGACTGCGTTTGGTAGAGTCGAGGGGCCATATCCGAGGGAAGCAAGCAAAGGGATTGAACACACCGCGGCGGAAGTGCCCGCTTATAATTTCCGCGCAGCCCATTCATATGATGGAAACGATCCGCACATATTGAATATCTTGGACGCAATGTTTCTACAAAATTATCCCAGTGATATCGTGGAGTTTGGACCTGTCATTGTACCACTCCAACGGCGACAACCAATTCGGAAGAGCAATGGCCGCCATACCGGGGGTACATGGAAGCCTGAAGGAGCTTTCGTTGGCTCTTTTGGAGAGCACCAGGAACCGATCAACAGGGTTGTGGTAGCGCCAGATCATAACTTCTTTGCAACAGCATCCGATGATGGTACTATCAAGATATGGGACTCCACTAGGCTGGAAAAGAATGTCGCTTTCCGAGCCCGGCAAACTTATAAGCATGGCAGTAACGTCCAAGTAAAAGCACTGTGTTTTGTAGAGAATACTAGGTGTTTTGTATCGGGCGCCACTGACGGCAGCATTCATGTTGTTAAGGTGGATTTTTCAACAACAGCCACAAAGTACGGTAAAATGACGGTTATGAGGGAATACCAATTGCCCGAACCACACGAATACGCAGTATGGATGGACCACTTCAAGGTAGATAACAACTCTATATTACTCATCGCAACCAACGCTTCGAACATCCATGCCCTGGATCTTAGAACAATGAACATCCTTTATACGCTCAAGAACCCTACCTACCACGGCACGCTATCTTGTTTCTGCTTGGATCGGAAGCGCAACTGGGTGATAGTCGGTACTACCTATGGGATTTTGGATATGTGGGATTTACGCTTTCAATTGCGCCTAAAGGCCTGGGGACTTCCTGGATCTACCCCTATACACAGATTGCAAATCCACCCATCGAAAGGGCGACACAAATGGGTCATTGTTGCAGGTGGTGCAAGCCAGGGTGAGATGAGTATCTGGGATTGTGAGAAAACTCAATGCAAAGAAGTGTATCGCTCTGGCCCAGTGGGAGGCAAAGAGTGGTCTAAAGACTTCGAACCCTGGAATGTAGACGAAGAGTCTCCTGACAATATCTTACAGCGCTTCGCAACATCACCTAATCACCTTCAACTCCCAGCAATCGGCGGTGGGAACGCTGTTGATCGCGGAGTGAGAGCTTTATATGCGGCACAGGACGTGGTGGAAAGTGACTCAGATGCCCGGGTGCTCCCTGGATTCATTATCAGCGCCGGAGCCGATAGAAAAATTCGATTTTGGAATTGCGTCAGAGTCGAAGGGTCTATTGTTGTTCATGGCCTGGAAGTCGAAGAGCCAAAACCAACATATACCAGCATACATCCGTCGCCAGTTTTAACCATCTACACTGAGAATTCGTCGCAAGGCGATACAGAGTCTTTGTCTAGTGTTGGAAGCGGAGGAATTCGGAGGTTCTTAGGAGCTAGTAGTGCAAGCTGTGAAGAAAGTGGAAACACTGATGTCGGTACTGTATTTCGGTGGGGTGGAGGCAAGAAAAAGAACGCAAGCGGGAGATCGCCTAGGAGCACTGTTATCAGCCAGCAACAGCAGCAACTGCTCAAGAGCCATCTGGATTCTGTCACAGATGTTGCATTCCTGGAGTTACCGTACGGTATGGTAATTAGTGTTGACCGGGGTGGCATGATTTTCATATATCAATGAACATTTCACAATACTTAAGATAGATGGATTATAGGGTTTGGATAAAGTTCATGAAGCATCAGAGGTTTTATGCGTGATAGATGTTATCCAGACTAGGGCTTCGCTAGCTCACATTTACGGAATGATTCGAAAAAGCTGTCCGCAACGCCGGGTGTTAGCATAATCTACAGTCTCAGGCAGACGTATTCCTGATCGGCCGTTTCACCACAACTTACAGCAAAACCATCCGACAACCACCGTAGCCTGTTTTATACGTGAATTGGGACAAAATTGTAGCTTGGTTTTGGTTATACATTAACTTCTGTATCCTCCTAAATACTTAGATGACCGCAAATATATGGATGAATTGTTTCTATATTTCCCATTTCTACTGTATGTACGTTGCTGGTAGAGTGCTGTTCTTAATTGTTAATAGTTCTCTCTTAGCATTAGCTGATGTATTCAGTACAATTGTACTATGCAGATGTGCAAACTTGTCATGTAATTATAGGCTACTACTGTGTACCTAATCTTGTAACATCTAGTAAAAACCAGAAATGTGGACTTACAGAGGCTTTCAATTTTTGATATAAGCAATAAGCACTGATTGTGCTAAACACCACATTGTCAAACAATACTAGATCTTACCTATCAAACATCACTTCACAAATATTGGGGTACAGCAAACATCTTTTGGTCCCACAGTTCAACTTCATTTGGTCAAATATATTTATCAGACCTTGGATAAGTGCTAAGCTAAATAGGTAATACATAAATATATGGTAAGATTACCTTTCAGCTTATCCTATTTCTATCTTCAGTAATCACCTTCCTATTGTCTTATATTTTGCTATTCTAATGTGTTAAATTTGACATTTCCATTTACAGCAAATAATGATTAGGTATATTGGGATATACAGATAGTCGGATGAGATATTAGTAGTATATATACAATATGAAGTTGTAATAGATTACATTATACTGAAGTTAGATAGTGATAATAATAGTTAGTTCTTAATATACTACTTTCAACAGATATAATTGTTTGTAGATTGAATTGTGATGAGTGATAGTGATTAGTGAACATATTAATATCAATTACTGATTCATTACGGGAAATAAGTAATAGTCTAATCCAGAGGGAAGGATAATTCTAATATTTGAAACGGTAGAGTAATATATAGAGGGCAATTTCTATATTATGTAATGAAAAATAATTTATATTGAATTCATAAATAAACCAGCTGAGTAAGTATTGACCACAACTGTCAGTAGGTAGAAAACTAACTACGCATTACCAAGTAACTAGAGAGGAAAAGATAAAACAACAAAGTATTATTAATAAGATGAAACTGTCAAGTAGTTGCACATTCTGTTATCTAAAGTGTTAATGTTATCTTGCCTCAGGCTGAATTTGATATAGTGGTAGAACCCAATCTTCAATGTGATAATATTAACAATTGAAAATTAGTTCAAATACTTGAACTACATTTAAAAATAATGGAAAATAATTGAAATTTAATATTACACTACTATTTCTATATACTGTCACATATCTTCAGCAGTACACTAATAGTGTAAACTATTATTTTAAAATGGTATCAAAAACTCCTTAATATACTGTTCAATTTTTATGCCAGAATGTAATTTTCCACTATTCTATAAAATTCTACTTTGTATATTACAATATTTCAATATAGTGCTTTTCTTTTACAAATGAAAGAATAGTTATCAACTCAAACCAATATTTCCAAATGATTGTTGGATCGTTCGAATTATAAGAAAGTTCTAAATCGATTACTTTCTTTTGAATGGGCACTCAAATTTGACAATAATTGAAGAGGTCAGATGGGTAGACTGTGGAAGCTTGTTAGGGCCGTTGGTGTTACACGTACATTTCTGGGATCATACTTAGTGTTAGCAACGGATCCGGGTAACCCGCCAGCGGTCCGGGTTCGGACTGGAAGAATGGGTTGGTTTGGTTCTAGACCTGACGAAAGACCCAACGCGCTGCCTCCTGGCAGGCCAAACCTGGACCGGTACCCGTCAACCCGCGGGTTGTGCCATGTTTGGCTAGACCTGTCGGTTCGAATCTCCGGTTCTGTGTTTCGGGTTTTACTATTTATGGTTGCATTCAGATATCCTACTGTTATTTGCAAAATATTGACTATGGTACGGCATAGTCATTTTCTGATGTATTGACAGCCTTTATATAGGAAACAAGTAGAGAGACGCTCCCTGCCCCACCCTGAAAATGAGCATCAATGGAGCGTCAACAATTGATGGTCTTGCATTGTGGGTGATCGAAGTGGCGCTTAATCACACGTATCTATAAACAAGTGGTTGGCAGCCTTCATAACCAATTAAGTGAGTGATATTCCCACGATAGCCTCCTGAACAGTAACAACTTATTTCATTTACAAAAGTGCAACTAAGTGTTCACGAGCATTTTAGACTACGAAGATGGCCAAATCTGAGTATAAGAACTTTATCAGCCACAGCGAGCTTTGATGAACCATGATCGAAGGCCCAAGAATATTGACACTCCGTTGATGCTCATTTCAAAGATGGGGCAGGGAGCGTGTCGCCTTCTGTTTTGGCAATAAAGGATGGCAATACTTCCATTATGTGTAATCACTACCAAATTGCGTTGTTATTACATGACTTACAGGACCAAGAATTGTTGACGCTCCGTTGACGCTCATTTTCAAGATGGGGCAGGGAGCATCTCGCTTCCTTTTTAGCCTATAAAGGATGGCAACACTTCCATTATGTGTAATTACTACCAAGTTGCGTTTTTATTACCTGACTTACAGGACCAAAAATTGTTGATGCTCCATTGACGCTCATTTTCAAGATAGGGCAGGGAGCGTATCGCTTTCTTCTTTGCCTATAACGGTTGTCAATGCTGCCGTTCTGTATAACCACTACAAAATTACTTCTTGATTACCAGACTAACAAGACCCAAAATTGTTGACGCTCTGTTGACGCTCATTCTCAAGATGGTGCAGGGAGTGTGTCGCTTTCTATTTTGCCTATAAAGGATGGGAATACATCCATTATGTGAAATCACTACAAAATCACGATTTTATTACCTGACTTACAGGACCAAAAATCATTGACACTCTGCGGACGCTCATTTTCAAGATGGGGCAGGGAGTGTGTCGTGTTTTTTTTTGCCTATAAAGGTTGTCAATGCTGCTGTTCTGTATAACCACTACAATAGTACTTTTTAATTACCAGACTAACAGGACCTAAAATTGTTGGCGCTCTGTTGATGCTCGTTTTCAAGATGGGGCAGTGAGTGTGTTGCTTCCTCTTTTGCCTGTAAAGGATGCCAACACTTCCATTATATGTGTTCCCAACCAAATCGCGTTTTGATTACCTGACTCACTGGACCAAAAATCGTTGACGCTCCGTTGACGCTCATTTTTAGGATGGGGCAGGGAGCATCTCACTTTCTTTTTGGCCTATAAAGGATGGCAACACTTCCATTATGTATCATTACTACTAAGTCGCGATTGTATTACCCGACCTACAGGACCAGACATCGTTGACACTCCATTGATGCTCATTTTGCCACGGGCATATCCACAATATACCATCATTTCATTTGGCAGAATATATCATTAATGGTGTTTTGACAGCCTTTCTATTGTCGTCATGTACTATCTTCATTATCACTACATTGTTCTTTAATAATACATATGAATAGATCCTTTAAAACATACTATAAAGTGTCCGGTAATTGTAGATAATACTACACTCAAAAATCACGTTCCTTACAATCAATGTTCGTTTCCACTTGCAGTTTCACTCAATCGCCTGCTGTCGTCTGCAAAGTAAATGTTAGCTGTATTACCATGCAGCAGATAGTGTACTAACCAGTGGATGTTCCTTTATCAGTCCTCAAATCTGGAATAAAATCTTCATCGTGCTCGCTATCCTCTGTAGATGCATCCTGATTGAACAACTCAGTGCTCAGAAGAATTTTAGGTATATATACATATCCAGCAGGCAGGTTTGCAATTTGGGAACTTCGGGCACCATGATTGTCACCAGGTGGCGCAGGTGGCATTCCGGGTGGAGGTGGCGTTCGTTCTGGTGTCGGCTGTTTTCGTCGGACGTGAGGCGGTGCCCCCGTTCTTTGGCGCCTCCACCATGTCCGTGCAGCATTCACTGTGCCATTTTGACAAGGAAGGCAGCCGTCAGCTTGATTTTCATAAACCATTGCCGGGTGTCATTCTATCGCAGCTTTCACCTTTCTACGCCCAGGAAATTCAACACCCTGCTTCTTCTCTTCTCTGACTTCTGCGCAAGGTTTCTTGATCAGGTGTTGCGTTTCCTCTATCACGGCACGCAAAAACCCTCCTTTGGCCATTTTGGCTATATTCAAGGCAAGGCGCATGTCTCTCTGTTCTAGCTGTACCTGACCTGCTTGCCTTGCCATAGTAGCAGACGTGTTGAAAACCTACAAGAAATTGGCTGCTGGTTCTAAAAGTGAGAATCGGCAATTACCTCTACCATACACACTTCCATAGTCTCCTCTAAGGTATTTGATGCCTTTTTCGCGCATTTTCTGGGACGCATGTCACAAAAGTTGTCCATGAAAATGCCAGAGCTGAATACATCGTGATGTTGACTTTCACGGACTGTGCGGACAGAGGCCCTCATCGACCATGTGGGTTTTCTGTCACAGGCAGCGATATATTGGTCGCGTAGCTCCCTCCGTATACCCGCTGATTATTATGCGATCAATTGACAGCCGTCTACCATGATATGGACGTACTCACATCCTATTGCATGCTGCTTCTTGTTCGTGCTGCTTCTGGTTTAACGGACAATTTTTGAATGTGCGTCCAGGGTCACATTTTCGGTGGCTACATCGGCAGCTTTGCGGTGGACTAACTGCTGTCTGCGTTGTTGCTGTGTCCTTTCATGTGATGCATTGTATGAAGCACCCATCGTTTCGCTCGATTTGGATCCGCTGTCACCTGTCCGAGGTGTTTGTGTAGCCATGAATTGCTCGTGTGGAAAAGGAGAGGAAGATGATACCCAAAAGAAGTGGGCAGTTCTGAGGAATATATAGTTAGCTTGAATTCAAAGAAGACTGAGCGACCGCCAACTTGTACGTTCTACTCATGATGAATCCGCCTACCGCAAGCTGCAGGTTGCAGGGGATTCCAATAATCCCGTGATATGCAGAGAGTGGGTCCGATGTTGTATGTTTGTTTACAGGGATAAATTCAAGTGTATGACAGCCGAAATCTCATTAAAGTTACATATAAACAGGACACCCTTCTATGGAAAGGACTTCTGGTGATGTTTGTCTCAAGAGATCACCGGGATCGTACATGAAACTGATGACTAAAGTCGAGTCTTCTTGTACAGTTATCATGACTATTCCCAATGTAGTGACTGTCAAAACACAGAATTTGCTTTGTTCACGTTGATCAAGCATACCAACCTTGACATAAAAGATGCAGCTTGCCTCAATATGGTCCATATCTTGCAACATCCAAAATCTCCCCCAATAACAGTCAACACGAAATACAATGGTCAATGCTCTGAAAAAGAACCCTTCTGCTCTCCCGGCAGGCAAATATGGCAATTCAAGAAAGCAGTCCACATGACGACGTCATCAAATGAATGAAGGGAAGAGCGGGTTCGAGGCAGAATGGGTCCGAGCCCTTGGAGCATTGGGTAGCCTGGGATCCAAAAAGAAGCTCGCGGCAGAGACAAAACGTGAAATGCACTTTTTCAGCAATGAAGAGAAGAGCAATGGATTGAGGATTATGTGGAGAGAGAGACTACGGTGGCAAGAAAGCGAGTTGAAGATGCAGAGACAGCGATTAAGCAGAAACAAGAAGATATGAGCAATGTTGAAAAGGCGGGATTGACCACCTGAAAGCCTGAAAAGACACTTGAAGAGATGCTGAATGATATCAGAGACAGTCTGAGCGATCTTGCAAGTTCCGACAATGAGGAGGATCCAGTAGATGAGGAAGATGACGAAGATACAGAGCAGCACAAGCTGAGCGAAGATGACGAACCCGGCTGGGTGATGGGCATGATCTCCAAAACCGTGCAACACTGCATGGAGAGGTTTCGGCAGAAGCAGATGAAGTTTGAGGAATTGACACAACCGGGATGGGGGGATGCGGCCGACTACTTCCGCGAAAGAGATATAAAGTATGGAATGACGGAATGGAAGGTTCCAGCAGTAGTTAAGTCACAAACGGATTAAGTTGCAGTGGCACCTCCCCCGAGAACATGTGGAGATTTTATAGAGAATCTTGATATCATCCCCGGAATATCGTGAATGCCGGAAGATACCTCTTGACCAGGAAGTAGCCATTTGAGACCAGGTTCAAGTAAACCACAGATGCCTGAACGCATATCTCCTCTCCCGCCCGGCATGGCGTCCGATTTGTCTCAGATTAAGTATGCGACGCCGGTTGAACCTGTAAGATTGTACCACTGCATATTGTCTCCCAAGCTAATTACCATATGGAAATCGGACTCGGACGAAGAAATGGTGACAGCTCCTGCGTCAGCGGAGGAATAGATTGTCAGATTGACATTTTTGACGATGTAAAGCTGGGAAAAGCAATTTGCGTTCCTCTTTCGCTACCTGTCAGCTTTCTCCTGATTTCAGTGACCAAATTACGAGACATGATGATTCATCTGTGCATGTGCAAGTGTCGTACACACCATTAGAATGCGGTCAATTCCAAATCATGCCATTAGATGACCAATAAGCCAGTTATCATCATCCCTGTTACTGTTAAGTGCGAAAGCAAAATCTAAATTAGTGACAAAATTTACCAACGACTTTTAGGAAAGTGATGTCATACGAGTCATAGAAGGAGCGGTCAAAGCGGAATATGAACCTGTATGCATTCCTCCATGCATTCACCGACATAGCTCTCCGCTTAGCCCTGGTCCACATGGTCGAGATTTTGAAAATTGCATATGGGATGTCATGGAAATCGAGGAGAAGGAGCTGGATCAGGAATGGTGGGACACTCAGGGGATATTGACCAAAAAATAGTGGCTGGATCTGTATGCCGCAAATTGCTGGCCGAAAGTGCTGGAACGTAATATGGCTATGTCATTTATCGCTCATATCACGCATGTAGTAGTGAATCAGATAGTGAGGGGCAACAAACCATCTGGATGCAAATAATAATACACAGAAAGGATATATTGGTTGTCAATAATGCAAATATACATTTGGACTACAATGATTGAGCTGACAATGACAATTAGACTGTGTGTAATATGAGCGTCAATGGAGCGTCAATGATTCATAGTCTTTCACTTTCGGAAATCAACCGGCCACATAGACACATCCTGACAAAGTGAATATATTGGTTGTTTCAATAGTTACAAGGACAAGGTAAATGCTCATTGCCACACCCTAGAAATGAGGGTCAACAGAGCGTCAATGATTTTTTGTCTTGCATCTTGGATAATCCAAACACTAGGCAATAACTCTCACTCATAATCAGAGTATTGGCTGCCTTTCTAGGCAAATATGCTACGGAAGACATCGCTCATGTCTCCAAAAAATGAGCCTCAACGGAGAGTCAACAAGGTTGAGTCCTTTACTTTCGGCAATCAAAAGGCGATATAGTCGAGGCCTTGAAACGTGAGTTTTTTGTTTGTCCTCATACGCCAAATGGAAAGAAACCCATTGGTTACCCCATTCTAGAAATGAGCATCAGCCGAGCGTCAAACATTTGTGGTCATGCATTTGGGATAATCCAAGGGCTGTTCAATGATATTTGCCCACATTTGACATATCGGCCACCTTTCCACCCAAAAATGCTAACGACGACATTGCGACTATCTCCTAAAATCGAGCCTCAACGGAGCATCAACGATTTTTCGTCTTGCATCTTGCATAATCCAACCACTGTGCAACGACACTTATCCATATTCCATATATCAGCTGCCTTTCAACCGAAGAATGCTTGGAAAGACAACACGACTATCTCCTAAACATGAGCGTCAACGGAGCCTCAGTGATTTTTGGTCTTGCATCTTGCATAATCCAAGGGCTGGGCAATGATCTTTATCCATAATCAATGTATTGGCCACCTATATAGGGAAAAATGCTACACCCGAAATCTCAAATACCTCCGAAAAAGGAACGTCAGAGGAGCATCAATGATTCTTGGTCTTGCATCTTCCATAATCAAAGGGCTTTGCATCGGATTTAATCCATAACGGATGTATTGGCTGCCTTTATATGCAAAAATACTACTAACAATATCGCTACTGCCTCCTAAAAATGAGCGTCAACAGAGCATCAACAGTTTTTCGGCTGGCGCAATAACCTACACAGCAATGAAGTGCATTGCGTTGTGCCTAAATTGCATTTTTAACACTCAGTGTTTTCAATACGTCCTGGTATACAACTTCACAACTATGCATGCAATGTCTCACAGGGCTTACTTTTTTGTTGCTCATAGCTCTAGAGTCAATACTTAAGAACCAGTGTTCTTCTCAACAATGCTGTACTTATCGACATTCCTTCAGGTCCTATTACGCAGCTGCTAAATTGCTACAGCCATGTCGGATTCAAAATCTTTAAATACCTCATTGCTAGAGGTGATGATATCTTCCAATAATGAATGTGTCTTTATTTGTGATTTGAACGACCTTACTTTACAAATCATATTCGATGGTTGGTGGGCTTCTATGAATGTCGGCTTGAAGCGTTCTATTGCTTGTAAGAATTCTAGATATGTGCCTTCATGGCGGTTCTATTTGCATAGCGGAATTGAGCAGACTTGCAGCCCTGGCATCATATATATCATTTGTCATCAGGTTCTTCACCCTCCGTCAGAACATGGGACCAGCCCAATGGGCAAACACTTGCTGGCAAAAGTGCACATCACGAAGTTGAACGAATTCACAGAGATGGTGGTTGATGAATTTACTAGTTCCACGGTCGATGAAGCAGCACTGGCCATTCTGATGTGGCAGGGAAGTCGAGGGATTACAATAGTAAGTTCGCCAATGCAATTCATTGTCGACATTGACTTCTAAGCTATATTGACTTTGTTAACAGACAAAACACTCCAAATAGGCAACTAAGGACTTTGTAACTGCTGAATTTCACCAAGACACTTCGAATCGCTACCTCATGTTAGGATTTGTTTCGGCTCATAGTCCATGGAACGCTATATCAAACCTAGAGCTTAGGCGGTCTATAATGCATTACGCAGCGAGCTGGTGCTACCATCAGCCAGCACCCTTATCAACATTTGTCGGAGGGAATACTCACTGACTGTGGATGCAATTACAAAGCAGTTGCCAACAAGAAATGAAGATAGGTTGGCTTTGGACGGGTGGACATCAACAAACAAATTAGCAATAACGTCGGTCATTGCGTACGATATGGCTAGGAATTGGGCAATGCAGGAAGTGCAACTCACTTTCGATGAGGTTCATAGCCTGTTCTTTTTCCATTTTAACAGCTAATTAAGGATAATAGGTCAAGGGTCAAGATACTGGAGCAAGGTTGGCCATACATTTGAAGGAAGTGCTGGATGGTGTTGAGCATACCGATGGCCACTTGCTTGGAATTACAACTGATAATGCCTCCTCAAATTACTCGATGACTCGGGAACTACAATCCACATTTGATGCCTCAGGAATCGAGTGGTCTGCATTGAGAAACCACATACCATGCATGGCGCATGTCATTCAGCTTGCTTTGGGTGCATTTATGAGCAGTCTCGGTGTTAAGGGCCGTACAAAGTTGTGGGAAGCACACGAGTGCGATCAGCAATTTGGAGATAATGAATGCACAGATATTGGCAAGAGTCAAAGACTTCGAAAAGAGGGCAATGCTAGAATCAACAAGGTGTCTGCTATGGAACCAGGTTTGGCAAAGATAATCGAGAAAGTACGTAGTTTGACATATTTTGAACATTCTGAAACTGACCATCGTATAGCAGCAAATTCTGGTGGTGTTGATTACGTTGACACCGGGTTGTCGAAATGACTTCAGTGACTGCCAAAAAGCCAACGTACGAATTGCAGTCTTACCTATTATCAATGTGAAATCCCGGTGGAATTCGACATTAGAGTTGCTTGAGCGAGCCTACCGATCATGAGAATTCACCCACGAGGGGGTGAAGAATCCAAAAAACTGCGATTACTGGTCACTCTACACCACAGAGGATGAATGGACAATCGTCAAGTACATCATCAAAGTTTCAAGGCCATTCTAACATTGGACTCTGTGGATGTCGAAAAGGCATACGGTCACACTGCATCATGTTATCACAGTCTATAATATCATGTTCAATTATGGGGATGGCATTTTGCAACATTTAGCTAAGAAGACAACGCAGTGGAAGGAAGATTTATACTTCGCAGTGAAGTTTGCGCGACAAATGCTGTCCAAATACTATGCTGAAGTCACTCCAAAGACGGGTATGCTTCTGATTTCGGCACAAATTCTTGATCCTTTTCGGAAGTAGCGATCGTTCAGGAAATGGGACAAAGGAATGGATATTAATCCTGAGGATGAGACTTCTTATACTACCCAATACCAAGAGGCATTTCTGAAGTATGTGGAGAACGAATACTGTGCCAAACACAGATGATTGTTGGTCACCAAACATGCAAAACTATGGAGCAATGATGTCATCTCTTCTGCAACGGCTTCTCAATCTGGTCAATCATCTTTTGATCAATATGGTTTGTCCAGTGATGATTGAGAATACTTAACCTCTAAAAATGAGGCTGAAATGACAACCGGAGGAATCGATCGCGCAGCATGCTGATTGACAGCCGCGAGGCTCTATTCAAACTCGCTGCCTGGATTGCCAAAGAACTGTGGCCAAGTAAATCCGAAGCTTGATCATTACCTCTCTGACCCGATGGAGATTAGCAGTACATTTTGGTTACCGGATTGCACCAAATGGTGGCATCAGCAAGAGGAACCCAACTCAAAGTACGCTGATCTCTCCAATGTGGCACGCGACAAAATCTCAATCATACCACATGGTGTCAGAGTGAAGGCCAGTTTTTCCCTTGGGCGAGATGTTATCGGCTGGAGGCAGTCAAAAACCACAGGCAAGACCCTTCGGGAAAAGGTTGTATTTAGGCAGTCTGCTCAAGCCAATAATGGGATATTGGCAGGCGATGACCCTGCATTGGATAGATCAGAAAGCAATAACGACTTGGAATTGAATAGAGAGGCGGAGGAAAGAAAATTGCACACAATGGCCAAGGTCCACGACTTTTTGGAGATGTGGCAGGTCAGCCAAAACCTACGTACTACACAGAAGGAATCACACGCTCAAAACGACCAAATGATTGCCGTAGGATACACTTCAGATACGGAAGAAAGTGTCAAAGCATCCTGGTCACTCTTTCACCATGATGTTATGGCTGCATTTGAATTGTCGGAAACATCACGGTTGCCACCAGCTATGTCTGCAAAGGAATTCGCTGGAGGACGAACTCAACTATTAAATGTTTGCCGAATATGTTGAATCGACCGTCATCCAGCCAAAAGTGATGGCAATAGTGCACCCAAAGGCATTTCCGACACTGAAAATTGCCTTGACTGGAATGGTGACTTGGATAATCCAAACGGGAGCGAAGACGACTGTGAGGCAGACAATGAATCCGATCTTGAGCTAGACAATTGCTTCGAGGATCTGGAATGCCCTGAGCAGCGGGATGTGTGTGCCGCTGCAAATGTGCCCAGATTGATTTGGCCAACACGGAGGTCAAAGAATACGACTGAAAAAGTGTCGGTAACAGTCATTGCTACTAAAACAAGGAGGATCAGGGGAAACAGAAAAAAGTAGGATAGAATGGGACAATATGTTTTTAGCAGGTTCTTAATGTTGCCTGACCCAGAATATCACTTAGAGTAATATGATGGGAGAATATTGACCAGTGATGTCTGAATGTTAGCTTATAAACACAAGCATAGCAGGCGAAATGTGGCATTCAACGTGATACATAACCTTTGATAGAATGAGAGCGACCCATGCAAGAATATTACCAGGGCCACTGGATCCAGCCTCAATCAGCCCAAAAAGCATCCAATAAGTTTAAATAATCATCCTTACAATTATCAATGGCAGCCGATGTTGACTAGACAATACATTGAAATAAGCGTCAACAGAGCGTCAATGATGTTTGGTCTTGTAAGTAAGGTAATTGAATATTGATTTGATAACTGACATGCAAAACCAACGTGTTGACAGTCTTTATAGGCAAAACAGATAGCAACAGGGTCAGTGCCCCATTCTGAAAATGAGCGTCAACAGAGCATCAACGAATTTTGGTCATGTAAGTAAGGTAATTACAAATCAATTTGGTCGTTGATTCACATCACCAACGTATTGGCAGCCTTCATATGCAAAAGTGATAGCAACATGCTTGCTGCCCCATTCTGAGAATGAGCGTCAACGGAGCGTCAACGATTTTTGGTCATGTATGGAATGTACTTACTACTCAATTTGGTCACCGATTCACACAACCAATGTATTACCAGCCTTTGTAGGGAAAAAACACAGCGACATGGTCACTGCCCAATTCTGAAAGTGAGCGTCAACGGAGCGTCAACGATTGTTGGTCTTGTGAATATGGTAATTAGAGATTGATCTGGTCAAAAGTATTCATAATCGACTCATTGGCAGCCTTTGTAGGCAGAAGAGATAGTGACACAGTCACTGACCCATTCTGAAAATCAGCGTCAACCCAGCGTCAACGATTTCTGGCTTTCCATCTTGGGCAATCTCAGTGGCGACTGGTCAAAAATCAACATAAATGAAGCATTGGCAGCCTTCTGTGCGAAAAACCAAAGAAACACACTCCCTGCCCCATCCTGAAAATGAGTGTCAATGGAGCGTCAATGATTTTTGGTCTTGCATCTTGGTTGGTCTAAATGTCGCGGGGTGGCCCAAATTCATATGCGAAGTAATGGCCGCATTTTCAGCCAAAACAGTACACGATATGTTTGTTACCCCATCATGAAAAGAACGTCACCGGAGCCTTAACAATGTTTGGTCTTGCATATTGGGTAATCTGGGTACCGCGCAGACAGTAGTACTCATAACAGAACTATTGACAGGCTTGTAACTCAAAAACACAAAACAGACATTGAAAAATACTGATTCCAAAATAAACAATATCGCAATCTCCAAAACATGCAAAAAGTTATTATTGGATGTTGAAAATACGATTTTGATAAGATACTATTATCAAATAGTAAAAACAGGAGCAAATTATGAAAATACAGATGGACCCGCTGGACAACCCGCTGACAACCCGCCCAATTCAGATTACTTGTGAGATGTCCATCGAACTGTACCCGAATTGACCGTTCTGGTGTATCGAAGACCCAGACCGCCAATTTGGAAAGGGGTTGGTTCCAACTAGGATGCGGACCCGAAGTGCCGGTCCGGAACTGTTGATAACACTAATCAGCACTTCTATATATTATTCCACACTACATACCCCCCCGCTCACTTTCACTATTCCTTCTCTAGGATTGACACCCCTGAATTCCTGTTTGTGATTCTCAACCAGGATTTGGAGTACCAATTTTGTGTGCTACACTCCTTGCCCTCTTTTGGAACTGCTCTGTTATGGTAGGTACTGCTCTAATGGATTGGTGCTCCTCAATCTCAATCAGTGCTTCTGGTACTGGATTCATGCGCCTTCATTTCATTCCATACTTCTCCCTCACCTTCTTCACTCCTGTTTTCCACCTTACACTCTCTATCTGACACTTCTCTTTTCCTGGTGGCACTTCCCTTTTTCAATGAAATTTATTATATTGCCTTTCTAACTTCATATTGATTCACAGCTAGATAACATCTTGTTATGCAATTGTTAAATGACACAAAGTGTTATGCCTTTGGTGTAACATTTATATCTCCCGGATCATACAGGATCACTTGACGATCCATATATCGATACTTGATCTGAGATCACAAATTATCACTCGGATTTCCATATTGGATCCTATTACTATATGATCTGTCAGGAAGTCACCTGTACTGAGATCGTCATATTGACTCACAGGCTACGGACTCATAGTCGTAGACTCATCCACGAGCCTTCCCTCGCCAACCCTGGTATTTGCAATCGTGAGCTTCCATGAACTTCCATGGCTTTCCAGGCTCTCATGTATATAAAGATAGAGCTTCTCCTTGGACAGTAGAATTGACTTTATCAACTAAACATTCGTAACAGATCCTGTTGAAATACTGATTGCTAGAAGTGTTGTATTCTCAAGTACGGGTACATTCGTGATCATATATCCGGCATTCACAGTATGCCCTGTACACATGCATGCGCACTCAGCTGGCATCTCTAGCTGAGTCTGCAACGACCATCATCTTGAGGAGATTATGCATCAGCTCAGCTGAAGCCTATATATGCAACACTCCCCCCTCTTGCTACGCTCCGCAGAGCGAGAAAGACAAACAATAAAGAAATAAACAAACAAAGATGATGCGCAACTTGTGATTTCCATAGTAGCCTGAGGATGGCCATCCATATAAACAAAGAATTCCGTCTTCCCATAAGACAAGTGATATAACCTTAAGTCGAACCCTAAATTGACCTCCAATTACCATAAACTGATTGCTTTCGTGAGTATATCTCCCACATTTTCGTCCGTATGTCCGTAGGAGTAGTTGACTATGCCTCTGAGTAGGCGATGAACTCGGCCTTGAAAGTTGAAATAGCGATGAGGCAGTTAACATGGTGATGAGGCAGTTGACATGGCGATGAGGTTTTGCTTTCGAGACTGCCATGAGATAGCTCTATTACTGGTGAGAAAGACATGGCCTCCCTCAGATTTGCGGTCCGTGCTGTCGTTGGCTCAATTGGAATCCGAGTACCCTGCGAGACTATTGCTGATGCCGATGCTGATGCCGATGCTGATGCTGATGCCGATGCCGATGCTGATGCTGATGCCGATGCCAATGCCAATGCCAATGCCAATGCCAATGCCGATGTCGATGCAGATGCCTTGCTGTTGAAATGTAGCCGAAAATTAGTTGTCGATTTGAGGTAGAGATATCTGGCCGAGTTGCAAGTGCTGCATTCATTAGTCATCCCACGACTGCTTAATAGTCTCTGATATCTTCCAATTCCTTCTCCCCCCAATCCTCAGCCAAGTCTAACTTGATATTGGGATCGAGACTGATTCCGTTATCTTCTCAGAGGATTTCGCTGCGAAGGAATTGGCATTCCGGGCCGAGGTTCCTGATCTTATATTTCTCTGAGAGTTTCGCCTTGACTTCAATGGTGGCTTTGGTAGTGGCCTCTGGGTACGACATGGAGATATCGTCAACATACAGAAGTATCAGAATGCCATCGCTGCAGAGATAGAGGTTGTTGAGGAGGATCAACGTGCTTTCTTCCTTCATGGCTCATTTCCCGTGATCTCGTTGACGGCTTTCCATAGCATCAGCATAGGTGAATAGATCTCCAGTGGCTGCGGATGCTGTTAATGCTTCTGTGGGGGCTTTACCTGGACTTCTTGTAACACGACTCGCTATCGGTGGAGCTGAAGATGCTGGCGGTACTTGGCTGGATTTCTTGGTTACTGCCGCCGAATGCTAGACAGTCTGATCCTCTCTGCAGAGGCGCCGGTTGTGGGCGATGCGTTCTGCTTCTGCTGCCGAATGCTGAGCAGTCTGATGCTCTCTGTGGAGGCGCCGGCAGTGGGGGTTGCGTCCTGCTTCTGCTGCCGAACGCTGCGCAGTCTGATCCTCTCTGTGGAGGTGCCGGCTGAGGGCGAGGCGTTCTGTTTCAGCTACCGAATGCTGAGCAGTCTGGTCCTCTCTGCCGAGGCGCCAGCTGTGGGCGTTTTCTGCTTCTTCTGCCGAACGCTGAGCAGTCTGGTCCTCTCTGCTGAGGCGCCGGCTGTGGGCGTTCTCTATTTCGGCTGCCGAACGCTGAGCAGTCTGATCATCTGAACCGAGGCACCGGCGGTGGGCGATGCGTTCTGCTTCTGCTGCCGAATGCCGAGCAGTCTGGGCCTCTCTGCGAAGGCGCTGGCTGTGGGCAGTTTCTGCTTCTACTGCCGAACTCTGAGCAGTCTGTGTCGGGAAAAACATATTTTGCCAAGTGTAATCTACCGCAGGCTATATAGCCTACCAGAACCTCCCGTAACACCGATATCACCACATAATGAACAACACCCCAGAGCTGTTTTCGGTAATGCACAATCATACACCTGTAATTTACGGATAGCATAACTGTATTATTACTGTAATGCAACTGTAGCACAGGTATTATATACTGCAATTTATGGATAATACTATATATTCAAGAGTTACTTATTTATTTACTACTCTGACATGTGTACACTCTGACTCTCATGACTCCAACACGCTTACTCCCACAACTCTAACAACTCTGACATACTCGCTCCCACTCCAACTCTGACACGCTCACTCTCACCTCTGACAATGTGGCTTCGCTGGGAGCAAGGTGGTAGTGGTGGATCTGGCTGCGCTGGGAGCTAGCTGGTAGCGGTGGAATGCTCGCTCTCACCTCTGACAATCTGGCTTCGCTGGGAGCAAGCTGTCAGTAGTGGAATGCTCACTCTCACCTCTGACAATCTGGCTTCGCTGGTAGTGGTGGAACGCTCGCTCTCACCTCTCTGACAATTTGGCTTCGCTGGGAGCAAGTTGTTAGGGGTGGATCTGGCTTCGCTGGGAGCAAGCTGGTAGCGGTGGAATACTCGCTCTCACCTCTGACAATCTGGCTTCGCTGGGAGCAAGGTGGTAGCAGTGGACCTGGCATTGCTGGGAGCAAGCTGGTAGCGGTGGATTGGGCTTTGCTGGTAGGGGTGAAAGTGGCTTCGCTGGGAGCAAGCTGGAAGCGGTGGATTGGGCTTCGCTGGTTGGAGTGTATTATATGATTTCGTGGAAGAATAATCGAAAAGTAAAATACCCAATGCTGGTAATTGTGATGGTGGTGATGGTGATGGTGGTGGTGGAGATGACGATTGAAAAAAGGGGTTGATGGAATGCATGCAGTATGAGAAGTTTGCATCATTCTGTAATTCAATATTATTTATGGTAACACCCGCCTAACATTGTCTTAACTCCACTCTAATGGCCAAAGTACAGGGTAGGCAGTCATAATCTATAGGAAGCAACCGTAACACAGCGGTAACAGGGATAGTATATGTCGGTTACGGTTGCACCGAAGCTTTCCCGACGTGATCCTCTCTGCCGAGGTGCCGGCTGTGTGCGGTTTCTGCTTCTGCTGCCAAACGCTGAGCAGTCTGATCCTCTCTGCCGAGGCGCCATCTGTGGGCGATGTGTTCTGCTTCTGCCGCCAATCGCTGGGCAGTCTGATCGTCTCTGCCGAGGCGCTGTCTGTGGGCGATGCGTTCAGTTTCTACCACCAATCGCTGGGCAGTCTGATCCTCTGTGCGGAGGCGCCGGCTGTTCGTGATGCGTTCTGCTTCTGCCGCCAAACGCTGAGCAGTCGTATCCTCTCTACCGAGGAGCTAGCTGTGGGCGTTTTCTAACTGCGTAGGTTGACTATCTTGTCCTCGGAGAGGCTCATCTCCGGTATCTATTTACTCAATATATTCCTTTTTAGTACTAGTTCAAACATCAATATCAATCACATCGCTTCCATGCCATCATGCAGGGCTTTAACCTTGGGCCGAATTTGGCCTGGTGGCATTGAGTATCGGGAATGAGTCGACTGGCATATCATCCGAATCAACATAGGTTGTGGAGAGAAGCTTGATAAAATATTTTGTTGCCAGCGGCATCGTACGTAGGTTTGCCAAATCCATGTAGTATCTTGTATGGCACTTTGTAGTGCGCTTGACTGGCACTCAAATGCACCGTTGCTTGCGCTTGGCCAGGATGCAGACTGTGTATTATGGCAGTCGAAGGTGTACTTAGAACAGAGGAAGCAGGTGGACTTGTGGATGCGATTGTGGTGCCTCTGAAGACTCGATTGCAGAGGAGCATTTGCCGTTCCAAAATAGTCGTATGCCCACCAAATCCAATCGGTTGATTGAAGGAGGGACAGTCGAAAAGTAGGAGTATGAGGAGCTTCGACTTGGTGGTCCTGTATGATGTCAACGAAACCGTAATGCATAGCGGTGACTGAATTGTTGTCTCCGAGTTCGATTACTATAGTAAATGAGAGCATTTTGAACTTTGAGAAGGTCTGAGCAGCAGCAGTCGTGAGAGTACGGTCAGTTAGTCTTAGAGGATCGCAGTCTCTGGCCGGAGAGACAGCTGCTGTAATGATGGCTTTCTTCGCTCTTCACCACTCCCTTACACGTTTGTAGGCAGCGCAATCGACTTCGACGTGGCCTAGGAGCCCGCACTTGTAACAAATGCCCTCATCGTTTCCTCTGCTATTTCCTCCCTCTTGAGTGCATTTCCGTTTTCTGCATGCATCTGTAGTATGGCTGTTAATTTTGCAATAGGTGCACTTACTCTGTTGCCCATGTCCGTGGCTATCTCTGCTTTCACTGCTTTCTCCGTGTCCACTGCATCCACCGCATCCGCTGCATCCACTGCATCCACAACATCCACTGCATCCTTCGCCTTTGCCCTGGCCATGATTGCCGCTACGTTGGGTGAGGAGAGCAGCCCCTGAGGTGGAGGGTTGAGGAAGTCATCGTGAGATTGTGGAGATGGCTCATGATGGTGTTGAGTCTTAGTGCTGTTTAGGCGGTTGTTACTACGGTGACAAGGTTTAGGGGTCTTGAGGCTCTTTTGGTGATCGTGAAAGAGATTGTAGGAAAGATCGTGAGACTTTAGATAGTAGCGATAACCAGGCTCATACCCTGTTGAAATACTGATTGCTAGAAGCGTTGTATTCTCAAGTACAGGTACATTCATGATCTTATATACGGCATTCAGAGTATGCCCTGTAGGCATGCATGCGCACTCAGCTGGCATCTCCAGCTGAGTCTGCAACGACCATCATCTTAAGGAGATTATTCATCAGCTCAGCTGAAGCCCATATATGCAACAGATCCTGTTGCATATATGGTCTATCTCCCTGGTGTATGGCTTCCGTTGGGCTGCTGCATAATCTCTCTAAGATGATGGTCATTCCAGACTAAGCTGGAGATGCCAGACTCATCAGCTGGAGATGCCAGCTGAGTGCGCATGCATGCATACAAGACATCCAAGACATACTCCATATATCATATATATATGATCATGAATGTACCTGTACTTGAGAACATAAGCTTCTGGCAATGAGTAAATTTCAACAGATCCACCTTCCGGATTTGTTCACCTATTAGGCATATCTCCATTACCCGATCTTCATATAAACTGATCCACAACCACAGTCAAGCGAAGCGTGAATGAGATGTGTATCATCTTTGGATCAGTGATGGTCGCAACTTCTCCAGTCACAACGGTCACTCCATATTGGCAGGAAAACCTATTCCCAGTCACCGACCAAACGACTATTTAATCATGCTCCAATGGTTCATTCCTGATGAGACAATGTGTCATCAATAACAGACCACCATGGCATCTTGCAATATGCAGAGCCATAAGAGAGATGAGTTACTAACCAATAATCGATATATCGGAGGCCTGTCGACCAAATGGACATATTTGAATGAACCCTTATCTCAACCACACATTCTTGGTCTGGGCGAATAAGACATGGAACTCATATGTCCTGAGTGGTGCAGGATACTCTCCATTTAATGTAAGGCAAAACAACTCGGTTGCAGATTACTGTATATTTGGCTCCAATAAAGCATAGTGATATTAAGGGTTCTGTCATTTGCTGCAATTGTTACAGCGTTATGTACCTGGTGGGTATATGAGAGGGCACTTTCATTGGCTCTCAGTGACACGAACCTATTAGTTGTTAATTGGCTTCGGACAAGCTCGTATCCATACAAGGTATAGCCAATAGCAATTATGTCACAATACGAGCATAACAACTTGCTGACGTAGTTAATACTCCTGTGAGTTAGAACTCAACTATCAATGGCTGAGGCAAAGGATAATGAGGCAGTTACGTATGTGAACTCTGAAGCAGGCTTGGGCAGTCTGAGAATTGTTAAAGGTGTGCATCGTCTGATATATATTCAGCGGTACAGACATGGAGGAAAGATTTCGGAAACATACCATCTACAATAACATCTATCTACGGATACCTATTGACCTTCTCGACCTGGAGATTAAGCCTTCACTTTATTCCCATGTATTATCTATTAGGTCTGCATCAAAGTCAATGTGCATACTTCTCCCTTGAAGTCCAGAGTTGAATGTTCATTATTCAGTTCTATATCACGGATATATCTATCACCTCTTTATACTTGGTTATTCGTAGTTTCTTCGTGGAAACAAGTCATTGATCGGGAAGTGAACCAGACCATAAATTGGAGTCTGAAGGAAGTCCGAGGATTAGCCCAATTGTGCAGTGGTTGAGAGGATACTTCTGTTAGGATACTCTGAAGTCGGCATTACTCCTTCTGCAGAGGCAAAACTACTTTGCTGTGTCTTATAGACATGTCGATACGTGGAGTCATTGCACTCTTGGACACTCAGTCTTCGAGTTTAAGTGCCGGTTGCTGGGACAATACTTTGTAGTCGTCATTTGGGCAATACTCTTGAGTCGTGTACATCAGTATACTGATAGCTCATGACGATACTCTTGAGTCGATACTATCTATTGGAAGCAGAGAAAGGAACAGCTACCTTGAGTCTTTTTTGGGGTGTGAATCCTTTTCCGCATCCTGAGTGAAGACTTATTCATGTTCTTCTTTATCAGTCCGGAATTCATTAGGTGCTATGATTGATTAGGACCTAGGGTAAATCTCCCGGTGTTACACAAAGTGAGCCAAATGACGTTGGAATTCAATATCACCCACTGGCTAGATACAAATCATCACGAAATACAAAAAGTGACCTCTATTTTTGGATGCTATTGGTAAATTGAGTGTTTCAACTTTTGTCTGCCCACATGAGATGGGAGATCCAGTCTCTGTGATTAGCACCATGTTCAATTGATATCATGTATTTACTTAGTTGGGTTATTGTATGACTATATCTGTTTTTGATTAGTGAATTAGTCACCTGTTTCTTTGCTTCCTGGAAGTAGTATTGCAAAAATGCAATGTTGAGAAAGATGTTAGCAAGTATAGTATGATATAGAAGTTGGTAATGAATAATTAACTGTACACTATGTTTGCCAAGAAGGTATTCTGTGCTCATACATCTTAAGAGAGTTCCAGATAACACCAGCAGTCGACCAAATCAATATTCATAAGAACACAGGTATCTCTTAGATTATATTGGAGATTTCAACATTGGTTAAGTGATAGTCTCAAGTGCTACCAATATTCTCTCCAGTACTCCAACATGCTTGCAAACTTATCTCCATCACTAACATGGTCCTCCTCTACCAGACATTGGTGATCGAAGTTTCTCCCAAGGCCAGCCAGAATGCACAGCTAGGATCCAATTTCCTCCCAAATTTGACACTTGTATGTTTTTACTGCCCATTTTGTCACCTACTCCTGGAGGCTTACTTCAATTGAAATAGCATTCACCAATGTATATCAGAGCTGGACTTGTCAGAGTCACATATTTGAGTCACATCTATCAGAGTTGGATGTATTAGGGTCCAAATCAATGTACTCTATTATAGCATGGATTATCCAAAACTATCTCAGAGCTACACTTGTCAAACTACAACAATTAGAAGAGATTGTTAGAGATTGTAACAGAGCTTTATGTATTACAGTAAAGCAGTAATAAATACCTTGAATCATTGCAATACCAATCTCAGTGAAATAATATCAATCGTTCCAGGAATATTATCTACTATTGATACTCTAGTCGAATCTGGTTGTCTTTGGTATATCCAACCTGTCCTGAGATAATGAATAAGTCTCAAGTATCCACTATAACATGCCAATATCCTTTCAAATTTCCATGGTGGATTTCAAGCAGAGTAGAGTATGAGTTCAAACTCATTTCACAGGAGGGGAAGATCATATTTTGAGTGTGATGTAAGAGTATCAGTTTGCATTTATATGTAGCCCAAAAAATTTGATTCTAAAATGGTACGTTATATCTTGATTAACAATGCAATTGCTAGAATGTACAATACAATTGTACCTGATCACTACTGTATTTGAACACTAACTAGTTGGTAGCTTAATTATTATTAGAAATTATACATCAGTTGAAATTGTCAATAATGAAATACCTTCATATTATGCAAACAACCAACATATAAGCAAACATATGATAATATTTTGTAATTGATTGTCATTAACCTCTAGTATTCTGTGACCCAGAGGTTACATTCAAAATCAATTATAATAGTATTCAAATCATTATCCCTTTGCCGGTAACCGGGTTTGGGCCCACAGATGGGCCAGCTTTTAAAATACACATCACACAACCACAATCCAGCCAAATGCCCCCAGAATAA
>Ga0307512_10001520_pt1 | contig 32548 bp, 40 predicted proteins | sample 14_EM_MG_FD_200267 | JGI IMG/M metagenome (GOLD analysis project Ga0307512, IMG submission 200267) | Populus trichocarpa ectomycorrhiza microbial communities from riparian zone in the Pacific Northwest, United States - 14_EM | ecosystem: Host-associated > Plants > Roots > Unclassified | place... | reverse complement strand
CATCCCATGGAATGTGTAGCGACCAGGACACGACGTTTCAATCTTCTCCCTTCCCTTGCATTTCTATGCTTGATCCCCCAGACCTCAATCGAATGTGCGCCTTCCGGCGACATCATCAAAATCTGACCTGGACCATTCAGCAACATATTCTGTGCATTGTTATCTGAACAGGCTAATGTTCTCGCATCAGCCAGGGCTCTCCTTGTGCCCCTTCGTACTTGCCAACTTGCATCTGATGCAATTATTGAAGAGGACAAGTAATAGCATTGGATTTCCCTCACTGTTACTTCACACAGCTTAATGTACGGCTCAGGGCACTCTCAGGGCTAGATCAAGCATTGTATTAGATTTTTTTTACGATTTTTTGGGAATTTCTACTATTTTTTTACACTGTCTAGAGGTTGGGTACCAAAGTCCACCCATCACTTGCCTCTTTGGGCGAGGTTGGGTACCAGGTCCACCCAGGAGACCCCATTTTCCGACGATTTCGGTCCACCCATGAGGCCCCGAATTGGCCGAAATCGGGACCCAACCTTAACCGGTATTTTCGGGGGTCCTACGTTTATTCTCTTCATTGTCATGACTTATATAAGTCTTATAAGACTCTTTTCTTGGTCCTGCCCGTAGCTCCTTTCGGTACAGCAATTGCCCCCAAGTACATTTCATAGCATGTCTCCCAGGTGCACGCCGCAGTGTCCAAAGACATTCCCGTTTCCGACCTCGACCTCCTGGTGAGAGATAATTTCAATGTCGATATTCGGTTTTACGTTGCGCTGACACTCTCAGTACCCGGATAACCCAGTGGTCATCATGGCCAATTTGCTCAAGCCTATCGAGCTCGCACCAAATCCGTTGGTGTACATGCGAGGGTAGATGCGTAAGGTTCATCACTGGTTCATCTTCAAGAATTTCATAAGCAAGCTTCATGAATTTGTTCGCCGAGACAAAGTGCGTCTTGCGCCGCGTTTTCTCCCCTCTTCCCACTCACTCTGACTGACACGAACCTCCTTCGCCTCCTCTCGTCATAGAATCACCATGGACGAATGAATGAGCACGATCGGCTTTGTCACCCGCACGGGCAAAACATGCACCCCCCTCCGTCAAGAGTTCATCCTCCTCTCCTCAGACGTTCTCGGCGTCTCCGCCGTCGTTGACGCGCTCTACAACCCCCCAGTCGGAAACGCGACGGAGGTCAGCGTCCTGGGGTCCTTCTTCACGGATGGCGCACCAGACGATCAGTTCAATCCGCATCTTTTGCCATGCCCTTAAAGCGTTATCTCCGTCTCTCATGTCCTGTCACGTCCACAGTCCCCCTCGGAGAGTCGATCGCGCCGGAAGGGAAAGTGGAATACATGTATTTCGATGCTCGTGTGCTCACCTCGAGCGGCGAGCCCATTCTGGGCGCGGTCATCGAGACGTGGGACAAGGGTGAGCAACGTTCGATTTCGTCCGTTTCTTCTCGACTGACGTTCAACTATCACACGTTCTTCCTCCCACGCAAGCCTACTACGACACTCAGTCACTGAACGCCACGTACCAGACTCCCGAGTAGGATGAGGACGGACGAACAAGGCAGGTGCGGATACCGGGCCATCGTTCCCGTCGCGTATCATCCCCAGCGATGTGCGTTTCATCTCTCCTCTGAGCTTTATCACGTCCTTTTCGGGCCCATGTCGTGTGTTGATGTTCTTGATGCTGACGAAAGTCAGGGCCCCGTGGGTGAGCTCCTTCCGACGCTGGGACCCTCCCGAATCGCCTGCATGTAGTGATCAATGCCCCCTGATTATACAAGCTCACGACGGCATTGTACCCAGAAGGGCGACACGTACCTCTGGACCTTTGGTGCGAAGTGACCACTGGTCGTGGTGAGTATGCACCATCCTCTGGTAGGGGTCGCGTCGCGCCTGTTGCGAGGCTCATGCCCAGCGTATCCACGCCGGTTTACCTTCCTTTTCTTTCCTTCTCCTTGCCTTGGAAAGTCGAATTTTTTGTCTTTGAAAGAAACTCGCTGAAATCGGTGGTGAAACCCAGGCACCGAGTCGCGGGTTCCAGAACGGTACAAAGTTCAAGTTGCTCACTTATGACATTGTCCTCCTCACCGAGGACTAATGGAAAGTAGCACACACCCAACGCGCGAAGGGAAATCGAGCCCCTCTTGAAGGTCCAGGGTTGCTCCGGTCGGTGATTGATAGTGTTTCTGTACATCAGTCTCCTGAGAATTTATCAATTTATCTCTTGGTCGTGATCGTATTACGAAAGGCATGAAAGAAACGAATCTGAGCATTGGGTCGACCGAGTCAATGGCCACCTGCTACGGCTCGAGCATCACACGCGACATGTATGAACTTTGCAGAATCCTCTATATGACTACAGTATCCTGCTACCACAACCCATACTTGGTTCGAGATGTCATACAGGGAATCACCTCACAGTATAGGAACTGCCGTCTCAGGAACAATCGAGGGTGAGCGACAAGGAGATAAGTACATGGTAGCACAAAATATCAATCGGACGAAAAGTAGAGAGCAAATCGATTCGCCGGCCTCCCGACGTATTTAATACTGCTACCGCTTTTTCCCATGGTGCACAACTATAGGTCGACCAGAGAGCTCTCGCGCAGCAATGAACACCCCAATACCTTCCGGAACTGGACTCGACGACGGGAAGTCCTCAAGAAAAATGTTCTGTAGCGCTGGTAAAATTTCTGTCACTCGTTCTCCAACGAGCTCTTGCAGAGCTGATGCGATAGACAAAACAACTGATTTGTCTAGGACCAGGTCCTTCACGGAGATGAAAAGGCGTAAAAGTTCCATCCAGTGGGACTTCTCCACCTTACAACGCCATTGTGATTGCCAAACATCAGACTCGTAGATGCCGAGGTCTTCCAAACTGGGGAGGGTGGGCAATAACGAACTATAGGCCTGCGCAAGCGACAAAAGCTGTGCATATGATGAACCACACGGGATCTCCAAGTATAACACCTTGAAATCCACGTCTCCTTTTCTCCGAAAAAGCGAGATCCTGGCATCGTAGTTGGAAAAGGATATGTCTGCTTGATAGGGTGCATTGAGTATTTGTGTGCGACCGATGAAGTCGCGGAGTAGCGGAATGTCGAATACTAGTTCACTGAAGGCTACGGTGATGCATTCGAGAGGGGCATCAATTCGGGACACCATGTCCTCCAAGTACTTGCTATCACCAAAGAAGTCAAAGTTGGTGAGAGCGGGGAGGACGACGCGTGTGAGCGCAGGGGGGCGTTGACTCGCCCCGTGGGCCCAAAATTCAGGGTGTACGATTTTAAGATGGAGCGATTTGAGCCTTGTCAATGCGGATAGGATGGCGACCATCGAGTCGGGTGAAATATATCCGGATGTTGGAAAGAATCCCAGGGAAAGGGTGACAAGGTCACGGGTAGACGAAAGCAGTTTCCCTATTCCAGGAAATGGAATGCCCCACAAGGTAAGTCTTCGCAGACTTGGGACAGATCCACATAAGAACGAATCGGGAAGCGCGGGAAGGATCGGTGCGTCTGGATTAAATGACACGAGCTCGAGTTCGATTAGCGCCGGGAAAGGCTCACTCATCATCGCTACTTCTTCCAAGAACGAATTTGGAACAGTGCCGATATAGATTTTGCACACTCGATCGTGCCGCTTGAGCACGGAAATAACGTCGGTGACACTCGGAGGTTGACAGATGCGGTTGTCATCGACATGTATGACAATAGGTAACTCAGGCCATATATCCAGCGTCTTCACCAGTCTTCCGTTCACACAAAGAAGCCGCAGATCCAAGCGACGTGGTGAACCGAATACGACATATCGCCATCGTCGGCACACGTGCACTAGCGTATGCCATGTGTCTTCTTTATAAGATGGAGGTGGAAGTGGATAGGCCACATAGAGGTCGAATATTTCAATAAGAACTTCGTCGGGAAGTTTGTTGATGGTCACCCGTGGGCATAGTTGGTCTGCACCGCCATAACTCAGTAATCATCTTAGACGAAGCCCGCGATGGTTACTCACATCCACAGACTCCACTTTCATCAACCCACACATGGTCTCCCACGTTTGAACCATTGATGGTCAGCATGGTGGCGTGTCGGAGGAAGGGTGCTTTCACAACAGAGCTAGGGGTAACTTGTTGGGAGTGGTCGCAGCGGGGAATCAAGTTGGATAGTACTGGGAAGAATGAGTGTGTCGCCTTCGCATGTCTTGAGGCAGTGTCACACACGTTTCTCACACTTGTCGTGTCACGGCGGGCACGAGTGGAGATAAACGCCCAATAGGCTCCGTTCGGGTACAACTTGAGCTTGAACTGTTGAACGTTGAACAATCGCCCCCAAGTCGATTTCCCAGCAATGTCCCTCACGGAGGTGCGCGCCACAGTGTCCAATGGCATTCCCGTTCCCAACCCGGACCTCCCGGTAAGAAACAGCTTCAGCGCCAACATTCAATTTGACGTTACGCTAGCACTTCCAGTAAGTTACCCGAATAAACCAGAGGCCATCATGGCTAATTTGCTCAAGCTTACCGAGCTCGCACCAAATCCGTACATAAACGTACCCATGTCATGATGTACTGTACTGTATGTTGATGCGATGCATGTGGGGGCAGACGCGTAAGGTTCATCTTCAAGAATCTCATGAGCGCTTCATGAATTTGTTGCCGAGACAAAGTGCGTCATGCGCCGCGTTTTCTCCACCCCCTTCCCGCTCCCTCCGACCCTTCGAAATGGACATGACATGAACCTCCGCCGCCTGCTCTCGTCGTAGCGTCACCACGGACGATGGATGAGCACGATCGACTTTCCCACCCGCATGGGCAAAACGTGCACCCCCCTGCCAAAAGTTCCTCCTCTCAGACGTTCTCGGCGTCTCTGCCGTCGTCAACGCGCTCAACACCCAAGTCGGAAACGTGACGGAGAGCAGCATCCTTGTGCCATTCTTCACAGGCGACGCACCAGACGGTCAGTTCAATCCGCGTCTTCGCCATCCCACCCCCTTCCACTTAATCCTCGTCTCTCATACCCCGTCACGTCCACAGTCCCCCTCGGAGGGTCGATCACGTCGGAAGGGGAAGGGGAGTACATGTATGTGGCCCATTCCGGGCGCGGTTATCGAGACGTGGGAGACCGACGACAAGGGTGAGAGCAACATTCGATGTTCGTCCGCTTCTTCTCTGCTGTCAGGTCAACCGTCATACGTTTCTTCCTCCCACGCAAGGCTACTGCGACACTCATTACAAGGAACGCCCCGTACCAGACTGCCCAGTAGGCTGAGGATGGACGAACAAGACAGGTACGGAAACCGCGCCATCATTCCCGTCGCGTATCCCATCCCCGGCGATGTGCCGGTGGGTTCCATGTTTTTCCCTTCTCTGTGCTGTTTCACGTCCTTTTGGGCCACATGTCATGTGTTGGTGTTCTTCCGTGGTACTGGGGAAAAACAGGGCCCCGTGGGTGAGGTCCTTCTGATAGTGGGACGACACAACCCCCGCCCCTGCACATGGTGGTGGACGCCCCTGGATTCCACAAGCTCACGACGGCATCGTACCCAGAAAGCAACCCGTAACCGCGTAACCTCTCGACCTTTTGGTGCGAAGTAATCACTGGTCGTGGTGAGTATGCACCATCTCCTGGTAGGGGTCGCTTGCCCTCCTGTTGTCAGGTTCATGCCCAGTGTATCCACGCCGGTTTACCTTCCTTTTCTTTCCTTCTCCTTGCCTTGGAAAACCGAGTTTTTTGTCCTTGAGAGAAACTCGCCGAAATCAATGCTGAAACCCAGGCACAGAGGCGCGGGTTCCAGAACGGTACAAAGTTCGATTTGCACACTTATGAGATTGTCGCCCCCACCGAGGACGAATGGAACGTAGCGCACACCCAACGGGCGAAGGCGAATGAGGTGGTAACGAGCTCCTCTTGAAGGTCCTGGCTCCCGTCGGTGATTGGTAGTGTTTTCTGTACATTAGTCTCCCGAGAATTTTATCGATTTACTCTTGGTCGTGATTGTATTACGAAAGGGATGAAAGAAATGAATCTGAGATCAAAGCAACTACAGTATCCTGCTACCACAGCCCATACTTGGTTCGAGATGTCATACAGGAATCAGATCACGGTACAGTGAATGCCGTCTCAGGAACAATTGAGGGTGAGCGACAAGGAGATAAGTATATGGTAGCACAAAAATGTCAATCAGATGAAAAGCAGAGAGCAAATCGATCGCCGGGCTCCCGACGTATTTAATACTGCTACTGCTTCTTTATCCTGCGGTGCACAATTATAGGATGGCCAGAGAGCTCTCGCGCAGCAATGAACTCCCCAATACCTTCCGGAACTGGACTGGACGACGGGAAGTCCTCTAGGAAAATGTTCTGTAGCGCCGGTAAAAATTCTGTTACTCGTTCTCCAACGAGCTCTTGCAGAGCTGATGAGACAGACGAAACAGCTTGTTTGTATAGAACCAGAACCTTCACGGTGATGAAAGGGCGTAAAAGTTCCATCCATTGGGTGATCTCCACCTCATGCTGCCATTGTGATGGAAAATCTGCAGATGTGTAGATGCAGAGGTGTTCCATGCTTGGGAGGGGAGGCAATAACAAGCTCCAGGCCTGGGCAGGCGACAAAAGCTGTGAATCTGTATCACATATGATCTCCAAGTTTAACACCCTGAAATCAATGTCCCCTTTCCGCTGGAAAAGCGAGATCCTGAGATCGAAGTATGAAAAGAAGGATGTTTCTGCCCGATGGGGTGCAACGAGTATCTTTGTGCGGCCGATGAAGTCGCGGAGTTGTGGAATGTCGAATACCAGTTCATCGAAGAAGGTCACGGCAATGCATTCGAGAGAGGCATCAATTCGTGACACCATGTCCTCCAAGTACTCGCTATCACCGGAGAAGGTTAAGTTGGTGAGAGCGGGGAGGACGACGCGTGTGAGCGCAGGGGGACGCCGACTTGCCCCGTGGGTCCAAAATTCAGCGGTTTCGATATTAAGGTCAAGTGATTTGAGCCCCGTCAATCCGGACAGGATGGTGACCATCGACTCAGGTGAAAGATATTCGGAGGGTGGAATGACTCCCAGGGACAGGGTGACAAGGTCACGGGTAGTCAAAAGGAGGTTCCCTATCCCAGGAAATGGAATGCCCCACAAGTCAAGTGATCGCAGACGTGGGACAGATCCACCCAAGAATGAATCGGGAAGGGTCGGTGTGTCTGCCTTATATGACACGAGCTCGAGTTCGATCAGCGCCGGGAAAGGCTCACTAATCGTCGCTAGTTCTTCCAATAACGAATCTGAGACATCGTCGATAAAAATTTTGCACACTCGATCATGCCGCTTGAGCACGGAAATGACGGTGTTGTCACTCGGCAGTTTCTGAGAATTGACATGTATGACAATCGGCAACTCTGGCCATATGTCCAGCGTCTTCATCAGTCTTCTGTTCCTACAAAGAAGCCGCAGATCCAAGCGACGTGGTGAACCGAATACGACATATCGCCATCGTCGGCACATGTGCACTAGCGTATGCCATGCGTCTTCTTCGTGAGATGGAGGTGGAAGGGGACAAGCCAGATAGAGGTCGAAGATCTCAATAAGAACTTCGTCAGGAAGTTCGTTGATGGTCATCCGTGGGCATTGTTGGTCTGTACCACCACGGCTCAGTAATCATCTTCGACGAAGCCTGCGATAATTACTCACCCCCACGGGCTCCACGTTCTTCAACCCACCACAACTTTTGTCGACGTGTAACATGCTCTCCCACGTTTGAACCATTGATTGTAAGCATGGTGATGTGTTGGAGGAAGGATGCTTTCACAACAGAGCTAGGGGTGACCTGTCGGGAGGGATCGCAGTGGGGAGTCAAGTTGTCCTGACAGTACGTAATCTATGTCTTGAGGCAGTGTTACACACGTTTCTCACACTTGTCGCATCCCGGCGCCGGCGGGCACGTTCGGATCAGATAAACGCCCAATATACGGTACTGTAGCATTCCGTAACTCTGGCCCGACTCTATGTTAGGCACTGTCAGGCTGTTCACACGAAGCTTGGTGTAACGCATGCATCTGGGTACCGCAACCGTCGATGTCGTACTTGTGCACTGGCAACTACTGGGTCCGCACCCCCGCGACTCATCATGCATCATGCATCATGTCATGGCCCTCAACTCAACAACCACAGCCACGTGGGCATGGTGTGCCCACGACTTGTACATCCACATTGATCGGATGGAAAGCAGAGTATGCATGACGATGAACGACCTCAAGGGGTATTTATTATCACCCCCGCCTTCTTTCCCGGTGATACACAGATACAGGCGGACCAGAGAGCTCTCGCGCGTCAGATCTCAATGACTGGAATATATACGAAAATACTTCGTGGTGCAGGGAACTGTCTGTTACTCCATCCCTGGCGAGCTCTTGCAGGAATACTGCGCTAAAAGGGTGACCAAATGCTCGTCTGAGTCTGGACTAGATGCCCAACAGAGGTGAAAGGGTGTAAAAATTCTAGCCGTAGCGTGGCCAAGTTTGGCTCTCGTAGATGTCGAGGTGTCAATGTTTCAAAGTAGGAAGAGGGGAGGCAACTCAATATCGGGCTACAAATTTGCGTAAGTGACAAAAGCCGCCAGTTCTGAAGCATGCCACGAGACTCACAAATCTAGCACTCTGTGATCAAACCCCCTCCCCACCTCGCCGAAAAAACTCGATCTTAGCGCGGTCACCGGAAAAGTACGTCTCTATTCTAGAGTATGCCCCAAATGTTTCTGTGCGACTGATGAAGTCGCGAAGAGGTGGAGTGACCGATACCCAAAGATTTATGAAACCGATGGTGATGTTGGTGAGCAGAGGGGTATCAATTCGGGACACGAAGTCCTCTAGGTACTCTTTGTCACCATAGAAGTAAATATCAGCAAGCGTCGGTAAGACGACGCGTGCAAACGGGAGTGGATGTCCACTTGCTTGCAGTGACTGAGATCGAGGAGTTATCATGACGAACGTAAGACGAAGTGATTTCAGCCCCGTCAACATGGACAGGTCGCTGACCATCGCCTCTGGTGAAGTATATCTTTGTCCGGAACGGGGAATGCCGTCAAGGCGAAGAAAGACAAGGTTACGGGCAGACAAAAGTAGTTTCCCTATTTCAGGACATGGGATCCAATATAGTTCAAGTGATTGTAGACGTGGGGCAGATCCACCCAGGAATGAATCGGGAATCATTGACGCTTGCCAGGGTATTTCATTTGACGTGATCTTCAAATTGACCAGTGACGGGAAAGGTTTCTTCATCGCAGAGAATATTTTCAACAGCCAATCTGGATCCCCCTCGAGACGGATTTCGCACACTCGGCCGTGCTGCTCGAGCGCGGCAATGACGTTGGTCACAAGAGCTTGTATACGAGATCGCAACCGCCCATAGTAAAGGGCCCGTATGGCAATGGGAAACTCCGGCCAGACATCCAACGCCTCCTTGACTGGACTTTTGTCCGTACAAAGAAGTCGCAGATGCAAGTGGCGTGGTGAAGCAAACACGAGGCATCGCCATCGTCGACACACGTGCACCAGAGCATGCCATGCATCTTCATTGTCACGTTGGTAATCCAGATAGAAGCTGAATATTTCAAGAAGGACATCGTCGGGGAGTTCGCTGATAGTCACCCGTGGGCATAGTGGCTTGTCTGCAGGCGAACTTCCACAGTTCAGAAATTAACCAAGAGAATCCTGCGGATCATCACTCACCTCGAGTTTCTTCGAGTAACAACTCAGACAAACTTCGTCCACCTACAACACGCTCTCCTGCCTTTGAACCCTTGACAGTCGGCATGAGGGATGCGTTGTAGGCGGATATCTGGTGATAGCACGGGGATTTGGGACTTCAAGCAAACAGAAACAGCAGTTGGTGAATGACAGATCAGGTCTTTTTGTAATAGAGTCAGGCTGTGACTTGTCGGGAACGATGATCGTAGGGGGGGATCAAGTTAGAGAGTGAGACTGGAAGAACGAGTGGCCGGAATCCCTCATGTGGTGCAGCATGTCACGTGTATCGTACATACGGTGAATCAGGTGACCCCAATGATTATCGCTAGGTTTGGCCATGGGTGATAGTAAGTACGACTCTCAGCGCTGTAAATGCGCCACGCTCTAGTTGTGTTTATACACAGGATTCGCTCAATAATATAGATTAGGGCCCGGCGTGCTTGATGCATTGTTGTACCTGGGTGTTTCAATCTTGGTTCAAAGTCAACTCAACCCCAGCCTTCAAGTTCGACGACTCACAGTTATACTCTCTTACTCCAAGGGACCTGGAAATGTTACTACCATCAGAGAAACTTGAACCCTCTTTGAGAATCGAGGCTACGATGGCATTGTAACTGGGTGTGACACAGCAATATTATCGCTCATCTCAAAGAATGGAGAGAAAAGCTAGCATGGATTGACTCGGAGGATTTCCAATGTGGAGTTCGTTTTCGTAAGGGGGTCTGTGTAGCATCAGTCGCCTGACCATTCGTCGATTTATCTCTTGATCATGATCCGATTCGCGCTCTTTAGTTACGGAGTGTGAGATCGCTTGAACGCATGAAGCGTTGGTCCGCCCGGTTTACGTCTGCTATCACAACTTATATAAGACCTCTTGAATACTTAGTCCTACCCGCAGCTCCTTTCTTTCGGTACAACAATCACCCCCAAGTCCATTTCCCAGCAATGTCCCCCACGGAGGTGCGCGCCGCAGTGTCCAATGGCATTCCCGTTCCCGACCTCGACCTCCCGGTAAGAGACAGTTTCAATGTCGATATTCAATTTGACGTTGCGCTGGCACTCTCAGTACCCGGATAAGCCAGAGGTCACCACGGCTAATTTACTCAAGCTTACCGAGCTCGCACCAAATCCGTATGTAACGTACCCATGTAATCGACTGGATGTTGATGCATACGGGGCCAGACGCGTAAGGTTCATCTTCAAGAATCTTATCAGCAAGATTCATGAATTTGTCGCCGAGACAAAGTACGTCTTGCGCCGCGTTTTCTCCCCCCTCCCCTCCCGCTCACTCTGACTGACACGAACTTCCTTCGTCTTCTCCTCTCGTCATAGCATCACCACGGACGAATGGATGAGCACGATCGACTTTCTCACCCGCACGGGCCAAACGTGCACCCCCCTCCGCCAAGAGTTCATCCTCCTCTCAGACGTTCTCGGCGTCTCCGCCGTCGTCGACGCGCTCAACAATCCCCCAGTCGGAAACGCGACAGAGAGCAGCGTCCTGGGACCATTCTTCACGGATGACGCACCAGACGGTCAGTTCAACCTGCGTCTTCGCCATCCCATTCCCCTTTCAGCTTTAATCTCCGTCTCTCTCATACCCCTTTACGCCACAGTCCCGCTCGGCGAGTCGATCGCGTCGGAAGGGAAAGGGGAATACATGTATGTCGAGGGTCGTGTGCTCACCTCGAGCGGCGAGCCCATCCAAGGCGCAGTCATCGAGACGTGGGAGACGGACGACAAGGGTGAGCAGTGACATTCGATTCCGTCCGTTTCTTCTCTGCTGACGGGTCAACGGTCATACGTGCTTCCTCCCACTCAAGGCTACTACGACACCCAGTACACGGAACGCCCCGCACCTGACTGCCGAGGTAGGCTGAAGACGGACGAACAAGGCAGGTACGGATACCGCGCGATCGTTCCCGTCGCGTATCCCATCCCCGGCGATGTGCGTTTCACCTTTCACCTTCTCTAAACCATTTCACGTCCTTTTGGGACCCATGTCGTTGTGATACTGACGACAAATAGGGCCCCGTGGGCGAGCTCCTCCTGACGCTGGGACGACACAACCTCCGCCCGAGTCACCTGCACATGATGATCGACGCTCCCGGTTTCCACAAGCTCACGACGGCGCTGTACCCAGAGGGCGATGCCATCCTCGCAAGCGACGCCGTATTTGGCGTGAAAAAGTCTTTGGTCGTGGTGAGTAAAGTGGTGGCGTCGTCATCCCGCTGGGCGAGCGCCGAGCCCCGTTTGTCAAATTTGTATTTTTGTTTGCGAGCTGACACTGGTTTTCTCTGTAGAAACTCGCCGAAGTAGATGACGAGGCAGAGGCGCGGAAGCGTGGATTCCAGAAGGGCTCCAAGTTCAAGCTGCTCACTTATGACTTCACCCTCCTCACTGAGGAGGAATCGACGGCAGGTCGCGCCCAGCATGTCGCATCGAGCTCGGCTTGAGGATGTTATGAGTTTAAATGGGGAAAAGTGTACTTTGAATTGTAGTAGTCCCTCCAACTGTATTGTAAACTATCGCACACAGAAAATATGTAAATCTCGGGTACAGGAAGTAAATGCCACCACGACCAAAGTGAAATGACGAGCAAGCGCGCGGTGTGAGTATGATGGAATATCGTACGCGGATACAATCCGAGCCTTGTAGGAAAGATAAACGGGACTCCCCAATCCTGCCATCAAAATCGTAGCATAGTGAACTTAGGAAGTAAAAAACTAGGCACTGGAAAGGGCGCATATATTAGACGGGGTGAAACGACTCTCGGACCGCGCAGAAATGGGAAGGAAGAACCTACCAAAACGGGGTATCCAAACAGAAAAGTAGATTCACTTCACTGAACGCCGCCCATCCGCGCCCAAAACATATCCTCGCGCAGCCGCGTGAGTTCCTTCCACGTGCGCTCCTCCCACGTCCCATCGCCAACATACGGCGTGCCGTCCGGGGCGGACTCAGGCCGCTCCTCGAGCTCTAGCTTGTTTTCCGCGCGCTTTTCCAAATTCTCAGAGAGCGCCCGCCGCACCGGACGTGGATGGCGAGGCGGCGGCGGAGGCCGAGTGGGCGGTCTGGCAGCGAACCTAGATTTTTCCACGCTGGCGTCGCCGTGCGGTGGGGACCCGTCGTCTCCCGAGAGCACGCGCCGCTGCGGCGTCCCGTCAGATTTGTCGACACCGGGCTCTGCCACCGCTTCTCTGGTGACTTCGACGTCAACGACCACCCCCGCCTCAGCTCCCGATGTCGCCGCCGTCGCCGCCGCAGATCCCTCGGTCGTCTCGGCCGTTGGCGGAGGAGCGTCTGACTCTGGAGCGACGATGGGACTGGCAGTATTCGCCCTGGCATCGGCCTCGGTACGCGTTTGCGGTTCTACATGATGGCCATTTGGCTGCCCCACAGCTTCCTTGACCGGCCTTGCATCTGCGGCGGGTGTGGGTGTGGGTGCGGGTGCGGATGGGGCGGATGGGACGACGGGGGGTGGCGGAGGCACCGCGCGCCGAGCAGCGGCCCGACGAGGAAGAGGCGGTCCGGAAGGCGAGCCTGTCCGTGATGGGGGGCTTACAGGCGACTCTGCGTTGGGAGCAGGCGAATGAGGGCGCATTCCGACATGTTCCGAGGTTGACGACCTTTGTTTGCGATGAACAGAGACGCGCTTCGATTCGGGCGGCGGCGCTTCAGGCTCCTTGCTTGTATCGTCGGGAAGGGGTGCCGGTTTAGCTACAGGAGTGTCGTTGGACGGTTCCGGCTGCGGGACGGAAACTGGCGCCTGAGCGGGAGCAGAAGGCGTCTCCGCTGGCGCGACATCTTCGGGAGGTGTGAGGAAACCCTCGTTCAAAGGATCGGCCTCGACTGGTGATGAAACGAGAAGACTGGAGAGCATCGGCGACACTTCCGGTTTCACTGGGGTAGGGGACTCGTGGCTATCTGAGACAGACGATTGGGACTCTCTAGCGGAAGACTCTGTCCCCGAAGATCGGCGGCCGTCCATCTCACCCTCCGTAGGTACCGGCTTGCGTTTTCGCGATCGGTTTCGGCTTGGCAGAGGAGGCGGGGCGAGCGAACTCGGTCCAGGGGAATTCGAACGAGGGGGTGGCGCAACGAAACGCCGTGTCTCGGGTTCCGGTTCTGCTCGCTTACTTTTCTCACTTTCCCCCCAACCTGCCAACGGAACACGATCCAGTCCAAAAGACGACGCAACACCCCAGAAACCAGCGCCCTTTCCTTTTCTCCGAGGTGGGACGGGAGGTTTGTCGACATTCGCGCCATCGATCTCTTGGTGGGGTGGCGGCAACGGGGTTTGCGCTTCCTCCTCCCAAATCTTTTCGAGGATGCTTATACGAAGAAACGACCAAAGGGAACAAGTGGTACGTAGCCGAGCCAGACACCACCCCGAGACGCAGAGGGGTAGCGCTGAAGGGCTCGCAGGTGTCGACTCTGATAGTCGGAAAATGTATAGTTGGGCTGGGAGAGATGACGTATCGTAGTACGGCGGAGGGGACGGTGGTTCTGAGTGGGATGGTGTCACCGGGGATTTTCTGAAGATTGAGGACGACCAGGTGTTGAATTGAGTGCCATTCAAGTTGGCCCGTGAGAGGTATCCGGTCCGGTTGGAAGTAGGTTCGGTATGAGGTATGATACCATGGCCACATAATCCACAGGACAGCAGATTGACATTGCTTGATCCGTGAAGGACGGTGACGGAAAGAGGGGGTTGGGGAGAGGTGGCAGACGCTAAGATGGTCTGGGTCGCAATAGGTTCGATGGTGAGTTGACCAGTTTGGATGGCGGCAATGAACGAGCGTCTTGTGAGCCAATTGAGGCTAGGCGCACCATCGAGGCGGATCGTTGGATCCCTGCGAGATCAATCAATAAAATGGAATAGAGCTAAACGAATAGAGAGAGACGCACGTGTCCTCCAGCTGCAGCCTCGCTATAAACGGCAGCCCCAACAAAGAACTTATAGTCGGCGGTTGAGCTTGAGTGGCCCGTAAAGCGCGGACGTGCGATAGTAGAGAAAGGTATTCCTGATACGATAGATGGGACGTGAGCAGACGATGTGTGTTGGCCAGTGACGACGGAGCTCGTTCGATCCATTTGCCTTTGCCCATCGCCGCGCTCATACCCTCCATCGTGCGCTCAGCGGCTTCTTTCTCTCCTTGAAGGGCCTGTAACTCCTGCTGCATGAGTCTCACCGCATCCTCCGCTTCTCGCAGGGCGCGTTCAGCATCCTCTGCCTTACGTTCGCTCTGTGCACGCCCCAATCTCGCCTCGGCGACCATCGTATTAGCTTGATGGAACAGCGCCGCGCTGACGTCGTCCAGGTCTTTTTCGATGTCGGCTCGGGCGCTCTCCGCTTGTCCGCGCCTGGCAGCTTCTTCCGTGGCTTTTTCCATCAGCCGCGTAAGCTCGGCCGTGACGTGTGACTTTTCCACCAAGAGGCCCGTGTTCAGCGCCGACAGATGTTGCGAACGCTCCAACTCGAGCTCGGATATTTTGACGGAAGAAGTGCGAAGTGTGGACGAAGTGACGTGAAGGTCATCCTCCAGGTCGGATACTCGGTCATACGACTTGACCAGTTTGTTGTTGAGCTCGGTCACTTGAGAGACGAGATCTTGAACCTGGTTTCGGAGGGATGATATCACCAGCTCTTGTGCATCCCTATCGACGCTTCCTCGTCGTGGGGGGACGCGTTTGCCGCGGACTTCCGATGTTGGAGGAGACGGATCAGGAGAGGCATGATGATGATTCGATGGAACTTGGTCCTGTGGGCTCTGTTCCGTTATGCCAGGTGGACTGAGCGTTAGATCGTCTTCAACTGATGGGGACATGTACAGTGACCCAAGTTCGGAAGGGTATCACAAAGTATGAGAATTGGCGAGCGTACGGGTTTGGGCCTGTCAAAGGCAGCGCTGGCAAAAGCGACCTCCTCGCTCCTCGGGTTCGGGTCCGGTTAGAGCCACGGCCACGGCTACGCGGCTGGCGGTTACCGACCGACGCCGGCCCGAGTAACCGCCCTCGCTCAACCGACGTTTTCCTCTTCCTCCACGAGCCGTCAACGCGTCAACCGTCCACGCAAAATCAAAGCGAAGTACAACATGGAATACAGTATACCCATGACTATGACATGTCTATGTTAACTATCCATTAGCTGCTGGTGTGGCCTATTCCGAGCCAACTTCCGCTCGTCTTGTCGTTGCCTTTGCATCAGCGTCGGAGTTGACCATCATCAGCCATTGAACAAATCAAGCTGGCTTCTTTACCATTTGACTGCCCCTCGCTGGAGATGTCCAGAATCACGCAACCGCACTCGGTATCGGGTAGGTTCCTTAACTCTTCAAAAAGTACATGCGGGACGGCATCTTGAAGAACCTTCAAGTTACCGTCTCATAAACATATTAATTGTGATGTCCCGGCAGACCCCTATCTGGAGGCAAAGATTAGGAAGCTCCTGCATGATGAACTACCCCGGACCGGCAGGACCAGTACTGTTGCTGATTGGTGGGAGCCTCGATTCTTCGTTGTGCCAGCGCCAATTCCTTAGATCTCTAGATAACCAAACCGTGGAAAGGAAATGAAACATCAGCTGACAGGTGACTCCTCCAATTTTACGAGAGACGCCTGTCACATTTCCGCGCCCTTCTTCATCTGAGTCGCAGAAGCTCTGGCGGAGCTGCTCGTCTATTTCCCTAACTGTCCAACGCCTTTCTCTTTTCGTTGGAGGGGTATGACCGACCCTTTGCCTTTCATCGGATGAGTGCGGCAACGTGACCTTTGTTCGCCGTGTATCTACAGCGCCCGCGAACTGGATTTTCGCCACTTACGACGACCTCCCATGCCCGCAAGTACCACTATCATTCAACAAGACGAGATTCCGGTGGAGCCCAGCTCTGCTGTGGTCCGTGGATATTCTTTAGAAACAGTGGGTGAGATGAAAGCGAACTTCCTCCAAGCTGCGTTGTCCGAAGATCCTCCCTGCGTAGTTGGGGTCTCTCTAGAATTGGCCGACAGTGGCTCTAGAATTCGAACTTTGTCTTTGGCAACACGTAACCACGTGTTCAACCTTGCTCTTCACCGTCCGCCATCTCAAACGCAAAAGAGAATCTTGCGAAGGCTCTTTTCAAAAGTCCAACTCCTTACGGGCTTCGAACTGCCCTACACCATCGTCCTACTTGCGCATGCCCTTGGTTGCGATATCTCTGGCCGTGATCTATCGACCATTGACGCTGGCTCCATGGACTCCGATAGCTACATACAGACCCCGGGTACTCTCATCGCAGCCCAAGTTCCTTTAGCATCTAGGGAGCGTATCAATGCGCGGTGGGAGAATGGAATGCCCTGCAGTGGCACGAAGTCTACAGATGCCCGTGAGCGGAAATGCGCAGTTCGAGCTTGGTTCACCGCAATGTAGGTGACTCTACCCGATTTAGATTTGTAACTTCTCAACGTCGAATTTCAGTGCTGCAAGCATGGCTTTACCGGAGTTACAAGTAGCCCGGCCGCTAAGCACAAGATTTCTGTGCAGGGCGGTAAGACCCAACTTTGCTGCACGTTACAATGGGATTTATCATTACTTAGATGCTCCGACACCTCGTCGACTTCTGCAGCAGATCTATTCGTCTCGAGTTAATGAAACCTCTCGTTCAAGAGAATGACTTCACCAATGTTCATGTAACTCAAGAGGGCCTGGTCATAGAAAATGCACGCTTCAAAACTCGCGTTAGGGCGAACAAACACGAACCTGTACGTCACTTTGATATCGCATCCGGTACCGTCGTATGTACTTAGGCATTGATTAATAGACACGGGTGGAGCTCCACCTAAAGAATGGGGGAGTCGTCACGGCAAGACCTAAGCGTACTGTGGGGCGCTGTACGTTGGCCGTTACCGCACAGGGTCTTACAGACGATGTCAGCCATATCCGGGTGGTGGGTCGCGAAGACCGAACATGCGCAGAAAAGGCTCGGTACCAATTCCTCGAGTCCTCTCTCACGGGGTCACACCGCCGCGGTGTCCCATTTTTCGTGAAGGCCATTTGGTTTCCAAAGTACCTGAAGGGCCACAGTGGCCATCAAGATGCAAAGACGGGACCCTCATGTGGAAATGCGTCACAACTCCTGAAAAAACTGAATGATTCGCAGAGGGAAGTTGCCACTGCCATGCTGTCTGTCTCCCGACGTGATTCTCTAGTAATCGTCCATGGTATTGTCTATCACTTTTTCTATGGAATTCTGCACTCGTACCACTCATTCACGGTTCTCTAATTTCACAGGTCCTCCGGGCACAGGGAAGACCACCACCATTGCCGCCGCTGCGGCAACATGGGTAGATCGAAAAGTGCCCTGTTGGATGATCGCTCAATCAAATGTCGGGGTGAAGAACATCGCTGAGACGTTGTTCAAAAGAAGGGTGAAATTCAAGCTCTTGGTGTCGAAGGATTTCATCTTCGGATGGTAATAAAACCTCCCCTCCTGGCGATTCTGGATGCTCATAATCCTGCAGGCATGAGGGATTGTACGACGAGGTGAAAGACGCAGTTATACGCTCAGATGTACTACGCAAACGGGAAGACACTGGAGTCCAGGATATATTCGATGGAGTCACCCTCGTTCTATCCACCTTGACCATGTTGTCGGATCTAATCCTGAATACCTGTGGCCTTCTTTCCCTCATACCAGTGACGACACTCGTCGTTGATGAGGCCTCACAAATCGATGTCTTTGAGTTTATGGTGACTTTGGCATTTACCTTCGAACCCCGAATGAGCGCTAACTCTTACTACCCAGCACCTATTCTACAAGTTCTCAAGGGTTCTAAAAAAATTGTGTTTTTTTGGAGACCCGAAACAACGTGAGCAGTTAGCTCCTCTCCCATGGAGAGTTCTATTCATCTTTTCCGTCAGTTCCGCCATATGGTGCGTCGGAGGCCGATCTTCAAACGATCTTCGAAGTCAGTCACCTCAGAAAAACATCATACTTGCTTGATACCCAATGTGAGGCTTATCGTGGCTTCCTACAGTCGATCCACTTCGCCCTGATATTCCTTCTCTAGATCGCCTTCCGGTGCCTTTAGGAGATTTCATCTCCCAGGCCATATATGAGGGCAAGCTACATTCCAGCCATAATATCGTGGACCATTCTTGCGTCGTGTTTATCGACGTAGGAAAGGGAAAAGAAGCGTGGAAGGGAAAGAGCTATCAGGCGAGTATTCCTAGGCGAGAGATGTTGACAAGGGTAACGTTTGTGCGAGCAGAACACAGAGGAGGTTCATATGGTAGTCCGGGTTGCCAAGCGATATCATCAACGAGGTCTCAACTTTTGCGTCATAACGTTTTATGACCATCAGAGAACGGCAATTACCAAGGCGCTAAGGGCAGAGAATTTGCCGTCGGAGTGTGTCTACAACGTGGACAGCTTCCAAGGTATGTGTGTCACCTCCCCACATCGCCCATAAGTCCTGACTACCGCCGCGACCATCGTCAGGAAATGAGGCGGACTACGTGATCTTGTCTTCGGTCAGAACACGGAAGCCAGGATTTTTGAATTCGCTTGCGCGAATGAACGTCGCCCTGACTCGTTGCCGGAAAGGAATGGTGGTTGTTACGAACAAGGGCTTTCTACAAGGGCCGGGTAAATCTACTCTTCTAGGAAGGCTCTGCGACTCCTGGTCCCTAAACCGCGAAGCTTGGATAGACTGGAGAACTATGTTGGGAAAGGATGTCGGGCTGCCGGGGATACCGAATACGGCTTGACCATCACTTATTGAGGTCATTCAGTTGCCCCGAATTGGAGTAAAAAGAAATATTGCTTAAATACTACTAAGAGGCCACATGTTGGGCGCGCATTCAAGTTGACGCGTCCGATGACGATAATCCCAGGAACGATTCGGCTGACGTAAGACGTGCTCGCAATTTCCATTTTCTCATACTTCTTCTCACGGATCACGTGGACTATTGTCAATGCCGATATTATGTTTAACCGCTTTCCTTGATACATCACTTAACTGGAAGAGGTTTTCGACACAACTACTGTAGTGTCATGGGTCGTTAAGGCATAACTCGAACCCTGACCAGTTCTCTGGTATGCATGACGTCCTTAGGCGTGGTGGTATGCAGTACACTGACTGAAATTATTAGCCTTCTCCGCCATGTCTCACTGCAAATGATTTGTGAGTGTCGAACTAGCTGGATAATTTCCGCTCCCGGCACTCAATGTCCTAGCCACAACGATTGAAACTTGAATGCAACGTGGTAGGGGTTTCATAGGTCTCGCAGTATCGTAACTTGCAAAGAAGGTTGAGACGCGTCCCTTGACTTCATCAAACGAAAGAACCAAATTCGACAAGAATAAGCCCTGATGGGTTGTTTTGTTTCTTCAATCGATTTTTGGACTGGGAATATGCTAGTTATGTCTAGTTGCGCAACGACGCAGAGCGGGACTACCAGTCTCCCTAGTATCGCTTTTCGCATTTGCTTATGATTGGCGTTGCTAAGCGCGAGTTACGCCCATTTGATCGGAGGATTGATCTGTCATTGAGATACTCTCTCTTTGCCGCATCGAACTCTCAGATGCACCGGAATAATAATCAATAAATGCTCTCAAAACAATATACAGCACAGTACATCGCCGTGAAGGTTTTGATGGGCGTCTATCGACCCATAATCGGAATTCGGACAGACAAGGTCACCTGCAACGTACGTGTAACGTGTTTCTGTATTACTGTAGTCCCATCAGTACAGTATCCGCCTTCCTGAGACACTTCCCATTATCCCTCGAGCAACATGTCCCAGACCCCCACTGCTTCCACCTCGTCCTCGAACTATCAATCCATCTTCGATAATGCCATCGAAGCTTACAAGAAGAAGACCAAGAAAGATCTCCGTTCCCATCCGCTGCTCGACAAACTCCAGAACTGTCATTCTCCAGATGCCGTCCTCAGCATACTTTATCAACAAATTCCTGGGTTCGATCAATCCTGTGGTACCGATGACAAATTGACGAAGTGGCTCGATCCCACCATCAATGTCCTTTGCACGTTTTCTGGAGTCATCGGAGGCGGTATTGGCATGGCAAGTCCCAAAGACCTCAGGGTTAAGGTCTTTCCGGATCTGATATTTGATTGACATACAGGTATCCCAACCAGCGGCAGTGGTCTTCACTGGAATTGGCGTCCTTCTCTCAGTGCGCTTTTTTTTCAATCAATCTATTCCAGGGCTTATCGTGACGCCAAACTCTCGCAGGCGGCTAAGGCCGTTTCCGATAGTCAGGACGTGCTTGCTACTGTCTTCGAGCGCATAGAGAACTTCTTCAGACGATTGGAGACTTATGTTCAAGTGCCACCAACCGCAGGGATGACAGACATAATAGTCAAAATTATGGTCGAAGTGCTTTCCATTCTTTCGATCGTGACAAAGGAAATTAAACAGAGCAGAGCAAGTGAGTTGATTACTGGCATTATGGATTGGTCATGTTGACCTACAGTTACTTAGGGAAATACGTGAAGAAGCTCGTTGGGAGGACCGAGATCGAGGACGCATTGGGTCGATTGGATCGACTTACGCAAGATGAAGTTCGGATGGCGGCTGCACAGGGTCTAAAGGCCACTCACGAGGTCGACGACAAAGTGAAAATTGTCGAGGGCAAAGTGCAGGGCGTGGATGATAAGGTACAGGGCGTGGACGACAAGATAGATCTCATCATCGACGGTGTGTGACTTATTCTCAACCGGCCCCAGCACAACACCCAGTTCTATCCAATTAGGCGGCGATAAATTAAGAGAAGAAATGAAACGTTCGTGACCGCATAGCCTCACCTTGTTGATTTTAAAATAGGCTTAATCTTTCTCACACTGGCAGGGAACCAGATTCGACAAGACCTTCGGAATTGGCTCTCTCCCCCAGATCCGTCTATAAATTTCAACACTGCAAGCGATGCTCACCACGAAGGTACTGCCTTGTGGTTCATTCAAGGCGATACCTTCACAGATTGGAAAACGTCTGGATCATTGTTATGGCTCTACGGAAAACGTACCTCTCTCTACTTCAGCGGCTTTGCCTTTGCTAACAGACTTCCGCCTCCATAGCGGGTTCCGGCAAGAGTGTGCTCAGGTTCGTCGCTTCCGTCCCAGACTCGTCATGGCCTTTATTATTGACAATCCAACAGTTCGTCGATTATCCAGGATATCAAGTCCGTCAGCGACGGAGGAGCCGCTCATATAGCCTACTTTTTCTTTGATTTCAAGGACAAAGGAAAACAAGATGCCCGTGCCCTACTTTCCTCTTTCCTTGCTCAACTCAGCCATCAATCCACATCGTTTTGCGACATTCTCTTTGGCTACCATTCTTCCCACCAATCTGGCTCACAACAACCCAGTGACCGCACACTCATACAATGTCTCGAAACCATGCTCACAGCGTCAGGACTCGTCCCAATCTATCTCATCATCGATGCCCTGGACGAATGTCCCAACACAACCAAGCTTCCGCCGCCACGCGAAAAGGTGCTGGAGCTCGTCGAGAACCTCGTCAAGTTGAATCTTCCGAATTTGCGTCTATGCGTAACCAGTCGTCCTGAGGTTGATATTCGGGCGTCCCTCGAACCTTTGACAAATACACGTATATCTCTTCATGACCAAAGCGGGCAAAAGAAAGATATCGAAGACTACCTGAGGACGGTAGTTTACTCAGACAGGAACATGAGGAGATGGCGAGACGAGGACAAAAAGTTGGTCGTTGAGACACTCACAGAGAAAGCAGATGGCATGTAAGGACACAACTAGGTTCTAAGAAAATACTTTCTCATACTCATTCAGGTTTCGTTGGGTCTTTTGCCAACTGGAAATTTTACGGCCTTGTCTCCCACCAAGTGTGCGACCAATTCTTGGCGAATTGCCGGATACGTTGGACGAGACGTACGAACGGATACTGCAGGAAATTCCAAAGTCGAACCGAGTATATGCTCATCGGCTCCTGCAATGTCTCACCATTGCCGTTCGGCCTCTTCGTGTGGAGGAGCTCGCAGAAGTCCTCGCAATTGATTTGGATGCAAGGAGCGGAATTCCGAAGCTGAGTGAAGATTTACGGTGGGAAGACCAAGAGCAAGCCGTGCTGTCTGCATGTTCTAGTTTGATCGCCGCTGTCTGGGTCCATGGTATCCGAGTGGTTCAATTTACGCATTTCTCGGTCAAAGAATTTTTGACTTCGGGTCGCCTCACCACGTCGACGGATGTTACCTCCCGCCATTACCATATTCTCCTCGAGCCGTCGCATACGATCATGGCACAAGCCTGTCTCAGTGTCCTACTTCGTCTGGACTCCCATCTCAACGAAGACAGCCTCAAGGACTTTCCTCTTGCTCGGTACGCTTCTCGGTACATTGGGGACCATGCCGAATTTGGGAACGTTTTTGCACACATACGGGACGGGATGGACGACCTCCTTGACGCAGACAAACCCCATTTTGCCGCATGGTTGTGGGCGCGCAAAAGTGATTTCAAGGGGCCTCTGGAACGACCAGAAGCATCTCCCATGTACCACGTTGCGGGATTTGGATTCCGTACCATGGTGGATTACCTCATTTCAAAGCGACCAGAGGATCTCAGCGTCAGGGGCTACTACGGCATTCCATTGCACGCATCGTTGTATTATGGCCACGCCAATGTGGCATTGTTGCTACTCGGGCACTGCGTAGACGTGGATGTTCGGGGAATTGATGACCGGACACCACTGCACATGGCAGCCGAAAGTGGACTCCTTGAGGTTACTCGCATACTCATCGAGCGGGGCGCGAGTATCAATGCCCGAGACTCGAGCAACCGGACTCCACTCCACCCAACCGTTCAGGATAGATCTCGTCGATTCGATGATATGTATTTCGACGTGATGCGGTATTTACTGGAGCACGGTGCGAACGTGGACGCCCAGGCTAGCACCGAACACTCGACCCCCCTACATCTGGCATCGTACTACGGAGGCTTCAAGGTCGCACGGCTACTGCTCGACCGTGGTGTAAATATCGATGTGCGGGACGAGGAGTGCCGGACACCACTACACGAAGCATTAACCGGCCTGCGCAACACTACCCCAGATCACTTTGTTGATGGAGTGCGGTTCTTACTAGATCATGGTGCAGACCTTGACGCAGAGGATAACAACCATTCGACACCTCTACATGTGATATCGAAGTATGGCAACATTAAAGCTGCACGGCTACTGCTTGAGCATGGCGCGCGCGTAGACGCACGGGATAACAAAGACTCAACCCCGCTGCATGTTGCATCACGAGGTGGTAATGATGGGGTTGCACGTCTACTGTTCGAGCATGGTGCAGACGTTCACTCACTGGATAGCAACCACTCGACCCCGCTACACTTTGCTTCGGAAAGTGGCAACGCCGACGTCGCACATCTACTACTCGAGCATGGTGCGGACGTTCACGCACTGGATAACAACCATTCGACCCCGCTGCATTTTATATCACGAGATGACGACGCTTGGGCCGCACGTGTACTGCTCGAGCATGGTGCCGTCGTTGACGCACGGGATAACAAAGACTCAACCCCGCTGCATGTTGCATCACAACGTGGCAACGCCGAGGCTGTACACCTACTGGTCGAGCATGGTGCGGACGTTCACGCACTGGATGGCAACCGCTCGACCCCGCTGCATTTTGCGTCAGAAAGTGGCAACGCCGATGCTGCGCGTCTATTGCTCGAGCATGGCGCGGACGTTCACGCACTGGATAATAACCATTCGACCCCGCTGCATTGTATGGCACGATATAGCTACGCTGGGGCCGCACGCGTACTTCTCGAGCATGGTGCCGTCGTTGATGCGCGGGATAACGAAGACTCAACCCCACTGCACGTTGCAGCACAACGTGGCAATTCCATGGTTGCAAGCATGCTGCTCAAATATGGCGCAAGTGTCAATTTGCGGAGCGGGGAACGCCAGACTCCACTGCACCGAGCATTGGTCGAAATCGAAGATGGGTTCGAGGATGATTTCTTTGATGCCATACAGCTCCTACTGGACCATGGTGCGGACGTTGACGCATTGGATAATGATCACTCGACTCCGCTCCATGTGGCATCACAATATGGCAGCGTCAGGGCTACATGCCTACTGCTCAAGCATGGCGCAAATGTCCATCTCCAGAACAACGACGGCTATACCCCCTCCCAAGTTGCATCAGCGAAGGGTCACGAGAGGATCGCGCATTTGTTGTCGGAGCATTCACAGAGTTAGCAAAAGATGTAACATTTACCAGTACAATTCGTCCATAAACTACCTAAACAATCCCATTCCACTTTGTCGTATTTTATAGTCCTGTACAGTAATTTCTCGTTTGTAACCCTCATTCAAATAGGGTCTGGCCCGAAAAGACCTGAGCCCTGTCCCCACTGGGACGATGGTCAGGGTGTCACAGCGGCAGCGACGCATGCCCGGCGCCAGACAGAACCGCCATCCAAGCGGGAACGTTGACAGGGAAGCCAGAGATAGCATGATTGGGACGAACAATACATCGCCTAAGATGGGCGAGCGTGGGTGACATCCTTTTGGGAAATTTATTAGCGTCATCCCTGCCTGGAGAATGGGGTATTTTTGATCGCACTTTGAGTAAAGCGGCGCACTTGATTCCCGAATCCATAGGCGCGGTGCTCTTCCCCTATTTCCGCCTCTGCCCCTTCCTCTGCATCGTCTACCATGTCCGCAATGCGTGGAGGCGGGCGGGTTAGCGTCGGCAGGCGCCAGGGCACCCAATATAGCATCTGTTGGAGGAGCCTGCTGCGACCCACGTGGTGGGGCCTGCTTGGCCTCGCGCTGGAAGATCGTAGGGGCAGATATGACGCCAGGATGCAGAGCTGCAGCAGGTCCGCCCTGCGCCCGTGCATCGTCCTCCCTCTTCGGGCTAGAGGGGCCATCCTTCGCGAGCTCCCCTTCCTTCTCTTTCTCCTTTTTGGCTGCGCGCTCCCGCCTGTTGCTGCCTTTCATGACGCCAGGCCCGCCTCGAGCTGCTTCGACGCGAGTCCAAGCATGGGCCGCCACCGTCTTCCAGAACCGTCAGAGCTCGCAGGTACAAGGGAAGGCGCAGGTGCGGGCGTAATGGAGGTAACAGAGTCTGTACGGGGACTCGAAGATGAAGGGACCGTCGATGTGGCGTGACCTGGTGACGTGGACGGTGGTTTAGATTGATACTTGCTGCCTCGCCCGGACTTCACCTTGCTCGGAGAGGAGGGAGATGGCTTGGCCACAGGTGGAGCAGCGGATGCGTTTCCCGTCTTGGGTCGCGTCGTGGAGCCAGAACGAGCGTCCGCCATTCGGGCGGCTGTAGCGACGGCCGCAGTCCTCTTTTCAGCTCGTTTGCCAAGTGGCGCAGTTGAATTGCCGCTTTGTTTGCCTCGGGAGTGGCACCGGAGGCCTTCTTTTTGGAATCGTCCGTCTTGGATACTTGAGCGTCGTCATTGTAGTGAGAGTGATTCCTTTGGACCGTATGTTTGCACCGTTGGGCAGATTTCTCGGCCTTGAGGGCGTCCAATATGTGCGTAGAAGTAGGCATGGCAGGGCGTTCAGTAGAGGCAACTAGAATCGTGTGAGCGGAATGATGTCCGAAAATATATACGTGATGGGACGGACCTAGCATCCCAGGGAGCTGGTCAGCATCATGGGGCTTCGTTGGGAGAGCTTCCAGAGACTGCAGAAACGCAATGTATTCTTCATCTTATTCAGATGATCAGGCGAGAGAGGCGTCGAGGAAGTCACGACGTACCTTGATAGATGGTCCCGTTCTTACTGTCCACCTTTTTCTTCTCCAGTGGTAGCTTCTGATATGGAGCAAACTCCACCACGGCTTGCGATTCGCTCCCTTTGTGAATCAGTCCAGATCGCGTCATTTGAGCCCAAGCACCGAATAAAGATGACGAAAAGACAGACCTGCTTTATCTTTGAATATTTGCCCACCACACTCGCGGCTGAACCTCGCAACTTATTCCTCGGTCCTGAAAGTAATGTATGCATGGGAGAGGACGTTCTCCTTGTTCTGCCTCCAGGTCCGAGTCACATCATCAATGATATCCATAAGTGCCCACGAAATCGCAATAATTTTTTCTGAGGCACTCACTTCATTACTTTGCCAGGATAAAACTCCTTCCAATTGACGGTTTCATCAGTAACCCAGGTCTACACGGACTGCCAAATGATCTGTTCGGGGAGGTTCTGGGGGAATCTGGGCACGACGCTCTTGAGGCGTTCTGAGCGCGCGGCTTTGGACTGTCCCTGGCGCTTTTCCTTAGCTTTGGACCGGTATTGAGATTTCTTGGCAGGTTCGGGGGTTGCATTGGGCATCGAGAGGCAGTTGCGAAGTCAGTTACGCGACAAGCCACTGGGTGAGCGTCGTAAGTGCGTCGTACAGCATGTGGTGTACCAGGAATTGTGGTTAAGTGAGCCCGGCTAGCTAAATTTGCAAGTCCAGATGCCACGTGTCTCACTCGTCAACGTGAACGTGTCAGCGCATGTCAGCATTCAAATTCGAATCCCTTATAAAACGATGTTGGGCGGACAGCGGACTCTGCATATTGACGACTTGATTTTGTCAATCATTTACACAGGAAATACTCATGGCCCATCGAGATCGTGATACGAGTACTACTGTCATTTCGTTGGGGCTTCTTAGTGGCAGCCTCGATCGGTGCCCGTGAGAACGCACACTCCTTTAGCACCTTAGCCATGCAATGACCGCCATATACAAGAGATGGAATTCGATGAAGCGAAAAGCGGGACTTGGAAGAATCTTGGAAGCGGTGGTACTGTACTTAGACACGGTGTTAGGCTTGGCTACGGCCAGGGTGATGAGCGACGAGTCACCGGCCCGAGTAAACCACCCTCGTTGTCCATTGACTTCCTCGATCAGTTAACGAATAGTACAACATAAAATGTACTTATGGCTATGCCATGAACTCCAGGTACACGTTCCCCTGGCCATTTATATGGCTTATCGCGAATCAACTTCCACCTGTCTTGTCGCTTTTGAATCAACTTCGGAGTACCGTCGGCCCTCGAATGCACTCGTTTGACTCTATTGATTTGCACTCCGGATGGATAAGCTCCTTGTCTTGTGAAGGGAGGGCTCTCGCAAAGACATTGCAGATTTTTGGCTACTGATTACCGTCTGAAGATCCTTATCAAAGCGAAGATCCCGCAACCTAGGGACGCAAGGACTGCGTAGGACCAGTAGGACAACATCGAGTACAACTATGCTCATTGGTGGCGGGTACTTTTCCCCGTTGCCGGGGTCTCAGTGCCTCATTGTGCTAATCCCTCAAATTTCCCGTCCATCATTTCTTTGTCCGAGTGGTAGGACCTCGTACGCCGCTGCTTTTCTATTTTCTCTGAAGATCCAACCACTTCCTCCTGTTGTCAGTGGGGACTGTCGACCCTTTGTCTTTTAACGGATGAGTAGTAGGAGATAATGTGACATTGTTCGACGTGTAGCTTCAGCTCTCCCGAACATAAATCCCATACTCCTATCCTTCAACAAGATGAGATTCTGGATGACCCTAACAGTCCCGTTGTGGTTCACGGAGATTCTTTAGACGCAGTAGGCGAGACGAAGGTAGACTTCCTAAAAGTTGGATTATTCCGAGGTCCTCCCTGTGTAGTAGGGTCTCCAATCTAGGATTGGCCACAGTGGCTCTAGGATTCGAACGAAGGCCTTCTACAAGGTTCGGAGGAATTTACTTTTCAAGGCAGCTATTTAGCTTCTGGTTCCTAATCGAGAAGCTTGGGGTACTGGAGAACTATGTTGGGAAAGAAGGTCGAGACCCCGAGGATACAGCATACGATATGAGTCGTGTGACTGAAGTGTTTCCCCAAGTCATTTACGGCTCCTGTGATTCGTGCTGTCCAAATCAGAATAAAAACGTTCCTTTGCTTTCTTGGAGTGGGAGTGAACAAATTGGAGTGAACAAAATCTCACCTAAATACTCCAAACTGATGGGCACATGAAACCGACTATCACGGCTCACCTCAGGGCCTATTCGGAAGTGCTGCGGGCCAAATAACCCATTGAGGGCGGACAGTATTTGGCCCCCCAACCCGGGTCATTCGACTACAGAAATGGATTAAATCAAAAAAGCGATGTCCGATGGGACTTGGAAGCGGTGCTATCAACAGCTCGCTGTGGTCTTGGTGGTTCGGAGTCGCCATACCATCAAACGGCGTGGCTCAGGCACAGCCACCATTTCTTCGTTCGAGTCACCAACCACTGCCCCACTGAGGCACGTCTTTATTACGCTGTTCTAAACGTCAACCTCCTTCCCATTCCTGTCAGTGGACGGCGTTCGGTAATCATGCATAATCATGTTTTGGCAAATCCTATCAGGTTGTGGCGAGCAACTTGAATCTTTATTAACGGCATTCCCAGCCTGAGCGCTCAGACATTATTTTCTTCAACTGCCCACCATACCCTCCTTGTGCCACACACCCGCTCTCCTTTCAACTACTTCGAAATCCCATGCTTTCCAAGAACACGGTACTGGATCAAAACGAAATTCCGGGATGGCCACGTTCTGTAGTTGTTCACCACTACTCCCTTGGGGCGGTGGCCGAATTGGAAGCAGAGGTTCGTGCGGGAATTCCTTCTAAGCCTCCCTCCGCGGTGGGAGTGTCAATCGGGTTGGCACCTGCGGGGGCCCGCATCCAGACTCTGGCTCTCGCCACGCGAGACAAGGTCTTTTGTCTTTCTTTACAGCAATCCCCATCCCCAGCGCAGTGCAAGACCTTGCGAAGGCTTTTCTCCAGCATTCCATATCTCGCCGGATTTGAATTTCCGTATGCAGTTGTCTTGCTTGCCCATACCTTGGGTTCCAATGTCACTGGCTATGACCTCTCCACCCTCGCTTTGCGCTCGAAAAGCAGGGACATAACCACACCAGGTGACTTTTTTAATTCAAAGAGCCCATCGGTATCCGCAAGACGTATAAACGAGCAGTGGGATGGGGACGTGCTAAAAATTGGGACAAATTCTTCTGGCACCCCGGAGCCAGACTACGCTCTTCGTGCTTGGTTCACGGCAATGTGCGGGATATCACTTTATCCGCGTTCGTTGCTCATTCACCTTTGCCACTAGTGCCGCCAATATGGCATTTAAAGACTTATTGCTAGGTCAAGAATTGAGCACGGAATTTATTGACATGCCTGTGAGGTTTTACTCGGCGTCGTTGATGTTGCAGCGTTAATTCATCTCCCTGTCCAGATGCTCGAATCCTTCGTTAATCTAGCGTCCAGAGCAATTCGACTTGACTTCCTGAAGCCACGAGTCTATGAGAATGACTTCTCCAAGGTCCAGGCGGAGCGCGATGGGAAGTTAACTGTTTACAATACCCGATACAAGACACGCATCCGGAATAGTACGCAGGTTCGTTATAGGTGACAATGTAGCATGCAGCTGCCTCTGATATTCTTTCTAGACGCATTTAGAACTCTGCCTGGAGAATGGGGAAGTTGTCGATGCGATGACAAAGGGCGCTAAAGGCCGAAGTTCATCAGCCATGACAAAGCGACCTCTCAGAGCCGGCGTCAGTCACATACGAGTGATAGGTCGTGAAGAACGAACAAATGCAGAGCAAGCCCAATATCGCCTATTACTTCGCTCTCTCTCGGTCACACGTCACACTCCTCCGTTCGTAAACCTCATCTGGTTTCCAGGGAACACCCAAGACTCCATGCGTGGTGGAGGGATCAGTTCATTATGTGGCCGATCGCCCCAGATTCTGGAAGCACTGAATGATTCACAAAAAGGAATTGTTCGTGCAATGGTGTCCACGGACCCGCGAGATTCGTTGGTCATTGCACATGGTATACTTATTCTTCTTCAACTATCATTCTCGCACGCCGACGCCGATATGATTGCACAGGGCCCCCTGGAACAGGGAAAACAACGACAATCGCCGCAGCAGCATCAATATGGGTATCGCATAAACTCCCATGCTGGATAATTGCTCAGTCAAATGTTGGTGTAAAAAATATCGCCGAAAAGCTGTTCGAAAAGCAAGTCAATTTCAAAGTCATCGTTTCCCAAGAATTCCTTTTCGAATGGTAAGGGCCAAAGTCCTTGTCGTAGACAACCGACTAAACTCAATCAGGCATGAAGAATTGTACGTGAAGATTGAAGACATGGTTATACGCTCCGATGAGCTTCCCAAGACACAGGGAGAAGTCGCCAGGATGTTTGGCGATGTCACTGTGGTCCTGTGCACCCTTAGCATGCTTTCGAACCCGAAACTAAAGGAGTGTGGCCTTATTCGGGTTATTCCTGTGACGTCCCTTGTGATCGACGAGGCTTCACAGATCGACGTGTTTGAGTTTATGGTGATCTCAGTATTGGCATTCTATGGGCAATTAATGACCTTCTGTGTATAGCATCTCTTTTACAAATTCTCCGACGTTCTTACAAAAGTCTGTTTCTTTGGAGACCCTAAACAACGTGAGTCTCGGACTTCGTACTTTGCCTCATTATTCTTATTCCTTCTGCCAGTCCCGCCTTATGGTGCACGAGAAGCAGAACTCGAAACAATTTTCGATGTCAAGCATTTGAAAAGAAGCGCATATTTCCTCGATACTCAATGTGAATCCAATACCCTCTTTCTTGATCCACACTTTCTCTTATCACCATGGTATTTCTGCAGACCGCCTTCCTATACCCTTGGGAAAGTTCATCTCGGAGAAGGTATATCACGGAAAGCTGCGGTCGTGCCACAAGATCGTGGACCATTCTTGCATTTCATTCATCGACGTTGCGAAAGGAAAAGAGACGAAGCAAGGAAACAGTTACAAAGTGAGTGTATAAACCAGATATAGGGCCACCCGGAAGCTGACATCGCGGGGCCAGAACACGGAAGAGGTCCACATGGTCGTTCGGATTGCCAAACGATATAATGAACGCGGCCTCAAATTTTGTATCATCACATTTTACGACCCTCAACGAGCAGCCATCAGCAAAGCCGTGGAGGAAGCGAATTTACCAACTGGGTGTGTCTACAACGTAGACAGCTTTCAAGGTATGGGTCATCTCCGTTGCATCAGTGACGCCCTGAGATCGACCATCGCTGGTAGGGAACGAAGCAGATTATGTGATCTTGTCATCAGTCAGGACCCAAAGACCAGGATTCCTGACTTCGCAACCCCGCATGAATGTTGCCCTGACCCGCTGCCGCAGGGGAATGGTAGTTGTCACCGACAAATCTTTCTTGCAAGGGGCGGGGAAGAGTACGCTACTGGGTCAACTCGCGCGCGCCTGGTCACAGCACCGTGACGCCTGGATCGCCTGGAGGGCCATGCTAAGTGGTTCAGTCGCGCTCCCGGGCCTACCAGCACCACCGTCCACCGCTCTCAGCCGAGTCGTGCCAGCATCTACATCTACATCGAGACCCCGACGGCCACCAGCCCATGCCCAAGTCGATGGACAATCACGTCGCGGCCCGCACACCGCGACACCACGACACAATCCGACGAGCACGACGACAACAACACCGGCCATGGACGAATTGATAGCACGTTATCGACTGCTTCTGTCACTTCATAGTGGCTCGTCATTACTTTGACGAGAGCAATCCCCGGTCCTTCTCCCATCCCCATCGTCGGCAGCTCGCACAGACGCGACCGAGATGCGACAACTCGGACTCGGTGTGTCGCTGTAAGTCGAGCTTCGAGACCACGCACGGACCATTCCACTTCTCTTCCCTCCCTCGTCACTGCCTCCTTTCTTGCTTCTTTTCTTTCTCCCCTTGCTCTCGAACAACGCA
>Ga0307512_10001519_pt1 | contig 32549 bp, 41 predicted proteins | sample 14_EM_MG_FD_200267 | JGI IMG/M metagenome (GOLD analysis project Ga0307512, IMG submission 200267) | Populus trichocarpa ectomycorrhiza microbial communities from riparian zone in the Pacific Northwest, United States - 14_EM | ecosystem: Host-associated > Plants > Roots > Unclassified | place... | reverse complement strand
TGCTGGTGATGGTGATGGTGATGGTGATGGTGATGGTGATGGTGATGGTGATGGTGATGGTGATGGTGATGGTGATGGTGATGGTGATGGTGATGGTGACGGTGACGGTGATGGTGACGGTGATGGTACCGAAAGCACTTAGTCAAGTAGGTTGGCTACGTCAACGTCAATGTCAAAGCTTTAACAGACACAAAGCCTTCTACTGGCCAAAGCTTCCACAAACTCAGAGTTTTCATACGGCGAAAAGCTTCCCGTGGAAAACTCTACTCCTCCCGAAGTGCGGCTCTGTCAAGCGCGGCTCTGTCAAGCGCGGCTCTGTCAAGCGCGGCTCTGTCAAGCGCGGCTCTGTCAAGCGCGGCTCTGTCAAGCGCGGCTCTGTCAAGCGCGGCTCTGTCAAGTGCGGCTCTGTCAAGCGCGGCTCTGTTAAGCGTGGCTCTCTCGAGTAGGCTCCCTAGCAGGCTATCAAGCAGGCTATCAAGCAGGCTTTCAAGCCCCAGTGGGCTGTCAAGTGGACTCGCAGCGATAGTGTGACCGGTATAACAGTGAAGACTCCAGTCAGTAACTACTAACGACAGGTATAGGTATAGGTCCATCTCCGGCCGCCAACCGTATATAGGTCCATAGACCCACGCGCACATCTCTATGAATCGACTATAGATGACTATAGGCTGTGCGTTGCGCAGGGGTCCACGGAAAGCTTGCTACGAGCTGCGGGTGCGCACGTGCACGCGTAGCGCAGCCTATAGTCGATTTGCACTTTTGCCGATGTAAGTGCAGATGCTGTCAAATTCTTGCATAATGCAAAGGATTGCTCTGAATACAATGAACAATACCACAACTTCTGAGCACAACTATTCACAAGTGGGTTCAACTTCAATCTGAAAGGGTGTAATAATCTATTTGAAGGTAATATTTTTTATATGCATATCCCCCTGCAATTTCTGTGCAAATATCTCAGGGCTTTGATGATGTGTACTATACTAACCAGGGGCACTTTGCTGCCAAAGTTGAGGTATATGCGGAAAAGTTGCAGCAAACTTCTGTTCACAGCAGCTGGATAATATCTCTGGAAGATATGTAGTGTGTATTATCATCCAATGTATATAAATGTAGTGCGTTGTAACTCTATTGAGTTAAGAAGAAGAAGAGTTTTGAGGGGTTGCGAGAGGGTTAAGTCTATTAGCTAGCTAGTGGTGCGGAGGTCGATCGTGCCAGCGCCGGGTAACCTGGTCAGTGCGCTTCAGCAGAGCCGCACAGTGCTGCACCTTATGTACATATCTAAACCTCCCACAACTACCTCCGCTCCAAGAAAACCAGCGCCAGCCCCCAAAATGAAGCACACTGAAAGAAAATACAGCCAAAACCCCAACAATCCCGCCTCCTGTGTATCAACAGCCATATGAAGCATCAAATACCTGTTTCTTAGCCTTCCAATATCCATCAATAGTCCAAGAGACCCATTTTCTGATGGTTAAGTTGCAGCAAATCTCTGCAGCCACCTTTCAAATTGGCCAACAGTTGCCAATCTGGTTCAGGATATCCAAGCCAGTTTACCTTATATCATAGGGTTTTGGCAGGAGTGCCCTGATGCTCAGGATTGGCTTCAACCTCATACTCCGGATCCTTGTCGGTCATCGTGCGCAATCGTGGTGGTGGAGGATCATTTCGGCCATAATCCACACGATCTCGTTTCAGATGGGAGACGTTAAAAACATTGGGCATCTTCCAGTGAGCTGGGGAGTTCAACCTGAAAGTGTTGGCACCGATGGCTTCAGTGATGCGGAATGGCCTGCCAAAAGGCTGTTGAAACTGTCTGGAATTAAGATTTGCCGACTTGGATTTATTAAGATTTGCATAGCCGATCGGGAGGACCCTCGTGTCGAGAAAAACTGAATCTCCCACCTTGACATCGTGCGGGCGGCGAGACTTATTAGCTTCCATAATCATCTCTGTTTGCGTTTCCTCCGACTGCTCTCTCAACAAGCGGAGATCTGACATCGTCTGTTCGGCAAAGTCAGCTGCTTCCAGGCTGATTTTTGGCATCCGGTTGGCACTCGGGATTGGTACCAGCAGATCAATCGTCATCCTCGGCACAAATCCCACATTGGCCCGAATTGGAGAAGTCTTGAGAGACTTATGCTATGCTGTGTTGTAGGTGAACTCAGCCAACAGTAGCAGGCGGTCCCACTCCTTTGGGCACTGAGCTACGTATGTCTTCAAATAGCGTTCGACCACTGCATTCAGATTCTCCGCTTGGCCGTCTGTTTCCGGATGATAGGCAGCGCTGTGATAGCGTTTGATTCCCAGTTGGGCCGTCAGGGATCCCCAGAAATCTGACATAAAGCGCGTATCCCTATCGGAGATACTATCATCCGGAATTCCTCTATTTCAAACACACATGTCAATAAACTCTCTGGTGAATGCCTCTGCAGTTCAATCCTTTTCCCTGGCTGCTTTCCATCGCACTCTCTTGGTTAGTGAATCGACAATTGTAATTATGCAGTCGTAGCCGTCTCTGGCAGTGGCTGGTAGTTTTGTAATACAATCAATATTAACCCTTGAAGCCCGTATCTCCGGAATTGGCAGCGGTTGCAGCAAGCCATACCGGAGTTTGTTGGAATTCTTGCCACGGTGGCAAACGTCGCAACCTTGAACCCATGCCAGTATGGCCGGAGTTAATTGAGCCCAATAAAATTGTGATGCAATGGCAGCCGCCATTTTTTCAGCTGATTGGTGTCCACCACCAAGCGGAGAGTCACGAGCCTCTGAGATAACGTTGCTCCGCATGTCGAATGGGATGCGGAGTGCCCCAGTATCCCTGCGAAAAAGAAGGCCGCGATCCAGTCAGAAAAGTCTTGCTCGCAACATGTTTTTTGGATGGTGCTCTTCTCTCGAATGCTGAGACACCCGATTTCCCCCCTCCTCGGTTACATTGGCTTTCTCGTGAAGGACATTGACAATTGGACCGAAATACGTGTCTTACAATAGTAACTCACACACCTCCAGCTTCGATTCCTCTGTGCCTATGATCTGGAGTTCCATGGTATTTACACTGATGGTGGCTGCTGGGGTAGCTGACACTGGATGGTGAATTCTGCTCAACACATGCGCTACCAGGTTGGCCGCCCCTGGGGAGTACTTGAATGAGCAGTCGATCTGCTGCAGTTTATCCAGGTGTCGCCATTGGCGGCTAGAAGGCTTCTGCCGGCTCAGGATATGCTGCAGCAACATGTGGTCCGTCTACACTGACATAGTTCGATTGCTAAGGTAACGCTCCCAGTGCATCAAACTGTCGTGGATCGCCAACAACTCGTGGTCGTATGCTGCATAGCGCGCTTTGATGTCATTTAATTTTCGAGAAAAAATGCCCAGCGGACATTCCACCAGCCAGCCCTCCGGTCCCCAGGGTTGCTTTTGAGCCAGAACTCCTCCAAACGCTATATCTGAAGAATCGGTGCATGTGATGTAGTAGCGCTCAGAATCGCGTAGTGCCAGCACTGGAGCCAACACCAAAGCCCTGCAAATATCGTCGAACTCTGCCTGGTGCTTCCAAAGCCACCGAAAGATGCTGTTATCGGCTGTGAATGCGTATAGCTGAGTGGTGCAGTGCGCGAACTTGTGCACAGATTTCCTATAGTAACCTGCCAACCCCAGGAACGACCGAAGCAGGGCTGTGCTCGCCAGTACCAGCCAGTCATTTATGGCTGCTATCTCCCTGCCCTCCGCATGAATTTCACTCGAATTGACCTTGAAACCAACGAATGACATCTCAGTGGCTTCAAAAACACATTTTCGCTCATTCAAATGGAGATGCGCCTCCCTAATTGCCAGCAGGATAGTGTCGACATGCATCTTGTGTTTGGCCAAACCGCAAGAGAAAATCAGCACGTCATCCAGGTATCCAATTGGAAACATCTTGTACGGCCCCAAAATGCGATGCATGGTGCGCATAAACCCTGAAGGTACGTTAGCCAGACCAAACGGAATTACCATCCACTCATAAAAGCTATCCGGAGCGACAAACGCCGGCTTGTGCCTGTTCTCTGGGTGTATGCGTAACTAGTGGTAACTAGTGTTAGCAACGGTTCCGTGTCTGGGTTGTCGATCAACCCGAACTGTCAACTCGGGTACAGTTCGATGGTAAACTCCTAACCCATCTGAAATGGGCGGGTTAACAGCGGGTCGCCCAGCGTGTCCATCCATAGATTCAATTAAGGCTCTTGCTTTTGGAGTATGTGAATAGTATCTTATCAAAATCGCGTTTTCAACAACCAAGGATATGTTTTTGCATGCCTTGCAGCTTGCAATATCAATTAATTTGGAATCGGCATTTTACGTTTGATACATTGTATTTTTGCCTATCACAGCGGTCAATAATTCCGTTATGAACGCGGAGATCAGTGCGATGCCTTGATTACCAAATATGCATTAACTAAAACTGTTGACGCTCCGTTGACGCTCATTTTCACGATGCGGCAGGGAGCATGCCACTGTTGTTTTTGCCAGCAATGGCTGCCAATATGTGATAAATGGATGTCTGCAACCAATTGGAAAATAAATTACCTAAGATTCGAAGCTAAAAATCGTTGACGCTCCATTGACGCTCATTCTCAGAATGCGGTCGCGAGTATGTCGCTGTAGTTTTTCCCAGTAAAGGCAGCCAATATCTGATAAATGGAGGTCTACAACCGATTGGAACATAAATTACCCAAGATGCGAAGATAAAAATCGTTGACGCTCCGTTGAGGCGTATTTTCAGGATGTGGCAGGGAGCATATCGCTGTAGTGTTTCCCAGTAAAGGCTGCCAATATTTGATAAATGGATGTCTGCAACTAATCGGAACATAGATTACCCAAGATGCTAAGCTGAAAATTGTTGACGCCCTGTTGACGCTCATTCTCAGGATGCGGCATGGAGCATGTCGCTGTAGTTTTTGCTAGTGAAGGCTGCCAATATTTGATAAATGGATGTCTGCAACCAATCGGAACATAAATTACCCAAGATGCGAAGCTAAAACTTGGTGATGCTCCGTTGACGCTCATTCTCAGGATGTGGCAGGGAGCATGTCGCTGTCTCTTTTGCCTATAAAGGCTGCCAATATATCGGTTATGCATCACAGCGACCATATTGTTGTTTAATTACCATACTTACAAAACCACAAATCGTTGACGCTCCGTTGACGCTCATTTTAATATATTGTCCATTCAACATCTGCTGCCACCGATAATAGTTTCATCATGGTTTGAACATATTGGTAGGCTTTCTACCAGATTGAGACCTGGCCTTGTGACAAAGCCGAGCGCAGTAACTTTCTTGCACTGTTCGCTCTCACACGACTAAAATTTGTGTATCTTGCCAAAAGCTTCATTGCGCCTACTATATATCTGTTTATCAACCGATATTGACAAGCTACTGCTCACCATTCGCCCATAATATCTCGCTAACTAAAACTCTAGTTCACCATACATAAAGAAGCTGGTGAAACATTGACGCATTCTGTCCTACTTTTTTTTCACTCCTTTATTCCTCCTCGTTTCGATTGCATTGACGGTCATTAACACTTTTTCAGCCTGTCTCTTTGACTCCCGTGTAGGCCGAATCAATCTGGGAACATTTGGCGCAGCGCTCACATCCTGCTGGTCTGGGCTGGCCAGATCCTCGATGCTATTGTCTTGCTCTATATCCGATTCAACATGCGCCCCCCAATCGTCTTCACTGTCATTCGGATTATCAAAGTCCCCATTCCAGTTAAGGTAATCTTCAGTGTCCAAAATGCTTTCAGGTGCTCTATCCTCATGACTTGTGACTGGATGATAGTTGATTCTTCAGATTCGGCAGACATTCAATATTTGAGTTTGTCCTCCAGGGAGGTCTTTTGCAGACAGAGGTGGTTGCAATGGAGATCTTTCTGACAATTTGAACGCAGCCGCACCATCATGTTGAAAGAGTGACCAGATTGCATTGACGATCTCTTCCGTATCCGAAATGTATCCCACAGCATTCATCTGGTTGTATTGAGCGCGAGATTCCTTTTGGGTAGCATGTAGGTTTTGGCTGCCCGGCCACATCTCCAAAAAGTCGTGAACCTTGGCCATTCTGTGCAATTTCCTTTCCTCTGCCTCTTTCTTCATTTCCGTGTCGTTTTCTGTGTTCATTGTATCCAATTCTGGGTCAGCGCTTGCCAAAATTCCGTTATTGGTTCGAGCATACCGCCTTACTATGACTTTTTCGTGAAGAGTCTCGCCTGTGGTTTTTGACTGCCTCCAGCCGTTAACATCTCGGCCTCGGGAAAAACTGGCCTCCACTCCGACACCATGTGGTATGATAGGGAATATGTCGCATGCCACATTAGAGAGATCGGCGTACTTGGAGTGTGTTTCCTCCTGTTGACGCCACCAGTCGGTTATGTATGGTAACCAAAATGTACTGCTAATCTCCATTGGGTCGGAGTGGTAATCATTGAGATTTGGATTAATTTGCCCCCAGTTCTTTGGTGCTTCAGGCGGCAAATTCAAATAGAGCCTGGCGGCGGTCAATAAGGGTGCTGCGTGATCACTTTGTCCGGGTGTAGTCTCAGCCGCATTGTTAGGCGTTATGTATTCGTCATCATCGCTGGACAAATGATATGGATCAAATGATGATTGACAAGATTCTACAACCATTCCGGAGGGGATAAGATTGCTCCTTGGTACATTTTCCCGTTTATTTACTGGCACAGGTCGATGTTTGGCACAGTATTCATTCTCCACGTACTTCAGAAAGGCCTCTTGGTATTGGGTTGTATAGGATGTTTCGTCCTCTGGATTAATATCCATTCCTTTGTCCCACTTTCTAAACGATCGCGACTTCCGGAAAAGATCGAGGATATGTGCAGAAAAAAGAGTCATGCCCGTCGATGGAGTCACTTCAGCATAGTGATTAGACAGCTTCTGTTGAGCTAACTTCATGGCGAAGAACAAGTCTTCCTTCCATGGAGTCTGGTTCTTAGCCAAAGCTGGCATCACGCCATCGATGTGATCGAACATATCATTGTACACTGTGATGACGTGATGCAATGTGACCGTATGCCTCTTTGACATCCACAGGGTCCAATAACGGAATGGCCGCAACACTTCCATGACATACTTCACTGTGGTCCATTCATCTTGAGTTGTGAAGAGTGGCTGGTGATCACTGTATTTTGGGTATTTAAGCCACTCGTGTGTGAATTCACATAATCGGAAGGCGCGCTCGAGCAACTCCCGGGTCGAGTTCCAATGGGTCTTGACATCCATAATCAGAAGTATGGCGATACAGACTTTGGCTTTTTGACAGTCAATGAGCTCGTATCGACGACCAGGTGTTAGCATAATCAATACAGCAAGCATTCTCTGCTATATGAAGGTCAGTTTCAGCACTTTCAAAATATCTTGAAATACGTACTTTCTCAATTATCTTTGCTAAACCTGGTTTCATGGCCAACACCTTATTGATTCTAGCGTTGCCCTCTGTTCGAAGCCTTTGACTCTTCCCAATGTCTATGCTTTCATTCTCTCCAAATTGCTGATCGTGCTCATGGGCTTCCCAAGACTTGGTGCGGCCTTTGACACCGAGACTGCTCATGAATGCACCTAAAGCCAGCTGTATGATGTGCACCATGCAAGGTATGTGGTTCCTCAAAGCAGGCCACTCGATTCCAGAGGCCTCAGGTGTTGATTGCAGCTCGCGTGTCATCGAGTAATTTGAGGAGGCATTATCAGTCGTCATTCCAAGCAAACAGCCATCGGTAAGCTCAAAACGATCAAGCACATCCTGCAAATGTAGGGCTAGCTTTGCTCCAGTATGTTGGCCCTTGACCTATCATCCTTAATTAGCTTTCGAAACTTGAAAAGATCAGGCGATCAACCTCATCGAGTGCGAGTTGAACTTCACCCAATGCCCAATTTCCATCCATACAGTAAGCAATGACCGACGTTATGGCTAGTTTGTTGGTCGATGTCCATCCATCCAAAGCTAAACTAAGGTTACTTAGTGACGGCAATTGCTTCTTGATTGCATCCACGGTCAGTGCATATTCCCTCCAGCAAATGTTGCTGAGGGTCGAAGCGGATGGCAGCACTAAGTCATCGCGTAATGCCTTATATGACCGTTGTAGCTCTGGATTCGATATAGCGTTCCATGGAATATGAGCCGAAACAAATCCTAATATGTGGTAGAGATTGCATGTGTCTTGGTGAAATTCGGAAGTGTGAAAGTCCTTCGCTGCCAGTTTGGAACGTTTTGTCTGTCATTTTTGTCAATATGGATCAACCTGGATGTCGAATCTGATCTTGCTCAGCAAACTTACTATTGTGATTCGTCGACTTCCTTTCCTCTTCAGGATGGCCAAAGCAGTTTCATCGACCATCGAACTAGTCAATTCAGTGACCTCTGACTCTGTTAATTCGTTGAACTTTGCGATGTGAGCTTTTGTCAGCAAGTCTTTCCCCATTGAGCTAGTCCCATGTTCTGATGGATGGCGAAGAACTTGATGACAAATGATACATATGATGCCAGGGCTGCCGGTCTCCTCAATTCCTCAGTGTAAATAGAATTGCCACGAAGGTGCATGTCGAGAATTATTCCAAGCAATAGGGCGCTTTGAATCTACATTAATTGAAGCCCACCAACCATCGAAGATGATTTGTAAAGTAAGGTCACTCAAATCGCGAATAAAGACACGTTCATCTTTGGAAGAGATTGTAACCTCGAGCAATGAGGTGTTCAAAGATTTTGAATCTGACATGGCGGTAGGAATTAGACAGCTGGGTAATCCGATTCGAAAGATTGCCAAAAGTAACCATACAGCCAACAGGCTGCGGGTTCTTACATATTAACTCTACTGCTACAAGTAACAAAAACAGATCTGTAAGACATTGCATGCATATTTGTGAAGTTGTGGACAAGGTTAGATTGCAAAGACTGACCGCGTAAAACTCGATTTAGGAACAGCACAATGCAGTTCATTGCTGTGAAGCGTTCTGAGCCTCCACCAAAACTGTTGATGCTCTCCAGGCGCTCAATTGTAGGAGGTGGACGCGATATCGTCACTAGCATTTTTGCTAATACAGGCTGCCAATAGGTTCATTGTGGGTTACCTACGTTCTATTGCCATTAGATTATCCAAGATGCAAGATCAAAAATCATTGACGCTCTGTTGATGCTCAGTTTGGGACATGGTAATGTTCTTGTCCTAAGCATTTTTGCCTAGAAAGGCGGCCGATAGTTCGATTATGGATCAAAGTGGTCCCATAGCCCCTCGATATTCCAAAACGCAAGGCCTAAAATCGTTGACGCTCCGTTGATGCTCATCTTTAGGGCATAGTGACGAAGTCGTCGAAAGCATTTTTGCCTAGAAAGGCGGCCGATAGTTCGATTTTGGATCAATGTACTCTCATAGCCCCTTTATATTCCGAAATGCAAGGCCTAAAATCGTTGACGCACTGTTGACGCTCATTTTCAGGGCATACTGACGAAGTCGTCAAAACCATCTTTGCCTAGAAAGGCAGCTGATAATTTGATTATGGTTTATTGTCGCCGCACAGCCCTTGCATTTTCCAAGATGCAAGGCCAGAAGTCGTTGACACTCAGTTGACGCTCATTTTTAGGACATAGTAGCGATGTTCTCGCAACCATTGTTGACTAGAAAGGCGGGCTATAGTTCGATTATGAACGAACGTTGCAGCGAAACCATCTGGATTTTCCATGATGTAATGCCCATAATCGTTGATGCTCTGTTGACGCTCACCTTTGAGCTCGCCTTAGAGACATACTAACAGTCATTGGGTGCTCAACAATTGTACATAAAATCCAAACAGTCTTTTTTGGCAGCCAGTATACTGTTTCTATGTATCATTATTCGAATCCAAAATCTTTGAGACATCTCACTTTCCATCAGCAAAAAGTGGAAAAGGTATTCTGAGCATTCTGAGCATTTTGAAGGTTGTTGAAACTCAAGTTCGCATTTAGTCAATTTTGTTGGGTCCAGTTATACGAATCATACTCAGCGATAATGCATTCACAATATGACGGGATTTTCAAACTTGGTATAGTGTTCCAAAATAGGTATAGCCTAGTTGGATACATTTCTTAATTGATTAAAGTCAGCTACTTTTAATTTTGAAAAATGTAATGAACATAGAATACTTTGCTGAGTCATGACATGAAACTTGACATTACTATTTCGAAATGACAAATCAAAAACAAACTAACTTAAATAGGAAATATTATTAAAGATATTCAGTTGTTTGTTGATTATAGCTGGAGGTATTCCAAATATGGTTAGTTTCATTATGATTTGTCATGAAGATATATAAATCAAAAGTTTCATAATATTACTAAGCAAGCAATAGTACGTCTATTACATATTTCATTTTTAAAAATAGACTAACTTTCAACTATAAAACAATATAACAGACTAAGCTATACCCCTTTGGGAAGACTATACCGAGTTTGAAAATCCCGCAAAGATATGAAAACAATCTGACTGAGTATATTTTCAGCCCGAGTACACTGCATAATTGAGAAAAGGCGAACTTGAATTTCAAAATGCTCAGAATACTGAGAATGCTATTTCATTTTTTGCTGATGTCTGAGCCACCACTATACACGTCATTTGCATGATGAATGACATAAGTTCATCGCATTTCAGCGCTTTCGGCCGGCAATTTACCGCATAAGAATCCATGCACTTGTTGTAGATATTTATAGCGTGATGACCTCACTATTCCTGATCCAGCTCATTCTCCTCGATTTCCATTACATAACATAAGCAATTTTCGATTTTTCGACCATGTGCAGGAGGTCTGAGTGGAGAGCTATGTAGTTGGCTGCATGGATTAATGCAGACTAACGGCTGTCATTCATCCAGGTTTCAGAAGTGCTTTGACCACTCCTTCTATGAGTCATATGACATCACTGACTTAAACTTTGTTAGTAAATTTTGTCTGAAATTTAGGTTTCGTTTTATCATTTAACTGTAACAGGCTAGACCATATACAGTTTATTGTTCATCGATCTACTTGATTTGGTGTCTGGAACATCTGCATGGCCTGTACGACCCTTGCAGACACACCGACGAATAATCCCGTCTCACAATTTGCTCACTGAAATTCAGAAAAAGCTGACATGAAACAAAGTAGGTACAGATTGCTTTTACTTGCGATACGTCGTCAAAAATACCTATTTGGCTATCTATTCCTCCAGTGACGCAGGAGCCGTCACCATGTCTTTGTCCGAATCTGATTTCTATATGGTAATTAGCTAGTGACGCTCTATGCTGGGGTAAATGCTCACGGGTTGAACTGGCGTCGCAATCTCCCTCTGTTACAAATCAGGCACCGCGTCGGGCATGAGAGATACTATGTGATTGTGTGCCTGAGGTTTCTCCGAACCCAACCTCATTTGACTACTTCCCTGTCAAGACGTCAGTTGTGGCATTTGGGATTGTCCGGGGACGATATCAAGATCCTGCATAAGCTCTCCAAACGTTGCCGGTGATGGTGTGGCTGCTGTCATGTCTGTTTGGGGCGTCACAACTGCTGGAACCTTCAATTCAGTTGTCCTATACTTCATATCTCTCTCAGGGAAGTAGTCGGCTGCATCCCCCTATCCCGGTTACGTCAGTTCGTCAAGCCTCATCTGCTTCTGCCGAAAGCTCTCCATGCGGTGCTGTACCATTTTGGAGATTGTGCCCATCACCCAGCCAGGTTCATCATCTTCGCTCAGCTTGCCAAGCTCTGTATATTCTTCATCATCATCCTCGTCTTCCCCATTCTCCTCATCTTCGGAACTTGCAAGATCGCTCAGACTGTCTCCAATAGCATTCAACATCTCCTCGAATGTTGTTTCAGGCTTTGTGGTTGTCGATTGTGCTTTTTCAACATTTCTCATATGTTCCTGGTCTTGCATTATCGCTGTCTCTGTGTCTTGAACTCGCTTTCTTGCCACTGCGGTCTCTCTATCCACATGATCCTCGATCCATTTCTCTTTTACTTCGTTGCTTAAGAAGTGGGTTTCCCTTCGTTTCTCTGCCGAAAGCTTCTTTAGAGATCGTAAGCTGCGCAATGCTCCCAATGGTTGGACCTGTTCTGCCTCCAAGCCACTCTTGGCTTTATTTGCTTGATGATGTCATCGTGTTGATTGCTTTGTCGATTTGCCGTATTTGCCCGCCGGAAGTCGCAAAAGGTTCTTTTTCGGAGCATTGACCATTGTATCTTGCGTTGACCTTGTTGTTGGGTGAGATGTTGGATGTTGCAAGATATGGACCACATGGAGGCAAGCTGAGTCTTTTATGTCAAGGTTGGTAGGTTTCATCAATCAGAACAAAGCAAAATCAGCGTTTTGACCATCACTTCATTGGGAATGGTCATTCTAACCATACATTAAGACTTGATGGTTAGCGTGTGATTCATGTAAGATCCCGGGGATGTCTTGAGACAAACATCACCAGACGTCCTTTCTGTCGAAGAATGTCCTATTTATATCTATTAAATACAAGATATCAGCTGTTGTTCATCACGATATATCTCTGCAAACAAACAAACAACATCTGACCGACTTACTGCAAATTGCGGGACCGTTGGAATCCCCTGCAGCTATACGCAGTGCAGCTATACCCAGCCGGATTCAGCTTGAATTGAAGGTGCAAGTTGGCTGTCACTTGTTCCATTTTGACTTGTAGCTAACTATATAATCTTCAGGACTTCCCACTTCTTTTTGTGATCATCTTCCTCAGCATTCCACAACAGCACATCATGGCTCCAGAAATACTTCAACAGGTGCGATTGAAGCCAAATCGAGCCGAACGTCAGGCGCTCCAAACAATGCGCCACCCGGTGAGACACAACAGCAACCCAGAGACCAGTTAGTTCACCGCGATGCAGCAATTGTAGCCACCAAAACTATGACCCTGGACGCTCATTTCAAAATTGTACGTAAAACCGGAAGCAACAAGAATAAGAAGCAGCATGCGATTGGATGTGAGTCAATCCATATCGATGTAGACGATGGTCAACTAACAGTTTAAAGCACAGCTGGGGTACGTAGAGAGCTACGTGACCAATTCATCGCTGCCTGTAAAGGGAAACCTCCACAGTCGACCAAGGCATTGAACCGTACAGTCCGCGAAATTGAAAATCACGATGTTGTCACTTCTGGGATTTTTGCAGACCAATTTGGTGATAAACGTCCCCATGAATGGACCAAACAAGCTTTAAAGACCTTAGAGGAGGCTACGGAGTCGTATATGGTTGAGGTAACAGCCGATTCTCACTCTAGAAGCAGCAACTAATTTCTTATAGGTTTTCAACATGTCCGCTACTATGGCAAGACAAGGAGGTCGGGTACAGCTTGAACAGTCTGACATGCGTAGTGTTAGCAACAGGTCCAAATTGCTGGGTCGGTTCTGGGTCCGGTTCCACCCGAAAGCGGACCGTGGCAACAGGTCTTACCACACGAAAAACCCGGACTGTTGGAAATGGGCCGGTTTTACCACCAAAAACCCAGCATTTCAAGTTCACAATTTTGGCTCCAATTAAGTATTTGAGTTCTGATCGTATCACAACAAAATCAATATGTAGATTGTGCAGTTTTAGTCGCTCTTTCACCTCCCGCTATCAGATTTGGGATCCGACAAGTATCCGTTGAGTCCCGATCGAAAACCCGCTAATTTCGCTTAAAATCTGCCATTTTTTCACAACCACTCAACGAATATCAGTCGGATTGCAAATTGAAATGCAGGAGGTGAAAGAGCGGCAAAAGCTGAACAATTTGCGTATTGACCATGTCACGATACGATTAAAACTCCAATAATTAATCGGAGCCAAAACTGTGAGAACTGTATAGTTTGAACTGCGGTCCGGTTCCAACGCGGTCAAATACCCACGGTTCTATGTCCGGTTAGGGTAACAAACCCGCCAAGACAAAGAGGCTCGGGTTTTTGGCAGGGTCTGGAACCGAACCGAACCGAACCACTGGACAAAACCCGGACCGCTGGCGAGTTACCCAGACCCATTGCTAACACTAGACATGTGTCTTGCCTTGAAAATGGCCAAAATGGCAAAAGAAGGGTTTTCGCGTGCCGCAATTGAGGAAACGCAGAAACTAGTCAAGAATCCACACGGCAAAGTTTGAGAAGAGAAGAAGCGGGGTGCTGTGTTTCCCGGGCATAACAAGGGGAAGGCTGCCATGGAACGACACCCGGCAATGGTTTGGGAAAATCACACGGACGGCTGCCTTCCTTGCCAAAATGGCACAGCAAAGAATCCACAGACTCGCTGGACGCGCAAAGGCATGGGTGCACCTCCACCACGACCGGCTCCACGGAGGCCCGGAATGCCACCTGTGCCACGTGATGACAGTGAGAGAATTCGAAGCCCCGAAACAGAAGGTGTGCCACCCAGATATGTGTATATACATATTCCGCTTTCCTGCACTCAATTATTCAATCTTGATCCCTATGCCAAGAATTGCATGCTCGATATAGATTTTATTCCAGATTTGCTGACTGATGAAGGTCCATCCACAGGTTAGTACACTAGCAGCTGTGTGGTAATGCAGCTAACAGCCATTTTGTAGACGACAGCAGCCTTTTGAGTGAACTTGACAGCAATGACGAGAGTTGACGGAAGGGAACGGGATTTTTGAGTATTATCATGATCTACAATTAGCGGACACTTTAAAGTATATTTTAAAGGGTATATTTATATGCATCATTAAAGAACAATGTAGTTAGAAGGGAGAATGTACATGAACAGCACAGAACGGCTGCCACAAGACCATTATTGATATAGTATGCCAAAGTGAATGGTTCCATATTGCAGTTACACCTGTGGCAAAATGAGTGTCAACGGAGCGTCAACAATTTTAGGTCCTGTAAGTCGGGTAATAAAAATGCAATTTGGTTGTGAATACACATAATGGAAGTGTTGCCACCCTTTATAGGCAAAAGAAGAAGCACCACACTCCCTGCCCCATCTTGAATATAAGCATCAACAGAGCGTCAACGATTTTTGGTCTTGTTAGTCTGGTAATTAAGAAGTAATTTTGTAGTGGTTATACATAACAACAGTATTAACAACCTTTATACACAAAAAAGAAAGCAAGACGCTCCGTGTCCCATCTTGAATATGAGCATCAACAGAGCGTCAACAATTCTTGGTGCTGTAAGTCAGGTAATAAACACGCGATTCGGTAGTGATTATACATAATGGAAGTTTTGCCATCCTTTATAGGCAAGAAAAATAGCAACATGCTCCCTGCCCCATTTTGAAAATGAGCATCAAAAGAGCATCAACGATTTTAGGCCTTGTTAGTCTGGTAATTATGAAGTAATTTTGTAGTGGTTATACATAACAACAGTATTGACAACCTTTATACGCAGACAAGAAAGCGAGACGCCCCGTGTCCCATCTTGAAAATGAGCGTCAACGGAGCGTCAACAATTTCTGGTCCTGTAAGTCGGGTAATAAAAACGCGATTTGGTAGTGATTACACATAATGGAAGTATTGCCCTCCTTTATAGGCAAAAAAGAAAGCGACACGCTCCCTGCCCCATCATGAAAATGTGTGTCAATGGAGTGTCGACGATTTTGGGCCTTAGATCATGGTTTATCGAAGCGCGCTGTGGCTGTTAAAGTCCATATAGTCAGGTTTGGCCATTTTTGTAGTCTAAAACGCTTGTGAACACTTAGTTACACCTTTGTAAATGAAATAAGATGTTACTGTTCAGGAGGTTATCATGGGAATATCACTTGCTTATTTGCTCAGAAAGCCAGCTAATCACTTGTTTATGGATACGTGTGATCAAGCGCCACTTAGATTACCCAAGATGCAAAACCATCAATTGTTGACGCTCCGTTGACGCTTATCTTCAGGATGGGGCAGGGAGTGTCTCTCTACTCGTTTGCTGTATAAAGGTTGTCAATACATCAGCAAATGACATTGCAGTACCATAGTCAATATTTTGCAATTAACAGTAGGATATCTGAATGCGACCATAAATAGAAAAACCCGAAACGCAGAACTGGAGATTGGACCCGACGGGTTGAGCCAAACCTGGCAAAACCCGGTGGTTGACGGGTACGGGGCCGCGTTTCGACCGCCAAGAAGCGGCGGGCTGGGTTTTTGGACGGTTCTAGAACCAAACCGAAACGTCTTTCCGGTCCAAACCTGGACCGCCAGCGGGTCACCCGGACCCGTTACTTACACTAGTGGTAACCACTGGCTAGGTCGAGCTTGATAAACACCCTGGACCCAGGTAGCCGATCAATAAGATCTTCTATGTATGGGTATGGATACCGGTCTCTGGTGATGATTGCATTTTGGCCTCAGTAATCGACGCACATCTGCAGTCCACAGCCATCCGGTGTTTTAACAATGATCACTGGTGCCGCAAATTGGAAGTGGCTCTCAGTAAGCCAGCCATTAGCCAGTAACTTGGCAATGTGGGTTTCGAACTCCAAGCGCTCCGAATCTGACATGTGATACGGCTGGCAATGTGGCGGCTCTGCTGTTGGATCGGTGTCAATGGGAAAGTCATGTTTGGTCGCTTGAGGGACTCCCGTTGGCGGTTCGAAGAAATCTGCAAATGCTTTCCTGATGCGTAGCCGCCATGTTTCGAGATCTGCCAGCTTGTGTGGAGTAGCCTCCTCCACCTCCTCCATTATCTTGTTGATACGTACCCGAATATTGGCAATAAAGATTCTTGAAGACTTGCCCTTGGCAACAAAGGACGCGGAGACCATATTGATTGCTGATCTATGGGCCACTGTCTTGCAATGGGCCTGAACTTCTCTCAATCGTCCTTGGTGAGGTCGCAGACCTACAAGTTATGTCGTAATGGTTGTTGATGGAAGGTGGGAGCCTTGCTGCAAAATAGTCCAATCAGGCTTCAGCATAGGCAGAGTATTAGTTTTATGATCGATGATATGCAGATTGGCTGCCATCCAATCTTTACCCATAAATAGGTCATAGATGCCTTGCAAGTCAAAAATTGTATACCACCCGGAGATGTCGATGCCATTGCTGGTGATGCCTCTTACTGATGCCTTCAGCCAAACCTGCCATCTATCCTCCTCTGCCTTCTCTTCTCCTGCAACAGAGACTCTCATGCGCCCACAAAGTCGACATTTCAAGCCCAAAGATTTGGTGCAGATAGTATCCACGTAACGATGGGAGTCGCTGCAATCAAATATGGAATACGCTGAACAAATTTTATTATTGGAGGTTGAAACAAAAGCGTTAAAATGAAGTAGGTCAGAATTTGGTGAACTAGGAAGAGCAGAAGTCTCATTATCTGTCAGGCTGCTCAGGTACAATTTCGCATACCGTATGCGTGCATTGCCTTCCCCCAATTCCTTACTCTGCACTGTTTTTGCTTTTCTAATAATATTCTGGGTAGTAGGACATGCCACCACTACTCCCAATTGCCATGCACTTGGCCGTCCTCCTCATCCCCAACCTCCTGCTCCACTGCTGAATCCTCCCCATCATTGTTCATACATGTGTGCTCCACTGCGGGTGCCTGGATGTTATTGATGCCCCAGGCCGCCAACCTGGCCGAAGTTCCTGAGCCCCATGTCAAGTTTTGGTGCGATCATGACCACCGTCCGATGTGCTGCGGTTTCCACCCGTTCCTGCACGGAAAGCTTGGCCGCGCCCCCGAGTGTCTGGAGTCGCCCAATCGCGTGACTCATGTCAAAAATCATTACAGCGGTAGCACCCGGTATTGGTGTGAGGTACAGTAAGATGCATCGGCTCCGGACCACCAGGCGTTGGAACAGTGGCTGCGTCAGGCGGGACAAAGTCGAAGCCATGGTTCACTGGCGTAGCCGTGATAGCTGGATGCGATGTCCTAGGTTTAGAGAACTCTACGACCATCTCCATAACGTCGGCCAACGTGAAAGGAGTAGCTGGATGCAGCATCATTTGTATACGGGCTGAGGCGATTATCTGATGTGCAATTCCCGCCGGCTGTTTCGAACAGTACTCATTGTACAGGGGATCCTCGCAGTGAATAGTGCATCAGCAAAATGTAAAATGGTTCGGAAGTCATAACTCAGTTACTCAGCTATTCTGAACAGCCACACTGATCCTTCCAGAAGATCCCAGAAGCTCCCGAACAGGCTGAATGCAAATTGATGTTCTTCTCAGGTGCTCTGAGACGTACGTTTAGGTGCTCCTCAATGCTCCTGAAGTTGCGGAACAGAATGCAAGAATATTCTACAGAGTATGAAGTCATCTTCAGAATGCTATAATATCATGCCTTTAAGTTGGTACAATTTTGGAGCTGCTGGGACTACGACACTTGTCACCAAGACCATTCCGGTGCACCTGGAGCCGTATCCTCCAGGAGTGATAGTAGATACAGTCTATATCGAATAGTACAATTCGATAAACTATCTCACAGCTACACACCTGAATCAGGCATTCTAATCTAATTAATATACAGTCCAGTACATATCTACATCAACATCATCATTTACAAGCCATACGCTATCCATGCCATCAGATGCAGCATTCTCCCGCACCAAATGTGCTGGTCCAACTATTACTCCAGAGGGTACAATATGAATCTTATTCATCTGTTTGACCACCCGGATGAACCCGTCAACACAATCAGCCTAACCAGGAAGATCTTTGAACTTTGTTGGAATCACCACCACGTATTCTTGAGCTTGACGACGTAATACCCATTGTTGGGTCTTTTTGCACCTCTTAGACAACGTCGATATTGCTTTGCCGGCTGGCAGGCACTCCTGAAGTTGGAGGATATGATTCGGTGGAGTCCAGCTGAAGTATAATACAGGATAAGAAGGAATTCGTCCTTGGAAGGTGTTATTGAGGTCATTCTCTTCACTTTGCGTATACTGGACCCAGATGTTATGAACTTCAGGCATGATCCCTTCGTTGGCATTGATATATTCTACCTTGCAATCAAATCAAGTCCCAGATGCTCAACAGAAGTAGGGTTGTGAAATGGTTGACGGTAGTAGAACAGCCCATTCTGGAGTTTAATATATATACTGTCAATGGGAACATTCTGATCATATCTGAGCACAAGTCCACAAACTTCGGGACCCCAGTCCTCTTCAATTTGAGTGCGGAATAGCTGTCCAAAGTGGGGAATTCCGAAATCTTCTGATGCATCTCTGAGTGAAGTTAATTTGATCCTTCTGCACACTCTGCGGACATGTGTTGCTCTCAAATGATATACCTACTGTGATACAGGGTAGACAAAGGGCTCGTCCTGAATTGTTTGGAGACGTAACATATAGGGTCTGGGTGTACTTTGCCGTTGATCGGTAGCAGACAGTAGGTTGAAAACTTGTGCAGAGGCAACATCGTACTAGCCTTCGAGTGCATGATATGACAGTGTCTCCTCCATATAGTCGAAACCAGTACACGGGTCATTATGCTTAAGCATCTGTCGAATGTAATTCACTTTGTTGCTAGATTGAGATGCCTCTTTCACGTTGGCAAAATGTGGCCGTTCAGAAATATCCGTGGTGAAATCGTCTCCGGAACGCGTTCGGCAAATTGACTCTGATACATGGCTCACAAGATGCATGTTTGGATACCCGGAATGGATTACGCGCTGTTCAAGGGTTTTCTGGAGCGCCTGAATGCCGATTGTCTCCCACCAAGTTTCAAACTCGATCATATGGATAGAGAATTCCTTCCTGAAATGATTCTGTTCATTCGAGGTGATGCCATAAATCTCTCTCTCCAGCAGGATAGTGACGTGCTCCGTATCAGCCAAGCTGCAGGTCGTGGCTTCTGTCTCAGGATCGGATAGGCGGTTCTGAAAATGCAGTCGCTTGTCGGCAGTCATGTTTACCGCCCTGTAAACCTCGTCTTCAGCTGCAGTTTTCATTAGTACAAGTTGTTTGGAGAATACGCTTCTGGGACCGGTTGCCTTGGTCCCAACTTCCTGCAATAGTTGTCGCTCATGATGTTGGAATAATTTATCGGAAAGCTTGCATTTCGCAGGCGTCACTTGATGGATTTCGCGCTCCAAATGCTCGATTGCCTTCTGACGATCAGCATCTGACCAAGTGGTTGCTGCTTGCCAGGCTCTATTCAGGCGCACCTGACATTTCCTGCATTTTGTTGAAGAAACATTTTCAGCCCCATACACATGGGCCTCCATTGCAGCACAAATCTTATGAATCTTTTGTTCGCGTAACTGATAGGATTCTGTTGCCAACAGGTCATCTACTTCAGCCTTCTCAGACTTAGACATTTTCTGTACTCAAAAAATTCTTTTCTTCTGGTAAAATTGCTTGAGTGCATCGTCTAGTGCTTTGAGGGATGGATCAGTGTGATTTTGTTGGCAAACAAGCAGAGAGAATTCACATACTGCCCGCACAGCTCCCATTACCATTTCATTGGAGGCTGTTTCCGCTGCAGTTTTCCCGGCATCCTTGGAGCAGACAAGAATTGGAGCGCAATTCACAGCCAGTGTTCTGATCATTCCATGGATCACTTTAGCTTGCCAGGTGCCGCTTTTCAATGAATCGAATGATTTATAGAAGTGCTGGAGGCTGGAATATCATGGTACCGATTTGAATCGATTGTCAAATTGATTCTTGATGTGCCTCGCTCTCAGGTATTTGAGCAGCCAGTGCAATAAGTCTTTAACTATACCCAGGAGCAGCTGATGCAATTCATCAGGCTGCCAAAGCCGATAGACATTGCAGAGAGGGAATTGCCAGAACTGGTTGCGGATTGGGTGGACACCTAGAGTGTGCAGAGCATCAATATTGTTGACCTCCAGCAGCTCCAAGTAAATATGCTGCTCTCTTGAGTTATCGAGTGGTTGATAGGTGGAATGCCCGATCAGCGCACCTTTAGGAATTTTGCACATCGGACATGAACCACATGAGACTTGAGCAACCATGACTCATTCCAGATAATCTCTGACCCAGGCAGCTGACAGCAGGTAAGATTGTAGCTGGAATCCATCTGCACAATCCCATTTCAAGCCGGGGCCAGCGATGTCGAGATGCCTAAGGTGAAACAGCATAGTTCCAACCGCAGAATGCGATGCTTCGTCTAAGTTTTTGGCAACATTTGGAAGACATGGGATTAGGCTGATGAGAATCCAGGGGTGCTTTTTAGGTGTATGGCAGATATCTTTTCGAATATTACCTATTGTGAGATACAGTGGCCAGGCATGCTAATCGCCCGAAAAAATTGTCAAGTGAGTCTTGTCAGATGCACAAATGACTGGTACAATTGTCGCTCCGACAGGAAGTTGATCTTGTGTATCCCACCAACAATCTGCTGTGTTCATCTCACTGTAGATTCGACGACCCTGAGAGTCTGCGAGGCGCACCGGTTGGACATTGAGGTGTGCCTGAAAAGGAAGATGTGGTAGAAGGAACTCGATACATTCGAAAATATCCCTGTAGAATAATGTTCCAAAGTTATGTGAGTCATCGTCAATCCAACTATCATCGCTGAGCCCGAAATCGAGTTCAGAGAGTAGTTTTCGGAAGGCCTCTGCAGATTGGTAGGATTCGATTTTGAAGTTGTCCAGTCCACATCTGAGATGTTGATCTATTAAAGTTTTCATTTTCTGGCTAAATGAGTGAGCCTGCTGAAAGTCATGTCCGGACTGAAATGGATGCCTTGGATTCCATTGTTCTGAGTACTTTCAATGGTTGTTGTACAATCCAGTTGCTTTGCCATACACTTTCCCCCCCACATTTTTCACTCCAACTACCTGCCTATGACGCTTTGTCTTTGTTGGATCAGGGGTACAGGTGAGATGAGGCTGCTGAGGGTCTATTGGTTCTTCGTTGGGAGTATCTTCAGGTGGTGGTGCACCTGGTACGTTGTCTATGAGTAGATCATTAATTGACAGCTTGTCGATGGCCATTCAGGTGCACCTACTGTAGTCAAACCATGATGGCTCAGGGTGAGGGAAGCCTGGAGGTGGTAGAATCCCTTTGGGTAATAGCCCTTCATTCATCGATATTGGGTGATATTGTTGATAGTGAGCTTCCAGACGGTTCTTGTTGCATAATTTCATTTTGCAGATGAAGAATTGAACATGTTTCCGGCGAGTGTTGACAATAGTTGAGAAATGCTCAGTGTTCTGACGAATCTTGATGATACTTTAGGGGGTATGGTTTGTTGCTGGATTTGAGTCTCAAGGATATTTGTTTGAAAGCGAGCTAACTCTAACTCAGGTTAGCGTATCACTTTCAAAGCCGCATCACACCCCACTAAATGTAGAGGAGGGGTAAAACAAAGTCACTTTGCGATCAGTTCTCTTCACAAACTAGAATAATATCTGTCAAATCCCGCACAATAATGCTGCACAGTATCTACTGAAAATCGTTAGCAATGAAAGCTTCTTATGTCATCACTGCAATCAACTTTTAATACTGTTGATCAGGTGCAACTATGATTGGCCTTATTGTATACTATGTCATCGCGGCATGGTGCAGGTTATTTCTACGCTCGAGCCTCAAGCAGTGGATAACATCAGCTTAATACAATGAGTAGGTAAGTTTCCTAGCTGGCTGTATGCCCGCTCAATGATCATCGAGAACTGATAGGCTGTTAGGATGTTTTCTTCAGTAACTATCCTAGACCGGTGGGTGGATCTTCAGGAGACAACATGGTTACCACAAGGAGCCCAAAAGGAAGCAATCACTGTTGCTGTTCGACAAACAAGGCCTCATATTGAATGATGTGCAGGTCTTACACACACATTTTGAGTGTAAAATGCCTAGTCATGCTAACCTTCCAACTGGATATAGTTCTTGTTGGCTTCCTGGAGATATCATGTCATATCCCATCTATGACCTTTACAGTCAGGAACCGAAGAAAGATGAGCTGCTATCCAAGGTCCTACTATACGAATTGGAGCATATAACAAAGAAAGGCAGGAAGTGGGTGATTATGATTTCTTTTTCTCATCCGGGTTTCATGTAACAGGCGGGGTTGGATGTCGGGGATATTGGTAACTGCAATGTGATATTGTAATCGGGACCAGACGCTTCGGGATTCGTATTGAAAGGATCAAGACAGGACAACAGTTGAGGCTGGGTCAAAGTTGTGCTTGCTTTGCTATACAAGAGAACGAGTAAAGAGAGAAGAAAAAGGAAATCCTGCAACTCCAAACAACCTCTCTTTATATACACTTTGTCTGCCACCCTCGAATCATTCCTCATGCTCCGATGTACCATCTGAATATCCCACCATGATCTTACACACCACCAACGCAACTCTTATCAACACAACCATGCCACATCATGCGACATCGCAACACCTAAAACCACTTTCTTATTGTAACAAATTATACCGCCACCATCCCGTGACACTCTCACACCATTCCCGCATCTTACAACGTCTCCGCCCTTCTGTAACACCAATTCCTTCCGCATCTGCGATTCCCTTCCTATGTACCTCTCAACTCATCGCTTGTAACCCGAATGGTGACAGTATCCCCCTCCTAGGTTCGAGGTCCTCTGAGAACATTCTTGAATGGCCCTGGCTTTATGGGATACCGTCGATGAAACTCCCATACTGCTAGTAATCGGTCAACGAACTTCGCAGGTTCCCACGTCAACGAATCATATCCCGTCCACCGTATAAGCTACTGTCACTGACTCCGGAACATCCGACTTTCCCCAACACTCGAGACTTGTTACTCTTCTTCGCGAACAACTTCCACCCCAGGTGGCGGTTCAACTCGTTGTCCCTCGAGGGGATCATCAACCGCTGGGTCCAAAAGAGACACGAGCTGACCCTGATGAATTTGAATTGACGCAGCCAACTGCAACTCATAGGCATACGGGGAAATTCATCGGACAACCGTAAAGGGGCCCTGCTGCTTCCAATCGAGTTTCCACGTAGGCCTCGTAGTTTGTATATGTCGGGTGTCTAGCCCTACCGGTGAGCCTTCCTGAATATCCAGAGCTGGAATTCGTCCACAATTTGCCCCCTCTTCCTGCACTGCTTGACTCCGTCTCATTTCTACCTGAAGGTGCTCATGAATTTGCTGCATCATTGGCTGAACCTGATTGGCACTAACCCGTCGTTGATGTCCATCCCTTCTGGGTTGTCCTGCGAACAACATTTGAGGATCCTCGCCCTGTACTGCATAAAACCGGGTACACTTGGTGGTCCCGGACGTCCCATTATTTGCCACACACTCGGCCAATGGAAGCCATTGTACCCAAATGTCCCACTGATGATTCACAAACACTCAGAGGTACTGTTCCATACTGGCATTCATTCGTGCCGTCTGTCCATCCGTCTGTGGGTGAAAGGCTGTTGACATTCTTCGGTCGATCCCCAGCTGGCTGCACACGCGTTGCCAGAGAACAGACGCAAACCGTGGGCCTCGATCTGAAACCATTGTCAATGGGAGTCCGTGAAGGCGTTCTACTTCCTGCAGAGACAGCTCCGCCAAACCCAAAGCATCTATCGTCGTATGGCAAGGGATGTAATGTTGCATCTTCGAGCGCCGATCCACTACCACCCATATTGTATCGAACCCTTCACACTCCGGCAATCCCACAACAAAATCTATCGAAATATCTTCCCATGCATCAGCAAAATGTATTTTAGTCGCTGGGAGCCTCCACGAGTGTCTGAGAGGATGTGGAGTGTAAACTTAGAAGCGTCAATTTCAGGAGAGTATCAGACCGTAGGAGGGCATTCCGGCCGGCCTTCAGAGTGACTGGGATCTCTGATGACTGGTACGGGAGCACCATGGGAGCGGTTGTGATAAGTTTGGGAGCACCTCGGACTGTCGCCCAACCAATGCGGGAATCCCACACTAACTCTGAGAGATGCCGGGTTATTATGGATCTTCATTTGAAGGACTGCAGGGGTTATTTGAGATTCTCCGGATGTACACGAGCAATAAGAATACCCTCCACATATGATGCATAGATTATGGTTCGTTATCAACTTCTAAATCACACTATAGTTCCCAGCATCTGATCAACATTCTATTGTTTGCATCGCTACATTAAGGAGGAACCGAAGAAAATCGCGAGTGATTCAAAGATGAAAGTAGGTAAATCCGAAACAATAACCCGATTAAGCGATCGGAATGATATCAATTGAACATAGACTCAATGTCATCCACTAAATCTCCCATCTCATCAGGGCCAACAAATGCAGAAACATACAATTCATCAACAGCGCAAAGAAGCTAGAGGTGCTCCTTGTATTTCCGAATGATTTGGGCCTGGCGAGTGGGTGAAATTGAATTCCAATGTGGTTTGGCTCAATTTGTGATATCTAAAAGGTTTGAAATTGAGGTTAGCTTGCGGTGAATCAAAATGGAGATTGAGAGGCAATATGATGAATTTGGGGGAAGAAGAGGTGCGCCACCAGGAAAGGAGGAGTGCCTGATGTCGTGTGCAAGGTGGGCAACGGGAGTGCTGATCGTGATGGAGGAGTGCAGGATGAAATTGAGTGGCGCAGATCCAGGCCAAGGAATGCCGATGGGGATTGAGGAGTGCCTATGCAGCGGAGCAGCCCATGCAGGGTGAGCATTGCCGCAAGGTGGGGGAGGTTAAGAGTCTGGAATGAAATTGAGGCGCTCCTAATCGAGGTTGAGGAGGGGATCAAGGAGCGCCCATTCTAGAAGAGGAGCGCAGAAAGAAAACACAGTAAAGAGAGCCGAATGAAATATCGAAGCACCAATCCAGGCTGAAGAGCACCGAGGGGATTGAGGAGCGCCAATGGGGATTGAGGAGCGCCAACGGAGATTGAGGAGTGCCGACGGGGATTGAGGAGCCCCTATTATTGCGGAGGAGCACCATTGGGGGAGGGAGTATGAAGCAGCCCCACCATGTGTAATTTGAATTTGATGTGTGCAATGGTTTCTGCAGTAATGCAATCTATCACTGTGGAAGGGCAAAATTTACCTTGATATTCATCTTGAGAAAACATAACTGTAACCGTCTTTCCAGTGGCATACTCAGACAATGCACAATGAATAGCTGCAGCCACAAGCGCTAATGTCTGCGGTGTTAGAGGTTGAAAGAACTGCGATGTGGTTGGTTGTCGCCCTAAGCTAATGGCGGTGAAGAAAAACTCATGGTAAATTAAGTCAAACACTTCCATCCATGTGAACCAGGACTTCTTGTCATCGATGACCTTCGAGAGATATACATCGTCAAACAGGAGATCCTTGATTTGGATTCAAAGCTCAGTCTCTGATTTCAAATCGAACCGGTAACTACGGACAATAGTTTGACGAGCTCCATCTGCCAAACGCCCTTGAATGGTACTAATCTTTTGTTTTAACTATGTATTTTTGAGGGTTTAGTATCATTATAAGTCCAATCGAGGAGCAGAAAACAGAATATACACTTACAGCGTCTCGGGTTTCCAGATCAATTTCAAGAGATGGACCACTGGGCAATTGACACACAGATGGAGTACCTACAGGAGCACCGGCTAATGCCCGCTGACGATCCGGGGCTTCAATGGCCAGTTTCCATGCTACATCAACCATCGAGTACTTCTCATCGGAAATGACTGGCCAGGGAGTCTTTGTGAATATGATCGCCTCTCTGAACCGTTTCGTCACCATAAATGTAGCCTTTTGGTGTTGAGGAATGTTGTGATCTCCACCGGCCTTTGGTTGAGGAACATTGTGGTCACCACCGGCCATGGGAAGCGGGAGTGCCTGTACAACGTCAGACTCACGTGATTTGTTGATGACTGACTTTTGGCATTTGAGCTATGGTGGTGCTATGGCTGTGACTGGATGTTGTAGATTTGAAATAGGAGTGTGGGCAATGACAGTATCAGCATGGCTCCGTTTCTTTGGCAGTGGAACCATTGTAGTTCATATTGTCTTATGACGTCGTGCCTGGTCTAGATGTAGGACCTGCTGCCGGATGTCTAAATCATCTTCTTCAATATTAGATGACAAGGTGGACTCTCCAGCGCCTTCACTTCCGTCATTGCTGATCTCCTGATTGGTATCGTCATCCTCCTGGTTCATCCGAATTATAGCCCGGACGTTAGCTATCTCCAACACTATACTCGAAAGCTGGGTTGGAAGTTCAAACATTCGATTGGCAATGAAGATTGGCTGTCTTCTGCAATGCACGTGCAAGTGCTCTCTCAAGGTGTGTTTCTTGATGCTTCTGTGAATAGTGATTCCTCACCTGGCTAGCCGTAGGTTCCATGTTTGATGAAGTGAAGTTGGGAATGTAGAGAGAAGTATATAAGTGTAAATATAATATGACGTTTAATAGAATAAAGGGAAAACAGGGCCACAAGGTAACACGGGGTCGAAGAGGATGCAATTCGAGGCGTGCCTGGACATAGTCCCGAAGACATGTCGGCGGTTCATATTTATATTGCTGATGCGAGTTCTATGTTGTGATTTAGGAAGCGTCAGGTGCACCGGATTAGATGGGTTCTTCACGCCCCTAGTTCCCACATGTTAGCACTTGTATCCAAGTATGCTATTAATGCAAGAATTGGAGGTTGGTTTAAGCCAACATACGTAGAATTGAACCAGACACACCTGAAGAACTCGAGACATGAATATCGTTGTATCGCTAACTACTGCGCAGGACCGGACATGGGAAACTGAGAAATGGGTTGATCGTGATCGCCCCTGCATATGACTCCGCCGATGGTAGTTCATTTGGCCTCTAGTTCGAGCATATGAGTGGTGACCACGTGGCACAGAATTGTCAGTGTGGTGAAGAATCTTGCAGGACTCAGACGGAGGATAGAGAGTTGGGACCTTGGTGAGTGGCAACAGTTGAAGTTACATGGGTTCGAACTGAGTGTGTTGCGGATAGTGGATAAAAATGAATCTCCAAATGTGGTATACCAGTCTGAAGGACACCCTATTTTCATGATATTCTGTGGTTTTAGGATGCTGCAGCAAAGTTAGCAGTCGACTAGGCAATGTCATGTGCAGAACTTCACTTTCAGCGGTCCAGAGTCTGCTGAATCACAATTTGTATGCAGTCAGTGTAAGAGAAGACAGAGGATGTGGGTTTACAAAAGCGAGATTCAACATAGAGGAGGAATGGTAAAGGTACGATGAAGATTCAGGGGTAATCTAATCGATTCCAGTTGTTGTCAATGCCAAGATTGCTAGCGAATGGGTCATAGATAATCACTCACATTAAGATGTTGCACATAATATCTTGTAAGAATGAGATGAATGCATCATGAGGCTTCATCTGACAGCGGAAAGACCAATAACAGCATGCAATTCCAGCCAATTGAGGTGCAGCGAGCATTGAATCAGCATGCAGGATTCAATCTAATGTAATGGCTGGGATTGTAGGCTCACCTGACTTTGACAGTTACTTGTACTCTCAGAAACTGCCTTTTCTAAACTCGAGCTTTCATCATGATTTGTTCTTCATGCACTCTTGGGATTGGACATTGGCGGAAATCAGATATTGTCCGTTTATGATTTGGCACGAACTTCAGGCATTCAAGATATGCAGTGGGCGAGAGCATGCTGGTCCCCGATTGAGCTGTTGAGCTGAGTCTGGCATTCAGATATTATCTCTTTGAGCTCTCTTGATGGAAATCGGTTCATAATCTATATTAAAATACGGGTTTTTGACGGCCCAAACATACAAGTGAGTCACAATGTAGTTAAGTCTGCATTAGAAGCGTTGTGAATTTAAGCCGATTGATGGAAGTGTGGTATACAAGTGAGCAGGATTTGCCGGTCATCTGCAGAATCGCTGAGCAGAAGCTGTCTGTTGAGGTTCACTCTCTCAAACTGCAGCTCGATTATGGAGCCCGAACGACAGAAGCTATTTTAGAATCTTGGAAATGCCAGGTCCGAACATACTTCTTAGTCAAAATCCAGTTAAGTGTCGTTACTTATCGCCCAGGGCTGTGCATGTACAGTAAGCGTGTGGTGGACACCTTCCTCCAGAGGATAGGTTGACACAGAGTGTGACAGTTATGGCATTTAAGCGGCGGCCTTTACATACCGATCAAGCATAGATTTAGATATTAGCTTTGGCCGAGCGGAATGAGCTGCGCCTGCACCTAAAAGTTTAGTGTCTGAAAGATGACACTCTGTGTGTGCTGGCAGCCACAGATTCAAAGCATTCAGGAAGGAGAAATATGCTTGGAATGGAGCAAAATGAATCGTTCAAGGGTAATGTGAAGTGGGTATACACGGTTCAGAGGCGTGCCTGGAGTGGGATCATATCCTGGAGTGGGATCATAGGTTAATAATGAGTAGCGGCTTGTCAAAAATGGCCAGTGAATAGAATATGCGTGCGGTGTCAAATCTGAGACAATCAACCTTGACATGAGCGTCAATTTGAGGCATGCCTGAACTTCATTCCCAAGCGAGGAAATACTCGGCTGTATCCTTCGGGTAAGGCTGAAATACGCAAGCTGTGTCTCAGGATACGATACATCAACTTGATATCTCTTAGACTGTCTTTCTATCCATGGATGATTAGAGATATACCGCACTGGATCTGTCTCAGGATGGTCGAGAAGTTGATAGCGATTCTCAGGTGCAATTGACTGTACATTATTCAACATTGATGATTCAGTGAATATCCCGAATTCTTTCGGGACTCTAGTATCTGGTGCGCTTGAAATAGACAAGCAACAAAGAATTGGACTCAAACTTGGAAGTTCGGGCGCACCTGATCACATGGATCTCATTTGCAGATTTCGGAATCACAATTCCACACGGACAATATAGGATGAAGATAAGCAGGGACTACCGCTAGACAGATTCACACACAGTGAAATATACGGCACTGCGGAATTTCACTTAGTCCTCCATTAAACTGGCGCACCTGCTTCTCATCACATATTGGTTCATCCAAAGGAGGCTATGATTCAGTTTACCATTGCCATCATCTCATATTCATCACTATAATCATCTAACACGAAATGGAATCAAATTCTAACCAATTCTCCTGGACTCCTCAATTGCGCCTTATTCTCCATACCAATTGCCTATTTTGCATCAGTTGGTGAGATTGTGTTGGTTGAATGTTTAAAGAGGCGTACCTTAATTTTACTGCCCTGATGATTATCGTTCATCCTCACCATCGGACGGCACAAAGTCTCGATGCTCCGTATGCCGCTTCGTATGATCCTGCCGACACACCAGAATCCGGTATATCATCGTTGTTGTGATGTTGGGTCAGTTCATCAGGCCATGCAGGACTCTCATTTGAGCCACTCCAGAGAGCTGGTGGAGATCACTCGCTCTGTTATCATAACCATTGGGTCCAGTGTTCAATAGCCATGTGTGTGGAACTCTGTTTTGCCCCAATCAGACAACGTGTGCAAATGCCTGCCGCTGCTCATTCAACACCCAGAACTTCTGAGTTATTACCGCATGGTTTGCTGCTGTGAGATTGAGACCTGTTCCGCCCACTTTGGGTGTAGTTACAAACACAGAGGGATTTGGCGAATCTTGGAATTTGAGCTGCATTTCTGTGTGCTCATCATTGCCCATTTCCACAAACATGTAGAAAATATCCAAATTATCCGCAAAAAACTTTGTGAGCCACCACTTGAAATAACGATCTTGGCCTGGCAGAGGACAAAATAGGACCGCCTTTTGAGGAGCAAGTGCACGAGGCAAGGTGCTTTTAAGACTTTCAGGTTCGTGCAGGAGCGCCTGATTTGATGCTTTGTCTTCGTCAGGCCCGGGATACTCCGCAGGTTTGTTGACAAGCATTGGCAGAAATGTCTCTCTCAGCCATCGGAAGGTTGGAGAATCCTCCCAAGTATCGATTGGCCATTCATTGTATCATTGTCCTGAAACGTCATTCTGATCCTCGGAGTCTCCCAACACGAATGAGAAACATGCTAGCCGCCATCTATGAACCCTCCACGCTCCTGAAACACCCCGTGAAGTGTATCTCTCTACAAGGGTCTTTAGTTGTGCTTGTTAGTCCTGATTCCATTTAAGATGAACAAGGTGTGCATTCTCCTTTGGTATCCGAGCAAGTGGTTTCCCATTCGCGAGTTCCAATTCTGACCACCTCATTATTGTCCAGGGCTTTGCTATTTGGATTATCCGGTGTGCCGCATGCTTTTGAGCGTCCTGGTCTTCAGTCCGGATGGCATTCATCAAACTCTTCCCAGCGGAATACAGTGCATCAGCCCCGTGCATTTCCATCACTGTCTCGTCCTCTGGATCTTCAGGCGCACCTGAAAACAGCCTTATTGTCTGATAACACCAGTGATAGAGTGGATGGAATCCCAGCGTTGCAGTGACTTGAAGTTAGAATCCAATTCTCGCATTTGTCGCAATTCTCCAGCCCACGCAATTTTTTGTCTTGTGCCGATGAGACTCATCAAAAATCCCAAACGTCCATGCACAGTGTGAGAGTCAGCCATTGCTTGATGGTTTCGCTCTGAATGTTAAGGTATCATACGACACAAGGTGGATATTCCATCGGTTTTCTGGCTCATCAATACTAGTGTTCAGATCCTCATGGGTGAGATTTGCATTTTCGGCTTGCAACAAGTTGACGAGTTTGAAATCGGTTCAATGTGTCATCTCATCGATGACAGTCTTGAAGTTCTCTGCAACACCGGGCATTGTGACCACCAAGATTGGTTCATGGGCCGATATAAGTGCTGGATGCCCGTGAGGCGATGTTGTCTGGATCCCCGACAGGCGGCAGGGTACAGAATTCAATCTCTGGAGTGGATACCACTCCTGCTCTTCACTGACAATGCTGGGAAAGTCGTCGTCCGCCACAATCACCCACTCATCAAGGGTATTCCCCCATGAAATGCAGAGTGGCAACCACATTTCAACTTTCTCGGTCACCAATTTGCAAAGCATTGCCGCTGCAACCGAGGTGAAAGTCTTTCCAAGACCCATTTCATCCGCCACCAGTGCTCCTGGCATATCAGCATCCCAAACCTATCTCCTCACGATGAACCAGATGGCCCAAACCTGGTGCGCTAGAAACTTCGTTCCAGGCCGGCCTGAAATTGAATACATGTGGCCTGGAACACGGTCATCAGGTGATTGGCAAATCGGATGGGCATTCAGCAGCCCGACTAGTGTTAGCAACGGGTCCGGGTAACCCGCCAGCGGTCCGGGTTCGGACCGGAAAAACGGTTCGGTTCGGTTCCAGAACCGTCCAAAAACCCGACCCGCAGCGTCTTGGCGGGCCAAACCCGGACCCGTACCCGTCAACCCGCGGGTTTCGCCGGGTTTGGCTAGACCCGTCCGTTCCAATCTCCGGTTCTGTGTTTCGGGTTATTCTATTTATGGTCGCATTTACATACCCTACTGTTAATCGCAAAATATTAACTTTTGCACATCATTGACCTTTTCGGCTGAATCGGCCGCCTTTATAACTAAAAACAAGAGCGACATGCTCCATGCCCCATCCTGAACATGATAGTCAACAGCGCGTCAATGATTTTCGGTCTTGCATCATGAGTAATCTAGATGGCGATTGGATGCAAACGATCATAAACGATGTATTGGCGGTATTCCAACACAAAACAGACAGAAATACGCTCGCTGCCCCATTCTGAAAATGAG
>Ga0307512_10001518_pt1 | contig 32569 bp, 41 predicted proteins | sample 14_EM_MG_FD_200267 | JGI IMG/M metagenome (GOLD analysis project Ga0307512, IMG submission 200267) | Populus trichocarpa ectomycorrhiza microbial communities from riparian zone in the Pacific Northwest, United States - 14_EM | ecosystem: Host-associated > Plants > Roots > Unclassified | place... | reverse complement strand
TAAAAAAGTTGGAGTAAAACATGATCAAAGTACTGAATGGTGTGGAAACACCTTAGTTTCAAGTGATAAAACCCTGAATTTCAGGTGTTTTGCCTACTGAGATTCAGTAGCTGTTGCATTCATAGTGATGTTGGAAATGTCTGACTTGGACTGTAGCACATCTCAGATTGTGATGATTCCTGAGCTGTATTATGTGGTGTGGACACATGTGATACCATATGCACATCACTGGAAACTTCAAAGGTACTGAATTTCACACACAAAAACATGAAATGGCTGAATTTAATACATTTTATATGTGAAAAATTTCAGCACTTTTTTTACAACAAAAAGATATTGGAATTTTACAATGTACTTTGACTTAAAATCAGCAATTTTTTACAACAAAAAAGATACTGAAAATTAACAATGTATTTTGACTTAAAATCAGCACTTTTTCTCCAAAGAAAAGATGCTGAAATTTGACAACAAATTTTGACTGAAAATCACACAAATAGATATAAGGACTTATGAGCTGCTTGGCACTTTGTGTTCTTCAGTGCTCCTGTCTGTTGATAGGCCCCAAGGTGGAATGCACTCCTTCATGGTATTGCCTGTGACCTGCCCACATGAGCTGCTACTCCCAAAGATGACAAGGCATATGTTATTAGTGTGTTGCTGCAACTTGCTGGATGGTAGGATATATAAGAAACAAATCAATTCCGATCAGAAAGGATAGACCCAGAAAGGCAGACAGAGAGGAAGTTGTAAGGATAGCAAAAGGCCAGGATTTGTGCATAACAAATTGCATACTGGTGTTAGTTCATTTGCCATGGATCAAGAAGAATGAGCAAGAACCAGTGACTGACAAAGCCAAGCACAGTCATTTTCACTGAGATCATTATTGCAATTGATGGAAATGCCTACAGCTGTGCAGCCCTGGAAGAGGCCGAAGACCAAAATAAACTGAGCACAACCGTGACATGGTTGTGATAAAGTTAACACTTATTTCAAGACCCATGCCAGAATCGAGGCTAGCAGTGGTGTAGATCCCACGCCCACGATGTCTAAGAGTGATAATACAAACAACACATATACTGTCAACCTCCTCAGAAAACAGCTCTATGACGACGTTCCGTATATAGAGCACCTTAGATACCCGATCTGGGTTGTTAAAGGTGTTAATATGATGCAACAGGGTGGCTTTGTTGTGCAGGGTAGGGCGAATCGATAACACGGTCAGGATACCTGAGTGGAGAGATCGGGACTCTACCTAGACCATAAAGGAGAAGTGCACACCTGGCTTTGATCCTCGTAGCTAAATCTTCCTCATATATCTGGTCTCCCCCCAACTGATTCCCCAAGGTCAGCCATCTTTCAACTTTTAAGTTAGCATTGCCGACCAGATTTGTGGGAGATAACCCACCCTGGCCGTGTGTTGTGCTTTCGACCGAAAATTTCGATCTTGCGCCCGCCGGGGCACATTCGCTCGATGAGCCCATAAACTTCATCTGGTTTGCGACTCGTCTCACGCACTTCTGATACGATGACGTCCGTATCCAGGCCGCGATTGACCCATGAGGGGAACTTGAGGTTGCCGTTATCGTCGTAGTTGGTTTTCACACCGACTAACATGTGTTCTTTTGTATGATTGAGCCAATGGCCGGTTCTGCCTGTGCGAATGACGCGCTGGAGCTGTGCGTACGAGATGGTACGATGTGCTCAGTGATGAACAGAAAAAGCGGAGAAAGGCAGACCTGGTTGGTTTTCACCCATATGACCTCGTCCACGCGTGTGTAGCCCCACACACGAAGGCACTCTCGACCGATCTCCATTGCGCGACCAGTAACCCACAGGAAAAGGAGACCCTCATCTTGTAGAGTCGGTATCGGCATCGCGCGCATTTCATCATCCGTCATCGTCCCGTAAGGTAACTATCCTCTGCGTCTAGATCGAGCGGTGGGAGAGAAATGAAGACACAGACGCTCATGTGGATGTCCCATGGCGGGTCTGCCATGATAACGTGAAACTTGCCAAGGATGGAGTAATCAAACCTCCGCACGTCACAATTGATCCATTGTGGAGGAAGCTGATGAAAGTGGTGTTTGAAGGTGCATCGTAGGTGAGACGGACCAAAACTGACCGGTGGCTCAAATATACCCGTCGGCCCAAACCCGAGAGCAAGCCTATGGGGTTTCTTAACAGGTCTCTCCTCCCACTTCGCCTCAGTACCGGCGTCCCCAGCGTCCCAGTCAATCTCATAATGTAGATATCGACAGGGAGCTTTCTCTTTGCCTCTGCCCCCTGCGCCTAGACCAGAGGGCAGCTGTGATTTGGGCCACTGTGCGTTCGCCTGAGCCTGCTGCGCAGAGAGCATCGGAGGGATGGAAGGGGACTGCGCGTAGGTTGGTTCGGAATAGCAAGTATTAAGATAGGAGCAATGTCCTAGCGAAGGATCCGTGTGTGGCCGAATGAGAGGGCGGAAGTGAACGCGATCGCATATTCCAGACAGAGGCGTCGGAAGGGCAGAGCGTACTCTGATACATTCGTCCTTTGTGACTTGCTCGCATATTGGTTCAAATGAGGGTTTGACGGAACGAAACTTCGTGAGTAAATGAGATACACAGAACGGAGCGAATCAGGCATGCGGACACAGACCTGTTCAGCCAGTAAACGGCCCTTGGCTGTGCTCCTCTGTAAGAAAGCGTACACTTCCTTCAATTCCTTTGGTAAAATCGCGAGCGTCGTGCAGGGCTTTGGAGTCTCTTCTTCATATGCATCTTCGCCTTCATCTCCACTACCAGCAGCGGAATCTGCATCTTCGTCCTTGACGCGTTTCCGCTTCCCAATGACACGCCCAGTGGTTTCTGCACTGCTACTTGACCCGAGATGCACATCAGTCACAGTGACGCCGCTCTCGTCGCGGGTAATGGAAATGCTGCCTCTCTCCCAGTGTTTCGCTAATGCTTCGATGGCGCATTCGAAGCGGGAGCGGTCGGTGAGGCGAAGCCTTGCTTTGGGTAGGGTCGTTGAATCTCCTGGGGTTGACCCAAGATCCGTAGCTATGGCAGCAGACAAAAGCTCAAGACTTCCAATTGGTGTATGAACCTTGGATGAAGAGAATAGGGAGTAAAGAGTGTCAGATACTAGACTTCTGAACTGCTCGTCTGCCATGAAGGATGAGTTGAGAGTTGAAAGAGGAAGCCAAACGCGACACGGTGCCGATGTCTCACACCCGCGGGCCAAACAAAATACAAAGTTCTAAGCATAAGGCCATTTCGAGCGATATTTACAATTGGCGACAGAGGGTCGTGCAACCAGACAACGCCCTCGCCTTTTACTAGGGCGTTCCGTGTTTGGCCCTCACTTTAATGTCGCTTTATGAATTTTTCAATTCTCAGCATGTTCTGAGGTCTTTGTAATTCTTTTTGTATTCAACACTCTGGCTAAGGGTGCGTTCGGGAACTGAAACGGGTAGATTGTATCTCGTGCATGATCTCTATTTGGGGGGTGCCAGATAGAGATAACGTTTTTGCAGCCCATAATTTTTTTGCATGTTCCGAACACCTTGTTTTCACAACCAAATAAAGGTTTCCCCTTTTGGGTGCCTGTCACGGTGCAGGACTGAGTGTCACGGCACATGACCAGCATAAGGAGGATGGGGTGCATCACACAAGTAACGCGCGCTGTCACAGTCACGTTATCTCGAGCAAATCAAGGGTCGAAGTAGAATTTGACTTTGGCTGGTGTTATCACGAACCAAAAAACGTTTTCACGCGGCTATATCTGTTCCCGAACAACATGTTTTTTCGCACAAGATCATATTTCAACGTAAATTTTTTTTGGCTGGTATCTCGCATCGTGAAAACGTTCCCGAACGCACCCTAATATCCTCATGTCACGTCATCCCATGCCTCCAATTCCAGCTTCTTGATTGTCTCTCCTCTTCTCTTGATTGTAACAACTGTCAACGGGTTTGTCATTGTGCCTGATTGAATTATGCAGTGCACTCGAACTTGGACTTCCCACAATCCACCAGCCTGGCACGGACTCGAGGAGCTGCATTGTCCCATTCCCCCTAATGTCTAATTTCCGTCACTAAATAGGCCCATTTGGCTATTGCAACGGCATTCCGTCAAATTTTCTGGGAGTGCAGAAACTCGCTACCCTTAAGGCCTGAGGGAAGATACAACATCCTACATGCTGAGTGCCGCAGGCTTCTCAACACGAGTAGCCCAACTGCGCCTGGGTTGGAAGACCAGAAGGAACCCTAGATCCTCAATACAATGTCGCAGTTGGTTACTCGAGCAAATGGTAAGACATAGAATCCTATTACCATCTCATCCCGATATCACGTTGACAGCAATAAATCCCATAATCTGTACAATCCGGTTTATGATGCACTGCGCCGAATACTCCTCTTCCGCCTTGTTTGGTCCAACACTTAAAGCTCAGGCGTGTCCGAAATCCGATACGTTAGTTTCTGCGCGCTGACCTGGGGGATTACGGTCAAGTCAATCCTGTTCGGACTAGTCAACCGGGAACGTGCGTTCGCCTTACCTTCCCTTCTTGCATGTACTGCAGGCCGTCCTTCACTCCAGCAATGCCATTAGGCTGTAAAAGAACTGGGTTGGGCTTGATCTTTCCCGTAGCGAAGATCTTTCTGTGTAGGTCGACGAACCACTTGCCACTTGATCCCTAAAAAGGGGAAGGAGGAGGTTGAGCAACACACGAAAGGGAAAGACGGCACAAATCGTACACGTTTGAGGAAGTCGGGAACGTAGCTGAAGACGGCCTTGACATCCGAACGGGGACTCTCGTAGGGAAGGATAATAGCCACTTTTCCGCCCTTGTCCCCAATCGCGCCCGCGACTTGTTCAGTCGTCTTACCCTCCGAAATCGTGTCAATGGCAATGTCGAGCGCACTTCCCGTCGCCGCGCGAATCTTCTCCACGACGTCCTCGTCGCGGTAGTCAAATACCTCGTCTGCGCCAAGGCCCCTGACGAGGTCAACATTCTTCGGAGACGTGGTCGTCAGGACGCGGAGCCCGCCGAGCTTGGCGAACTGGATGGCGTACTGGCCGACGGACGAAGCGCCGCCCCAGACGAGGATGGCGCGTTGCGGGTCGCCAGGCCTAATACTAACTCCCAAGGGTGACGGCAGCTCAAGGGTCTCGTACAAACACTGCAGGGCGGTCAATGGGCCGATACCGAGCTGCGCGGCTTCTTCGAATGACCAGCCGTCAGGGATGGGCACGACGCCAAATTCGGCATCCGCCACGAGGTACTCCGCGTACGACCCGTTGGCTTGCAGGGCTATACAAGTTCTTGTTTAGCATGGACGAGCAATGATATGCACGGGAAAGAAAGAAACTGACTGCCCCAGATGAATCCTGCGACCCGCTCCCCGACCCTCCTCACTCCCTCCGGGACATCCGGACCAAGCCCCTCAACGGTGCCTGCATAATCGTTGCCCACTATCCCGCCATAGTTGGTTGCATCGAGTGCACGTTTGAGCAATTTCCCTATTGATAGATGGAAACATGATACAGATATAATGAGCCTGGGTGCCTGGGAACAGGCCTGATGACTGACAATCTGATGGGTTTTGTGCCGCAGCCGCGACTTTGACTAACATCTGACCGGGACCAGGCTTCGGCACATCCGCGATGCCAAAAGCGATCCCGTTTTCTGTCACGAGGGCTGCTCTTTGCTTGGTGGGGGCCATCACCATGAAGCGTCTGAAGGAAGGAAGGAACTTTTATGCTTACTCGGTCTTGATGCCATTGACCGAAAGTTGGGTTTGTCAGCGAGTATCGGCATCGGTATGGCTTTCTTTACCCCCACGTTGCGCCCGATTACGGCAGTGGCCACTTATCCGCATATGCCCGTCGGCATACTTGTCGCCCATCTCTTCGCCGAAACGGTGTAGGCAAATCTAGTAGGGCGGAGAGTAGTAGGATGCGAAGTTTCCCGCGCCTTTTACTGGCACGCCCCTCACTTGAATGCCATTGGTCGCTTTACGATTCCCGGCTTGTTCTGAGCTCTTTGTTTATTCCTTTTTCTTTTCAATCCCTCTGAACGCTAATGGAATCTCATCTACGGCGGTACTTCCTTCCCAGACCAATCCCATACTTTACCCCTTGCCTCCAATTCCAGTTTCTCGACTGTTTCCATTATTCTCTCGGCCGCAAAATCAGGTTCGAACAGGTTCCCTTTCGGTATGCTGTTCCAGAAAGGCTTGCTAAGGTCGGTCTTGACTGTTCCCGGGTGGATTCCGACACACATCGCATGGCCATTCCCCTGTTGCAATTGCCTATCGAAGGTCTTGATGACCTGATTCAACGCAGCCTTCGAGGCACGATACGAATACCATCCGCCGTTCTTGTTGTCTGTGACCGAACCCAGTCTCGCGGTGATATGCACCCACTTCGCGAGCTTTCCCTCATCATCCGCCATGGAGTGTGCCTTTGGAAGAAAATGCGCGAAGTGTTTGATAAGTAGAAGATGAGAGATGACATTGATCTGGAACGTCTGGCGCATGATGCTTGCATCGAGATCACTTGGCTGCTTCTCTACGTGAAGCATGCCGCCGGTCATGAATGCCGTATGGAGATATGGTTCTTGATCTCTGGGAAGGCTGTTAGAGAGTTGCTGCGCCGCCGCTGCAATAGAACCCTCGTGCGCCAGATCGAGAGGGATCAGGTTTAGCCGTGACTCCCCGACGTCCTTGAGAGGAGAAAGGATGTGCCTAGCAACTGCTCGGGGTGATCCTGATCGATAGGTGGCATAGACAGGAAGATTTGTGCTGCAGAGGAGCCGCCGCGTGAGAGCGAGCGAGAGGCCCCTCGTAGAAGGGCAAACGAAGGCGAAAGGGTAGGCTCCCATGATTAGGTTGTCCGTGTTTGCAGGCCTATCTTTGTCTTGCTTTCGAATATATACCATGTCCAAAGGTGCACCAGGATGCAATATGATGTCATGCCAGAGAAGTTTCCTCATGCCGCATAAATTGCAGACTTGCTATTGGTCTATTTTTTTTTCAACTTTTGAACCGATTGATGTCGTACAGTACCAGCACTAGTGTCCTTTATTCACATTCATCGTCGACAAAAGTCTCCTCCTCGTCGTTCCATCCCAGAGTTTCTGGGGCGATTCCAAGTTGCCGTAGCATGAGTTCAAGAGTACTCTCTCGCTTCTCCGCGTATCCATCCTCTTCCGCGTCTGGGCCACCTTCTCTGGAACCACCACGTTCGTCCCGTTCATCCCAGCCCCACCCAGTGTCACGATCGTTTCCACGTGTCTCACCTCCCTCAGTACTCAGATCGCGTACGATACTCCACAGTTCATACGCAGCTTCCCTACCGGCATCTCGCCACTTCTTCGCAAGGCTTTTTAAGTGATCCTCATCGCCATCGCGCTTGATTTTGACCGCACGTCTCAAGATAGCAACCTTGCGCTCGAGGTTCATGATAGTTTGATTCGGAAGGACGATTGGTCGTGATGCATGCTCCGGAGCCTTCCCAAGAGGGGACCTAAATTGCGCTGCTGCCCTGGAAGAACGAACCAACGATCTAGCGTTTGACTGTGATCCTGGAGTGGTCTCTTGCGCGCTGTTGGGTATGATTTTGTATCTGGCCCGCGGCACCTCGGCGAATCGATCCTGTATGACCTCTATAGGAGTTGGCGTCGCGGGTTGCATCGACTTCGGTTTGATCTGCAACGGTGAACGGAAAGGCGCTGCAAGTTTCCTCCGGGAGAGTTTTTGAGACGCGAGAGTTGCCCGTTGGGGTGCAGGGGCATTCCGGAGGGGAGAGGACATTACCTCGTCCATTCGCTGCACAGAAGGTGGATACGATTACCAAAAAGTTATAGGATATCGCTCACGATTCGTTTCACGGGCTTTCCACAGGTCGAATACTGTACCGTTCAATCAGCTACAGTCAGGACAGTTTCTGGCAGCGCACCTCAGCGCTTCCATTGCATTGGGCGCGTTTAGTCCCCGTAGGCTGGTGAGGCGGTGAAGGTGATGATGAAGGCCCGTCTTCGTGAAGACCGAAATTAGGACTGGACATGGTTATTGCGGGATAGCCACTAATCTCTGTGTTGCTGCTAGAACAGTCAATCTCTCCGGCTCCCGCCGGGCTTTCAATGGCCGAAACATCGTAGTCTGTCTGGGGTGAGGACACAGGGGATGTCAAGAGCATAGGGATGCCAGGACTTTCCACATCGGACGAAGAGGAGGTATGCCTAGCCAGAGTTTTGACGGGGCACGAAGGGGTACGAAGAGCACCAGGTGTCTGACTTGGGAAGGGCCCAGGGGTTTCCACATCGCAGACCTGGGGCTGAATATATTCACAGGGCAAGACTTCGCGGGTATTCAGATGAGCGTCTGTGTCGACTGAAGTAAGAACCGAGATATCAAGCGAAGAGACGATAGTCGTCGGTCCCAAGGTCAATTTTGGCTCAGTGTTAGTAACATGGCAAGTCACGAGTAGTTCTGCGTTGTCAGAAATGTCATTAAATGCACTGATTTCAGTCTCTAGAGTCGAGTCTGTGGCCAAACAGGGAGAGCTATCGAGGACTGTAGAACGTAGTGCCGTCCGGGGATCATCAGACCGAACTTCGCCGAGGGAGAAATTCACTGGAGCAATTTCAAGCGGTTCTCCTTGAGAATTCTGTGCGTGGTCTAAGGACAGAGGTGATAAAATCCTTGAAGCTTCCGGATGTTCGGTTATCGGTTTCGGTAGAACGGTGCTTCCAGTGAAACCGTCATTATATGCGGAAATCGTGGACGCCATACTCTACAAATGTCAGCGCAGTTAAAGGGCTATAGAACGAATGTCAGAGGCGGATCAAAGCTCGTTACCTTGCAAAAGTTGTCTTTATCGTCATGTTCTGTTAAGGGGTTTGGAAATAGAGGGGCAAGTGTCGAATCTGCGCTAGAGCCTTGACACATTGTTTGCGAAGATAAAGCCGAAGGCGAGAATGAATGTGTGAATAATGCCTTGTCTGCATCTATCGTGCATTCCTCTCGGTAAGCCCGCAAGGAGCATTGTCCATCGCACGGCATAACAGATTCGGAGAGGGCCTTCGGACATTAGCTTCAAACATTCATCGCCGGAAAATGCCCTCATTCGGGAACGCAGGCCATGACGACTTACCCGTCTACCAATGTCTTCGGTTTTTCCTAAGCTATCAACTGAGACCAGGACTTGCTCCATGGTACTTGACGCCAGTGACATCTACAGATTCGTCAGCATATATGCGTGAGGTAGAAGCAGAATAGTGCCAAGACTAAACCATTGAATGCGTGACGTACGATTTCACCTAGAAACTGGATGTGTCGATATCATTCTTGTCACACACCACTTGGAATGAGGAACCACCGCTACCTTGACCGTGTTTGTTTGTCGAGGAGAGCAAGAAATAGAGGGTGTATACCCTAGGTTGTATCGAGGTGAGAGGACGGAAAGTGTCTATCAGTTCTCGAGTTACAGCGTTAGAAGAGAGTAACTGCCCACAGAACCACAGAAAGACGGAGCTTACGAAGGATTGTACCACCACAACTCGGGCTGAAGCCACGCGCTATTTACACGTTGTTTGTATATGTGTCGCGCCCTTCCATCGGGGTCGAATGGAAAGAAACACAGCAGCTCGCGCTAAACCCTCATACAAGCTCAAGGATCCACGGACATGCATGACGAAGTATCAAAAGCCTAGGTGGTAAATTGCACAGCTCATTTTGCGTGTCTACCCTTGGGTACACAAGCTCGTCATCACTTGCGTGCTTGCACCTTAACTCTCGGATCCCCACGGTCGTTACGCCTCTTCAACTTCTCCTGCCTCTTACTTAAACCTTCCTGCCTTGGTTCTTCCTCACCAACAGAAGACGACCGGCCGAGTAACATAGGCGAGATAAGTACGCTCCATAGTTTGTAGACCACAAATATAGGAATCTAGAGAGGAACACGTCAAGGAGGCCACCGCATGGTATTAGTGGGATCGTACCACGATGTATATCCACCAGAACCATTCCCCTAGAATGGCAGAGCCTACTTGGGCAAACCCTACAGATGGTCAGAAAGGGTGTCCCAGTATGATGTCTGTTCACCGACTCACAAGAGATATAAAGGACGTCAAAAATCCACTCCGTCATCCCTGGTTGGTTTAAGTCATCACCAGGAGACACGAGACCGCCTGTAGAATCTCGTCTGGGTGTCCCCATTTTCTTTAAGTATTGGTAAAGAAACTGGGAGAGTGCCGCGGAAATGCAGTAAAGGACGATGGCCTTTTTTGATTGTCGGAAAGCTTGCGATTGGAACAGCACCCTGATGAGCAAAGGCAGGAAGTTACCCAGGAGGTGACCATAAAGCATATTCTTAATGGCTGTCTCATTCTGAGATGCTGTGAGAGAACCCGTCAGATGGGATATATGTGCGAGAAAATGTACGCAGCTAACCTATTCGTTTCGCTGATGCATTTGCCATGGGTGAAGCACTTCAGACGCATTTGGTAAGCGCATGCGATTTGTAGCTTTTGTAGGCGCGGATTTCGGCCAACCGTTGGTCTGCTATAACATTTTTCTGCAAATCAAATGGTGTGGATTTTTGAACGAACACCTATGTAGCCATGACATCCTAGATGGACACTTACAAAAAGTCAATGTATGCCTTAGATTGAGCTCTATTGGCAGTCGCTGCATTTCACACAAATTTTGGTTGCAAGTCTACGTCTGGCTAACAACCGTGCAAACTACTGTAGTATCCTGGCAGTTGGCTGTATAAGAAGAGAGATAAATAATGTAACATATAACGCCCTGCGTTCCTTCGCTCGTCATTTTCATGCCTTCCCCATGGTCAATTCGGGCCAGCCAGGGGATTGTGTCTGGTCGATGTCCGTCCTGGACTCCTAGCCATTATGTGAATGATAACAAGACCAGATCGTTATTCAGATGAGCCCCTTAATCATGTCCCCCATTCTTCCCCTGGATGGGGAAAGTTGGTTGCAACGGAAATTAATATTGGGGAATTCCACATGTGAGAAGAGACGCGACTGCGTCCAACAAAGCGAAGCCATTATCATAACATGGCCAAATGAATTATTGCATCTAGTCGCAAACTCAAAACCATCATGGTGGTGTAAACTTGAGGAGAATGTGAGTTCCTTGCGACGCTCTATGATTTGTAAGGGATGCAAGAAAGTTCGTCAGGCCTTCGCCTCCCAGCTGACGCCACATCCGCATCCAGAACCGACGGCTTGGGGATTATCGACGACACGAAAAGAGCTGCCGATAAGCTCGGTGGCGAAATCGACCGTGGAACCCCGCAATAGTTGGAGAGATACGGCGTCTACAATGACGCGGGCCTGAGCCACGACGGGGTGCTCAAATACACTTCAGAACATTTCTCAGTCCCTGAATATACAGAAAAAAAAGTGTGATGACGGATCACGGCGTACTAGTCCTCAGGAGCGTGTTGCCGTACGAGCTCCATCTTATATTGATACCCATGACATCCGCCCGATTCGACAGAGATTCGCAGGGCCGAACCCGGATGTTCCCCTTGAGAAGATATTCGACGAAGTTGCTGCCCAAACACACATGTTAATAACTGCCCATCCCACACAAGCGAAATTACAACAAACCTCCGCCGCGCGTTCTGTAAGGACCAAGCGCGCATCGCTTTGTGGAGGAAGCGCCACATCGAGTTCGGCGGCTTCAATGTCCTCGACAGTTGGCGAACGGCGTAGAATCGCCAAGTTGGTAGGAGGAGTTGGTGCGGGTGCAGCTTTGTGAGGTTGAGTAGAGACAAACGCCCTCCGCGAGATGGATTTGTTGGACAAAGATGATGGAAATGTAAATGAATATGCATTTGGCGCTATGAACTGAGTATGGAAGAGGAGACGACGGCAAGGAAGTGTGTGGGTGCATGCGAGTCTGAGAAACTGGAGTGGGGCGGTCATCGTGGCCACTGGCAATGAGCACCAGTTAAGTGGTGGCCCGGGTTGGTCAGTGCAAACTGTTACCATAAATTACAATTTCATTCATCCCGCCTGGCGCCTGGCTCTCAAACTCGCGCGACCAACCCTGCATGGAGCCTTGGAATGACGACTAACGGCCTCAAAGACACCATCCAGTCTGCAGTACAACTCAATAAGGACCATCAATATGCACTCAATGTCTACGCGGAGCGTTTGGAAGCCGAGCTCGAGGCAGTTGACAAACTTCTCGTGAGTCCCTGCTTACTTGAAAAGAGGTTGTGACTGAAATCCTGCAGAACGCCGCTGAACTCGAGGAAGAAGAATCGAATCCCGACATAGCTGGTTGCATACAAATAGCTGGGGCATGTAAGCCTGTGGGCCTCTTGTCCAGCACAGATTTGTTGTCTCAGGTAACTGACGTCGCTGCACGAGATATGCTACACGAACTCAGGAAAGCTCAGGATTCACCGTTTTATGATGATGCCACTGGTCGCCAGAGATTCCTAAGCCTCACTGAGTACCACCCGAGTGCGCACCCATTCGTCTCATACACTAACCCTGCTTAACTTATTATCCCCAGTGAAACCCAAAGAGTTGGAAAGCTTGGCTGAAGCTGTTCGTCTTGAAAACCGGAGACTTCGTGCATACGAAGCACAGCGAAGGTCGGTTCAACCATACTATCATGGCAGCTCCCTTATAACAGCCCCCCAGGGGAGAGCACTCGTTCGCGGCGCAGTATTCTATGAGAGATCTTGAATCTACAGAGGGACTCGATTGGGAACGCGTCGCTTCAAAGGTAAGCCCTTTAACACCATCGCGTATCAACCGCACGCTCACCCCACCCTGACCAGGTCAATACGGACTCCTCTGCCATGTCTCAACGTTCTGCGAGGGAGTGCGAAATTCGTTGGCTGGGTGATCGACACCCGAAATTCAATCACTCTCCTTGGGCCGCCTCTGAAATTACAGCAGCAAAAGCACTAGTTGAAGGTTGTGAAAGGAGCGATATTGATTGGGTATCTATCGCCGAGCAGCTAGGTGTACGAGTTTCTCATAATGCGTTATTTCCGAGTGCTCAGGGAAGTGAAGACGCGGCGGACTCCGATAGACGTCATGTGCCGTGCTATTGCACGAAAGGCGCATGTGTGGGATACCGAATCAGACAAGCGATTGATCGAGGCGGTTCGCATATATGGTACCGAGAGCTGGTCACTAGGTATTCCTACCTACGTTTTCTTTACGCGCTATCATTGACGACCCTCGGAAGTTGCTAGAGCGGTTTCTGAGGATGCGCAGATGAATTCTTGTCAGAATCGTTGGTATCGGACACTCGATCCATCGATTCGTCGGGGCAATTGGGGCCCAGATGAGGATGCCCGATTACGACTGGCCGTCGACCTCTATGGTCACGCATGGATGGAAGTAGCATCCGTCATTCCAGGACGAAACAATGAACAATGCCGGGATCGATGGACCGAGAGGCTGAATCCCAAAGTTCCGAGAGGGAAATGGACCGCCGAGGAAGATGCAAGGCTGCTCTCCGCCGTCGACGAGTTTGGTGTGGGAAGATGGAAGGAGGTGAGTGAACGGGTTGGGACTGGCAGGACGGACAATACGGTAAACCTTGAACATATTTATATTAACAAGGGTCAACGCTGACCTGAATCACAGTGTCGATACCGCTACGAGGCACTAAGCAGTCGAGATAGCCCGGTCATGACCTGTGAGACAAGCGAGGCGCAGACGGTCGTTGCTGCCACTGGAGGGCCTTCATCTTCCAAGCCAAGGCAACGTAATCGCAAGGGGAAGGAGCGCGAGCTTCCGTCAGGGTCGACTGGTACAACTTCAACTCGGAATGAGGATACCTTGCAGGATTCCCAAACGCGGACAAGGAATCGCAAGAAGACTCAGGCAAGGAGAGGAGACTCTGAAGTAATCGAGCGTGATGCAGAGCTGGCCGGAGCAGGTTCCGAGCCACCCCCCGCTAAGGGTTCCAAGAAACCCCGCCCTAAGGCGCGACCGCTGGCCAAGGCGAAAATACAAACACACGCAACCTCGGGTCCTTCACCAGATCCACAGATCACGGGTGAGATACAACCAGTTGTATCTGAGGCAACTGCTGTTAGGGCCATGGAATCGGCCCATGCATCGCCCCCCGCACGGGAAGGCGAGGAGAACTCACGCGAAGATGCACAATGGCTTTCACGCAAACGGGTTAATCCCGCTTCCCATGAATCGCACCATACGGATAAAAGGCGGAAAAGTAACTACATATTTACGCGTTACAGCTACTTGCTGATAGAATATAACAGTATCCGGCGCTGACTCTTCATCTACGGGCAACACCAATACGGATTCTGCTTTGGGGGATCAATCAAACGAAGGGGTCGCGCTGTCTCTTGCGCAGGGTGACACGGCTAGCCCTGGTGCAACAACTAAGAAGAGCCAGACAATCCGTAGGACGACCACAGCGCCAACCAGGGTTCAACCAAAGAGATCGTCACAAAGCTAGATCGTTCGCATCTAGGATCTTAAGGTTCTTTCATGGTTGCTATGTTCCTTCCGTGAGGGTAGTATTCAACGTAGGAATTGCAGTAAAATGACATCAAAAAAAGTAAAATACTACGGAACCAAAAATCTTATGCACCCAACTTCCATCGTTTCCGCGGATGCACTGTGGCCTCCCAGTTGACGATAGCGCCTAATATTTCGCCGTCATCTGGTCCTACGACGTCTTCTGTTGCTAACAGAAGGTTTTGTAGCGATTCCTGAACAAGGCTTGCATTTTTCAATTTCTTCTCCAAGGATGGCAGTGCTTGCTTTCTTGGTGGCGAAGGCTACGCGCACCGCCGTGAGGGAAATGAGGATGGAATAGAGAGAGGAGGCGTACCGGAGTCCGGAGATATGTGTGCTTTGGTGGTAAATTTGGGTAAAAGTGGGGAATAGAGCGAAGTGTACTTGGTATTGTGGGCGGAGATCCCTCGTCATCTGATGAAAGTAGCTTGGGTGGCGGCGACTTGCGTCCCGCAGGGAGTAAAGTCAAGGACTCATTGACAGTAGCAGAATCTTTGAGGTAGACTCTTAGAAGGGAAAGCAACAATATCACTGTGGCGTACCTCGACGCCTCAGTTTGGAAAGTTCTGATATTATCTGCAGGCTGTCCGTATCCAGTCCATACTCTTGGGATATATCGAACATGTCGCTCGCCAGTGGAGTAGTTCTATTGGCGAGATTGGCATAATCATGAATCTTTCGGTGTAAGTCCTGAATGACTGGGCAGGCATCAACGGAGGTCAGAAAGCGAGACAAGTCCAAAGGACCAGCAACCCACAATGAACCACTTCAGCTTCCAATCTATCCAGTGCTACGGGCTCCGCAGTGTCGAATCCCTCATGCTTCAGTTCGGCAGAGATGAACCGATGCATCACTCTGGAAGCGGTTTCAGGGTTCACCCCAGAAAGCTCCTGAGGTGATAAAGCGTCAATCCACGATGTCGGATCTTTCCTGCCGTAGGGTACTTGAAAGCCAGGGTACACTGCGCCTTGGGTCTGCGAAGCATAGTTTGCGGAGGGATAAGCCTGAGTCGAATATTGGCTATACGCCTGTGGGTAGGTACTGTAGGGCTGTGTAAAAGTCTGAGCAGTTGGGGGCAACGGCCCAGGTGACATTTTGGCTTCGAATGAGATGACCGATGATGACTAGGCAACATTTCCGCTGGGAACGGCACTTCCACGGTTGACTCCGCAATCCACATATATCCCACGGCCGCTCTAATCCCCCCTTCATCTTTACCCCGAATCATGACTGTGACACTGGAAAAGACGGCAGAAGACCTCCAGGCATCGTCTACGAGGCCTGCTGCCCCTCTTCGTACAGAGACGTTCAGAAAATCCCGTCCAGACATCGTTGGACCGGAAACAGTCGAGTCCCCATTCCCCATCTTCCTATCTGGAGCAGTCCAGCGAGGCTTTGGCCGAGGTGGGAAAGATCTCGGTTGCCCAACAGGTGGGTTTGCATAGTTCCGATATGCGGGCACCTCATTCTTAACCTTGGTTGCTTATGGCCAGCGAACCTTCCTGATGAATCGATTACTCCGATGAGCAGCGTGTGCAAGCCTGGGGTTTACTTCGGCTATGCACAAGTGTACGGACTCAGCGGCCAGGAGGGAAAGGTGCACCCGATGGTGATGAGCCTTGGCTGGAATCCGTTTTACAAGAACGAACGCCTTACTGCGGTATGTGTCCGCTGTCATGCCCAACGCCACCACCGGCACTCAGGCTCATTGACCTGTCAAGGAAATCCACATCATGCACGAGTTCAAGGCTGACTTCTATGGCCGTGACATGCAAGCAGTCGTGCTAGGTTATATTCGTCCAGAGCTGGACTATACCTCTAGGGGTCAGCGCTTTACGCCTTTGTTAGAACGATCCTTGCTTGGCTCACCTCCCTCGGGCTTTCAGAGGCTCTCGTAGAAGACATTAATACGGACAAGCGTGTGGCACTCAATTCATTATCTCGAGAGGCCTACATGAAGTTCGGAGTTGATCCCAATCCAGGCAATGACATCGCTGAGGGGATGGCCCTACTTTAATGTGTTACGGAGCGCACTTTTCTCAATGCATGAGAGGGCCAATATTTCTTGAAGATCGAAGTGTCCGACATAATATCTAACCTGGTCGCCCGTACGTTCATCCATCGTCGATAGAGTTGCGCGCAGTAGATTATGCACGTGTAATATTAGGATGCTGGGTGCGCATTTGTATTCTCTTACAGATAGAGCAACGATCTTCATGTCATGGTGTGATGTCAGGTGATCTATAAGGTGGTGCACGTGATGATCCCACGCCACATATTCTGAGCCAGTTCGAAGCCCCGATGGACAGCAACGAGCTCATCCCCTTCCCTGACTGTCACCTAGTCATGTACAACGGCATTGGTCTTACCACACCCCGTGGAAGGTATGTGTCTCGTCTTTATTCCCGTGTAACGCCTTCTCAACACCTGGTACACTTGTCAGCGGGACCAATGGCTACGTCGTTCGCAATCTCTCCGTCTTACGGACCCGTGACACCCAAAACGACCGTGCTAATGCTTGGGATGCTGCCCCACCAAAACATCGGGAACCCGACAAGGAAATACTCGAACATGAAAGAAAAAGGAAGGTGGAGGTCAAGTGTTTGGAGCTTCAGCTCGAGTTAGAAGATAAAGGGTAAGTATTCCGGATTGTTGTCATGTCATTTTTCTTCTCACAGGCCATTCAGCTTCGAGGAAGATGAGATTGAGCGACAAGTTTCTGCCTTGCGAGAGCGCCTCTTATCCATGCTCCCTCCCCCTACGTCCGCCAAGTCTCTGAAGCCGTCTGACACGCACGCGCTTGCAGCTGCGAAAAAGCTCGAGTTGGACAAGATGGCGACCGCCCTTGGCACTCGATCCGATTATACTGAAGGTGATGCCTTCAATAAGGAGAAGCAGGAGGAATTGCGACAAAAGAGGTTGATCGAAAAGGAGGAGCGCGAGCAACGTCGAGAAGAAGAACGAAAACGGCTAGCAGAACAAAAGGAAAAATGGGAGCAAGAAAAACGGGAGAAGGATCGTCTAAGAAGGCGTGAGGAGGACATGAGGCGTCGTGAAAGGCGCAGCAGGAGCCCTGTGCGTCGTGCAATGCCTCCGCCACCTTCTCCACGCCGCCGCCGTCCATCCTCGCGCTCCCTGTCCCCGCCTCCTCGGCGGCGGCGGTACGACTCACGTTCCCCTCCGCGTGACTATCGGGAAAGCAGGCCACCTCCGCGCAGATCTCCGCCACCGGTCTCTCGTCGGCGTAGATCCCCTTCACCTTACAATCGCCCCGTGTCACGGAGCCTCTCACGTTCGCCACCTTATCGCTCTCGTGCGGACTGGGACAGAGCCTCTTCCCCGCCTCGGAAGAGATCTGTTTCTCCCGGACGTCGTAGTGACAGGGATGTATCGCGCTCGCGCTCGCCTTCACCTCGTGAATATACGCCCTCACCGCGTGGCCGCAGTCCCCAGCGTTCATCAAGGAGCAGATCACCCATGGACCTCTCGCGCTCTCGTTCCCCCCCTCCCCGAAACAAGGCCAGGAGATCTGCATCTGTGAGTTCGGGATCAAATATGAGTGTTAGCTCGCGGAGCAGTTCCCGTAGCCGGAGCAGGGACTGAGACGCACATTTCAATGACCTATGGCTTGTTTGTCCTATTTCGATTAGTCAGTGTTTATGTGCTATCTTTTAATGCCAAAACTTGTGTGGCGGTGTTCCATGTTTTTCTGCTCTGCTTAACAATCCTTCAAAAGAGTGGTGTGAGTGTGGTGTGACGGGGCTGGGCGTTAATGTTGGAAACTGCCCCGGCAAACATAAAGCCGAATTAGCCGGTGCCCGGGTACAAAGAGCGGTCCTTGCTTTCTTCAGGCTCTCTTCCGCATCTCATTACCTCACGTTATCATTCGGCGGCTACTTCCCTCTCCCACATCGACCCTGCGCTACTTAAGCGCTAGACTTGTAAACCTCCATCCAGGTACATTAGAACTAGGTATGTCTTCGATATCTCCGGACACCAATTGGTCGCTCAACGCCAGGCCTCTATGCAGACTAGTCCCTGTTTCTGTGAAACAGTGACAAGCATACCCAATAAACTCTTAGAAGAACCTACTTAGAAGGCGGCAGTCAATGTTCAGCCCGCTCTTTCGACGAGTCACACCCCGAGCCTGGGGCCCACGTCTGTTTGTATCATCCGCATCATCAACGTTTCTGAGGTCCTCCCGTGCTCTGCGAACACTGCGAAATTTTACCTTGGCCGCTACCCTAGGATCTACTGCTTACACTGTCGGCGCATTTTACCCGCCCACTCTCGTAACATTCATTTCACCCCGTGCCGCTCCACCTCCACCAGACCCAGACCTCCCCGAGACCCAGGCTTACGTTGCGGGCCTTGAAGAGCAATTGCAAAGTCTCCCAATATTGGTAAAGCATCGTGCAAACGAAGACCCGGAAGCGTGGTACGAAGCACGGCCATATCAATCTTTCCCTGAAGAACGCCGTGCCAACAATCTGACTGCTGGTGCGCTCTGCGGGCCAGGCCGTCTTGCATTGCCCCCGCTCGTACGCGCGCGTTGGGATGAATCAGAAGGATTTATCATAGTGCATGTGGGGCGAGGCCTGTGTGGGCACGACGGAATTGTACACGGTGGCTTGATCGCGACGTTGCTGGATGAGGCACTCGCGCGAACTGTGAGCATCCTTCCCCCCTTTTTTTGCTAACACACTGCTTAACGTTGGCGTTCAGGCTACGCAGAACCTCCCTGAGAGGGTCGGGGTGACGGCCAACCTCAACATCAATTACCGTGCACCAACCCGCGCCGACCAGGTAATGCCCATCTTTTTCCATTCCTCTCTGCTCTGACCTGGATTGATTCGGCCATTTGCTTTAGTTCATCGTGTTTAGAATCCATCTCCTAGAAGCTAAAGGGCGCAAGTCACGCGTCTCGGCCACCGTCGAAGATCTCGACGGTAACGTTCTCGTAGAAGCCTCGTAAGTGTTCCCAGGCGTTCCCCAGGTGTATCAATTCCTTTGCTTATGCGTGAATGAAGCGGGCTCTTTGTACAGCCGAAATACGCAAAGTTCCTCAATAAGAATGCTGTCCTTGAGAGGATGGGCGCTAAAGCACACATAGAGCAAGTGACACGTAGGCAGCATGGAGAGGTGTTGGGACGGCCTGGAGTGCTATCAGCTACGCAGGATAGTTCCTAGACGTAGGTGCCATTGACTGAGAGTTAACACTTGGACATGGTCGAATGACCTTGATTTGATGGACCGTACGAGTATGAGTATTACAGTAACCGTGATACACGTTCTAATGAGCGCCTGTGCAATGACCCCAGGTTTAGAAGTGTGGAGACGAGTTGGCGCTAATTTTGATTGACCAGTCCTGAGACGCCCAGTGGACAATGCGGGAAATTTTATGACGGCGAACTTGAGTCATTGTTAGTCTGCTGTTTGTAGACCTCTACTAGGCTCCTAGGCCAATTCCTGAACTTTCTGAACCTTTGTTTTACAAACAAAGTTTATCTTGGAGACACAATGCTGCGTCTGGTGTCCCATCAGTCCCACCGTGCATTCGGGCATCTTTGTCGTTATCCATCTTTGATCCGGTTTACATCTGTTTCATCATTGTCATCCTCAGAGGTAAGCCCGCCCGAACGAATAGCTACAGTATCGGTGCTTATGGTTCCCAGTTATCGTCGAAACCCGCCACGGAGCTGCCCAACGCGCCGAGCGTTGCCTACGCTGCTGTGACGCACCCTATCCCGGCACCAGAACCGACCAGCCGAACACGCAAAACGCTTGCGCTTGCCAGCGACTATGTTCTCCCGGTCTATGCACGCCCACCCCTCGTGCTAGAGCATGGGAAGGGAAGCTGGGTCTGGGACTGTGATGGGCGTAAATATCTTGACTTTAGTGCTGGAATCGCTGTCAACGCGCTAGGACATGCGGATGAGGGCGTTTCCGAGGCAAGTCGACATTCACCTGCTCGATACGTTGCCCACCCGTACCTTTGGCGAGCTGAATTATTTTTTTGACCGATCTATTATAGGTGCTGAAGTCGCAGTCGAGCAAGCTCATGCATACATCGAACGTGTTTTACAACGAACCCTCTGCGGCACTCGCGTCCCGACTCGTCACGCTCACTCAACGCGAGGGCGGTCTGGGTTATCCAGCTGGAGCTCAACACTCCACCGCCGCCCCTGGGGCGAAAGTGTTTTTCGCGAACTCGGGAACCGAGGCAAACGAAGGAGCGCTGAAGGTGGCACGCAAAGTCGGCAAAGACCGCGGTGGACCGACGAAGACAGAGATCGTGTGCTTCCAGCAGTCTTTCCACGGACGTTCGTTCGGCGCACTCTCCGTTACTTCAAACAGCAAGTATCAGGACCCATTCGCGCCACTTGTGCCTGGTGTACGTGTGGGCGAACTGAACCAGTCCGAGGGCTTGAAGGATCTGATCACTGAAAATACGTGCGCGGTGATTGTGGAGCCGATTCAAGGAGAAGGTGGCGTCAACTCTGCGGACGTTCAATGGATGCGCGAGCTGGTGGGACGAGCACGAGAGACGGGTGCAGTGGTCATATTCGACGAGATTCAGGTGAGCGCCAGGCATAATTCCAGTGGGATAGGCCCGGAGTTTTGGGGTGACAAAGGGCGCCGCAAAGGCGCCTTTCGTATTCGCTCGACCTCCGAGGAGATGAAGAAATTCTGCTCGGAACCGTGATAACCTCTCATGCTCATCATGTTAGATGCCGGAACAGAATTACTAATTATGTGCGCATAGTGCGGACTGTACAGGACTGGGGCCCTATGGGCGCATTCTGCGTGGCCCGTGGACTGCCACCCTGATGTTGTGACCATGGCGAAGCCGCTGGCTAATGGCTATCCCATCGGCGCTGTGCTGATGCGAGACGTTATAGCGAAAACGATGACAGCGGGTACGTGTGTTTCTGTGATGCGTTGATGCTGCATCGATCTGATGAAGATGATGATGTTTCGGCACAGGTACGCACGGGACAACATTTGGAGGCTCGCCCCTCGCATGTTCCATCGGATTACACGTGTTGGACCGATTGAGCCAATGCGAGTTTGTTTCTCATCTGAAGGGGACGTCGGCCCATCTCGTTCGCCGGCTCGAAAAGCTTTCGGGATGGTTCCCGGATTTGGTCGGACCGATTCGGGGTCGCGGCTTGATCATCGGCCTGGTCCTTCTACGAGAGGGTCATCCCCAGCGGGTGGTCGAGCTCGCGAGGGAACGGGGCGTATTATTGTTAACGGCCGGGTCTGACTGTGTGAGGATGGTGCCCAGTCTGAACGTTAGCGAGGAGGAGGTATCGCATGCGGTGGACGTGATTGAAAGCTGCCTGAGCCTGTTGTCATTATCATAGCTTATAAGCGAATAGCCAATCGGACTGCCCGTAATCGTAATTCCGAATTTGCATGGTCCAATACCGTTACGCGCAAATGAAACAGTTTAAAACACGATCCCCCCTCTCGTCCTGCTTGACAAACTCTTCCCATCCCCAGTCAGTAACAATGGACAAGCTTTCATCGCTTTCAAAATTCGCCGCCTCTTGCCCCTACTTGAGTCGTACGAAAACTACTTCTCTCCGGACTTTGTGCACCTCTGCCTCCCCTCGTTTCCCACTTCTCACCAAGCTCACGGAGAAGGCCACGGAATGCCCCGTCATGGGCGCTGCTCTCGCTAAACGTTCGGGCCAGCTCGTTCAGAACTTTGCCAGTCTCGCGCAGGGCGTCGACGTTGTCAAGATCCACCAGGACAAGGGTGTCGACGTGACCATGGGAGGCATCGAGAAGTGTCCCCACGCGAGCAAGGCCCTTGAGGCTGCCCGAACGGCGGAACAGTTGGCCGCCGCGAAGAAACGCAGCGACGACGTCAAGGCTGCCAAGGCCGCCGCTCACCAGGCCGCTGCTGCCGGACTCGCTCAAGGGACGTCTTCCGCCAACTTGAAGCAATGCCCCGCCCACGCCGGCCAATTCGACTACGAAAGGTTCTATACCGATGAGCTGCAGAAGAAGCACGATGACAAGTCTTACCGTTACTTCAACAACATCAACAGGCTCGCAAACAAGTTCCCTGTCGCCCACACTGCGGACACCAAGACCGAGGTGGAGGTCTGGTGTGCCAATGACTACCTTGGGATGGGAAACAACCCCGTTGTGCTTGAAACAATGCAGTGAGTATCCTTCCTTCGCTTCCTACCGTGGACGTGTCTCATTACCCGAACGCCCAGTCGCGCTTTGGATAAATATGGTCACGGTGCAGGTGGCACACGCAACATTGCCGGTAACGGTTCTTGGCACCTTAACCTCGAGAAAGAACTGGCGGCCCTTCATCGCAAACCAGCAGCACTCGTATTTTCCTCTTGCTACGTGGCGAACGATGCCACACTCTCTACGCTTGGTTCAAAGTTGCCCGGCTGCGTCTATTTCTCCGATTCTTCCAACCACGCGTCCATGATCCAGGGCATTCGTCATTCGGGCGCTAAGAAGGTCATTTGGAAACACAGTGACCTTATCGATCTCGAGAACAAATTGAGGGAGTGGCCGAAAGAAACGCCCAAAATCATTGCGTTTGAAAGCGTCTATTCCATGTGCGGAAGCGTCGGACCCATCAAGGAAATTTGCGATTTGGCTGACAAGTACGGCGCCATCACCTTCTTGGACGAAGTATGTACTGCAAATATTGCGCATCATCTTCCGTTACCCACATCAATATTTGTGCAGGTTCACGCTGTCGGATTATACGGACCCCGAGGTGCCGGTGTCGCAGAACATCTTGATTATGATGTCCATAAGGCTGCCGGTCAATCGGCGGATCCCATTCCGGGCACCATCATGGATCGCGTGGACATCATCACAGGTATGACGTTCGTGGAAATACATGCGCCAAATCACTTATTGGTTTTTATAGGCACTCTTGGTAAAGCGTACGGCGCGGTCGGCGGTTACGTTGCCGCTTCTGCGAAGCTCATCGACATGGTCCGGTCTTATGCCCCAGGGTTTATCTTCACGACTTCTCTCCCTCCCGTCACGGTCGCTGGTGCCCACGCTTCGATTGTCTATCAGAAAACGTATAATGGTGACCGTCAACTCATGCAATGGAACGTCCGCGAGGTAAAGAAGCGCTTTGCCGAGCGTGGTATTCCCGTCGTACCCGGACCCAGCCATATTGTACCCGTCTTGATTGGTGATGCCGCCCAGGCCAAACAGGCATCCGACTACCTTCTCGAGAAGCATGGTATATACGTCCAAGCCATCAACTACCCCACTGTCGCTCGTGGCGAGGAACGTCTCCGATTCACCATTACACCCGGCCACACCCTTGAGCAGCTTGATCGTGTTGCCGCTGCACTTGATGACACGTTCACCGTTCTCTCCATCAAGCGAGAGGCAGACTGGGCCGCCATTGGGGGCCGCTGTGGAGTTGGCAGCGAAGTCAAGGAGACGGTCAAACCTGTTTGGAACGATGAACAACTCGGTCTGACGGGTCCCACTGTGGTTGCCCCTAGGACCAGACGCGCCGGTGAAGCACGCAGGGTGGACCGGCATGCAATGGATGTGGCCAGGCAACAGTTCGAAGGGTTGCTTGGGCCTGTCTCGACTGGGAACGTATTTTCATCCCCCACAGTTCCTCATGGTAATTCCGGTCTTCGCATGAGGACGGGTGCAGCCGGACGCCGACCTCTCGAAATACCTACTGCGGTGCCTTTGGCCGCGACAGCGTAGGTCTCTTCATTGCTGGCTGTGGCCACGAGGAGGGTGTTTGTGCTGTCCTGCCGTGTGCCAATTTTTTATACAATCCCTTATACGAATTTTCTTTTTCTTTGCTCGGCCAGCATGTAGACATGTACTAGTAGGCCAGAGTCTGCTGGCGGCGTTGCAATACATGTTGCTATAGCAGTTTGGTTTCAAGTCAAACCTCGTGAGCAGAGAGGGTCCTCGCTACGTTGTTGAAGGCTATTATTGAAGGCCACCTCTTCGTGTGAACGTGCATAAGTCTGTTGGGAACACACTGACGCGTGGCCCGATGAGAGGAATCGCCTTAGCTTGCGAGTTGAGGCGAGGTCGAGACTCCCTGAATTGTCTTGGTTCGATCACGTGTGAGACTTGGCGGGGTCGTGTCGTACGTTACTAATTCTAATTATAAACACCTTAAATCCAAACCGTTTCTTCTACCTCTCGAATGGGCCTCTCGCTTTCATCGCTTCTCGGTTCCCTCTCATCGCTCATAAACTGGAGCAAAGACAAGGATGTACGAATCCTCATGTTAGGTTTAGATTCTGCGGGAAAGGTGAGTAGAACACTTGTTATGGTTCAAACAGCGTATCGAGTATGGCACTTCTGCGCCTTGCAGACGACGATCTTGTACAGGCTACAGGTAATGACACGTCAATTCGTGTGGTTTTCTCCCTTAATATGGCTTTACTTCGAAGATTGGCGAAGTCGTTTCGACAATACCAAGTGAGCAATTATCTCTTTGGCTTTCGCACGATCCGGAAAGCTGATCCAATTCTTCAGCAATCGGCTTCAATGTAGAGACGGTTCAGGTATTTAATTACATGCCGGATATGACCTCTCTCCTTTTCTTTACGCGACCCTCGCCAGTATAAGAATATCAAGTTCCAGGTGTGGGATTTAGGCGGCCAATCTAGCATACGGTGAGTCAGCACCAGTCCTCTTCTCACCCATATATCACACGCTGTCTAGGCCGTATTGGCGATGTTACTTCCCAAATACTTCGGCCATCATTTACGTGATAGATTCCTCCGACACGTCCCGGCTACAAACATCCCGGTCAGAGCTGTTGACGATGTTATCGGAGGAAGAACTTTCCGGTGTGCCTTTATTGGTATTCTGCAACAAGCAAGATATAGAAGGCGCACTTAAGCCGGAGGAGATAAGCGAGCAGCTGGGGCTGGCCGGTGGCGAGAAAGGCCGTGATTGGAGCGTACGGGGCAGCTGCGCCATCAAGGGCGAGGGCATAGAGGAGGGACTTGACTGGTGCGTTACAAGTAATATATGAAGGCCTTGATCACCAATTAGCTTTCAGGCTCGTCAACGCAATACAAAAAAAATAGGACCATAGTGGTTGATCATTTCCCCATGCTCTTATCATATCTAACCTAATCATCGCGGAAACGGTCATTTGTAATACATGGGTTTTATTTATCGTTTGCCTGTTTCAAAATCTCCAGTCACTGGTTGGCAGTGCACGTAGGACTAGAATACTACAAATTATCAACGCCCCAAGTCCAAGTCCACCGAGCTTCGGCATCCATGTCACATTGTTGGCGAACTTCCGGATTAAATCTCCACACTCGAACAACCCCGTCATCCGAGCACGTCGCCAGCATATCCTGGGCCCAATCCACACCGCCAACTTCGCCTTTCTGTCCGGGCAGTTCAACACCAGCCGTGTCTGGCCATGTTGCTGGGACCGCACGTGCTGTCTGAGACACGTCGAATAGAAATGCAGAAGCCCCCTTGTCTGTCCCCGAACTTCCACTGGCAAGGGACTTCCCATCTGGGGAGAGCGCCAGGCGAACCCAGAAGGAGTTGGTGTTCATATTTGGGTGCTTCAGTGTCCCTTTTTGCGACAGTGGAAGTAGCGTGGATGCGGCGTAGGTGTGCACACGCGAGTCCACACCTAACCCAAAGAGAAGGCCATAGGTGGGGCCCGTTCCCGCTACGACTGAGGTCAGTCCTCGCGCCCGCCTCCCGCCTTCGATGATGCTTGGGTCGAACGCAGACATGACTCCCGGTTGGGCTGCTTGCTTCTTCTGCGATTTAGCTTTGGTAGCTGGAGTCAGCTGCCGCAAGTCCCAGAGACGCAACATGCTTCCTGAGGGTTAGAAAATCACCACCTATTTGACGACGGTGGGAACTCACCCATCAAACGACCCGCTGGATATAAGTCTGTCTGATTGGCCATCGGGGTACACGAGACTGGTGACCGTTCGCGCGCTGGGAGCAACCTTCCGTCTGCCTCCTCTGTTCAGCGGTTTGTCCTCTTCGTGTGCACCATCGATAACGATCACCGGTGCGTGAGAGGTCATGCCGTGCGAAGTTCTCTCTGCGATGCGCAAATCCCAAACGCGAATACCACCATCGCGGCCCCCAGTGCTGAGCAGACTGGCATTCTGTGGATCCCATACCACCGTCTTTACGGTGCTGGTGTGTCCGCGTAAAAGATGTGTCGTCTTGCCGCTGGCGATGTCCGTGATGCGAGTGGTGTGGTCCGCAGAGCAGCTGGCCAAGGCTGTGTCATCGGGGGACCATTGAAGATCGAATATCCCGTTGTCGTGAATGTCCAGGTCGACCCGATTCGGTTCTGGCAGACGAAGCGGTGAGAAAAACCTGGCTCGGGAGTGCGAACCGGGCTTTACTGACCTCGCCCCAGCTCCTCTCGCTTCGAAGTGTCCCAAACGTACACTTTGCCCTGTTCGGTGGCAACGGCCAGGAGGGGGACAGAACCACGTTTCGCGGCTAACGGCAATCAGTCCCCTGTGGTTCATACACTCGTGCTCCCTAAAGGAGGGACGTACCGTTGGTGTATGCGCAGGCGTACGGTGGTGTAAAGAATGAATCGATCCTGTCCGAATTGCATGTGAACACATCGGTCTTGTGAGATGATACATAGGCGCGGAGCAGTGAGCGGGTCGGTACTGCGGCCTGTCAATGACAAAACGGTGCCATAATAAAACTGGGCTTACAAGGTAAGGGGCGGCAAGTGATGCCGGGACGCGACATTGCCAGAGCATTTCTGGCATGAAAGATTGTACGTTTTCGGCGAGCGTTGCACAACGCAGTGCTACTGTCCTCTTCGCTCTCGTCACTGTCGACGCTATTCTCTTCCTCGTCTCCCTCTCCAGTACGAGATTCTCCTATGGTAAATTTTAGTCGTTTGGGACGTGCACCACCGTCGTTGGCGGGGCGCGATCGCTTGACGAGACCATGAGACGGGGGTGTGGGCAATTTATGGACGTTATGGAAGGGCTCTGAGGTGACATTTGTGCAGTTCACCAGAACCTCTCGCTGTGGGGACGTATTTGGGGTAGGCAGCATGGCTCTTTGACGCGGTTGCGAAGGATGAAGGAGGCTCGCCCGCAGCGGCGACGGTCAACGGGGAGCTCGACGCGTCGCGACGCGTCCAACGAAATTAGGCGGGTAAGGTCACGTTGCCGTAATTCTCGCGATGTCACGCGACTTTTTTCGCTTCGACAGTTTGACAGAGTCTTGGAACGTGTGGGACGACACGATGAACCATGGCTTTTCGTCCTTTTGCTACAGCAGTTAGAAAATCGCTCAGAATCGGCTTGATTCCCGCAGATGGGATTGGTAGGGAGGTTATCCCAGTAAGTGTAAAACTATCGAATGTACATTTTGATCAATTTGAACGTGATGCGTTCACGCTTTTATTAGGCCGCACGCAGAACATTGGAAGCTTTGGGATCTGATCTCCCCAAGCTCGAGTTCCATGACCTGCTAGCTGGGTTTGATCTGTTCAAAAGGACAGGAACTGCACTGCCTAGAGAGACCGTCGAGTAAGTGCGATTCCGATGGGAGACCTTGTCAATGAGCTTATGAATGACCACACTTGCAGGGTTTTAAAGATGGGATGCGACGCAGCATTGTTCGGAGCTGTCAGGTAAGCACTTACATGCTTACCTAGGCCTATATTTACATGCTGGCAGCTCTCCATCCCAGAAGGTTGCTGGATACAGCTCACCGATAGTTGCGCTCCGCAAAGAGCTCGACCTTTATGCCAATATTCGGCCTGTTGTATCTGTACGTTCTCAAGAGGTCGTCTGATTATAGGAATGAATGATGGACCCGCTTTTCTCTCAGGTATCCTCGGAACCCGAAGGAAAGCCGGCAGTTGACTTGATTGTAGTACGGGAAAACACAGAGTGCTTGGTACGCACCCTGCCAGAATCCTTGCCGACTGCTTGCGAGCATCTGTGCAGTACGTGAAACAAGAAACCCTGACACAGGGCAAATTCGGAAAAGAAGCGCGCGCGACTCGCCTCATCACGGAACGTGCATCGGAACGAATAGGTAAAATGGCGTTCGAACTTGCATTAGCCCGAGCGCGAAAGGTACATCTCACCTCGCTTTTCATGAACGATCCTTCCTTATTTCTGTGCATCGCAGCAAGTCACCATTATACACAAGTCCAACGTGCTTTCCATCACGGACGGGTTGTTCAGGGAGACCGTTAGGGGAGTGCCAAAACTTTCTGAAGTTGCAGGTCGCTTCGATGGCGTGACTATTACCGAACAAATAGTCGACAGTGCCGTTTACCGGTTCGATTCACGCTTCCGTACGTTTCGTAAAAATACTCATGGCATCCTTGCAGGCTCTTCCGTGAACCAGAGTAGGTTTTATAACTCCCGCAATGACCACCGATTCACATGCAAGTTAACAGGATTTATGATGTGATGGTTGCGCCCAACCTTTATGGCGATATCCTTTCGTGAGTCCTGTTGGCCGACGTTACCTAACCGGTGCTTTTTTACCGGCCTTCTAGGGACGCCGCAGCGGCGCTCGTGGGCTCATTGGGTCTGGTGCCATCCGTAAACGCGGGTGATTCCTTCGTTATGGGCGAGCCGTATGTCCCTTCACAATTCCATGCTACTTACAGACTTCTTATTGCCGCATTTCGCAGTGTGCACGGCTCCGCTCCTGACATCGAAGGCCAGGGAATCGCGAACCCTCTTGCCGCGATAAGATCGGCCGCATTGATGCTCCGTCACCTTAGATACCAAGATGCCGCAAACCGTATCGACGCGGCAGTGAATCATGTCATCAGAGAAGGACAGGTTCTTACCCCAGATCTCGGGGGCAAAAGCAAAACAGATGAGGTTGTAGACGCCGTCCTGCGCCGACTGTAGAGACGCGTTAACGACGGGGACTGGTAATACTGTAGTAGTTGATGATTGACAGTTGTTATCATGTGTGGTGCGGACAATGGACTGTAGACCACGTAATTTCTCACGGTCCTTGGGCACTTTCGCCCGTGTCCGAATTAACCGCATTGTTACCTCGCTCCTTTTCCCTTCGTAATGTCTGTTCCGCTAAGCACGATGTCTCCTCCCGAGAATACTCATAGATCCCGTGCATCCGCCCCTGTGAAATCAAAACCCCCTGCCAGCAATTCATCCACCATGCCCAAAGGCAATTCGAAAAAGGACCCCTCTTTACCCGCCAAACGTGCCCCTCTTGGCGAGATCAGACCTCAGAATCCCCCCGTTCAAGGACATCCGCAGCTCAAGAAGTTGGGGCGTCGCTCTAGCAAACCCATCCTTGACTGGTTTCAGCGGAAGCTTGGAGGGACGGTCAGGACCCGTCGCGCATCTGATGTCGCACACGGACGAGTGGTTAACGGCGACCATGGCACATCGATGAGAGAAAAACGGCGGCCCGGACATACGGATGGCCCCAGGGAACTGAGTCGCGTTCAGTCGACCCCTTCACGTGGACGACTGAGCACAGAGCCCGACATTAGGAGGCTCAGCCAGGTTACCCCCCTCAGTCTTCCTTCGAGGTCGGCAGGCGTTCCAGGGACCATTAACGATGCGACAAGTGTTCTAGACGACACGGAGGTGCGCGGAGACGTCTCTACATACCGTTCTTCTTATGCCCGCGACTCGATGTGGTCTCCGACTAGCAATCTTGAAGCCGATGAAGATGCATCTCTTCGACCACTCCCCCCCAGTTCTCCTCCTTCGCCCTCACCCTCTCGCTCTTCTTCCTCATATCTCTCAAATCCTCGAACCTTTGGAAGTATGGCAGCTAGCACTAAACCCACGACTTTGTTGAGTGTGGACCTGACTGGCGGAATGGCTCACATCGCACAAGCCCCTCCTACTCCCTTGACGGGCCCCAGAATCCCCGCTCATTTATACCCAAATCCAGGTGGCCCTTTGGGCGGTTCCATATCATTTTTCGCCCTTCCCCCTTCACCGGCATCCTCATTCTCAACATCTGCACGGCTCGACCTGCATCCCGTTCAAGCACCACAGCACACCACTCATCACCCCCGCAATAACCCTCGCCCTTCGTCTCCCCCCCTTGATAACGCATCAATGCTTACCCTCGCTTCTTCCGCATTCGGCATTCCTGGCGCGCGAATAGGCGTCTTGGGAGGTACCAATGATGCCACGTCATTCTCACACTTTTCCCAGTTTGGTGGGAGCCGGATGGGTGCCGAGGATCGTTCGAGTCATATCATACTCGGGGATGACCTGGATGTGGAAGGTGACCGAGACTTCGATGCCAGCGTTCGCGCACTCAGGCCTAGGAGTTCGAGGAGAGGTAGTTGGGAAAGCGAGGCAAGCGGTTGGAGTGCACGTCTTGGGAATGGCACAACAACTGGGTCAGGCTCTGGAACACACGCTCCGATCAAAGAAGAAAAGAGCTTTCGGTCACTAAGCATCAAGACTGGGCAGCTGAGTATGGAAGTTCCCGGTAATGCGTATGACGAATCATTGTTGGTTGATGCCCGTTCAAACGAAGAGCCTTTGGGTCCTTCTACTCCATCCGGAGACGGCAAGGATCGGCCAAGCTCGCTGCGTAGTGGCTCAACTTCCCCGCTTTCCTTACCTGTCGGCCCCGGCGAAACCGAGGAAGATAGTGCACACCAACTTCCTACTCCCACCCGTGAAGCCGAACCTTCTAGGTCGCGGAAGATGACAGATAATTCCTCGGTTTGAGGGAGGACTCCTTCGATTAGTTGTACCACCAACTCCGACAGATGGGGGTTATGGGTGAATTCGTGGACCGTTTCTCTTCCTCTACGCTCCAGCAGTTGTAGTACCGTATTGTAAGCATTGTCGAGGTCACCGTACTCTACCAGTAGCCTTTTCGTTTCAAGCTGTACTGATACCGGAATTGGCCTCTTATGTTTTTATGTTACTTGATACCCCATCGTTGCCTATGGCCTTTTACTTAGCCTATATTTCTTGTACTGGGGGTGACGGTTGGCGGTTTGAATTTCTATTCCCGAATGCGGGGGTCTACCGGGCCATCGTGTATCCAAACCACATCCTCCAACATTGGCCTGTCACATTGGTGTCATAGACCAACGGGCGCAGTATTGGCTGCATACCACACCGGGAGTCCCATCCCCTTCCCGCCTTTCAACGCACGGCACTTGACGAGCTTCAATTCTGATCCTATTTTAGAGCTCTCTTCGTCTGTAGCTCAGGGTGGTACGAGTCTGGCGGCCGTCGTGCCTGCTCGTGAACGATAGATTGTACGGTTTGTCTGGACTGTGACTGAGAACTAGAGGATACATTTTCCGACGGGTCACTGAATGGCGACTCGTAGACTAGATAATCGATCGCACCTTGACCTGATTCGCATGTTTATCTCTCCTTCTTGGCCAATCCTGCTCAGGCTGTCACATGCTAGGCAGGAAATGAGGTACATGTGGCACTACAGATGATCTGCTGTCTCCGACCATATGAGGTAAGGTAGGGCCAGTTTAGTTTCATCCAACGTCACGTGAGTGTGACACTGTGTTACATCTCATCTGGCCGATCTATTTCAATGTCCGCTGGGTGGCTGAACCTTGTTGGTGTGGCCAGTGTCATGTGTGATAAGATAAGATAGGGCACATCTACTTAATGTCACACTTACTGCAGTTGAGTACTGATCCAATCAGATCTACCAAATATCCACTGCTATCCAATAAAGTTTCCTTTCCCCCTCACTGTATTTCGAAAATTTGGCATGTCATTCATGGCAGCTGGTCAAGTATCATTAAAGGAACAGTGAGGGTGGAGCCAAATGGTGTAGTGGTTATAGTGTTTTGCTGATGTGATTGAGCAGGGGGTGTCTGTCGGTTCGATTCCGCATTGTGCAATACTTTTTTTCATCACCATATGGTCATGTGATACTTAAGTGGCGCCATGCCATGCCGTCGGAACTTGAATTTTCAAAGTGGGTCCAGTTCACACGCTCCATGGGAGATGCAACTTTTTGAATTTCTCCTCCAAAACTAAATATATTAAAAAACGGCTCGCGC
>Ga0307512_10001517_pt1 | contig 32581 bp, 39 predicted proteins | sample 14_EM_MG_FD_200267 | JGI IMG/M metagenome (GOLD analysis project Ga0307512, IMG submission 200267) | Populus trichocarpa ectomycorrhiza microbial communities from riparian zone in the Pacific Northwest, United States - 14_EM | ecosystem: Host-associated > Plants > Roots > Unclassified | place... | reverse complement strand
ACCTTCTCGAGGCTATACATGCATGCACACGTACATCTAATCTGCTTGGGCCTCTGTCACTGTTCAGATGGCGACCAGGTAGTACGAAAGCAACCGAAAGCTGAGGAGGGGAGGGGGGAAAATCGAAGTAATGAATAGCTACTGAGACTCCATTGAACAACCACGTTCTAAGGGAACAAAAATTGGGGCATAATAGAGCAGTCTTTAGGACGTGGGGTGAGTCAAAAGTATAAAATGCGGCAGAAAGTGTGGTGGTAAGATACAACAGAGGATGGGTGTAACTCCCGAAAGGAGAACAATGTCTTGAATCAGACAAAAAAAGCGTGTGAAGGCACAGGGGATCTTTGGATATCGGCCAGGTCCAGCTGGATCCAGGTGATGCGTCAGCACGGGCAGGTGAGAAGCGCGTGGACGGTTCGACGAGGAGATAAGATTCAGTTGATAACTTGGAGATGGCTAGAATTGGTGAAGTGAGCGCTCCGATCCACGCATTTTAGAGCGAAGCAGCACTGCCCACCATAGACTAGTCAAGGAAATAAGAAGTGTAAGGCGCACGAGACGGAAGAGTGATGGTGCCGTCGTGGCGCCCTGGGATTTCCCAAGACTGACAGTCTAATGAGGGACGACCGGACCGCTGGCGCACGGCAACAAAATGGTCCAAGACGGGCGGCACAGGTTTGGATCGCGCAAACCCCTCTAAGAAAAGGGTTCTTAACTCGGGTAATATTTCTGTGGCCTCTTCATCGGTGAGATCCCGTAGCGCGTATACAACGCAGAAAAACAGTTCGCAGGATACACGCAGAGTCTGCGTGGCAATGAATGGGTGGAAAAAGTCTAGCCATTGCATGGGGAACATGCGGGACCACCAGACTGGCCCCCCCAAATCGCGAGCCGGTGTTTCTCCACAGAGGTCAAGGGAACCCACACAAGAAAAGAGAGGAGACAGCTCGTGACATACGAACTTCATTGGGCCAGCTCCCTCCCTCGCATAGTTGAATATAAGTCCCAGCTCGAAACTGTCCAATGTTTTAAGCTTGAATTCGACGCCCCAATCTTTAAACTCCAGCACGGCTGTAGTAGGTGACTTGAACTCTTCTACGCGACTGACGAATTGGAGAACTTGTGGGATGTGAAGGGGAGTGAAAACTTGAGGTACAATTAAGAAGGTCTGGAGTATGGGGGCATCGATCCGGGAAACGAGGTCCTCCAAATAGCTGGTATCACCTTTGGAGGAGAAGTAGGTGAGAGCGGGGAGGACAGCACGTGGCAACGACGGTGGGCGCATGGGTTCTGGACCAAAACTCATGGGTGGCTTAAAGCCAATGTGGAGGCGTTCTAGATGGACCAACGTAGCCAAACAATGACCATGGCTTCAGGTGAAATGTACCCGCTCTCTAATATTTCATAGAGCATGAGGGAGACAAGGTTGGGGGCGGACAAGAGCAGTGTGGGTAATGCTGGAAATGCAATCATTTCCAACTCGAACATTCGCAGCGATGGGGCAGATCCGCCCAAGAGAACCCCGGGGAGGGGCTGTTCCCCATGCCAGTTTGAGCTAAGACTAAGAGTTGTCAGCGCCGGGAATGGTTCCTGCAACATGGTGGCGAATTTCTTGATTTCATAACCAATCAAGTGGCAATAGATTTCGGATACACGGTCGCGGTGTTCGAGTGCAGCAATGGTGTTCTCATCCCCTGAGGTTGAGTGGCAATAATGTACGATGATGGGGAAAGGTGGCCAGATTTCCAGGGACTTCCTTACTGGCATTCTGGGTAAGCAGACGAGTACCAGATGTAGGTGGAGGGGTGACCCAAAGATGACGCGTCGCCACCTGCCGCATGTATGCACCAATGGTATCCACCACGACAGGATCTTGGATGGGCTGCTTTCTCCGAAGCAAGAGAATATTCGTAGCAGGGCATCGTCCGGAACCGTGTCAATCGTGACATGGCCTTCACCACACCAGTCAGCCGCCATAAGGGGACGTTGCACAAAGGACCTACGTTGGTTGCATACCTCACCAGACACCCCTCGTTGGTGTATGAGGTCCTCTTCTATCACCAGGCCTTCAGAGGAATGGCCCATCGAAATCACCGAAGCAGTGCGCTAGAAGACGGATACGGGACGGAGCTATTGACACCAGGAAGACGACCAGAGAGATGATAGGCTTCGGGTAAATTTATGCGGGATCGAGTTGGTCGCTAGGAAATGAGACCAGTGAGCCCTCAAGGATGTAGTGGTGAGGATCTTGTTTTGGAGGGCGAAGTGGTCTGCTTTGTTAGAGACGTCATAAATAACTTGGAATTATAGAACCCACAGTTAAACTGTTGTTCTGACAACCGCGCCCCGAAGGCTCATTTCTTGTAACTTATCATTTGATGTATGAATATTATGAACAACGCAAAGCTAAAAATAACTCTTTTCTCCTGGTGACTGGGTGGAGGCCAAATCGTGATGCCTGTGAGGAGTCATAAAGGTGACTGAATAGTTGTTGCTCTACTCTCCAAGTTGGCCCGGGCATGTCGGTAAGCGCAATCTGGAGGAAGACAATATCCATACTGTAAGTCATACTACCTGTTCCGTGGTAACGAGGAGTAAGTTAGTGTGCGCATTGGATGGCGTTCTTATTCAGCTCAATGTTGACATGCCAACTCCCGGGCCTGTCCACTTTGTGGGTAACTTGTGTCTTGTTGGTCGGTGAATAAAGCAGACCCCCGACTAGCGTGCCTAGTGCGTGCCTGCATCCGATGCGGACGCACGTCGGCCAGGGATGACGGAAACTGAACATGATTGCCCAGCTGTCCTGGTCGCGGTCGATGCTATGATCCTGACCCAATTCTCATCTTCAGCTGGCAACGATTAATGACCGCAACACTCAGACCGTGACTCTGGCCGTATGCATGCTGCGACTTCGTAACTCATTTCCCAAGCCCATTGTCCCACATTCACACCTTTTCCGTATTCTCCCCTCGCATGGTATTCCTCGATATATGTAGAGTTCAAGTCATCCTGTCTGCCGACTAGTAGTCGAGCGACCGCTTGGTTCTGTGTGTGATCGATGCATCGCAACACGTACCGTGACTCCACATCGTCTTTCTCAGCTCCTCTAGCCCGAAAGCCAACACCTTTTCGACATCACGATGGTCGTGGTCACAAGAGGTGATGTACCTCGACGCCAGAACCCGGATACGACCATCACCTCCCTCCCTCCCTCTCGTATCTAACTCTTGAAAGGTAGACACAAGGTCTACCCGTGAGTTCGATAGGAAGGTGGGATGACAAATAGAACCTGCGCAACGCCCAGAACAAGGCGCGCGATGGAGTGAGGATGGGGTGGTGGATAGATGGTTGTTAATCGCGCGACCGCCGGTGGGTATGCTCGATCGTGGAATAACCTAGAAATATTTAGATAGCGGTGAGAGGATGAAACGTACGGATTCACAATTAGCGTTGTTGGTCGATAGCAGACAAAGAGAAAGGAAAAGAGAAATCGCACACAAGAGAGAGAGAAAGGGGGCCGCTGGTGCCTCGATAATCTGATGATTCCATGCGGGGCTGGGCGATGGTATTTATATGTTCACGATACTGACAAGTATGCTACGAAAGGGTGTGAGTAAAAGAAAAGAGAAATAATGAAAGTATTGTAGCCGGTGACAATCCCGCACGGCGATGTAATCCGGGAAACGATCGGTATTCAATTTGAGGGGGAAACGAGAGGCGTATCGAGGGGCGCGACCGTGCACACAAGGCCAAAGCGTAGACGGCGTTTGTGCTTGGACGGGAAGGATAAAAGGAGTGCTTTGTGTGACGGCTAGACAGAGAAGGGAAAGATAAAGAGAGCGGGATTTCTAAGATAAGGAGCAAGGCAAGAACATACAAGGAAAGGAGTGTAATGGGACGGCGTGCTCGACCACGTGGGGCTCGACTGGCGAGGCGATGCGTGCGTTGTTGTTTGGCGACAAGTGAGCGATCCGAGAGTCTTCGGTACGGAACTTCGATGCGAGGGTTCTTGACGAGGCGAGGTGACGATGAACGAGTGAGGCGATGAGGACGAGACAATGACGAGCTTGAACGTGTTGGACTTGCTGGCAGTGTCGCGTGGATTTGTCAGCATCCTGGAATGGTCACGCGCGGCACGACGATCTGCACTCCGAGATAAGATAATTTGGGCGTTTCCGGGGTCCGTGCGCTCCCCATCCCTACACTTGTAACTTAACACTCTTGTCACCCCTTAGCCCCAACGACCCAATCGCAGATTGGCTATGGCCCTCGTGCATTGGGATCTACAATTCCACCCCCAAATATCCCCCATCGGCGCGATACTCGGCGAGTTGTCTATGGTTCTGGATTTTTGTTCTACTACACGTATTGGGACCATCCGTGCCAAAATGATACCTAGCACCCGAATCAGTCAAATTTGACGAAGCTATCCCCATCACACAATTTCTAAGAGACTGGATTTTGAAGAGACCCCCTTCGAGGTTTAACATACATGCACGCTTGTCTCTAATCCGCTTGAGACCTTGTCAGTATCAAACCTATCTAATAGAGGGGAATAGTACGCCCTTTAGTCACCAGGCTGAAATACGGTGGGATGACCCGCCAAAGAATAGAGTGGGGAGGGCTGGTACTGAAGACCCATTCGGAGAGGCAAAACGAAGATACGTCAGTGCTGGAAGTGGTTCCTGCAGCACAGCAGCAAATGTCTGGAGTGCGGGAATTGGTAAGTTTGGGGAAGGATAACCTATAGAGATGGCGAAACATGGCCAAATTTTTGTTGACTTCCTGACCGATTTTCCGTAGTTACAGACGAGTACAGAATGTAGTATGCCAATTGTCACATAGCCTTCACCGCACCAGTCAGTGGCCATTAGCGAATGCCGCGAAGAGAACTTACGTTGAGTTTTGGTCCTCACCACTGGCAGTCTCCGTCCGGTGGTCTATTTGATTTTCCTCCATCACCGAGCCTTGGGGGAGATAGCCTACCAAGCTCGATAAACCAGTCTGAGTATCCTTGGAGATAAACAGACAAGGGGAGCTCCTGGAGATGACTAGACGGAGAACAGGATTTTGAGTCTACCCATGCAGGGTTTACTTAGTTAGTTGGCAATGAAACCAAATCGTTCCAATCTGACTCGGACTTACTACTAGTAGTGAGGACGTCATGTTGAAGGGCAAAGTAGTTTGCTTCAAATTTCGGAGCTAACCGACAATAGAACCTTGTAAGCACGCTAAGGTACCGTGACATCGAAGCGTGATTAATGACGAGTCATTGCTGGACTCTTAGTACCTTGTTGGGGCCTATCTGAATAATGTCCAGATTCGTAGTTCGTTTCATCCTTCAATTGGATGCCGTTCTTATCCAACTCAACGTTGATATTCCAATATTTTAACTTTGCGATTAGTGTCGCGCTCGCGTACCCGTTCAAGTTTAACTTGTCCTATCCGTGAATTTTAGTGATGCCACTGGCAGGCTCCTCGGTCCTTTCTCTTTGGGACACATACTGTCGATGTCATTCTATTTTTAGAGGGCAACACGAAAGTAGGAAGTTAAAAACAAAACTAGGATACAGGGAGAGTTAGGAAGTTTAATAATAGTTATCGACAAGAGTATGGGTGTAGCCCAAAGCCGTTGACTAGACGCAAAAAAGGAATGGGAGAAAGCATACGGTGATCTGTGGATAATCGTCGGATCGAGCTGGGTTCAAACAAGGCTTCAAAATGGGGGAGGTGGGCGATGTGTAGTCGGTTTGTGGAGGTATGAGATAAGGAAACAAGACGGCTTGGATTGGTGTCATGGCGCCCCGATAGCGCATTTCCGAGTGAATCAGTGCGGCCGGGAAGCGTGACTACACTAGTGCATTTGCCTATTAGGATAGTCATCTGACTTTGTATGTGATGGCCCTAAGGTTCCCATGGCTGGACATCTAATGGAAGACCGGAGAGCTGGCGTGCAGAAATAAACTGTTCAAAAGATGTGGGGACAGAGACCAATGGATCAGAACCCTCTAAGAAAAGGGTTCGCAGCTCGGGTAACAATCCTGCATCCGCTCCACTGGTAATCTCTGGTAGTTCGCATGAGACCTTCATCAGTGTTTTGGATACACGCAGAGTCTGCGTGGAAATAAATGTGCGTAAAATCTCCAGCCATTGCGTGGCGCGTATGAAGCACCACCAGGGTGGAAACAGTTGGTGACTTTCGGTCCCATAGAGGTCGAGACAAACCACATGAGAGAGGAGGGAAGACAGCTCGCGACATATTTGTGACATCCCCAAGCATCCGTTCATTCCATTTTGATATATAATTTCCAACGCAAAGCTGTCCGATGGTTCAAATTTTAGGGAGATGTCCTCAAGGCTGAGCTTGAACACGACACTTTTAGGTAGCGTGAACCTTTCGGCACGACTGATGAGTTGCAAAATTTGCGGAACATGCAAGTTAGAGCCTTTGAAAGTGATTGAGAGCGTTCGGAGTATGGGGGCATCGATTCTGGCAACGAAGTCCTCCAAATACTCACTAATGCCCTTGAAGTTAAAGTAAGTGAGAGCAGGGAAGACAGCGCGTGGCAACGAAGGTGGGCGTGTGTAACCAGGATGAATACTCGTGTCTTCAAAATCGATGTCAAGGTTTTCGAGATTGACCAACGTGGCCAGACAAGTGGCCATTTCTTCGGCCGAAATGCACGTGCTGACTGGCATTTCGTCAAGCTTGAGTGAGACAAGGTGAGGAGCAGACGAGAGCAGTCTAGATAATGCTGGAAAGGCAACTCCTTCCAAGGAGATCGTGCGCAGAGATGGCGCAGATCCATTAAAGAATGCCTCGGGGAGGATGAGGACAAGTTCTTGAGATCTAAACGAGCTAAGAACGAGAGACGTCAACGCCGGGAATGGCTCTTGCATCACAGCAGCGAGCCTATCGGGTTCAGGAATTGTGTGCCAGTAGAAAGTGATGTCGGATATACGGTCGCGGTGTTCGAGTGCGGCAATGATGTTCTCATCTCTCCCGTGACGAAGACTGGGGTGATAACGTAAGGAGATGGGGATGCGTGGCCAGATTCCCAATAACTTCTTCACAGGTGTTGTGGGGTCGCAAATAAGTACCAGATGCAGGTGGTTTGGGAAGGCAAAGAGAATATGTCGCCACCTTCGGCATGTGTGCACCAATGGCGTCCACCACCACCATGACAGTTTTGGGCTCCACCATGGCAGCTTGGATTGGCTGAGTTTTTGGGCGTAAGAGAATATTTCTAGCAGGGCATCGTCAGGGAGCGCGCTAATTGCGGCATAATCTTCGCCGACCTGTCAGTGACCAGTCGCCGCACCACAGGAACGTTTTGCGAAGGACCTACGTTGACAGTGTTCTTGACCAGACCGTCTCTGGCGGTCTATGGGGTGATCCTCCATATCTGAGCCTTCAGAAGCGTTGCGTATCAATATCTAGGGACCGATTTGCTAAGTACTGGGTGGACCAGTTGACCTGAAAGATGGCTGGCGGGAGGACAGGTTTCGGGTAAATCTAAGCGGAATCAATTACTTGGAAATGAAATGGGAGGAGTGAGTACGCTGAGACGTACTGATAAGGATGTCGTGCTGGAAGGTGAAGTGGTTTGCTGTGACTGTGAGAGACGAACTCGAAACTCGAAGGAAGCCATCGAGCCAGCCAACCCCTGTTCCGCCAACCCCTGAGTGACATGACGCCATCCCCGGCTAGAACTTCTCCTTCTCCGAATCTTACTACGAACAACAGGGATTACTCCCCTCTAGTGACGCCTGTAAGCAGACTAAGAAGGGCCTACAAAGGGGGATTCATTGTTCAACTCTTCAATTGGCATCTGCCAAGTCCGATCTATCCAGAGTGACACCTCAGCGTCAGAATGCGGATATGCCCATTGTACTCACACTCTTACATCCACTCCCTTACCAGCAGCGCAAGCCCCAAAGTGCCTCCGTTCAATTAATTACTTCCAAATGCTCGATTTATGTCTCTCGTGCATTGGGACCTGCATCTGCATTCTGAACCCCCCAACTATCCCCTACTCGCGCGATGCTCTGCAATTTATCCTTAGTTTTGACGTTCGTGCTGCCATGTGATTTGGGACCGTATGATAGTACCTGGGGCCTGAGCCGTTCCAGTTTGATGGAGATACCCAAACATGCGATCAGCGCCGTGAGAGGCGTTCAACGTTACTTGTACCGAGGAAGCCTAGCCGCGTGAAGGAATACTGTCAAAAAAAGGGTTGAAGGAAAGCTCGATTGCTCCAATCTGCTTGAGACTTTGTCAGCATCTAACTTATTTCAGTAAGGGGAACAGTATGCGCTTGAGGTTGGAGTGTGAGAGGGTAACGAAAGCGAATGAAACCGAGCGTAAATCGGAATAATGGATGGCCACTCAGTGACCACGCTCCAAGGGAGTAGTAATCGGGAGTCTCTAGCACATAGGAGCTGGAACAAGGGGAGTGGTATAGAATAGGTGGGTCTGTGGATATCAACTGGGTCGAATTAGGCAAGAAAAGGCTCTAGGATGGGGGAGATAAGTGGCACGTAGGCGATTTGAGGAGGGGATGAGGCAAGCAAACAGATGACCCGGGTTGGTGTCGTGGATGCTCCGAATCACGCATTTCCGAGCGAAGCGGCACTGCCCACCATATGCTAGTCATGGGGCAGCGTTGCCTGCGGGATTCGAATGATATTGTTCAGTGTATTTGCCCTTTGGGGTGGTGCGACCTATCTTTATCTGTGTTGCTCGTCGTAGTCTGGGGTCTCCCATGGCTGGAGGGCTACAGGATGACCAGAGAGCTGGCGTGTAGTAACAGATGGTTCCAAGCCTTCCGCGACATATACGGGTGGCTGAAACCCCTCGAAGAAAAGAGTTTGCAACTCGGGTAACACTTCTGTGGCCCTTTCCCCCGTGAGCATCCGTAACACATGTGCGACGAACATCCATAGTTGCGGTGATACACGCAGATCCTGCACGGTGATAAATGGGCGAAAAAGTTCCAACCATTGCGTTGGGCCCAGGGCGTACCACCAACTTGGTCACGAGCGATTCGCTTCTTCGTAGAGGTCGACGCAACCGCGGAGGTCCATGCAATCCAAGAGAGAAGAGGAGACAGCTCGCGACATACAAGTCTCATCGCCAAACACCGCCTCATCACTTCGTTACATGTAATTTCCATATCGATACCATCTGAAGGTTTGAACTTGAGGGAGACGTTCGAATCGTTGAATTTCATCACGGGTTCGTTAGGTGGCTTGGCCCGGGGCCTTTCAGCGCGACCGATGAATCGGTAGTTGCAGAATGTGAGTGTGTGCATCTTTGAAGACTATTGAGAGTGTCTGGAGTATGGGGGCATCGATTCGGGAAAGGAGGTCTTCCAAATACGCGCCAACGCCTTTTAAATGAAGACAGGTGGGAGCGGGGAGGACGGCGTGTGGTAGCAGAGGCGGACTTGTGGGATCGGGACGAGAACCCGTGGATTGAATGTCAATGCCAAGGCGTTCGAGATTGATCAACTTAGCCAGACAAATGGCCATCGCTTCGGATGAAATGTACCCGTTGACTGGTATTCCTGAAGGATGAGTGAGACAAGGTGAGGGGCCGACAAGAGCAGGTTTGGTAATGATGGAAGTGCGATTCTTCCCAAGATGAGCTTTCCACAGAATCCGCCCAAGAAAGTTTCGGGAATGACTACTTGAGACCCATGCGCATGCCGACTAACCTGAAGAACGAGGGATGTCAACACTGGAATAGTTCCTGCTGCACGGCAACAAACCTCTGTAGTTGGGGAGGTGCCACATAGGTGAATTTGATCTCCGATACACGTCTCTGTGTTCGAGGGGCAAAAATGTCGCTCTCAACCTCTGGGCCTGCGAGGTCGTGACGTACGGAGATGGGTAAGGGCGGCCAGAGTACTAGCGCCTCCCTTACTGTTATGATTGCGGGGTTGCAGACGAGCGCGACACGTAGGTAGAGGGGTAATGCAAGAACGATGCGTCGCCATCTTCGTTCGGCATGCGTGCACCAGTGGTACCCACCACCACAGTTTGTAAATCGGCTGGCTAACTTCTCGATAGAAAGAGAATGCTTCTAGCAGGGCATCGTCCTGGAGCATGTCAATTGTCGCGTGACCTTTAATTCACCGCACCTGTTAGAAGTCATAAGCGAATGCTGCAAAAAGAGTATCGACGTTGACTCTGTTCCTCACCAGACTCTCCATTGTTGCCTATGGGATATCCTTCCATCATAGAGCCTTCAAGGTGATGGTCTCGCAAACTCGGTGTACCAGTGTCCAGGGGGTCAAACACTTGGTGGGCTCCTCAAGACGACTAGAGAAGATAAAAACTTTCGGGTATGCCTATGCAGGATCTACTTAGTTAGTTGGTAATGAGACCGGTGGGTTCCCCTGAACTTACTAGTGAGTGTCGTGTTGGAGGGTGAGGGAGTTTGTTTGACTGGTCATAGAAGTTGTAAATGAACTTGAAAACTCGGAGCTACGCCGGACACGCACGCCTATCAATAAAACTTGCAACACCGCGCCAGCTGAATGCCATCCTCGAAGCTCCTCATGCATCATTTTATCTACGAATATTACGAACTAAGCCGTCCAGTATTACGAACGATGTCATGTAACTTCTCCGTCTGATGACGGGGTAAACACCGAAGGCGATGCTTCTAAGCGGGCTACGGTGGCATCAGGGTCTGCTACTCGATTTTGGCATTTTAACGCCTCAAGGCCTCAACTATGATGAGACCCAATGGTCATCTCATTCGTTCCGTCACTTCCGTGGTAACTAGGAGTAGTATGTGTTGGACTACGTCTTGTTCGGCGGCTCAGCATTGACATTCCGGCCTTCGACAGCCTGGTCCCGGTGTGTCCAGTCTGTATAACAGTGCGACTAGCGTCACTGCTGCATTTCTGAGTTCGTGTGTCTTTTGTCCGTTGTATATCCTTGGTTTTCAGTTGCCAGATACAGATATAGTCGGTTCCTTCCCTCACCTATGCGTGACTCAACAAGAAACACGCCACCTTTGGGCGCTCTTTTCTGGAGCGGAGTGCATACGGCTGAGAAGACGAGCAAGGCAGATTGACCGTACGAGGGTTATCGAGATCATTTGCATCGGTGTCGAACAGCTTCGGTGTGTCCTTCTGTAGGCGAAATTCAAGTTGGGACGGGGTGATCAAATCAAATAAACCCCGTGTCGAACATAGTTGTGCTCTTTTTGGCTGCTGTGCCTCATGTCTCATGTCTTTGACGACGTGAAGTCGCTTCAACTTCTTCGGTCTAAAGTCTCATCCGTCGTGACAAGCACGCCAATTCGTCCACAAGGCTGGCCCAGTGAGTCAAAGATGGGCGGGATGACGGAAGTATTGTGTGTGCACCGCGGGCAACACGAGAACCACAAACCATTCCGTAGTCACGGTCATTCACACTACAGACAAACGAACTACACTAGATTACACTTGGAGTCCGTTGCTCTCAAAGAAAGAACGATATTTAGTCGTCGTCGCTGTCAAGGGGACCATCATCATAAACGGGCTCTGGCTCTGTCACGCCTTCCTCATCGAGATCTCCCCACGGAATGTCCGCTTCATACCACCTAAATGTCTCATCTTGAGTACACAGATACTCGAATGGTGTAAATAGGCACTCACGCTTCCGGCCCCTGGCCCTTCTCGTCCCTCCTCAACAACGGTCTCCTGATGAACTTCAAGCAGTATAGTGGTGTATAGACCGCATCGGCTCTGTACGCATGCTGACGAACGCCAGCGGTGCCATCGGCAAACCAGCTGAACGCTGGGGTGGGTTGATTACTGGTACCCTGAGATGCTGGGGTCGCTACGCTTGGACGCAAGCCGATTGTCACCTGCTCGCTCGCTGGTCGGAAGAACGGCGGTTAATCATCGAAACAAACGAGAAGAGGCGCGGTGAGTACCCACATCTGTTGGAGAGGTACATGTAGAATCCTGGGCAGTCCCAGACTTGATACACCACAAACTTGGCCTTAAGGATGGGGATCTTATGAGTATCGCCGGTTTTGAAAAACGTGTCAGGGACGCGTGTCAGTCGCGGCTTGTGCATTAGCAAGATCGCGCCGCGCTTGGAGTTGAATTGCCACTGGCTCTTGAAGACGGGGTCTTGAGCACCAGATGCTTCTCTGTGTCTCCGATGAGAATCGACGGCAGACGCGAAAGTTTGATGGTCGGGACTCACTTTCCGGTGTTGCCCTTGGGATCTACCTGCCGTACTTCATACGAGGGAATCTGATAAAGGTCGACATCGGGCGCATGGATGACAGGGTGCTGCCTGGCGGCATGCGCGGTGTCAATGTGGGTATAGATGTTCCCCTCGATGGACAATTCCCCCGTCTTTTTGTTGACGGTACCAAAATCACCGGCCTGTTATGTCGTGGGGGAATGGGTTAAACGCTCTGACGACTCGGATGTTATCGCGATGACTGACATTAATCTTCCGGGACGGGTCCCAATTAGGCCACTTTGCAGCTGCCTCCTTGATCAGATCGATGTACTTGCGTTGCGCATTCTCCTTTGTGCGGAAGAGGGTCATTGTGAGTCGTGGGTGTGTACGAGTGTGTTAAGGGGTAAGGTTTGTGGTCAGATGGCTTATATGTGGAACAATCAACCAATCAATGTCCAGCGCTTCTTATGGCTCTAACTCTGAGTGAGCTGGCTGGGCAACAACACAGCCGCGATGCTGCGAGATTGACAGGTCAACTCAAAGCGAGAACAAGGTCATACCCGATGAAGTGCTGATTTTCGAAGTAAGAAAATGTATGGCACAGGTATCGTGGGTCTTCGGAAACAAGCGGGGCAAATGCGATGCGTCCTACCTGGAATCCTAGGATAGCAACTGCTGTGAACGGGGTTCTGTAGTAGTTATTTTCTTAGGTTATTAATTAGGAAATTAGGACACAGCCCAGAGGTCACAGGGTAGAGGGCATCGCCGTGGAAGACAAATTCCATAATGGGAGTAGGCGTAAGGTTCTCGGGGTCTAGGTGTGGCTTAGAACGGCGGCGGCGGCGATGGGTTTCTTCATATGTCAAATCATGACTTTGGAACGAAATTGTCGCGAATTGCACGAAAAAATGGCTAGAGCCGATCAACGAAACAGCCGTGAGAAGGGAATGGAGCAGGCCACACTGCTCAAATGAGGGCTGCGGCAGATGGAAAGATCATTCAGAAGAGCAGCGGTGGAGACCTCGTGAAACGGGGTGTATGACTTTCTGGACTAACATGTGCTTGATAAGGTGATACCGTAGGTTCAGTTTTCGGGAGAAAGACTATCGAATGTATCAGCCATAGGGATACAATTTAACGTAGTATTTCCCAGAATTGAAAGTACGACCAGTTACCGACCCTCACACATATGTCTAGCAGGCAACGGGAATCATACCATATAAGTAGGTAATGAAAGTGGCATCCGAGCAAAAGCGAAGGAGGACAGATTTAGAGAGGATAGGATGTAGGGCCACTATGAGGATCAGTTGAGCCAATCCAGTGCCACTACAGTGTCCACGAACGCACCGACAAGACCAGATCTGGGTTGTCATGTTCATAGCTACCCTGAGAGGTTTCAAATTATACACATGTGAACTTGTGAAGGGCCGAGCACATCATCAGGGTATGCAGTTCCCTGGCTGAGGAAGCTTGCGCATACATGTAGTCTGTTTCTGGTCGGTTCTGGTAAGTGCGGAAAGTGCCAACCTGGACGCGCAAGCCTCTGAGACATTAGTCACCCGTCCTCACCGTACGCGTAATCCTGTGTTTATATACCCTACTCCCTCTAGCTTTCCCTCTCATTATACCTCTTCCTAGAAACGATACCATGTCCGCTTCCTCTGCACCCTCCTCCTCAAACCCCGAGCGTGATCAGCACATCTTGGCGGTTGGACGCCAATGCTCACACCCATCTTGCCATCTCGTGGACTTTTTACCCTTCAAGTGCCAGCATTGTGCAAATTCTTATTGCGCGGACCATTTCAAGCCTACCGCACACAGCTGTGCAAAATACGACGAATCCAAATATAACCGGGTAGTTCCCGATTGTGAGTATCCGGACCTATATCTTCTGTTCTCGCCTCATCCAACTCCCATTGCGTTCAGGCCCTCTTTGCAATGAACCTGTCCCCATTCCTCCAGGCGAGGATCCTAATATTGGGATGGAGCGCCACCTCTCCAGAGACTGTTCTGTTATGACCGGTCGGTCACAGAAGGCCAGCACAACCCCAAAGTGTGCAAGACCCAAGTGTGGAAAGCTCCTATTCGCACAGATACAGTGCGATGTGAGTTTCCTATTTTCAAGGAAGTCCCACCCGATCACCTAACCTTGTGTGTCTTATTCGCAGAAATGCCATCAGAAGTTCTGTCCGGAACACCGTTTCCCAAGTTCGCACAACTGCCCTTCGATCTCATCGACTGCATTGCCTACACCCACAAGCACCGCGATCAAACCAAGTTCCCAGGCCCGCCAAATTAGTGCCAGTGGTCTGGCTGCCATGAAACGTGTTGGCGCTTCTATGAAATCTTCAGCACCACCTGCGCCTGCGAAACCCCCCACAGTACCATCCCCTACCAAAGGAGCGGCACCATCTTCCGCGGCCGTCGCTTCGGGCTCCAATAGTACCTCACTTCCTAAGCCTTTCTCGAAAACTGATCGGTAAGCAAAGTTTCCGCCCATCCTCATCGGTGACCTCTCATGACGCTGTAGACCTCCCATTCTCGCGATACCTGGCGCAACATCCCCCATCGACGAAACACACACGACCACTGACATGACGGATCCCCATTCTTCGAAACACTCCCCCAAATCATCAATCGACTTTCATTCATTCATACCCCGCTCATTATTCGCATCCGCATAATTGAATGTATTTCTACTCCAGGCGTTCGAGGCAAGAGAAGGATAGCCAGATACGGGCGATGCGAGCTCGTGCTCAGAAGGGGGTGAGCTGATAATTCTGTTTTGTGAGCCTTCGAACTGAGTCACAAAGTAGCTGCTCAGTGAGGATGAGAAGGGTATTCTGGCGTCCCTCGAGGCCGAGCGACGGCGCGGCCGAGGCGACAAGGACTGTGCTGTTATGTAGCCATCATATTTCTAGAGAAAATACTGTAATGCTGTATCGGCGTGGAATTTAATGATGTGTACCAATTCACATTACTTTTTGTGATGCGTGTGAAGCTGAGGTCAGGCTCCGCGTGCCTCCTCGGACGACACAAACCATGTCCGACTCTGAACAAGACGCGTCCGTCCTAGGCAAACGCGCTCGAAATGGCCCCGAGGCCGATATCTCGGAAGATGCAGACATGAATCCACCGTCGGCCACCCAGGATGACGACGACAGCGACGACGATGACGTGGGGCCGATGCCTATGCCAGAAGGCGCCCCGGCCAACGCTGCCACAAAAAAGAAACGCAAAGGTGCGTTGCGTTCGGAATTGGCACCCCGAGCCCATTACAGTGGTCCTGATCATGCGCCCTCGTCGTAGTTCTCCCTCATGAACGACTCTTCCTCGAGCATCTGCCGAGCGCAGACCGGTACCACAAGAGTTTCATGCACCGCGATGTGATCAACTTTGTAGCCGTCACACGGTGCGTCAGTTTCTTCACGGGGAAAAAAAAGATAAAACAGATAGTTCTGACCGTGAATCTGGACGAAAATACAGCACGGACTTCATCATCACCACGTCCGTCGATGGCCACTTGAAGTTATGGAAGAAACAGGACACGGGCATCGAGTTCGTCAAGCACTACCGCGCGCACATGATGCCCATCGTCGGTGTCTCTGCGAGTGCGGATGGGCAGCTGTTCGCGAGCATCGCCGAGGACGAGAGCGCAAAAGTGTTTGACGTCGTCAATTTTGGTCCGTACGGGTGTCACCTTGTCCGCATCGTCGTTGCGTCCTCTGACCACTATATAACCAATATGTCCACTCAGATATGATCAATATGCTCAAGCTCGGGTTCACGCCAAAAGCTTGCTGCTGGGTGCATCGGAGAGGCCAAGCGCAGATTATCCTTGCCGTGTGAGGCACACACTCTTCTCCTTGCTGCTGGGACGCGCGTTGCTCATGACTCGTCAGCTCAGAACAACATTCTGGTACGATCCGTCTGTACGATGGTCGTGGTGATGGTAAACCACTGGAGACGGTGGAGAAGCTCCATCGATTCCCGGTTCATCTGATGACTGTGCGTTCTTTATCCAGGCTCCGACGATTGTAATCTGACACCCCGAGGTAGTACAGCGATAGGTTCGACTGCGTCATCTCGGCGGATGAGGGTGGTTTTATCGAATACTGGAAGCCAGACGAGCAGTTCGAGTTGCCGAACAATGTGCCCGGGTTGTGGTCGTTCAAGAGCCAGACAGACTTGTATGAGTTCAAGAAGGTGCGTCCCGCCCTCCTCTCGTCCTCATATCCCACTTACGAGCGAACCCTTTCCAGTCAAAATCAACGCCGACATGTATTACGCTCTCCCCAGACTCGTCATCATTCGTCACATTCTCCCTGCCCGACCGGCAGATCCGCATTTTCTCGTTCTTGACGGGGAAAATGACGAGGAAGTACGACGAGTCACTCGCGGCCATCCAAGAAATGCAGCAGGCCGGCACGGCGGTGTACAAAGTCGAGGACATGGAGTTTGGTCGCCGCCTCGCCGTGGAAAAGGAGCTCGAGCTCCCTGGCCCAGACGGGAAGGTGCCCGGGGCGTGGATCAACGCGGTGTGGGACGAAAGCGGGGCTTTCGTACTGTACCCTACGTTATTGGGGATCAAAAGTAAGCACCGGGCGGCAGCGATCCCTTTTTGTGGTTTGCTGAATTCGCGCGACCACGCAGTCGTGAACACGGTGACGAATCGCGTCGTGCGCCTTTTGGGAAAGGACGAGACCGTGCGCTGGGTGAACCTCAGTCTGTACCAGGGCGCCCCCGCCAAGAAGGGCATCACCACCGTGGCGATGGCCGCATCGGCCAACCCCATATTGGCGGACAAGGCAGTGCGTGACCCGACACTGTTCTGCACCTCCCTCAAACGACAGCGGTTTTACATGTTCACGCGTAGCGAGCCCGAGTACGTTCCGTCTCCAACCACCCACCCTTTTCCAGTTGTTGACCCACGCTCCCCGGTTCCACAGAGAAAGTAGCTCGAAATCCGGCGACCGTGATATCTTCAACGAGCGCCCGACGCGCGAAGAGCAGTCGATCGCCGCTGCCGCGCCTGCCGCGGCGTCGTCGCGCACGGCAGCGCTCGCATCGTCCGCGACGATCCACACGACGCTGGGCGACATGCACCTGCGGTTGTTCCCGCAGCAAGCTCCCAAGGCCGTGGAGAACTTCATGGGCCACGCACGGAGCGGGTACTACGACGGCGTCATCTTCCACCGCGTGATCCCCAAGTTCATGGTCCAGACGGGCGACCCACTTGGCGATGGCACGGGTGGGACGAGCATCTGGGACCACGAGTTTGAAGACGAGTTTTCGGAAGATTTGAAGCACGATCGGTATGTGAAAGGGTCGAGGACTTTTCGAACTAATCGCTCATCAACCACCCTCTCCGTTCTTTTTTTTCTTTCCTTTTTGCAGGCCGTATACCTTGAGCATGGCAAACGCAGGTCCGAACACGAACGGATCCCAGTTCTTCATCACCACCAATGCCACGCCGTGGCTCGATAACAAACACACCATCTTCGGCCGCCTTCTTTCGGGGTTGGAGACGGTGCATGCGATCGAGAATGTGAAGACGAACAAGGCGGATAAACCGTACGAGGATATCAAGATTATCAACATCGATATCGAATAGGCTGGATTTGTCTACGCATGTTTTGTACTTCCTTTGGTGCATCGATTGTAATATCGAACAACGTCCGCGTGTTTACCGTGCGCTAGGTCGTGTGGGAGTCAGGAGTATCAGGTGGTGCCTGTCCTTGTTTACCATGTTTGCTGTTGGGCCACCAAGCTGGTTGACGAGGGGGTGGAAAGGGGAAGCTTTTCGCCTGCATGTTGGTTGGGTCAGCCCTCACAACTCGCAACCCACGAAATGACACTGTTCCCTGGTTTTTAAATAATTGACTTGGATGTTCCATGAGAGCTACTGAAAAATACGGGTAATAAATCTAGTCATCATCGTCGTCTTCGGGGCCGTTATCATAGACGACCTCTGGCTCCGTCACGCCTTCGTCATCAATATCGTCCCACGGCACATCCGCTTCATGCCATCTAGATTTCTCGCCTTGAGTATGCATTTAATCGAGTGGTGAAATGGGGTACTCACCCGCCCCTTCCCAAGCCACTCTCATCCCTCCTCAACAGAGGTCTTCGTATCTCCTTGAGGCAGAATAATGGCGTATAGATTGCATCCGGTCGGTAAGCGTGCTGACGGACGCCAGTGCAGCCTTCGGCAACCCATCCGAGGTTGATGTCGGGATTGAAACTGACGGCCGGCGCCGCTGGGTTGACTACATTAGTCTGCAAGCTGACCGCCACTCTCTCGCTCGCTGGTTGGAAGAGCATTGATTTACTCGTCGGGGACAAAAGAGAGGATGCGAGTACGTACTCCTGCTGGAAAGGTACATGTAGTACCCGTGGCAATTCCAGGCTTGATACACCACCATCTTGTTCTTGAGAATGGGAAGGCGAAGGGTCTCGGGATTGAAGAATTGGTCGGGGACGCACGTCAGCTGCGGCCTGTGCATGAGCAAGATCGCACCGCGTCTTGAGTTGAACTGCCACTGCCATCTGAAGACGAGGCCTGGAACGGTGGCGGCGTTCCTGCGTCCCCCATGAAGGAGTTGGCGTCAAAACGAATAAAAACTCGAGAGTATTTTAAGGCTTACGCTCCAACGGAGGCATTAATATCAATCCCCCGCACTTCGTACGAATGGATCTCGAATTGATCCACCCCTGGTGCAGGAACGACAGGATACCGATTGGCGATCGACATGGTGTCGATATGGGTATAAATGTTTCCTTCGATCGCCAACTCTCCCGTCTCTTTGTTGATGATACCAAAATCGCCCGCCTGTGTGGTAAGGGAACGGTCAAAAACGCGCTGACGGGCCAAGAGTTGATGGCGATGCTAACGAGAATTTGCTTGGGTGGGTCCCAGTTGGGCCACTTTGCAGCTGCCTCCTTAATCAGGTCGACATACTTACGTTGCGCATTCTTCCTTGAGCGGAATCGAAACATCGTGAGGATCGTCTCCGGTGCAGAAGGAGGGGCAGGGGCCCTTGGCTGTTCGAGTGCTGTCCGTCTTATATGTTGGCGTCTATTCTTTCGCACAGGATCTGGTCAATTTAAGCTCAGTCACATACAGCACAGAAGCTGGCTCATCACGAGGGCGATCCTGCGTCAATCAGGCGAGGAGCAACTAAGGCGATTGCGCGGCATGCTACATGACCCCTAGGACAGCAGGCGACAAGATTCTGTCAACTGCTATTGACGAAAACGGTTGGATCATACAGTGTTCTTAGTCTGGCGGGGGCCGGACACAGCCCCGGAAACTTCGAGGGAGGGTCATTGCGAACGGACTCGGAATCAAATGGGGAAATTGGTGCCAAAATGCGGCTTGGCCGAAGATACAGCCCAGCGCAGCATACAATTCTCATACCTTGGGCTGTGTCCCTTCATACCTTTTTTCAAATCAGAACTGCGCAAACGACGGATTGAGTGAAAAAAGGGGGTGAATATATGCGAATCAAAGGTGAGATTAATCACCCCTTTGATAGCAAGGGAATTGAACGGGTCTCATAGCCCGAATGAAGGCTGTGGCAAATAGAAAAATCATTCAGAATACTGTAATGGGAGTGGAGCCATTGTGAAAGATGGGGGTACATGTGGACCCTATTATAAGGTGCGGTTAACGCGTGTTTACTGAATGTCAGGCACGAGGAACCCTGTCCAAGGAGCACAGCATGCCATTGTCGTCCGTCACCGCGTTACCCGCTCTACACAGTCGCTTACATCGCAAGGGGACCCGGCCAGACGAGAATAGAAATATTTTCGGGTCCTTCATGCGCCGCGATGGACCACTACACACTAACATACACTATCCCGGCGCGGAACTCGGACTGTGCCCTCCTTGGACGTAACCAGATTAGGCCCGGAGTCCAGGCGGAATTTGTTAGAAGAAATCTCAAGGCGTGATGGTCAAGTATTGACATGACCAACCTACAGATTGTTCTACAGCACTCCCAGTAGGTCTCGAGGCTTCAAGCTATTGGAATTCTACATGTGTGATAACGGCGAACATAACGAACCAATGTCCCCTCCGAGATGTAAACAGTATTGTACATGTTCAGCTTATTCATCGGGATTATAGTCATCTCAACAAAGGAAAGTAGGGTGTTTGGATCATCCCTCCTCTTCCTCGCTCTCCGTGTAGTTGTAGTTGTCCCCATCGTCGGACTTGATATATCAGGTTGAATGCATCAGTAATGAATTTACCACCACGGAACGGAAACTGGAATGATGCTCACCCATTCGCCTTGATCGCTGGGCACTTCAACTCCGTCGTCGTCAAGATCATGCCAAGGACTTTCCGAGGAGGCCCATCTGAATGTACTCAGTAATGGGGACACACCTCGTATGGGACGCCACTCACATGATCTCATTTGGGTCCCTTCCGTCTCGCCTTGGGCGTATATTTCGTTTCCGGATCTTCTGCAGTTGGAACAGTGGAAGGTAATTTCCGTTCGCTCGACTGCCGAATTGGTATAGGCCGACGTTACCCTCGGCGTACCACCCACTTTCCTGCCCAGATCCTGAGTTGGGAGCGCGTAAAGCGATCTTTACGTGCTCGTTGGCTACAATGTGAGCGAAATATCAGAACCGCTGACCCCTTTATTGTCCCAGACGGACGAAAACGCACACTTGTTGGACATGTACATTGCGAATGCAGGGCACAACCAGAGGTTTGTGACGACATTTTTCGTCCTGACGTCTGGTATTGGGTTATCGGCCCTGAGGGCGAGGTCGAGAAATGCGTCCGGGATGCTGATCCTTTGAGCACGGTACAGGACTAGGAAGGCTTGACGGTCCTCCCTGAATTTCCATTGGCGTTTGTAGACGATATCGCGTAGGTCTCGGAATTCCCTGCCAAGTGTGAGCGGAGCAATAATCTGCGATACACCTGGCTTACGGTGATCTCGTCGAACATGCAATAAAGCTCGTGTCGATCTTGTGTTCATATTCTGGATCATGAACCACCGGAGGATAGTCCTTTGCGATGGAAGCCAAGGGTTCGTCCCGATAGATGTTACCCTCGCAAATAAACTGCCCATTCTCCGGGTCGATCCGACCAAAATCTCCCACCTTGGAAACGTGCGTCAAATGTTTGGACATTATTGGGGTCCGCCAGCATACCTCTACGCGTTTCTGTGGATTCCAGTTTGGGTACTTTCCAGAGATCCCCTGGATCAGGTCGATGTACTTGCGGCACGCTTGTGTGGAATTGAGAGGGGCCATGATAGGGAGATTGCGAGGAACAGAACGGCAATTGAATGAAGCCGTGCGGTTGTAAGTTGGGTGATGAGTTGTCCACCCTGACGAGGTGGCGATTTCTTGGATAATAGGGATCCTGTCTGACGTATAGCTAAGTGGGTTGGGAATCCATGGAGGCAGTGCTTGCTCTTTCAGGGATGGCTGTGCTCCTTGTCAATGTTCAGCGTTCTAGTTTCGGCGTCAAAAGTGGTGTAGGGCAAGTGAGAACGTGCGATAACAAATCGGTGCCAGGTAAGGAAAGGTAGACACACAAATAGCATTACATCTGACTCCGAGTTCTGAGACGTTCCTCAGTCGCGCAACTTGCACTGTCAACCTCACGGTTGAGCGACTCCGCGTGGTGAATCCAGTTGCGAATGTCTATGATGCAGGTTGTGGGGCTAGCCCCACAATCTACCATTATCGAATCTCGGCCCCAATAATTCCGATCGCTATAGGGAAGTAACAGGAGACCCCCATATGGCGCTCAGTCGTTCAAGTAACGAACTAAAGTGAGTCCGCGCATCAACACATAAAACGCAAACGGATGTGCTGTATACTATCTATTGGGCGTCAAGAGGCAGAAAACCCGTGGAATGTCTGTCTAGTCCAGACACTCTCACGTGAGCGGTCCAGCCCGGTCGAGGTAGATCGTGGCTTACCGGTAGTCTCCGCGGCTTACTGTTACACCGTCTCGACAGTCATTCTGAGATCGGAAAGTGATGTGGGAGACGTATTATACTGCCCGGCGTGGAATCCTCGTCGTTGGATATGATCGTGATGCATAAGCATACGCAACTCGGCCTTCATAGCTATGGAGGCCGACGCCACTCGGGAGCTCATCGCGGGTAAACCAGACCAAACCAGACCAGCCTTGGCCGTGCCCAGGCCTCCTTCCCTTCTTTGCCATGCCGTGATTCTCCTTTCTCCTTATTCCGCGGCCGCGGCAACGCCTCGTGAGATGGTCGGTGAGCAAAGATCGAAAAGAGATATATAAGGCTGCTGTGGTGTGTCTTGTCTTGGCTCTGTCATCAAACACATACCATGGCTCACGAAGGTCAAGAGACCATCTCTATCGGCAACTATCTCCTCGAAAGGCTATCTCAAATTGGCGTTCAGGCAGGCTCTTATTTCCCACTTCTATTTCCTGCACGATTCTCACTTGACGTTCAGTCGCTATTCGGTGTTCCCGGAGACTTCAATCTGGGTGAGCCCTCTTTTCCTTATTCTTTGCTCTCAAGGCTATATTGACGACGGTCGTTCAGGATTTCTGGTCGGTCCTGCTACTATCTTATATGCGCTTCTCCCCTGACGTGATAACAGGATCTCGTCGAAGACCACCCGAAGATCGATTGGATTGGCAACTGGTGCTTGCTTTGTCGATATATAGACGTACCAATCGTGTTGACCCCCTTCCAGTAACGAACTGAATGCAGCTTATGCTGCAGACGGTTATGCCCGCGTCAAGCATGGCGGTGTAGGTGCCATTCTCACCACGTACGTACAACATCTGTTTACGGGTGTGCGGCGAATCTTATGCCCATGAAGCTTTGGGGTCGGCGAACTCAGCGCGATCAATGGAATAGCTGGCGGTTCGTCAAAAGATGGCTACTTCTATAGTATTATTTACTTACTGACTTTGACTTTTTTCGTCACAGCCTTCTCCGAGCATGTACCTGTAGTACACATAGTTGGCGCCCCAAGTACTGAGCAACAAAAGACCAAGCCTTTACTTCACCACACTCTTGGTGATGGAAGGTATGTGACCTTTCTTGATGTGTCTTCTCTAGTGACCGCCTCTCCATAGATTTGATGCCTACATAAAAGCGGCCCAACAGTTCACGTGGTCTCAGGGAGCCATCTTTAAAGCGATCTCCGCAGCATCCGAAATTGACCGCGTTCTGACGGATTGCATCACATCCGTAGGCTCTCAAGTCCCTGTACAGGGAGCTCTAGCTCACCATAATATGCCAGGCTCGGCCTGTGTACCTTGAACTCCCTACTGATCTAGTCTTTACCAAGATTCCCCTCGGAAAGCTGGACACACCCCTCACGCCCACTCCTCAAATAACCGACGAACATGCAGAGGACTTTGTTCTTGGCGAGATTCAGAAACTTGTAGAGAAGGCCGGTCCGGAGGTAGTCATCCTCGTCGATGCGTGTACAATTCGCCACGATGTCGTTGAAGAGGTTTGGGACCTCATACAGCGTACTGGCTTTCCCGTTTATTCTGCGCCTATGGGTAAGACGGCCATCCCCGAGGATTACGAACGCTTTGGTGGGGTACGTTATCTTTGCTTGATGTCACCGAGATTTCGTGCTAACTTCACGAAACAGATTTACGTTGGTTCCATTTCGCATCCGGAAATCAAGGAAAAGGTCGAGAGTGCAAAACTTGTTCTCTCTATTGGTGGGCTAAAATCAGACTTCAATACCGGAAACTTCACATACCGCACCTCGCGATCGAACACCGTCGAGGTAACGTATATTTTTCTCATCGCCCAACTTCATGTGGTGCTCAGTCCATACCAGCTTCATTCAGACCATACACGTGTTCAGTATGCGTTGTACCCTGGCCTTGGCATGAAGCACCTCCTTCCCAGGCTGGCTGCGCGCTTGCATCCGCTTGACTCGCCGTCTTCCGCTGCCAGTATACCTCCGTTCCGTGCCATCCTCCCTAAAGCGGAAGAAGACCCCCTTGGTGAAGAGACGATATCTCATCTCTATTTCTGGCCACGCATTTCACAATTTATACGCCCTGAGGATGTGGTGGTGACCGAGACAGGCACATCTAGCTTCGGTGCACTCGAGATGCCATTGCCAGCCAAGTCGATCTATCTCTCCCAAATTCTTTGGGGTAGCATTGGCTGGGCGACGGGTGCGACCGTTGGAGCGGCACTTGCTGCGCGCGAGAGGCGGCTCAAGGGCAGGACGCTGTTGTTCACGGGCGATGGGAGCTTGCAACTCACAGTGCAGGAGCTGTCAACGGCCATGCGGCATGGACTCGCGCCGATCGTGTTCGTGCTGAATAACAGGGGATACACAATTGAACGACACTTGCACGGAAGAGAGCGTCATTACAATGACATAGTTAACTGGTACGCACGCATTGCCCCTCGTAAGACCACAGATAGAAGAACGCTAATGTCGGCTCAGGAAATGGACCCAACTTCTCGACGTCTTGGCTCCGGAGGACTTGTCGCCAAAACCCAAGTCGTACACCGTGCGTACGAAACGTGAACTAGATTCGTTGTTGGAAGATGCGTCATTCGCAAGCGCGGCCGGTATCCAGCTTGTCGAGGTCGCGATGGATAAATTCGATGCTCCTGTGCCGCTGTTGCGCCAGGCAGAGTTGAGCGGCAAGACGAATCACTACGTTGCTGAGGTTTTGTGAAGGTCATCTCTCACGCTGCAGAGTTTTAGAAGGGGAAAGGAAGAAACGAAGTAAGCAAGCGTTATTGTGTCGTGTACTACACTGTACGTTGTTGCGTTGTGTTGTGTTTAATCAGAATCGTGTCATGAGATCACGTGACACACTCATGCACGCGCGCCTCGCGTTTGCATCCTGATTTGGACGCGTTTGTGAACTGTTCTCGTTGCTACTTTGAGCTGAAGCGCCCGGCTTCGAACACATCCACCACTTTAGGTTCATACCCTTACCGGTGCACTACCGTGTTGGAGATACAGACAAACACATCAAACATGTCGAATACCTCCTTCCCTCCCCAGATTGGGAACTACCTGCTCGGGCAGCAGCTTGGCTCGGGCGTATCGGGTATGTTCGACTTCGACAGACACGTTGACCTGGCAATGGAGGCGAACTCACCTACGTTGGTGGTTGATTACAGGATCGACGTTTCATGCCACGCACATATACACGGGCCAAGTGGTCGCTCTCAAAGTCCAGGCGATTGACGTTTCGTATCCATCGAACCCGCACGAACGTAAAATCTATCCGTTACTGCAAGGGGGTGTCGGCATGCCTACTCTGTGGGCATCCGGGCTGTGGGGACGATGGGACTATCTAGCGATGGATCTATTGGGGAGTAGTCTCGACAGGCTATACAGGAAGGCAGGGAAGAATGTGATGGACCTCCGGAGCACTTGCTCTATCGCCATTCAACTGGTACGGCTCCCACCCCCTTCATTATCACCGCTCTTCCTTCTTGCTTCCGACGGCGCTCTTTTTGTTCTTTAATTCGGGTGGATCGGCGCTGACGCACCTGGACGACTTCTGGTACGCACGCAGATTTCGCGACTGGAGTTCATGCACTCGCGAGGCGTATTACACCGGGACGTGCAACTCGGCAATTGCGTCGTTGGCCTCGAACCAAGACACGAGACGATATACATGATCGATTTCGGGTTTGCAAAGCGATACCTCGACAGCAAGCAGCGGCACATCGCAAACCGCACCGAAAGATGTTTCATCGGGAACTATTGGTTCTCGAGCGTGAACGTCCACTGTCGTGGAAAAAGTGGGTAATGCTCCCTCCGTTCCAGTCGGCACTGTAACGCTCAACGATGACGATCATATAGCATGCTCGAGACGCGATGACCTCGAATCCGCAGCGCTACTCTTGCTGCACATACTTACCCCGGGTGGCCTGCCGTGGACGCGGAATGGTGTGCCTCGCGACGAGGTGGCGCACGACCGTTTAAAACGCGAGAAGCGCGCAGCGCTGCCGGAGCATCTGGGCCGTGGCCTCCCAGAAGAGTTCGAGGAGTTCCTGCGGTATTGCCGTAGTCTGGCTTTTACGGAGCAGCCTGACTATGCCCACTGGCGGGAGCGTTTCCGCGACCTGGCGAACGGACTCGGATACAGTGACGCCGAACGGTTTATCTGGCCGCCACCCCCTGTACCCGTGGTGAGTGTTAATCGCTGGCTGGGGTGATGATCACCATAGGGTCTGATGTCATTCAAGCAGCAGCTTATGAGTCGACCATCAAAGCCGCGGTCTCACCAAGGTCAACCCGTGGATGCACTCATGGCAGGCGTGCTGCAGGGCCTGGCACAGTTGAACATCAACCGAGAAAACGCAGAGCGCATGGTGCTCGGGGACAAGAAGAACGTGCAAAATGAGGGGGGCAACAACCGACACCTACTGCCCAAAAAGCCAGGCCGTGACGTGGCTGATATCATCGTCATATCTGACGGGTGGGCAGGAGACCACGGACCGGTTGCGCACAGGTACAACAAGGCAGCACAAATCACCAAGTTGGCGCAAGCGGCGGGACAAGCGGCGGATAATCGGGTGCTGGCACAGATCACCACCGATTTCGTCAAGGTGCTGCAGAGCTCCAACTCGCGGACGCTGACGCGCGAAGGGTTCGCGTTCCTTGACGCGCTGCACAAGCAGCTTGCCGATCCTTCGGTGTTCATCGTGCCTTTGCGCACGAGCAAGACGCGGTCTCAACAGCAACGCGAAAACGGGCGAGAAAATCCGCCTATGGAAGACGCGGCGCTAGAACGGCGGAGCAGGCTCAATGTCTTGCTGGCGTCACTGGCCAGGACGCAGGACAACAAGGCGCTCGCCAAGCTGATCGCAGAGTTTGGGGCGCTTATAGACCGAGCGGCGGGACGGAAACTGACGAAGGACGGGATGGCGTTCCTTGAGAGTGTAGCGGATCGATTGCTTGTTGTACGGGTGTGATTGTGATCGTGATCTACAGGTGATATATCTATGCCGGGTTTATTCAGGACGATTATCATAATCTACACCTACAGCTACAGGGGTTACACGTCAGCCGAACTGATATCTACCGTGAAACCCGTGAACCGCGATCCGTCTCATTTTCATTGGCTGCTTTGTGAGTGAAATTGAAAACCCCATAAAAATGCCACTTGCTTGCCCTCGCCCCACGTGTTATACTGTATCTATGCCGAGTTTGTTCAGGACGATTATCATGATCCTACACCTACAGCTACACATCAGCGGTATTGAACGTGAAACCCGTAAAATCCGTGAAACCCGATCTCTGTCCCCTTGGCTGCTTTTTCCAGTAAAATCGAAATGCCACTTGCTTGCCCTCGCGCCACGTGTCATATCTACGAGGACGAGCTTACAGGGGTTACAAATCAGCCGAATTAAGTGGAGGGAATATTTTTTTGAGCGGTATTTAACGTGAAACCCGATCTGTCTCATTGGCTGCTTTTTTGAGTGGAAATTGAAAACCCCATAAAATGCCACTCGCTTGCCCTCGCCCCACTTTTTTTTGTCTCTCTCTTTCAGACACCACAAGGGGCTATCCATTACCATAGACCGTGTTTTTCTCTGTCTCTTTCCCGTTCCTTCTTCCCCGTCATGAAAACAGTCACGAAAAACGGCGTCACGACCGTGGTGGCGCAGAACGAGGTCGTCATTCCCGACCTCACTATCAAGGACCTGCTCTCGGTCATCCCGTCAGTCCGCCTCTCTTCCTTTCATCTCTTTCAGAATTGGCCTTGTCCCGCTAACCCCCTGCTGCCTTCCAGAGCACATTGCTTCAAGCGTTCGGCATTCCGCTCCTCGCTTTATGTGTAAGTTTACCCCGCCCCACTTTGTACACGTCGTGCACATGACCGTGTCTGACGCGTCACATACACAAACAGCGTTTGGGACTTCTTCCTCATCGGTGTTATCTATAAAACCACCGCGTATATAGAACCTCTCCTCACCCCAGAACACATTTCCCTTCCCTCTCCGACCTACTATTCCCTCGCCCGCTTTGTCCTCTGGTCCCTTTACGGGTTTGCCACTGGTCTCGTCGCTACCGGTCTTTGGGTCATTGCTCATGAATGTGGCCACCAAGCATTCTCTGAGTCAAAGTTCATCAACAACCTCGTTGGTTGGGTCCTCCACTCTGGGTCAGTGCAGTTCTTTTTTTTCTTCTTTCTTTCATGTCATTTCCATGATCTGCCTCGTGGTGCAGTGGCGCTAATCGGACATTTTGCCTGTCAGCCTTGGCGTTCCATACCACTCTTGGCGTATCTCGCATGCCAAACATCACGCCTCGACCGGGCATATGACCCTGGAGCAGGTCTATGTCCCACGCACCCGTTCACAGCGTGGCCTCCCTCCGCTCAATCCCGAGGGTGAGACCCTTTCGGGTGCTAGCATCCGTCAAGAGGTCTTGAATGAGTTGTACGATGCCGTCGGCGACTCGCCCATTGGAGCCGTTCTTGGTGCTGGTTCTTATCTGGTACGTGTTTACGCATTCTGATCAGATGGTTGGAAATGAAGTCGTTGTCTCAGCTCTTTGGCTGGCCCATGTACCTGATTCGCAATCTCGGTGGCCAGAAGGGCTATCCTGAGGGTACTAATCGTTCGTGGAATAATAGTCTCTTGATATCATGATATGGGGTAGTAACGTTCCGCCCTAGATTTCAACCCCAACGCCGTAATGTTCGCTCCCCACCAGTTCGGCCAGATCATTCTCTCAGACATTGGTATCCTTCTTTGGCTTGGGACGATTGCGGCCTGGATATACCAGTCTGGATTCTCACATGTTTTCCGCCTGTACCTCGTGCCTTACCTCTGGTGAGCCATCCATGTGATTCTTCATTTTCACGTTTACCGAAAAGGTTTGATAGGGCGAACCACTGGCTGGTGCTCATCACATTCCTACAACACACCGATCCGTTATTACCGCACTATCGTTCCGAAGAGTTCACCTTCCCCCGCGGTGCTCTGGCGACGCTTAACCGTAATCTACTTGGCGACCTCGGCTCGTTTATGGGTTGGATTGGTGCGACTGTGACTCATGGAATCTCAGAAACCCATGTGGCTCACCACGTTTCGAGCAAAATCCCTCATTACAATGCGTAAGTGATTCTTACTGTTATCCCAACTTCTTTGACATATCTGCGACCAGGTGGGAAGCATCTGACGCCCTGATGAAGCGCCTCGCCGCATCCGGTATCTACCTTGAGGGCCGTCCTGGCGGATGGGCTGAAGTTTGTCGCGTATTCCGCGAGTGCAAGTTTGTTGAGGATGAAGGTAATATCGTGTTCTTCAAGAACGCCCAGGGCCTTGCCGCATCACGACCGCTCATCTCCGGAGATATTGCAAGCGACTCTGGTATCGAGCTCGAGAAGTAGAGTGAGGAAATAGAAACGGAGCAGGGCTCATTTATAGTCAAGGAACTTAGAGAACCATTTGAGATATGCAGCGTGAAAATAGATAGATACAGTAGTAATCTAGTTGACGCTCACTCTATTGACATGACCTTTCCTTGGCCTATTCTCACTAGGGAGGACGTAATCGCCTTTCAATTCTCTAGCTGGTTCTCTACATTCTCCTCATTGTCAATAAAATCGACCGTAATACCCCTTCCGGACCAGTTCAGGTCATACCTCGAAGCAGATGGCGTTTTCGTCCCAACAGGATCAGAAAACTCGTATGTCTGTCCTCGTGTGCGGCGTTAACATGTTAAACCATTACTTCAGACCGCCGAAGAGCACTTTGACGGACGACAATACCGACGATTGCCACAGTGATAGCGAAGACGAAGCCAGCACAAGTGCTGCAACGCAATACGCATTTCCGGAGATCGACACTCAGATCCAGGCAGCCATCGATGCCTACGGTGGTGGCGTATTCCCCAAGCTAAACTTTTCCTCACCAAAGGCACGCTTCCCCCTTTTCTGCTCAGTGTAGGGGATTCTGATCCCACCCTTCCACTGTGAACTATTAGGATGCGGCTTGGCTGTTGCCCTCGTCGCAGCCGCTGCGATGCACGTCTCCGGCGGACGTGTACATGCTGTTAAAATCATCCGACTTTGTCGTGCACGACTTTAGTGCCGACTCGGTCTTTGAAGGTTGCGTGGACGTTGAAGACAGCGGCGGCGATGGCGCAGAAGGGCGTGGTCGTGATGGTCGTGAAAATGGTGCACGCGCACGCGATGGGCGGCTGGAAACCAAACATCAAAAAGCGTACGAGCTGGAGCTCGTCCTGCGCAAGTGGTTCGCGATCGATCCCAGTCGCGAGATGCGCGCGTTTGTGCGCGACGGCGTGCTTGTCGGTGCGTCGAGCGTTCCGGATCTATGTCCATGTCTTTGTGTTTTTTTATCTTTGTCTCAATCAATCTCTCACCGCAATTCGACGTGATCGAATCAGGCATCTCGCAGCGCGATACGAATTACTACGAGTTTCTGAACGAGCCCCCGACGCAGCGCAAGATCGTCTCGTCCTTCGTTGCGTATTGGACGACGCACGTCAAGCCAAAGTGGACCGGCCCTCCATCTTGTGAGTCTACCTTTGAACCCCCTTCCCTTAGCACGACGGGATGATGACGGTCGCCCTATGCACGCACATGCGCCAATCGCTACAACAGATACGCTCGATGTGCTCCTCACACGCGACCTCACGCGCTTCCATATCATCGACTTTAACCCGTATGCCCCGCGGACCGACGTATTGCTGTTCACCTACGACGAGCTCGCCACACTCTTTGCCGCAGCTACCGCGTCCTCGGCACCACCGTCATCTTCGGCCGGGGTCCCGACGTTGCGCGTGGTAGACTCGCGCGCTCACCCCGCTGCCGCGCACAATGCGCCGCAGCACCAACACAACATGGTCCCGCTCGAAGCGCTGACGTTAAGCGAAGGGCGGAGCGCGGAGGAATTTGCCGCAGCATGGATGGATCATGTGAGGCGAGGTGCCGTAGGATCGGATGACGATGATAACGAAGACGGTGAGGGATAACGAGGCGCTTTGACTTCAAAGGGGGAATAGACATAGACAAATATTTGGTCCTTGTGCCAGCAATCGCGAGCAGTTATATTAAACGACGGAGATCGTCCTGTGTATGGTATGGTCGCTAGCGGTGCATACATAAGAAAATATGGAAGAAATGACTGATGGTGTGCGAGGCAAAATATGAGCGTGAATGTGGGCATATATAATATTCATGTCGCAGACTTGGCTTCCTCCGCTTTCCACCACTGGCAGAGAACAGCGTGTTAGCAAGTGTTAGGCGAACTGCAACGAGAAGAGATATGCACACCTCGACTGTTCTCCGCATGCCCTCCTCCAGGCCAACCTGCGGTTCGTATCCCAACACCCGACGGGCCTTCTCGATGTTGTGCCAACGGTGTGCGCACGTGAACGTTACGCGGAAACGCGTAAAGGTTGGCTCGCGCCCCGACAGCCAACCCCACCACTCTGCCAATGTCGCGACTGCAAAACCGACCGACTTGGGCATCACGAAGGGTTCGCGCGAGGGATATGCGTCGGGCGCGAGCATCCGCCACAATCTCCGAGGGAAATCCCAAAAGTAGACTGGCTCGCCGTTGGTAATGAAGAAGACCTGGCCGGCGACCTGGAGTGGATCTCTGCCGGCACGCATGAGCGCTGCTTCGGAGAGCTGGTCGAAACGCGAGCGAACGACGGGGTGCTCGGGCTTGCGGGGGCCTTCGAAGGAAGCGATGATGGCGTCAGCCCCCTCAGGTCGGTCGACGTAGGGTCCCAATGGCCGTGCGAGAGATGTGGGCACCCGATGTTGGCCTGTGGTCAGGTCAATGGGTGGTAGGGCTGTATCTAGGACCTCTGCGACCATTTCCGGCGCGCTGGGTGGTTGCGGGACGAGCTTGTCGGCTGCGAGGATGTGGGCGTATGCAACGTTGCCGACATAGGTCCAGTCGAAGAGGTTAGTGTTGTCACCAATTTGGAAGTGAGAGCGGCCCTCCTTGAGGACCTTGGCAAAGCCCGGAACTGCCTGGCGGTCACCTGGTCTGTCGGCGAAATTGTCAGTTAGAGTTTCCCGTTCCGAGGATATTCAACTCACCCAAAAATGCCCGCGGGACGAAGGGCGACGGTCAGTAAGCCGTCAGTCCCGTTGGCCGCGAGGACGAGCTCCTCTGCCTTTGCCTTGGACTCGTTGTAGGCATCGAGTGGCTTTTCGGGGAACGGCATTCGCTCGTCAACGTTGATGAGATCCTGACCGTTGAAGACCACACCAGCGGAACTAGTGTAGACAAGTTTTGGAATTTTGTTTTCCTGGGCAGCGGCAATGACAGCCTTGGTACCGTCCACGTTTACCTTCCAATAGAGCGCAGGGTCTTGAATACCCGCCGTTGGTGAGGCTGTGTGGATGATACATGTCGTGCCG
>Ga0307512_10001516_pt1 | contig 32630 bp, 39 predicted proteins | sample 14_EM_MG_FD_200267 | JGI IMG/M metagenome (GOLD analysis project Ga0307512, IMG submission 200267) | Populus trichocarpa ectomycorrhiza microbial communities from riparian zone in the Pacific Northwest, United States - 14_EM | ecosystem: Host-associated > Plants > Roots > Unclassified | place... | reverse complement strand
AAAATCGGAGACCACCAAAAGATGCGCCGTCTGCAGCTGCATATTTCACGTACCAAACACTAAATTATCGGATGAATATTCGTGGACTTGGTTGAGGGAACCGTTTTGTACAAACCCGGACCGAACCGGCCAGGTCCGGGTTTTCATGGAACCGCTATAATAGAAACGGTCCGAAAACGGAACCGTTGCTAACACTACCGCCTACAAGGCCTTTCAGGCCCGAGTCACTACTTTGGGCTATCAGATCAGACGGTTTCGGCGCGATAATGGCCGAGGGGAGTATGACAATAAGACATTCCGCTCAGTGCTCACTACCAGCGGTACAACATACGAACCGTGCCCACCTTACTCTCACCACAAGAATGGAGTCGCTGAGAGGATGATCCATACCATCACTGAGAAGGCTCGAGCTATGATGATTGACTCTGAGGCACCTGTCCAGTTTTGGGGAGAAGTCGTCACCACTGCGGTCTACCTCCATCAGCGATTCCCGAACGAAGGCCTGACAAAACGAGATAACCGTGATGGCTACAAAGCACCATACGAAACTCCATACGAGATGCTCCATGTCTTTGGCAAGCCCGCTCATGATAAGGCTGGCAACAAGATATCATACAAGGCTCCTATTCACCACCTGCGACGATTCGGCTGCTATGTGAGCAAGCTCATCCCCGAAGCCCAGCGCCGAAGTAAATTCTGTCCTCGATCAAAGCCCTGCATGATGGTAGGCTACACCCATGATTCACCGACATTATGGAGGATTTGGGACCCAAACTTTCAAGTTGTTCGAGCACAGTCGGAAGTCATCTTTGATCAAGAACGAAACGCATACGTTTCATGCACCACAGACGGAATTGACATTTTTTGACTGCCAGAAAATGCAGAATACATTGAGGAACTTCATACTGGAGACGGACTTCTCCGAGCACAGAACACTACAATTGGAATGGGTGGAGATGGACTTCTCCATGGCCGTCCCAAGGATATCAGTGGAACGGGTGAAGGCCCCAGAGGTGATCACGGCCACACTAATGATGTCACAGATGTCCATTGGGATCTGCCCGATGACCATACTCATCGAAGTCTCCCTGCACGTACAGGTTTGAGATCATATCCTCCTGACGAGGGGGATACAATCATTCTCGCACACAGTCGTGATCATAGGACGCGCGAGCCACCAGCATCGAGACAACATATTGAGCACAGCCGACGTCTCTGCCGCGAGAATCACACTGCCCGGAGGCAAGCCGCGGCCATGACCAAGAAGTCAAATCAAGGGCCACCACTACCGACCACGCTTCGCGTCACAAGAAGTCAAGGCAAGGCTTCCGCGGAAGCATTAATGGCATCAGCGCTGGCATCAACCACTATCAATGGAGACCCATAGACATATGCCAAAGCTATGGCAGGTCCACTTAGAGATCACTGGAAGCGAGCCATTGATGAAGAGAGCGCTTCCATCCTCTTGAACAACACCTTCACCACAGCCAACTCCAAAGAAGCCAAGCAATTGCTTGTGAAGCTGGTTAGCTCCAGATGGGTCTTCAAGACTAAGAGAAACCCCAATGGGTCTACACGTTACAAGGCACACCTAGTTATCAAAGGCTATGAGCAGACAGATTTCGGTGAGACATACGCTCCTGTTGGAAAGCTAACTACCTTTCGATATCTCATCTCTCTGGTCGGGAGATGTGGATGGAACATCGATCACTTGGACGTAGTCACCGCGTTTCTCAACCCTGATGTCGATGACGAGGACATCTATATGGTGCTCCCCGAAGGCTGGCCACATGAAGATACGCACGCACCACCGATCATTGTGAGACTCAGGACAGCCCCGTACCGTCTCAAGCAAGCACCACGGCTCTGGCACAACGATATCAATACCTTCCTCCTCTCCCTCGGGTTCACACAGTCACAAGCCGATCCTAACCTCTATATCCGCACCGATGGCATTCTCCGCCTTCTTTACGTCGATGACATCTCCATGATGTTCGCACGTACGGAGTCTGCCTCCAAAGCAGCGATCGAGGTCAAGGCGAAGCTCTGGGAGAAATACAAGATCACGAACCTCGGTCCAGCACGGCAATTCCTCGGCATCGAGATCCACCGTGACGAAAACGGCACTGGCATCAGTCTTGGCCAAAACGCCTTCATCACCACGATGCTCAAGCGATTCCACATGCAAGATGCTCATGGAGTCACAACTCCCATGGACCCCAATGTCAAACTCGACTTAGCCGACGATCGGGGGGAGAAGGAACTCGACAAGGAGAGTGTCAAGCACTATCAAGCGATCGTCGGATCGTTGATGTACACAGCACTTGCAACGCGGCCAGATATATCATATGCAGTCGCTGCTCTCTGCCGATACAACTCCTGTCCATTCACCAGCCATCTGACAGCAGCAAAGAGAGTGCTCAAGTATCTCAAAGCCACAGCAGACTTTCGACTGCACTTCAACAGCAACAGCAACGGCAACGGCAACGGCAACGGCAACGGCAACGGCAACGGCAACGGCAACGGCAACGGCAATGGCAACGGCAACGGCAACAGCAACAGCAACAGCAATAGCAACAGCAACGGCAACGGCAATGGCAATGGCAACTACGGCATTGTCGGATTTACGGACTCTGACTGGGCCTGTGATAGCACCGACCGCAAGTCTCGAGGTGGACACATCATTCTTACCTGTCACGATGGTGGTGCCATATCATGGCATTCTCGGAAGCAAGACCTAATCGCCCTATCAACACTCGAAGCTGAATACATCGCCTGCTCTGAAGCTTCCCGAGAAGCGAGATGGCTGCCACAATTGCAGAGAGATATTTACGGCTCTCTGAGCAACGCATCCCCGCTACCGATCTACTGTGACAATCAAGGTGCCCTCACACATATCACAACCGGAGTGATCAAGGCCAGAACAAAGCACATCGATGTGTGCTACCATAATAGTCGAGATCTGCATGCTCGCAAAATTGTAGACTACTCCTACGTACACACAAACGAAAATGCGGCCGATATACTAACAAAGGCGCTCACCAAGGAGAAACACGAAGTTCACGAAGGCAATGGGATTATGGTAGAAAGAGGGGCACGAAGATGGAATATTGACTCCAGATTGTTTCATGCCTTTGTTTGTTTATGTTTATGGATGGCCATCCACAGGCTACGGTGGTACTCTTTTCCCTGCTCACACAGTCACTTCTCATGAGCAGGGTTTGTAAGGAGGCTACTATGGGAATCACTGGCAGCGCACGTACGCTTGCTATCATTTGTTTATATGGATGTTTCAATGTTCAATCATGCTTGGTACTCGCATTTGTTTAGTTCTTGCTTCACGAAGTATAGCAAGAGGGGGGAGTGTTGCTGGAAGCCCTAAGGTTCACAGTGGTGACTATCTCATTAGACTTCACACCATGACTGTCCTTTTAGACTTCACACGATGCTCGCCCTCATGCTCATCATATATAAGATGCACCATTGTCTGTCTCTCTTGTACCTACAATCAACTCACTCATTCACATCAACAACCTCTCCAGGCTCTGCTGAACCGTTTTCATGATTGTGCCCATCACCCAGCCAGGTTGGTCATCTTTGCTCAGCTGGCGCTTCTCTGTCTCATCATCATCCTCATATTCCCCATCCTCCCCATCGTCAAAACTTTCAAGATCACTCAGACTGTCTCCGATAGAAACCATCATCTCCTGGAATGTCTATTCAGGCTCTGCGTTTGTCAATCCCACGTTGTCAGCTTTCCTCGCATCTTCCTGCTCCTGTTGAACCGCTGTCTCTGCATCTTGAACTCACTTACTGGCCCCAGCGGTCTCTCTCTCAACATAATCCTCGATCCATTTTTGGTTGTCTTCATTGCTTGAGAAGTGCGTTTCTCGTTGTTTCTTGGCCGCAAGCTTCATTTTGGATCGCAAGCTGCGCAATGCCCCAAGGGCTCGTACTCTCTCTGCTTCCAAGCCGCTCTTGGGTTCATTCGCTTGATGACATCATTGTGGGCAGCACTTGATCGATTGACCATATTTGCCTGCCAGAAGTGGCGAAAAGTTGTATTTCGGAGTATTGACCATTGTAGTGGGCCTTGACTTTGTTGTTGGGCGAGATGATAGATGTTGCAAGATCTGGACGATATGGAGGCAGGCTTCGTCTTTTATGTCAAGGTTGGTACGTTTACTCATCTTGAACAAAGCAACAACACGCTTTTGACTGTCAATAATACGGGAATACTTAGGATAACCATACCTCATGACTTGATTGCTATCATCAGTTTCATGTAATATCCCGGGGATTCTTTGAGACATACATCAGCAGACGTCCGTTCCCTAGTACAATGACCGCTTTGTTTCTGACAATCATGCGATTTCGGCTGTCGTACACCGCAATTTATCCCGGTTAACAAACACACAGCATCGGACCTACTGATTGCTCATTGCGGGGCGGTGGGAAACCCCTGCAACCTGCGGCCATACGAAGCAGGATTCATCTTGACTACCTGGAACGTCTTGGCTGCTACATATTCAATTCTGACATGAAGCTAACTAGAGTCCTCAGGACTTCCCACTTCATTTCGTTATCATCCTCCTCTCATATTGCACACCAGCATATCATGGAAACACAACCACCCCAGCCAGCAGTGAGCGGATAGAAATCAAGCCGATTAGCAGGCGATACATCGAATACGTCACTCATTGGCGCACGGCAACAACCCAGACACCAGCAACTCCACCGTGACGCTGCCGATGCAGTTACCAGCACTATGACCCAGGATGCCCATTTAAACATTGTCCGTAAAACTGGAAGCAGCAAGAATCAGCAGCAGCACCCAGTTGGATGTAAGAATATGCATATCATGGTAAACAGCCATCCATTAATCGTATAATGTACAGCTGGTGTACGTAGAGAGCTACACGACCAATTTCTGGCTGCCCGTAACGGGAAACCACCATGGTCGACGAAGACATTGGTCTGCACAGTCGGGGACATCGAACATCATGATGTCGTCAGCTCTGGCATTTTCGTGTATGAGTTTCCTCATAAGAATCCCCGTGAGTGGACGAAACAGGCTTTATTCACCTTGCAGGAGGCTACTGAAGCATATATGGTTGAGGTAATCGCCCAATCTCATCGGTACAAGCAGTAACTAATTTCTTGTAGGTTTTCAACATGTCTGCTACTATGGCAAGGCAAGGAGGTCGGGTACAGTTGGAACAGTCCGACATGCGCCTGGCCTTGAATGTGGTGAAAATGGCCATAGAAGGCTTTTCGCGCGCCGGAATAGAGGAAACGCAATTCCTGATCGAAAAACCTCGCGCTGAGGTCCGAGAAGAGAAGAAGTGGGTTGTTGAGTTTCCTAGGCGTGGAAAGGTGAAGGCTGGGATAGAAAGACACTGAGCAATGCTTCATCAAAACCAGACAGCCGGATGCCTTCCTTGCCAAAATCGCTCGCCAAATGATCCACAGACACCATGGACAAACACAGGAACTGGTGCACCTCCCCCGGACAGACGCGGACAGCCGACTGCAGAAGCGACGCCACCTCCGCGCGAAATGCCACCTGCCCAAACTAGTGACAGTTCCCGAGCTCAACGGGCCCAAATCGTCAATTTGCCGGCCAGATATGAGTATTCACATACATCCCTTCCTTTTGCTAATTTTTTTTACGCTTGATGCTTCTGCCCAGGATAGCCAGCACAATACAGATTTTGATCCAGATATGCTGACTGATGAAGGAACATCCACTGATTAGTACACTATCTGCGGTGTGGTAATGCAGCTGACATCCATTTTAAAGCCCAGAGCAGCCTATAGAGCAAACCTGTAAGTGATGACAAGCATTGATTGAAAGGAACGGGATTTTGGACATAATTATTATATATTTATATGTATTATTAAAGAAGAATGTAGTGATCAAGAAGGAAGTAAATGAAAACTCTAGAAACGCTGCAAGAACAATGTGAATGAAGGACTACGCCAAATCGAATGATTGTATAATGTGGATATATGTGTGATAGAATGAGCGTCAACGGAGGGTCAACAATTTTAGTTCATGTATGTCTGGTAATTCACAATTGATATCGTCGTAGTCATGCATAATTGAAGTATTGGCCGCCTTTGTTGGCAAAAATCGTATCGACAAGCTTTCTACCCCATCTTGATCATCAGTGTCAACGGAGCGTCAACGATTATTGGTCGTGTATCTTGGGTACTATGGGGTGCGACAGGTTGCAGACAGTCATAGATGTATCATCGGCTGCTTTTATAGGCAAAAGCGAAAGAGAAACGCTACGTGCCCCATCTTGAAAATGTGTGTCAACAAAGTGTCAACGATTGTTGGCCTTCCATCATGGTTAATCACAGCGCGATGTCGCCGTTATGGTCTACATACATCTTTTTGACTGCTTTTGTACGCTAAAATGCTCAAGAATACATAGTGGGAGCTCTCTACATGACATAAGTTGTTACTGTCCTGGAGGATGTGGCGGGAATATCCTGTACCTATCTTCCTATAAAGGCTACTATCTACTTGTATATGGATGCTTGTGATCAAGCACCACTCATATTACAGAAGATGCCTGACCAATAATCGGTGACGCTCCATTGACGCTCATTTTCAAGATGGGGTAGGGAGCATTTCGCTTTCTTTTTTTGTTATAAAGGCGGCTAATAGTATGTTTATGGCTAGGTGTAATCTGTCGCCCCCCAGATTACCTAAGATACACAACCAACAATCGTTGACGCTCCTTTGATGCTCATTTCCAGGATATGGTAGGGCACGTGAGTGTGTTCATTATGATCACTACGGCGGCCGATGCATCGAAAATACACCGTGATGTACCAATATCGATATTGTACGATTATCAGCAGCATAGCTGAATGCGACCAGAAATGTTAAATCTGAAACGCAGATCGGGAGATTTGATCCGACGGGTCTAGGCACACCCAGCATAACCCGCACGTCGACGGGTATGGGTCCGGGTTTGGCCCGCGAATAGTCAGCGAGTCGGGTTGCTTGGCGGTTCCCGACCTGGACCGGGCCCTTTGGTTCGGTTCCAACCCGGACCGAAGCCGGGTATTCCCGAAACGTTGCTAACACTATTTGCACCAAAAACTGACATGCCGCTCGAGATGATGTAGATCAATATACTCTGGGCAATCTGCAAGCCATGCTGCTAAAACCGGTTGGCAACGCCTGAAGATACCATCTGCACAAAGAACGTTGTAATACCCACTCCCGGGGCTGGGATTGTGTTTAAGGGTGAGTCGCTATAGTAGCTGCCGGAGAACTTTGTTCAGCACCTCTTGGTTGCTTTGCCGCTGCTCATCCAGTAACGTCTGAGGAATATTGCAGTTGTCGATTGAAATCGGTAGGAGAGCGACCATTAATAATGGCACAGCGTTGTAGTACAATGCTGTGCGTTGATGGCATCTGGCGGATCTTCGAAGATAGATTGCTAATTGTCATATATACAGGCCACTCTTTCTTGTCGCCAGCAAAATTCGAGAGATGTGTTCCATCGGACATGAAGATCAAGGGAACCAGTGTATCCCCCACTCTGAGAGTTGACTAAACATCGATTAGCACAGTATAATCCTCGAGTATCTCTCCTTACCTGTGTCTTCCAACAGCAGTCCGCGGTGTGCATTTCGGTATAGAGGTGTTTCTGGGGCGTATCACTATTAAAGCAAAGCTGAGGGGCGATAGTGAGATCCTCGGCATAGTCTGGCTGCCGCATCAACCATCGCATGCTTTTGATGATGTCACAACTCCAGAATTTGATAGGGCGTTGGTGATTGTCATTCCATCTCATAACCTCGAGAGTGTGTAGTTCCCACTCCCCGAGAGCCTCATCAACTGGCATGCTAGCTACGAGTTTGTGGATGCCATCCCCGTTTTTGAACCTTGGTAAATGCAGAGTGGTGTTTTCTTCCTTCAGCACCTTGTCATAGTAGGTCTTCATGCCCTTCTGCTTTATCCCACACTGGATATATTTGTACTCTTCACGCGTCGCAAACGGGTAGTAGGGATGGTTCTGTACGTTCGTCTCAAGCCAGCCCTAAGCGTCACGTTCCCGTGGATCAGCAATGTAATCGATCAGCGGAGCGCCGCCGCTAGGGTATATTTCCGTCCACGGCAGTGGTGGCGGTGGTTGGTAGTATGAGTCTGCGATGTTTTCAACGTGTTCGAGGTTGGAAAACATGTCCAAGTCTTCGACTGAATCGTTGTTAGCGTTGAATTCACGACACTGAGCGAGTTCAATGTGTTCGGGCGCGCGGCGAATAGTCAAATTCTTCTGGCGTGCAACTTCAAGATGTTCAGGATGGTGTAACTTGATATGTTCAAGTCGCCAGCTGTCTGAGGTGAACTTCTTTCAGCATGAAAATTCGGGGCAATGGAAAGGAGACTACTCTGGCATTGTCGACGACATGGGAGGAGTGTAGTATACACTGTAGAATGGGACGAAAGTTGGTGCCGGGCCTGAGTAGCCTCGTGTGTACGCTCAAGATACTTTCAGATAACTTATTGAGCCTCATCACCATCACAAGGAGGTTCCTTACATGCCAGGAGTTGCAAAAATGCTGCATGCGCGATTTCCCATAATACAATGAATAAAATAAAACCAATAAAATCAAACCAATACAAAACACATAAATAAAATAAACCTTGAGCGATCCAAAAACCTCGCAACACGTGTAATAATCAATGCCTGCGATAAATAGATTGGAACGAAGGAAACGAACGAGACAAGAACCCGACCCTAAACCAAATGCAACAGGCATCGCCGAGTCTCCAATGCGAGGACTGGTTCACTCGTTGCCTATCGAGCCATCCGGGCGTGCCTCAACGAGAGGGAAATCACAGAGAGGGACATCAGGGAGACTGTCGCTACCTGCCGATTTACTCAGCAGCTGCTGATCCACATCCACATCCGAGGCGTTTCCGGCTGCCTGAGCTTCTCGCAGAGTTGGCACCGCTGGGCGAAGTTTTCCCTGTGTCCCATGCCCCAAATGCTCCAGCCTACTGGGGGGATGAGTCTCCAGAGTTTGTGGTTGTGGGCGATGCTCCGGGGTTTCCGGCTGTGGGGCAGGCACTGGAGGTTGTGGCCGTGGGGTATGCTCACGCATCTTCTGGCCTTGCTCAGGTAGCACGACTGGCTGATTGTCTACGATGGTATCTACATCCTCAGCCGATGTATTTATCATCTCTCCCTGGCTCATCGCCCGAGGTTCTTTGCCATCATCCTCATCCTTATCCTCCTCCTCATCCTCATCCTCCTCCTCCTCCTCCTCCTCCTCCTCCTCCTCCTCATCTTCCTTCTCTTCATCTTCCTCCTCTTCATCTGTCTCCTCTTCATCTTCACTGTCCCTTTCCATATCAACATTGCCATCTAGATCAATGCCGTCCGCTGCGTCCACATCATCCTCCATGCGCATCTGCACATCAGAATCATGAGCTGAGTCATATTCGCCATCTGCCTCAGTCGACGCGGTATCGTCTTCTGAGGAAATCAACACGGCGGGCGATGCTTCCGGCTTGAAATATACCCGCTCTAGTTAGCCCTCAGTGTGCAAGTCTGCGTTTGACATTTCCTTCTGCAACTGCGAAACAACGGCATGAGAGATATCATCTCCCCCTGGGGTTTGTTTAACAATACCTTTCCCTTTGCTGTTTCCCTTCCCCTTCCCCTTCCCTTTCCCCTTCCCGTCCTCAGTCTCCTTCCCTTTCCCCTTCCCATAGTTTGTTCCCTTCCCTTTCGCGGTCCCTTTCTCACCGCCCTATGTGTCCTCTTCACCCACACCGTCGTCATTGTCATTGTGATCGCCAGGACGGCTCCATCCATGGCTCGGAGCTCCGCAATCCTCCCAGTTCTCATCATCATCATCCTCGTTGATTATCTCATCGCAATTGAGTGGTCTAACGGCCAGGAAGTCACCTGGCTTGCACGGGCGGCAGCTTGGCGGCTCAATCTTTGCCCTGAGATAGTCGCTATCGTACCGAGAGAAACGCTTGCTGGTGCATTCAACGTTTCCCAAGTTGGTTGTCTGCGGATTGGAGCGATCAAGTTCATCCCCAAAGGCACGTTGCTTGGCCCACCTCCAATTGATCACTTGGTCACAGGTCATGTCAAACACTTCCCCTATATATAAGCGGAATGCTGCCCACCAGTCCCGAAAAGGTGAACTCCTGCTCCTGCGGTGCGGCCACATCAGCTGGCATTATAAAATGTGGCGAGTGGTGGCTGGATCAAGAAACTTTATATCACAAAAGAGGTCCCAGGCCCTCGCATCCTTGATGCCGCAAACATTGTATATCCGTATGAGTCCACAGACATCAGCAAAATGCAATTCGGTCCGGAGGCCACACACAATCCTCCCAGACCCTCCGGGCTATGTCACCAGTGCTTCTAATTACCTCCAGACGCTTCCAGACCTCCCTGGAGCTAAGCACAGTGCTCTCAGACTCTGCAAGAGCATTCTCAGGTGCTCCTGAAAGCACCTGCAGTAATGGAGGTGCATTCAGGATGCTCCATCTGGGATAGTCAAATTTTGGAGCTCCAGTGACCTCTGCGCAGCTCTGCGGGATACTTTGAGAGAAGCTGAGACATCTGCGCAGCTCTGTGTGATACTTCGAGAGCGGCCGAGACCGCTGCGCAGCTCTGCGGGAGACTTGTTGCTGTATTTTTGCTGCAGTGGTTCTGACATAACCACAAGGCATTTCGTCTTATCATATTCATCTTTGTTACAGTCACAAGGTTCGCTACATCATTATATGGCATGCATTATTTCAGTCTCTCTCTATATATTCATACGGTCAATCTGGCCGCAGATGGTACTGGAGCATAATCAGAGGAGCACTAGGCCACGCCAATTGAGAGAACTATTTTTTGAGATGCACCATTTGGAGGCCGGTGCAGTGAAACGATGGAGCAAGAAGGCAGAGAGCCCACCATCATCACTCCGCCTCACCTCTCGCGACATTCAAATGGGATGCAGGAGAAAGAGCCGCTCTGGTTCGAGGAGCGTAGGGATTGGGTGAGAAGATATTATACTACCCGGTGTTGAGGATCCCATGAAATTGCATGGATCCACAATATTGCGGACAGAGCGAGGGAGACCAAAAGTTGGAAAGATAGAGTGTGTATTTTCATTGTATGATAGGATGAGATGGAAATGAGATGATGCCTATCTACTCCGGGGTCTGCCGAATATCTACTCCATGTCACTCTTGATATCTCCGTTACCCCTGTATCTCCGTACACCCCGCCGTCGCTCCTTGAAGATGTACTTTGAGGCTGTGAATGAGCAAGTGTGGAGATGCACTTGAAGGCCGTGACCGTGCGAACTTGCAGCCCATAATCGAGCGAGTTTGGAGATACACTTCGAGGCGGTGATCAAGCGAGTTCGGAGGCCCTGATCGAGCCAGATTGGAGATACACTTCGTCCACGTGATCGAGCGAGATTGGGGATCCACTGGGAGGCCGTAACCATGCGAGTTTAGAGATCCACTTGCAGGCTGTGATCGAGCGAACTTGGAGGTCGTAATTGAGCGAGTTTAGAGATACCCTTAGACACTATGATTGAGCGAGTTTAGAGATGCACTTGGAGGCCATGCTCGAGCGAGATTGGAGGAGCACTTGGAGGCGGTCAATGTGGAGGCGGTAGTTCGAGAGGGAGGTGTGACAGGAGCTGAGACTCTATTCATTGGTTGACTCGTGATGCTGGGAATACAGGGAATTGAGTACAACATGGTCTGCCGAGAGATGAGAGACTGCCTGGGAGCGGGAGACTGTCGATCATGGGATGATGCAGTTCGCGGTGTACGCAGTACTCAGTGTATGCATTACCGGTGTATGCTGTGCTCGGTGTATGGGGTGCTCTGTCACGGCTCATACTGCGAGTGATGGGTTGAGGGGTACTAAGGAATAGAATTGGGTGGACGGAAGGATTTAGTGTGCGGAGAGACAGAGATGTGGGTGGACGCGGGAATAGCAAAGGAATGGCAGGAGATGGTGGCGGTATAATTTGTTATGATAAGGAAGTGGTTTGTGGTGTCGCGACGTCGGATTTTATGGCATGGTTGTGTTGATAAGAGTTGTGCTGGTGGTGGGTAAGATCACCGCTGAATATTCGGATGGTACATAGGAGTATGAAGAATGATTCGAGGGTGGTGGATGAAGTGTATATAAAGAGAGGTTGTTTGGTGTTGGAGGATTTCCTTTTCATCTGTCTTTACTCGTTTTCTTGTATAGCAAAGCAAGTACGACTTTGACCAAGCTTGATCTTTTGTCTTGTCCTGATTCCCTCGATACGAACATCGAAGCGGCTTATCACAATTCCGATATCCCATTACTGTTACCGATATAACCTATGTCCGATCCCGCCCGTTACATACTCGGTGTTACCTCTTGATCATGGCATGGAGAGATAGAGAGGGATGACTTGACTTCGTGTTCTTCGGTGATGGTAGACTTGAGGACGAGACAGAGAGAGATGAGAGGAGATGGGAGAAATCATCATGAGAAACTGGGACTGAATAGAACGTTGTGTGCGAGGCAATTTACCATCCCGATACAGCACGTACGAGTCCCGATCCGGCGTCTGATTACACTGATACGAGATCTTCCCAACCCAATCAGGTATGTTGTACCCCGGATTTCTCATATCCGCTCATATCCTCCACATTGTTCTTATCCTCATCCCCCATCTCTCTCTTTCTCATCCACAACTCTAACATCATTACAGAACACAAAGTTAAGTTATCCCTCTCCATCTCAACATGTCATGATCATGAGTTGACACTGAGTACCGCATACACCGAGTACAGCATACACCGAGTACAGCATACACCGACTACAGCATACACAGAGTGCAGCATACACCGAGTCCAGCATACACCGAGTACAGCATACACCATGTACCCTAGATTGTTTGTCTTCCCTTCATTCTCATGATTACAAGTTGACCCCTGAATGTAGCTTCAGCTTCCGGCGTGCCTCTCTACAGCATCGACCGCCATCAACCAGCTCTCCATGAGAGCTCAAAGGAATAGTCGCCTTGTCACATCCTCACAGTTGGGACGAAACTAACTGATGAATTGAGTCTCAAGCACCCGGTGCGCCGTCCATCGACCGCCTCTAGTACTGGTCCAAACTCGCTCGATTACGGCCTCCAAGTTCGCTCTATCACGGCCTCCATGTGTAACTCATCAGTCGCTCGTTTATGGCCTCCCAGTGCATCTCCAACCTGGCTTGATTATGGCCTGCAAGTGTATCTCCAAAGATGCTCGATTACGGCCTGCAAGTTCGCACGGTCGCGGCCTCCAAGTGCATCCCTAAACTTGCACAATCACAGTCTCCAAGTGAATCTCGAAAATAGCATGATCATGGCCACCAAGTTCGCACGATCACAGCCTCCAAGTGCATTTCCACACTCGCTCAGTCACGGCCTCGGAGTGTATCTCCGAGTTCACTCAATCGCCATTTTCAGGTGCACCTCGAATTGCTCTCACGCACCGCCTGCAGCCAGTCCAGATATACCATCTGTAGATGGGTAGCAATGTAGATACATAGATGAGAATACAAACTGAATACATGAGTTTTAGAAATCATTGAACGAGAAGTAGTAGCTATGATTTCCAGGCGAACCAGCAGCGTTCCCAAAGAAGAAGTTGCTTTTCCCAGACAGCTCAACTGTGATTCGAGGAGATCCCAGACTTGTTGCCAGTGCTCCCAGGTGCTCCCAGGCCAGTTGTCGGCACTCCCAGACTTGTTGCCGGCACAAGCAGATGTTCTCAGGCTGGTTGTCGGCGCTCACAGACTTGTTGCTGCCGCTCCGAGGTGCTCCCGGGTGCTCCCAACGTTCTCTCCGGCGCTCCGAGGTGTTCCCAAACCTATTACAATCGCTCTCATCGTGCTCCTGTACCAGTCGTCAGAGATCCCTGTTACTATGAAGGCCCACAGGAATGCCCTCCAAGGGTCTAATACTCTCCTGAAATTGACGCATCTAAGTTTACACTCCACATCCTCTCAGACACTCCTGGAGGCTTCCAGTGAGTAAAATACATTTTGCTGATGGATGTGTTCCGAGATGAATCCCAGTATACGGTCCCTATCCAAAGACAGGCGTCGAGTTATAACCGATGTTGGCATTGTTGGCCTAGCTGTTGCCTTCCCCGTTTCTTTGCAGGTGCCCTTTGGTGCCATCACTGCGAGTTGAAAATGGGTCTACATCCGCGGCGTTAGCATTATGATACAGTTGAACGTAGCGGAAGGAAGCCCGGAGTGAACATACAATGTAGTGTAGGTTAATCGGGTGTGTTTTGGAATGAGAGGCGTTGTGGTGCACAAGTCACGTGATGTCAAGATAGTTCAGGATGCTGGTGGTATGTTCAATACAGGAAGAAAAGGGAATGGAGGTGTAGGTGGGGAGAAGAGATATATGTACTCGAGTTCCTGCGATTTGCTTCATATCCTGCGTTTTGTTGGTTAATGAACAAAACACCGCCCAGCCTTCATCTTGTAAAACCACCAAGCACCTCATGAATGAGGAGCCTCGAAACGACATTCAGTACTTGCGGTGATGATAGTTCGTGACGCCGGGCATTGCTTTGGCATCACATACCACTTTCACAGCTCAGACCTCGTGCATCTCGGAGCAAACTGAGTAGTTCTCAAGTTGCCCCAACCGTGCAACCATCCAACACGGCTACCAACGCCTAGCGGTGAAAAACGCACACGCAACTGATTTCATTGGGTAGAGAATACGTCATTGTTCGCTTTGCGATGCTTCCAGCTCTGCGAAAGGGGAATTTTCACCGGGAAGCTCAAGATATACACAATCGATGGTTCGAAGCATTGTGCCCAGAACGAGTGCAATACTATGATTATCGTGCCAAGAAGGCATAAACACCCTTCAAGCGGTGCAAATAGACCTTCAGACGTTGCTGTAACAGTGAATATCAATGCTGAGATTAATCTGAGTTTAATCTGATGGCTGTTGACCCCATAATTGAATGGTTTTGAAGGGATCTCGTCCACGAGTATTGTCACGGTTTCGAGTCTAGCGCGGTCTACACTGCGCCCCCCTATTTTGTCCAATATCTCCATGGTCGCTCAAATAAAAGTCTACCTCGTCTGCCGGTGCATATGAATGCAGAGGGAATGATTCCCACAGTCTTAACGTCAAACATCCATATCGGATGATGCGTTGCCTAAGCCCTCACCCGGTCACATCACCAGCTGTACAGAATGTTCGAAGTCTTGCTACTCGTGAGAATCAACAAAATTTTGGGACTTCGGGGAATTGTCATCTTCACCCTGCTTAGAGACGCATTTCCGTACTGGCTGGCGAGAGGGATTCCCTTCAAGGAGGTAGTTCCGTAGCCTCTACAATGCATGGTCAGATCTCAACCCCCTCATCTTCGCTGAACAATTCTCGCATTGCAGATATCTCTCAGTCCGATACGCAGTGACGGTCATTCATTACTCCAACCGCCACGCCGGGTACAAGCAGTCGTAACAAACCAGCAACCAGCGGAACCTCAGAGACAGACTCAACGAGTCGCGTTGTATCCAGCCCCGCATCCGGCACTGCTAGCGCTCCCACTCCTCTCAGCGGTCTTGAAAACCTTCCTACCCCCATCCCTAATCCAGAACCCCGCGCGATCATTACAAATCCACTGCGAACGAGAACTCCAGAAAGGAATCAGAGACAGAGGCCATGGGAATTGCAGATGCAGGCGGTGTCTACACCTCGATAACTGGTCTCCCGCAGTCGCAGCATCAATCGATTCAGTCACTCCGACATGACGTGACTTGTATTTGCCACAGGCACACTCCTGGAGCTCTACATGTGGAACAGACGGCCATTTATGAGTGCAAGCGACTTGGAGACGGTAAGTTATGCAACGCGACGAGTTGCGAAAGCATTAGCTGGGACCCCACACTAGTAAATCATAGAGACGTACTGGAACACCGCAAGGCAGCAAAACAACATTTGGTCCATAGCATTTGAGGCACGCACAAAGGGGATGTTGAAAGAGGTATGCTGAAGCAACAGCCCACATTGCATATTCCATGCTCAAACCGGTACCAGGTTGGCGCACAAGTCGATAAGGTTAAATCCCAATTCATTCAATCAACAAGGGACAATATAGCAGAGCTATATGATCTCACCACTTTGAATCCAACGCAGAGCGTTTTGAATTCAATGATTCCCTTCTGGCAGACAATAAGTATCTTTTTCCTTTAGCAGAGCGTGTGGAAGGTGGTGTACGCGGTCCAAATCCAATGCAGAGAGTGTCGAAATCTGCTAACAAATGGCCAGCGTCCACTTTACTCCCTGGTGGAAGCGATGTCGCGGTGTATCTACATCAAATTTTGACCTCGGGCTAATAACGTCGGTCAGTATGCTGATGGATTTTATAATTCCATGATTGATGACAAGGACGGTCATATACCCTCGCCACTGATCATGTGTACCTGCACCACATTGCACCATGTTCTCCCGGAGTGGCAAAAGAACAAAGGCGTTCATCCGAAAGCTTCCAAGTCAAAGTTGAAAGCAGACAGACCTGATCGCTCGAACTACTTCAATTACAAGAATGACGGTGGTCAGAACGCATCCTGCTGTGTATCAACTGGTCGCAAGTTGTCAACCTTGCCTGGCCTTGCAGTCACATATGCATTCTGGATGAATACCTGGAACACAATACTGGAGAACTCCTGACAGAGGGCGTATAACAACACTCTTGCTACAGTCAAGCGTCAGATCCAACAGGCGGAGAACCCAACGCCTGCCGTGGTGATCAGCGTGGATGCAGCGCGTGTTGACAATGCGATTCCTCTTGATTATTTGACCTCCGAAGTGCCGCTTGAGGAGCCTGAGATTAGAACCACTGACCCAAACATCCCGATAGACAACAAATGCACGGATGACGAACTTCATTTCCGGATGCCAGGGGGCAGCGGGGATCAAGATGATCAATGTGATGAAAGCGACGTGCGCGATGCCATCCCCTCTGCCAGCCGGTGACAACGGCCCACGACTGAACTCGAGAAGTTTGACCTGGGAACCAGTGATGTCGAGGGGTATGAGGGCGAGGTTGGCGATGATCCGTATGTGGATGAGAAGGAGGAAGCATCGCAAGCCGATGATGGATCAACACAGAATGTGGAGGACTGAGGTTATTGTAGGTTTGACCTGCGAACCAGTGATGTTGACGGGTCTGAGTGTGAGGATGGCAATGATGCGGATGTGGACGAGGCTAAATAAGCATCGCAAGCCGATGATGGATCAATGCAGAATGTGGAGGACTAAGGGCATAGTTCTACAGAGTGTGAAGATTGGACTGTATATTTCAGACCTGTAAAATACGATAATGGTGAAGCAAATGCAACGGCAAGCAATGTATCCCAAGCGAAGACTGTATTGCGATATGGGACAAAATCTCAAAGCTAAACATATATGGCATGAGTGCGGCATCCGATATATAGCAATAGTGGAGAGGTACAATGTGGCTATCAGCTGAAGAAAGGCATAAACATCGCCAGGCATTGTGTAAATGGCTACAGCATAACTGCAGCCCCTGCGAAGAGTGTAACACACGTGTGGTTGTGATGGTTTGTATAGCAGGTGCAAAGTAATGGAGGTAAGTATGGAACGCGACTCGTCGCCAGGGCGAAAGGAAGCGTGTAATTCTCCGCCAGAGGGTACGAGGTTCTGTCAGTGGCGTCAGAGCCGTCCGGACCACCTGTTTGTTTCAGACGGAATGTAGCGTTGTTGCTGATGAGAGTGTATAGTTGGCTTCAAGATACTCCCAAATCAAACTATTAAGATGTGCAATTTTCGGAGCTATTGGGAGTATTGGCTGCATGTCCGAGAGTATTCCGGTGCACCTTGAACCTGGAGCCATACTCTCCGGGACTGATTATTATAATGTTTATATCAAATGGTACAATTCAATTAACTATCTTCTGCACACCTCGATTCGGGCATTGTAACTTCAATACACAGTTCAGTTGGTATCTATATCCACATGATTATATACAAGCCATATGCTATCGATTCTCTCTGATGCAGCATTATTCTCTTGCACCAAATGTGCAAGTCCAACAATTGCTCTGACAGGTACATTATGCATCTTATCAGTCTGTTTGACAACCCAGATGAACCTGTCAACACAATCAGCCCAACCATGCGGATCTTTGTACTTTGTTGGAATCACCACCGCATATTGTTGAGGTTGAGGTCGTAATATACATTGTTGGGTCACCTTGCACCACATGGAGAGGGTTAATATCGATTTTCCGGCGGTCAGGCGCTCCTGAAGTCAGAGGATCTGATTCAGTGAAGTCCAGCTGAAGTATAATACAGGAAACGAAGGAACTCGGCCTTGGAAGGTGTTATCGAGGTAACTGTCCGTATAGTGGACGCAGATGTTATGAGAATCCAGCATGATCCCTTGGTTGGCTACCATATATTCTACCTTGCAATCAAGTCCCAGACGCTCAACAGACGTAGGGCAGTGAAATGGTTGACGGTAGTACAACAGCCCATTCTGATGGTTGATAAATACACTGTCTATGAGTACAATCTGATCATATCCGAGCACCAGTCTACTAACTTCATGTCACCAGTCGTGTTCAATTTGTGTACGAAATAGCTGTCCAAAGTTGCGAAGTCCACTATCTACTGATTCATCTGTCAGTGAGGTTAATTTGAGACTTCTGCACACCCTGCGGACATGAGTTGCTCTCAAATAATGTACCTGTTGTGATGTGGGGCGGAAAAATGGCTCTTTGGCACAAAGGTGGAGTCGTAAAGGATGGGCTCGGCGAGTATTTTGCCGTTTATCGACAGCTGCTAGTAGGTTGAAACGATTCGCAGAGTCAATATCGTACCAGCCTTGATGCGCAAGATATGACAGTGTCTCTTTCATATAGTCAAGACCGGTACACCAGTCATTGTGCTTGGGCATCTGTTGAATGTAATTGACTTCGTTGGTAGATAGATATGCCTCTTTCACATTGCCGATATGTAGCCATTCAGAAATATCGATGATGGAACTATCACTGGAACCCATTCACCAAATTGACTCTGGTTTACGGCTCACAAGAAGCATCTTTGGATATCCGAAATTGATTGCATGCTGTTCGATGGTTTTCTGGAGCTGCTGAACACTGAGTGCCTGCCACCAAGCTTCAAACTCGACCAAGCGGATGGAGAATTCCTTCGTGAACAGCATCTGGTCTTTCAAAGTGATACCACAAATTTCTCTCTCAAGCTGATTCACAATGCAGTCCAGATCAGCGATACTGCAGGTAGTGGCATTAATCCCAGCATCTGATAGACAGACCTGAAATTGCACACACTTGTCGGCGGTCATGTTTACCGCCCTGTAAGCTGCTTCTTCCGCAGCAGTTGTCATTTGAGCATGAGTTTTGGGGAATATGCTTCAGGGACTAGTTGCCTTAGTCCCGACATCGTGCAATAGTTGTTGCTCATGATGTTGGAATAATTCATCGAAAAACTTGCATTGAGCAGTTCTCACCTGATGGATTTCGCACTCCAATTGCTCAATTGCCCTCTGCCAATCAGCATCTGACCATATGGTTGCCCCTTGTCGGGCTCTACGGAGGCGCACCTGAAATTGCTTTCGTTTTGATGTTGTAACCTTCTCAGCCCTGGATAGCTGAACCTTCAGTGCAGCAAGGAGTTTATGAATCTTTCATTCTCGTAAATCCTGGCATTCTTATGTCAATCGTTCATCCACTTTGGCCTGCGCAGACTTCCACATTTTCTGATATCGAAATGCACCCTTCTCCGTTTAAAATCGCTTCAGTGCATCGTCTAGTGCAGCGAGGGACTGATCAGAGTGATTTTGTTAGCTGACATGTACAGAAATTTCACATAATGCCCGCACCGCTCCCATCACCATTTCCAGAGAGGCTGTTTCCACTGCAGGTTTCCCGGCATCCTGGGAGCAGTCAAGAATTGGAGCGCACATCACTGCCAGTGTTCTGATCATGCCCCGGATGTTGTTTCCCTGCCAGGAGCCTCTTTTCATCGAATCGTATGGTTTGGAGAAGTGCTGAAGGCCAGGATATCGTCGTACTGATGTGAATCGATTGTCAAATTGATCCTTGACATATCTAGCGTTCAGGTATTCGAGCAGCCAGTGCAATCAGTCTTTAACTAAACCCAGGAGCAGCTGATGCAATTCATCAAGCTGCCAATGGCGATTGACATTGCAGAGAGGATATTGCCAGAACTGGTTGCGGATTGGATGAACACCAAGAGTGGTCAGAACATTGATATTACTTTCGTCCAGAAGCTCCAAGCAAACAGGCCAATCTTGTGGGTTATCAAGTGGTCGAAAAGTTGGATGTCCAATCGGCGCACCTTATGGAATTTCACTCATCGGGCATGAGCCATTTGAGACTTGAACAACCATGACTTGTTCCGGATAATCCCCGACCCAGGCAGCCAATAGAGGATCACATTCTCACTGGAATCAAACAGCACAATCCGATTTGAAGCCAGGCCCAGTGATGTCAAGATTCCGAAGTGGGTACAGCACTGTTCCAACAGCAGTATGCGATGCCTAGTCAGTATTCTTGGCACCTTTTGGAGGGCAGGGGATCAGCACAACAAGAATCCAGGCACACTTTTGAGGTGCACGGCGGATATCTGTTTGAATATTACCGATCGTGGGATACAGCGGCCAGGCATGCTGGTCGCCCCAAAAATTACTCACGTGGGTCTTGTCAGATGCACAAATGCCTGGCACAATCATCGCTCCAGCAGGAAGCTCATCTTGCGTATCCCACCACTAATCACCTGTGTTCATCTCGCTGTACATTGTGCAACTTTCCCAGTCCACAAGGCGCACTGGTTGAAATCGATGTGCGCCTGAAATGGGAGATGTGCCAAAAGGAACTGTATACAGTTGAAAATATCCCTGTAGTATAATGTACCGAAGATGTGCGAATGATCCTCAATCCAACCATCTTTGCTGAGCCTGAAATCGAGTCTAGAGAGATGCTTACGTAGAGCATCGGCTGATTGAAATGATCCGATGTTGAAGTTGTCCGGTCCACACATCAGATGGTGAACTATCCACATCTTCGTTTGCTGGCTGAATGATGGAGCCTGTTGAAAGTTGGGTGCTGACTGAAAAGGAAGCCATCGATTCCATTGTTCTGAGTTCTTGCGATGCTTGGTGTACAATCCAGTCGCTTTGCCATATGCTTTCCCCCCCGCATTCTCCACTCCAACTACCTGCCTATGAGCCCTCATCTCTGTTGGATCAGCAGTACAAGTCAGATCAGGCAACTGGGGGTAAATCGTTTCTTCGTCGGGAGTATCTTCAGGTGGTGGTGCACCAGGTACATCGTCTATGGGCAGATGAATTAGTTGACAAAGGTCATAGATGGCCATTCAGGTGCACTGCCTGAAGTTGAACCATGATGGCTCGGGTCATTACCAGCCTGCAGGTGGTCAAATCCCATTCAGTAATAGTGCTTCATTCATCGGTATTGGGTGATGTTGTTCATAGTGAGTCTTGAGTCGGTTCTCGTCGAATAATTTTTATTTGCAGATTAAGCACTTTACCTGCTTTGTGCGAATGTTGACCATAGTTGAGAAACGGTCACTGAACACATATTCAGATGAATCTCTATGATGCTTCAGAGGGTGATATAAAGCCTCAGCTATATTGGTTGGAAAGCGAGCTAACTCAGGTTAGCGTAACACATTCACAGCCGCATCGCACCCCGCCAAATGCGGGGGGGAGGTTTCTTGTGTCGTCACTGCAATCACCACAATGGGGCCTTATACTACGTCATTGTGAGTTATGCCTACGCTCGAGCCTCGGAGCAGCCGATAATGGAGGTAGATCGTCATAATCCAATGAATGAGTGAGTTTCCTTGCTAGCTAGATGTCCGGGCATTGATTTTGAGAACTGATATGGCTGGTAGGATGTTTGCTTCAGTAACGATCCTTGACTGGAGTGTGAATCATGAGGAGAACTAAGATGTATAGGCAAGGAGCTCAATAGGAAGCAATCAATGTTGCTGCTTGACTCACAGGCCTCCTATTGAATGAGGTTGCAAGGTCGCACATGCACAACTTATGCGTAATATCCCTAGTCTTGCTAGCCTTCATAATCGATATAGTTCTTGTTGGGTTCTTGGAGATATCATATCATATCCCTTCTATAACCTGTGAAGTCATCGATGTGCACAAAGGTGAGCACCTATCCAATATCGTACTATATGAATTCGAGCATATAACAACGAAAGGCGGGATGTGTGTGATTAGAGTTCCTTTTTCTCAAGGTCCGGGTTGGTTTCATGGATCAAAGGTGTAGTGAAACACCACAGATCTTGACAACAGAATCGGATATAAGAAACCCTTCATTCCGCCGAAGGTCACTGCTACCTCCAATATACTCAACCATACTCCGATTGATTCTATATCTCATCTCTCATCTATAGTAGCTTGCCACTATCATCGTTTCACAGAGCATGTCGACGAAAGGATTCCCACCGAAGACAGTGAATATGGCTCCACCTGGTGGCCTATTTAGCTCCCAACAACGTGGTGATGACAATTCAGAATCACCAGATAAAAGTTCACGACATGCCACTCGCGAATACAGTCAATTTGGGAAATACACCAATCAATTTCATCCGCCGCAAGGGTACGGTTTCCCTCCTCCACAGCAGCCATTTCCAGGCGCTCGGCAGTTTCATCACCAGTTACCATTCAACATGACACACAGTTCTCAACCTACCAGCAGCGCAAGCAAAGGATACCCAAGTTATGGGCCACCGTGGCAAGGATATGACCTGCACCATAGTGGTTATGGCGGGTGTCAAACGTTCCCCCCTCCGCAGGGTCCAGGACACGGGCTGTCATCTCCAGGTGCCCCGAGAGTGCCTCCAGGACTGCTGGGAAATCATCCAGTCAATCAGCCAACATCTGCCAGCTCGACTCCTCCACCTCAACCTCCTTCCAGCGCACCTGGGAGACACCCCATGAGCCTCCCCACGAAATGAGTCCAGCCACCAGCAGAACCGCGGAAATCAGATGACGCAGGGATTGCAAACCAGCCCCCATTTCCCGAGATGTCCGACCACGAATATGATCCAGCTGATGAGAGCAACCATTCGTTGGACTTGGGCGGTGCAGAAGCCAAACCCCCAATCACCCTGAAGCAAACAGAGTTCTCCTTGAAGCAATTTGCCAAAAGGATGGGGCAGGCAAACTACAGTGCATTCAAAAAGTGGAAGAAAGTATGGGTGGAGGGGTTTCTTGAGGAGAAGCATTGGTCCATTATCCGGAGGCAGAACCAATTGAGACAAGTTTGAAATGGACCCATGCACTGGGAGACAGCGGTCGCAGATTTTTTGGCGACATTTGAGAACTAGCTGCCGTTGGTTAATTTCGATAATACTGAATGGATTTGCCGCCAGTAAGTGAAGATGTTTTCGAAGAAATATACAAATGATATTTAAGAGGCGGGACACAAGGGAAGGCGAGGCAACAAGAGACCGGCAACGGATTTGGGAGAGCCCGTGGGCACAAATGTGAGAAGTAACCTCCCAGAGTTGCGAAATACAACATTCACGGTTAAGATTCACTGGGTGTCAACAGGCAATGATATTGTTCTAACCCCCAAACAACTCCATGCCTCGTATACAGATGTGACGCACTGGGAGGAGTTGGTTGATTTCATCGACAAAAACTGTGGCCCGAAAGAGCCATTCATACTCACATCAATGTTCAAGTGCATCCTGGAGCAGAACGAATTAGAAGAGAAGAATATGGGAATATACAAACAAGGGCTAATGATCAATGACCCCATATATGACCAGATTTCGTACAACTGTTGCCTTTCAAATGCTTTCAAGTTGAAACTTGGACATAATGTGAAGATATTTGTGGTAGAAATGATGGGAGAGACAGGGAAGGAGATTGCCGAGCAGGTAATCAGGCCGACAAAGGTGATCCGCACTAGCCCTGTTAAGGCTAGACGTGAGCAACTGCTAATCATTATACATAGACTTTGGAAGGTTTTGAAGAGGGTGTAAGAGAAGGAGAAGAGAAGGGAGAGGCGGATGGTGGGCACGAGAATGATACTTCTATTAATGTAAGTTCTGATTGAAAGAATAGAATTGATTATATTCCATCCACATGTATTCGTTCAAATGGTTGCTTTTCTGTGAAATCCCTACCATTGAGATGAATTTCAGGAGCGCCGGAATATGAGCTTATCTGCCCATCTTACATCTGAGCAACTGAAAGTGATCATTGGGGGCAAAAAGAACACGGACAAAAGTGAAAGGGATGTTCAGTAGCAAGTGGAGGATGGTGAAGAGGTCCTCGATCCAGATACTACATGCTCAGTACAGAACGCAGTTGTCAATTCAACCAACAACGAATTGAACACGAGTGTCTTGATGAAGCAGTCAGGATAATGAATGAGTGTCCTATTCGCCAATCAACAGATGACCGTGATCCAGGCCACAAGGTTTCAATTCCAGGCCTGCCTGGAACGAAAGTTTTGGCACACCACCTTTGGGCCATCTGGTTTATCATGAGGTGATGGGTTTGGAATGCTGATATGCCATGAGCACTGGTGGCAGATGAAATGGGTCTTGGAAAGACTTTCACCTCGCTTGCAGCAGCAATGCTTTGCAAATTGGTGACTGAGAAAGTCGTAATGGGGTTGCCACTTTCCATGTTATGGGGGAATACCCTTGAAGAGTGGGTGATTTTGGCGCACAACAACTTTCCCGGCATTGTCGGTGAAGACCGTGAGTGGTATCCGCTCCAGAGATTGAATTCTGTGCCCCGCCGCCTGTTGGAGATCCAGTCAACACCACCCCATGGGGATCCAGCACTGATCTCAGCCCTTGAACCAATCCTGGTGGTAACAATGCCTAGAGTGGCTGAGACCTTCAAAAGTGTTATCGACGAGACGACACATGGAACCGATTTCAAACTCGTCAACTTATTGCACACCAAAAATGCAAATCTCACCCACAAGGATCTGAACACCAGTATTGACCTGCCAGAAAACCTATTGAATACCCACCTTGTGTTGTATGATACGTTATCATCCAGAGCGAAACCATCAAGTAACGGCCAACTCGCCTACTGTGCATGGAGTCCTGGGATTTTTGATGAGTCCCATCAGTATAATACTAAAAACAGTGTGGGCTGGCAAATTTCGATGAATGCGAGAATTGGATTCAAACTTCATGTCACAGGTACACTGGGATTCCATTCACTCTATAACTGGTGTTTTCGGATGATGTGGCTGTTTTCAGGTGCCCCTGAGGATCCAGAGGATGATACCAAGATGGAAAAGCATGGTGCTGAGGCATTGGATTCCGCAGTGAAGAGTTTGATGCATGCTATCCGGTCAAAGAGGAAGAAGCTCAACAGGATGCGGCGCACCGGATGATTCCGATTGCAAAGCCATGGACGATCAGGCAGTGGTCAAAATGGAAACTCGCCAATGGAGAATGACTTCTGCGGATACCAGAGGAGAATGCACACATCATTGGTCTCGAGTGGATGGAGGAAGACCAAGCACATTTGACGACCCTGGTGGAGAGGTACACTTCGCGGGGTGTTTCTGCAGCATGGAGGGTTCATAGACGGCGGCTAGCATGTTTCTCGTTAGTGTTGGGAGACACCAATGATCGCAACGATGTTTCTGGACAATGGCACAATGAATGGTGACTCGATACTTGGGTGGAATCCCCGATTTTCTGATGGCTGAGAGAGACATTTTTGCCAACGCTTGTTATGGAACCTGTAGAGTATCCCGAACCTGCCCAAGACGACGCAGCAAGAGAGATGCCCCTTCCAGAAGAGGGAAATGAAAATGCACCACCCAGTGCACCTCCTCAACAAAAGGTGGTGCTATATTGTCCTCTTCCTGGCCAAGTTCTTCAGTTGAAGTGGTGGGTAACACAGTTTTTTGAAGTTAATGTGGATAAATTCCACATGTTTGCCGAAATGGGCAATGATGAACGCACAGAAATGCAGCTCAAATTCCAGGATTTACAAAATCCCTCTGTATTCATAACCACACCCAAAGTGGGCGGCACAGGCCTAAATCTTACAGCTGCAAATCAGGCAGTAATAACTCAGAAATTTTGGGTATTGAATGAGCAGCGGCAGGCATTTGCACGATTTCTCCGGCTAGGGCATAACTGAGTACCACATCCATGGTTACTGAATACAGGTCCTGGTGGGTACAATAACCACGCGAGTGATCTCCACCAACTCTCTAAAGTTACGTAAATGAGAGTGCTGCATGGCGTGATGAGTCGACTGAACATCACGACGTCGATGATATACCACATTTTGTAGGCTCGTGAGGATCATACGAAGCGGCTGACAGAGAATCGAGACATGTTGCAGTCTGATGGATAATTTCTCTTAGAGTGTTAGATGCTTCATCAAGGTATGCCTCTTTAGACATTCAAGCAAAATAATCTTCTGAACTGATACAAATAGTCAAAAAGGTCGGGTGTAAGGGACACTATACTGGAGAGATGAATCATTCTCTCTTCAATGTTGAAGTGAATCAAAGTTCTGATGTTGGAATTGTTAAATCTTGAATTAGAAATGGCTAGAGTGGGATTTCATTGGCGTTCTTGTTTATTATTAATGACAATATGAGATGAAGTGAATTGATACACGCCATAAGAAGTTCTCCGGCTGACCTATTGCCTGATAATTGATATCAGTCGAATTGTGAGAATGATGCAGCAAAGGGCTTCAGTCAATCATCAGTTCCGAATTTCAGGTGCACCGGAAGCCTGAAGCCATGTACGAATTTCGAATGAAAAAGCAAATTTCATCCACTTTCAGGTGCACTGGAGTCTCTGTAGCAAATGTCATATGATTCATCATGACAGATCGAGCACTGCATATCTGCCAATCACATTCAGCAATAAGACAGTCAAGGGGATAATCAAGTTCTTATGTCTGGGTATGAGACACTGCTCGCTTATTTGTGGCAAAGCGGGAGCTTTTGCACCCATACGATCGAAGTTCAGGTGCACCGGAACTTCAACCTCAGGCCAGCAAATACTGTGGCTATGCCACAAATATCCTGACACATGTACTGAATATCTCTTAGCCTATTTTCAGGCCAGATGGGATAGGCAAATATGCAGTGATCGATCAGTCATAATGATATGTGCCCAGGACTCTCGGGTGCATCAGAGAATCCAGGGCCTATCTTCATGAGTGATCAAGCACTGCTTATTCGCCAATTTCATTTGTCAATTTAAACAGACTAGGAGATATTGAGTACCTGTGTCAGGATATATGTGGAATAGCCACAGCATTTGCTGGCCTATGGTGGAAGTTCGGGTGCACTGGAGAATCCTGGCCATATCTCTGTGACAGATCCAGCACCGCATATTGACCAATCCCATGTGGCAATCTAAACAGACCAGGCAATATTGAGTACTTGTGTCAAAATATGAGACATAGGCTCACTTATTCATGGCAAAGCCACAGCGATTGCTGGCAATTGATTGACATGCTGGGACACCTCTGATCCGCATCGCAGAGAGTCGGAAGCTGAGACACGGCTCAGGTATTCTTGGCTCAAATGCTGCTTTCGCTGCCGGGGTTTTCCTGGCCTATGATTGAAGATCATTCACAACAGAGATCTTCAATCCTATCCAGAATGAGCTTCTTGGATATGTATGAAGCCAACTTTGACAAGCTGCGAGTCATTATTGATGTTATCATTCCAGCCCAGGCACGCCTCAAGAGCGCCAAATAAGCCACCAAAGCGCATGTACTTGCAGTACGTAGTGCACTTTGTATATTATGGTTTGCTTCATTCTCATCATGTTTTCTTCGACTTTGAATTAGTGGACCCAGTGCACACAGATCTATCAAGACACATCACCTTTAGGTGCAGGCGGCTCATCTCGCTCCACGCCTGCTAAGATATGAACCTATGTTTGATCAGTATGTTGAAGGCCGCCACTGAAATGCCTTGAACTATCAGCTCCGTGTCAACTATTCGTTCGAGGACGGTTGCCACTGCGCAACTAAACCATAAATGCACAAGCCCGGCCAATTAGTAACCCCATTTAACTCGATATTGACTGAGTAGTATGTTTGGACCAATGCTTCCAAATCCTAAAATAGCTTCTGCAAGGTCCGGCTCTGTCAAAGGAGCTGTGGAAGCTTAAGAGCGAGAATCTCAAAAGACTGATTCTGCTGAGTGACTCAGCAAGATGGCCGGCAACTCCTGGTCACCCATGTACCGCCCTTACTCAAAGAGTCCTAAGTACTCAAATCTTTGAATCAAGACTTGACTGTATTCTGACTAAATGTATGTTTTGGTCGCCAAAACTCATATCTGAAAATATATTATGAGGACCAAATTCCGTCGAGAGAAGCTCTGAGAGAGACAATCTGGAAAGCTCGAGTTATCAGAAGACAGCTACGAAGAGTGCAATTAAATGTCAAAGTAAGGCAAGCCTGCAATCCTCAGCCATTGAATCCAGGCATAACCATGTCAAACATCGGTGCACCTCAATTCCCCAAAACTGCATGCATGCAGCCATCATTCCTCTGCCCACCCTGACATGACGTCTCACTATACATTCATACCATTGTAGAATATAGCTTTCAACCGCAATAATTATTTTAAGTCAACATTGTAGTTGTGGGATTCAAAGTGAATGCGTGATTTAAGGGTGTGCAATTTAACGGTGTGCAATTTTCTAGATATTAAGCGCAAAATCAGAATGTTAGTGAGAATTTATCACCCATTTGTTAGCAATCTTGGCATTGATGGGTGCTTGAATCAATAAGATTACCCCTGAATCATCCATCGTACATTACCATTTGTTCTCTACACCTGTATCTCTCCTTTGTGTACCAAATTCTCTCCCTCTTCCATCAACTACTGTAACATTGTTGTTAAGGCTATTCTGCAGACACGGCACAGATCAACGCATGAAGCGGAAGTAATGCTTACGATATTGCCCTATCAACTGCTGGCTTAGCTGCAGCATCTTAATACAATAGAATATCATGAACATACATGAGTCCTTCCGGCAGATATCCCAGATAAGGAGATTTATATTTCATCACGCTTGATAACAAACTCCAGTATGAACCTGTGCAACCCAGCCGTCACTCACACGGTGCCAACCAAATCTATCCAGTTCGGCAGATTCTCAATGCTGCACCAATTTCAATGCTATGCGGTCACCGCAAATGCTTGAACTTTCACGCATAATGACTACATTTACAGGAGTCATATGCTAGGGCTCATGTTTCTATTCAGGTTCTCAGTGCTCAATGTGAGGCCAGCACTAAGGGTTAGTTGATGTTGCGAATTATCTTCTGGTGCGTCAGGTTCTATTCTCTATGTGCGTTGGCTTTGTCCAACCTGCAATTCTTGCATCCGTACAGAGTGTTGTTCACAGGAGTTGCTAACATTCGGCATTATAAATCCAGCTATTCCGGCGGTCCTGACAATATCCAGAATTGCACCACGGACTGCTGTCCTCGATATCAACATAAACCATTGAGGTTATCTCTCCAGAACCCTTTCACGGGGTGCCTTTGAATTGCATCCTCCTCGACTATGTCCAAATTGTTGCACCATTTATCCCATTATTGGATTGCACTTAATCTTATATTCCCAGCTTTTACACTCTCTGTCATATTCTCCAACTTCAGTTCTTCGTTACAGCAAATGGAACATACGCCCAGCCTGGTGAGGACTCCCTATTGACAGAAGGATCAAGAAGCACACCTAGAGAGAGCACTCGCATTAAAGAAAGCAGCCACACTTCGAAGTCCAGCAAATGATTCCCTTCCAATTATCTGCCTTCGTGCATCATATTGTGGATGACCAATATCCCCGATTTCATTACTGTATCAGGATGATAAGACCAATCAGGAGATCAGTGATGATGACAGTGAGAACACCCGAGAGTCTACCTCATCATCCCACACCGAAGAAGACGATTTGGATCATCAACAGGTGGTCTTTCATCTAGGTCAGGTGCACCGGGAGAAGTCATTATGCACTCCAGGGGTTCCACTGCGAAAGAAACGGAGCTGTGCCGATACTGTCATTGGATGCCCTCCGCTTCCAAATTCCAGAAATCTACCTGCGGCAATGGCACCACCACTGCTTGAATGCCAATAGTCATCCCTCTTCAACAAATCATCCGAGTCTGACCGTGTACCCACTGCCGGGGCACTGGTGCTTCCCAACAAGTCTAGAGCAGACCAGAATCTTCCACAACCCAAGCCAGTAGTGATCAGAACGTTCCTCAACACCAAAAGGCTACTTGTGAGGTAGTGAAATGATTCATGGAGGCAATGGTATTCACGAAGACTCCTTGGCCAATATTGTCTGATGACATGTACTCTATGGTTGAAGAAGCTTGGAAACTAGCAATTGAAGCACAGGATCGTCAGCGGGCATTAGCCGGTGCACCTGTAGGTCCACCATCTGTTTGTGAATGGCCCGGTGGTCCATCTCTCAAAATGGATCCGTAAACATGAGAAGCTGTAAGTCTTGAGTTCTGGATAATTCTCCTATATATGACTTACAGAAATTGACTACCCCCGAAAATATACACAGTTGAAACTGAAGATTACTACAATTGGCGGACGGTTGGCAGATGGGGCACGTCAAACTATTGTCCGTAGTTACTGGTTAGATGTGGGCTCTGAGTCTGAGCTTCAGATCAAGGTTAAGGAGCTCATGATTGATGATGCTTACATCTCCAAGGTCGTCGATGATAAGAAGTCATGGTTCATGTTAATGGAAGTCTTTGATCTCATTGACCACCAATTTTTCTTCACCGCCAATAGCTTGGGGCACCAGCCATCAACATCCCAGTATTTCCAACCTCTTGCGCCTCTGACGTTAGCGCTGGCAGCCGTGGATATTCATTGTGCGCAGTCTGAATAAGGTAGTGGAAAGAAGGCCACGGTTATGTTTTCTCAAGATGAATATCGAGGTACATTTGGCCCATCCCCTGTGATCAATTTTACTCTAGAAGCTACTACACAATCAATCACACATCAGTGGCCGTATCACACCCCCACCCCCCCCCTTGCAGTGCAACTCCACCAGATTAGGCGCTCCTCAATCCTCATCGGAGCTCCTCAGCCTTGATTGAATGTCTTCTATTTCATTCCACAATCAATTCCTCCTCTCGGCGCTCCTCTATCGCATTCCACACTCGAGACCCCCCTGTCCACACTCCTCAGCCCGGGATGGGAGCTTCTCAATACCCACTGGCGCTCCTATAATGCATTCCACACTCCTTACCCCACCCCATGTCAGCACTCCTCCTCTGGGATAAGTACTCCTCAATCCCATCAGTGCTCTGCTCTGCCTTGATTGGCTCTCCTCTATATCATTCCACACTCTGTAACCCACCCTCTTTCGGCGCTCCTCAATTTCATTCCGCACTCCTACTCCCTCCTGTTCTGGCGCTCCTCAATTTCATTTCACACTCCCTAACCCCTCTTCTTTCGGCACTCCTCAGCTTATACTTGACACTCTGCTTTTTCATTCCGCGCTTCTCCAACACCTTTTGTGGTACTCCTCTTTTCCACACAACAATCCCCATCTGGCGCTCCTCTTTTCCCCTGGTAGTTGTTCCCATTTTTCATCCAAATGTATCATATTGCCTCTCATACCCCCATTCAGGTTAACAGCTAGCTAACATCGCAGTACACCTGTGTTAGATATCACAAATCAAGCCAAACGACATTGGAATTCCATTTCATCCAGTCGCCAGGAACGAATACTCAGCAAGTACAAGGAGTGCCTCCAGCGACTTTGCGCCATTGATGAAATGTGTGTTCCTGCTTTCGTTGGCCCTGATGAGATGGAAGATGGAGTGGATGACATCGACACAATGTTTGATTGATATTGTTTGATTGCTCCGTTGGGTTCTTGTTTCGGTGTACCTGGGTTTATGTTTGAATCTCTCGCGTTTTGCTTTCGTTTCCTTATTGTAGCAAGGCACAAAATACAATGCTGAAGATGATGACTGCTAGTATGATTCAGAACTGATACTGAACAATAATCCATGCATCATATTCGCTGTTGAGGGAAGTCAATTGCTCATGCACATCGGAAGAGTCTCAGATAACGCCTGCAGTCCTCCGAATGAATCTCCATATGATCCCAGGCATCCCTCAGAGTTTGTTTGTGATTCCCAGGTTGGTTCAGCAACACTCCCAGGTGCACCCAAACATCTCTCCGGCGCTCTGACGTGCTCCCAACATTATCAAAATCACTCCCATCGTACTCCTGTATCAGTCATCAGAGATCCCAGTTACTCCATCAGCAAAAAATATTTCAGTCCGGGCGGAATGGCTCCGTCAGAGTGGACGCGCTCCGTCAGAGCCGTCAGAGACACCCCGGTGGCGGGTTACTCCGCGCCCGGCCTCGATACCACGCGTCGCGTTGCATATTGCCCTCCGATCGCTGTTTCACCGTTTCTTCTTGCTCTGTCGGTCTCCTATTTTAAACGAACGCTCTGGCGTTGTGGCCAACTGTGACCATACGTCGGAATGG
>Ga0307512_10001515_pt1 | contig 32648 bp, 32 predicted proteins | sample 14_EM_MG_FD_200267 | JGI IMG/M metagenome (GOLD analysis project Ga0307512, IMG submission 200267) | Populus trichocarpa ectomycorrhiza microbial communities from riparian zone in the Pacific Northwest, United States - 14_EM | ecosystem: Host-associated > Plants > Roots > Unclassified | place... | reverse complement strand
AAGGTATTCAAAATACTGAACCAAGAGACTGGCCATTCGACTCTGTACATACATCAGCACCGGGCCAGGGTGGAGGTGAATGCTGGTTCGTATGGTAGCTTGAGTTTCCTAAGTAGGCTCGGCGATAAAAGATGCCCATTGCACCGCAGTCGATTTGTGCTTTGACTCGCTGCATGTGGCCATGTATATTTGGTACAAGGTAGGTTTTGTGGTCTCCGCTGCCGCAGCGAGTGCATTACCAGTTTGGCTTTTGGCTTTCGTAGACTTCCTTTGAAAGCCACGGCGCTGGGGATAAGTTGGCACTGCTGCCTCCACTGGGCTTATTGGACTTGACCGATATTGAATTCCCGGGAGCGGGATTGTTGGAATGATTGGAATTGCTGGAAGTCTTTTCCGCAGGTTCGGAGATGAATGATCGGAAGTTGCATTTCTTATCGCCGCCATTCTGAGACTCTCCCAATTGCCTTTGTTGTTTTCACTGTCCTCCGGGCTTCTTCGAGGTTGCTATAGTTGTAGGTGTACACGACAATTGAAGTCGATGCACTTCGCTCGAATTGACGGAATGTAGTCGCAACTTGCTGACTCGCAATCGTCTTTCGGTCCTCGGTATTGCAGATTCGGGGGTCAGCTCGCGCCTTTGACTGTAGGTTCTCCGACTGATGATCGCGCTCAATTGACTCGTAGGAATGGTATTCGATTTCTCTTGTCGATAGGGTCAAATCCTGTACTTGTGATAATCATCGTCATTGCCGGCGACGCGTCTCGTCCATTGTAGCTTCTTTGGCAGATGATCGCAATCAATTGACTCGTAGGAATGGTGGTCGACTCAATATCTCGATCGTATTCGGTTTCTCTCATTTGGCCGGATCGAATAGTCGCGGCCTGTAGTCGTGATAATTCTCGTCATCGCCGGTGACGCGTCTCGTGCGAGAGTTGGTCTCTGAACTCTTCTTCGCTGCCATCAGGGTGCTCAATTGAATGATGAAACGATCGATATCCGTGCTTGCAGTAATCATGCTTCGATATGTCGTTTTTAAGGCTGTAATCTCAATTGTAGACTTGATGATGTGGCGCGTCGGTAAAGGGGTAAAACTCGTAAAATCCCGTGAGCGAAACGTATCCGTTTACTGAAAAAGCGATAATAGTGTAAGGGCACGTACGCCAGCGTTCGGCCTTATAGGCATACGTATGGTAATTATGGTATATGGTTGCAAACGTGGACCCGAGTGATAGTAAATAGGTGTATAGGTAAGATTATCGCTAGAGATCTAAGTCTCGTGGCGAGCTGACTATATAGAATTGCCGTTACCCGGACCTGGGTCACGTGCCGCCGTTACAGCAAGTCAATTGACCATCCCCAAAATGACAGGTACGTTTCCCGGTCCAGTGGTTAATCACGTTGATAGGAGGTGATTTAAACCCTATCATGCATGTTGTAATCCCGATTTCTCATAGCCGCTTGTATTCTCCATATCGTTCTGATCATCATCCCCCATCTCTCTCTTTCTCATCAACAACTCTACCATCATCGCAAGAGCACAAAGTTAAGTCATCCCTCTCCATCTCTCACTGCCATCATCATGATGTAACACTGAGTGCAGCATACACCGAGTACAGCATACGCCGAGTAAAGCATACACCGAGTCCAGCTTACACCCAAGATTTTTTGTTGTCCGTTCATTCTCAGAAGTTCAAGTTGACCCATGATTGTAGATCCAGCTTCCGGCATACCTCCCTTCTGATTGAAAGCCACCAGCCAGTTCTCCATAAGAGCATCAAAGGTAAAGTCACCTTGTCACATTCCCACAGTTGCGAGTTGACTAACTGATGAATTGAGTCCTGGTGCGCAGTCCATCGACCGCATCCAAAGACTCATCCAATCTCGCTCAACCATGGCCTCCATCTGTTTCTCCCAACCCCCTTAATCACAGCCTCCAAGTGCATCTCCAAACTCGCTCGATCAGGGCCTCAAAGTGCATCTCCAAATATGCTTGATTACGGCACCCAATTGCATCTCCAGAGTCGCTCGATCACGGCCCTGGAGTATACCTCTCAGCCCACTCAACCGTCAATTTCAGGTGCACCTCACATTGCTCCCAAGCTCCGCCTGCAGCCAGTCCAGATATACTGTGTGTAGGCGCGTAGCTATATAGATACATATATACATCGATGAGAATACAAACAAAATACATGAGTTTTAACAATCGTTGAACGATTGGTAGTACCTATGAATTCCAGGAGCACGAGTAGCGTTCGCAAAGAAGATATTGTTGTTCCAACACTGCTCGAATCTGATTTGAGGTGCTCCCAGACAAGTGGCTGCCGCCCCCAGGTTTGTGGCCGATGCTCCCAGGTGCTCCCTGGCTTGTTGTCGCCGCTCCCAGTTCCTCTGAAGGCCGGCAGGAATACCCTGCTAAGGTCTGATACTCTCCTGAAATTCACGCATCTAAGTTTACACTCCTTATCCTCTCAGACACTCCTGGAGGCTTCCAGTGACTACAATACATTTTGCTGATGCTATGCAATGCAAGAGGTCGCCTAGGCGACTGGATGTAATGGCACGGGTGTACGTGACGTGTCCAGGGCCGGGTAATACCCACTTTATATAGTCGGCTCGCCACGAGCCTTAGATCTCTAGCGATAATCTTACCTTAACTACCATTTGGCTACTCTACAATATTGACATCCACGTTTGCAACTGTATTTACTGATATACCTTCCTACGAGGCCATACACGGGCGCCTCCCTTTACACTGGAACTGTGTAATTCTCCGTCAGAGGGTACGAGGTTCCATCAGAGCCATCACAGCCGTTCGGAAAACCCGGTTGTTTCTGATGGATACCAGACTCGTTGAAGATGCTGTTACTTCCATTTATCATAGTTATTCTCCTGGTTCCATCGGTGATTGATCTTTTGGTTCATTATGTCTTACCCTATCTTCGCATCATATAAGGTAAGGAAGATGTTTGTCCCTCTTATGACAGAATGGAAGTGACCCTGGGTGGCGACTGGAAACAATGTCAACCAAGTCGTCACGGTACTGGAGAGATGCGCAGTGCAGCGCATCGAGTGGGCAAGCAGACGAGGGCTACAGTTCGACACCGCAACAATGGAGGTGGCACTATTCACATGCAGACGAGGCCACAAGAGACACCTCCGGCCAATATTGACAGCGAAGATAAAGATTGGAGAAGGGTTCATACGGTTCAACAGACAGGCGACTCGCTGGCTCGGCGTCTGGATGGTTGCGCACCTGATGCTCAAGGGGCATCACAACTGATGCATGAAGAGCGCCAGGGCAGCGGAAGCTAGACTCCGAACCCTCACAAAGATGTACGGGGTAGTACCAGACAGTGTAGCGGTCGTCCAGGCGGCATGTGTCCAGGCTGTTGCACTATATGGGAGCGAACTATGGTGGGATCCCAGGGAAGCAGGCAGGCGAGACGACCTCCAACTTCTCTTCAATCAAAAAGCCAGATCTATCCTGGGTGTGCTACCCAAAATGCCATGGGGAGCATTAATGAGAGACTCAGGGCTTGGACCAGCACCAGAAATCTTAGAATCCAGAGAACGGCGTTTCGCAGTGAGGCTAGCAACCGCGTGCAGCAATAAGTTAGCGAGGCTACACCAAGACCCCATTTCGTGGGCGCCGGTAAGTAGAGCAGTGAAGAAGGAACACGAGCATGGCTGTACATCCGAGGGCATGAACTGGCCGGCCCCGGGCGGAGAATCAGTGGTCCGAACCGTCATACTGAACGACACCACCGCAGCCAAGAGAGCCGCGCAGTGCAGGGCAAGAGACAAAGAGGCAAAAGTGGTAGTGGGAGTCTGAATCTGGTGGAGAGATGGATCGCGCTCAGATGAGGGCCTCTTGCGAGCCGCAGCAGTATTCAAGCACAGAGACGAGTGAAGGTCCCGCCTCAGCTATCTGGGCACTTGACGAATGCAGGTCTTTGACGCCGAACTATGGGCGATCGTACCCGCGCTCCACGTGGCGATCCAGAAGAGAGAAACATTGCAGAAGCATGGAGTGGAGACAGTGGCAGTCTTCAGCGACTCACAGGCCGCAATGTGACATTTGGCACACCTGGAGCCAGGCCCAGGGCCGCCACTTGCGAGACGGATCAACAGAAGTGGACTGATTCTCCGCTCTCACAGCATTTCGACCGATGATCCACCGGGTCCCGGGACACTCCAGCATCCCCGGAAATGAACAAGCACACTGCCAGGCGAACCTAGCCCGACACGCAAGCGGAAGCTCAATGATAGAGCGGCCATACACCTCGGCCACAAATAGTGCAAGACAAATCCCAGAGGGAAGTTAAGCAGCCAATGCGAAGTGGGATGCCGACAAGTGCAGCAACCACTTCAGCTACAGATTGCAGGGCAAGGCGGAGACCAAGAGACCTATCCCGATGACAAGCGTAAAGTCGCTAGCCGCTAGGTTCCACAGAGTAAAGTCTCACCATGCACCCACTTCAGTCTACCTAAAACGGTTCGGCCACCGAGATGACGACAAACGCTGGGGGTGTAGAGGGACAGCGACCCAGACCCTGACGCGGGACCACCTCTTCCGCCAATGCAGCCGGTGGAGAGACCAGCAGAAAGAACTACTGAAGGCAGTGGGAAAGGCGACGGGCTGGAAAGTGGGCAGATGCCGCCACGTGCAGGTCACTGAGCTGGTTTCCATAGAAGTGTGCGACCAAGCGGTGATGGACTTCCTGGCGCCCACTGAAGTTGGGAAGTCTCTGCCCAAGTGAAGTGGCGGTATGGAGCGGGCCCAGGGCTCGGGAGCGGCATTGGCGCCAACGGGGTTATACTATTCTTTCTTCGTTTCCCTTTTTGTCTTTCTCTCATCTTTCATTTGTCAGCAGGGACGAAGAGCAGCGGGGGGGGAGCTCCGCCATCTTGCCGGCTCGCCCAGAGGCGTACGGGATATCAGGCTCCTGTCATACTCTAATAAGAGTGAATACAGTATGATTACACAACAACAATGGAAGTGACCATTTATAATCCTAGATGTCTAATCTTGCTGCAAATGACGTAATGTTGATAATAAGTGCTCTGATAGTTATGGCCTCTGGCCTTATTGCCACACAATTGTCATAATTGATTGTGTATTCTGGATGTAGTATTCCAGGTCCAAAACAGCTCCATTCACAATGCAGAAATTGTACATGTCCTGGTGATTTTCCGTGAGTTGAATGATTGACGATACACCACATAAGAATCAGGGTATTTATATTTTTCACCTGTTGCGGGATATCAAATGCAGGGGCATGGACGTCACGAGATCTACGACTTCGAAATAGTACGCCCAAATGTGACGTTCCAATCCATCTGTTGTTCGATGACGATGTGGAATGTTTCAAATGCAAGGTCATTCATTGCTATTGACTGTTGGAATTCGAAAGGCTATGGTTGATTCTGGTCATTTCATAAATGATGAACTTGGGAAATCTTATGTCCATTAGGTTGGAAATTGTTTGCTTTCATGATCGATACAGAATTGAAGTCTTCATCTGCATCTGATTCTTGAAGCGAATTCATTTTATAATTAGCCATTTTTATGTCTAGCTCTATAGGAGACGTCATCTTGAGAGTTGTGTAGTTGGGTGTATATATCCTAGAGGATATCTCCAGTTGCTTTGTGTTTCATCATTGTTATTCTTTCAATCACAACCTGCCTACACTGTGTCAGATATTGAAATGGATAGTTGGATAATGGTATTTTGTTGTCTATCTTGAGTGGATAATTGTAACTCCTTACCAACCAGCATTTTTAAATCTCTGGTCAACCTGGGTAAAGAAAAAACAAATACAATTATATTTTCTGCTGGTGGTGAGACAATATTCCCAATTTCAATCTCATACCCACCAATTCTGTTTCATATCTGAAGATACATTTTCAGAGCTTTCATGTTCAGCAGAATCCCTGAACTTGTTGCTGTTATCATTTATTTTCTGTATTTCTTAAGCAGAATCCCTATGCCCCTTGCTGATATTTTCCTCAGAGAAATCTTCTTCCCCTTCTGTTTACCAATTTTTCTCATCTTCCTGGAGCTCATATGCCCTGACATTGATTTTTTGGTATTCTTTCTGCTTCAGAGAAGGTGCTGTTGCATTTTCCATTGTCATCCACCTATAACAGTCCATTCTTTCCTATAATGTTTTCACAGTAGCCTGGCTGGCACATCTCACAGAGTTCTATGCAAAGATGATCCTGCGTAATTCATCTATGACAATTCTCTTAGTCTGCCTGGGAAAAAGCTGAACACCATGCTTGGCATTACGGACAAAAAACCTCATGGTGAATTGCTTGGGTTAAGAAAAAGTCAATTTCTTCAGTTGTTTGCAATTAAGCTTAGTTTTTATTCATATTTATTATTCATAGGTACATTCCTTCTAATGTTGGATTCTGCCTCTTTCCATTCCTTGGCTATTCTTACCACTCTTGGTAATGATATCCACAATATCTTCGTCCAATTTAGCAGTCACATCGACGGTATACAATTGCTCTACATTCTGGACAGAATGTATTTGTAGCGTGTACTTCATAAAACTTGTTCCAGTTAATTGAGCCTTGTCATAATGGATCAGAATTATCTTTAACATATCTTGCGGATTTCTGTCATATTGTGTTTAATCCTGTTCAGCATATTCCTTGTCCCAAGAGTCCTTTGTCTTTCAATCTATGTGTAATGGCCTATATATATATAGTCCACCACGTAGGAAATTTCGTGGCAATTGCGTATTGTTAAGCCATTCTGCTCATTTTGAATTCATCCTCTACATGGGATGCTGAGGTCTACAATATTCATAGTCCCAATGAAGTATTGTGTTGCTTCCTTAGCCTATTTCCTAGTTGGTTGTGGATTTCTAGGAAAATATTCCCTGTGTCCTTCACAATGGTGTTGTTCAATGTTCGCTGGATATTGATTCCAATTTGTAACACCTCCAGTACTGCAAGGTGAAATCCGAACTGGCCTCCAACATATACAGCTTCTCTGTGTATTTTGGCATTTGCAGATGGTAGTCAAGCTTGCAATATTTCTAGCTCGTGCTTCACTGACTTGAACTCCGCTTCCAATAACCCCTTCCCCTTACTCACAGTGACTATGTTATGCACAACCTGTTGAGGCAGTCCCTTGAATGGTTCTTGTGCTGGGTCTGCTTATTGTAGAGTCACTTCTTGGATTGCAAATACAGGTTCCACTGGTATTCCAGATTCTTTGACACATTTGGACTGTTTGCTGGCCTCTCCCAAGGATTGTGAATTGGCCCAGCCCAGGGGTGGTACATGCCAGGATAGTGGGGGCCATAAGCACTCAATTGATGGCTGGACTCAGAATCTGTTCAGTACCAGTGGCCTACTATAATATTTAAGTCCGTGGTTGAGATATGCCATCATACATTGTGATGGGAGTATGTGTAATTTGTTCAGTAAAATAGTCGGTTAAAATTATAACTGGGATGCAATATTCAATTCCAGTCTCCAACTTCCCATTTGCTTATTTACAATGTTCCTCCCTGAATGTTATGATCCTAAATGCTGTTTCTCCGTGAAATGTTCCTCTATGGACTGTAGCAGAGGAAATGGCACCCCTCCAACAATACCTGCATTCAGTAGGTTCTGTATTTGCAACACTGTTCTCACTGGAGTGCCATATGTACCATTCTGGGGCTCTAGGGCAATTTGCAAAGTAGTCTCTAAAACCCACCTTGATGTACCAGTAGCTCTTTTTGCAATCCTGATAATCATTCTTAGGAAGCAAAGCTCTGTAAAAATATTATATCATTATGGGGATGTGTAATCCCAATAATCAATTCAATATTTATTAGAAGTAAGTTCAGCTGCCTATTTGCAATGTCCTACTCTTTTTACCTAATATTTCCCAACACTCAACTTCTTGTAATAATTTCCAAAATCAAACTAATACTTGTAATGATCAGGGAATATCTCATACCATTTCATTACCACTACAAATTGGTGGTTGCGCGCAAGTCAGCTTGTATTGTATCTGTATTTGCCTTATAGAAACCTGGTGATGTGTAAGCAGTGTACAAGCAATGATGTTGCTGTTTTTTGTTGGGTATCTGTCAAATAAACATGTAGGTCACCAAATTGTGAGACCTGATTTCGGAATGCTATTGGGAATACCATGATCTGTCAGAAGGCATACCAGCATGCTTAATATAGCTGGGAGGTTTGGTTTTTGTTCAGAAATTGGCAGATTCAAATGATTCTCACAGCAGTATGTGGAAGAGAAGCAATGGTGAATTGAATTTTTCATATAAATATTCATGTGTTCTTCACTGCTATTGTCTGACTCTGAATTTCAGCCAGAGTTTTGTTTTTCTCAATGCTGCCACCACGTAAGAACATTATAGTCACATCATCAGGATAGTCCCTGTTTGATTCCATTCTATAACAACATACCTGCTTGATAACGTATCGCCAATATCATTTCCCATTTAAAACAATGTGTTGTGGACATAGCCACAAATCCCCTGAAGGTTATCATCTTCATGCATGAGTGGTTTTAAAGCATTATGCTCCCAACTAGGGCTATTTACAAACACAATATTAAACACCCAACAATGACAGCTTATAACTACTACTTGGAGATGTTGCTTTTGAGGGTTCAGTAGTTGGAACATCTGCTGGCAAGTAGCCTCACAGTACTGATCACAAGTATACTCATTCCTTGCCATTATCTGGCAACTCACCAATTGCATCAGTGATTTCATAGGTGAGCACAAGATACTCTTCAGATGTAGATTATGACAGGTATTCACTGACACGATACACAATGATATGACCCAATGAGTAGTGTCACTCCAGGATTCATCTCGTCCGTCAATGCCATTGTGGCCTCAGCCACAGCACGCTTCGCCTGGACTATGTGACGGCTGTACAATACCCCGAGGAATTCACTCCGCTTGTATTATAGCTCCAATGTTCCATGTACTCGCAAATTGCATATCATCAGCCACCCATGTAATTCTGTTTACACACAACTTACTTTTGCATTGTTCTACTAGGTGAAATATAGCACCAGTGGTTGATTATTATGTGCATGGCGGACACATTTTTCAAAGTCCCAGCAATGGCTACATAATTACTTCATCAAATGTAAATTGGCTAATGCAAGTGTATGTGCCTCAATCACTGGACATATGGCTTCAGTGTAATACCACCATACGTCACCAGATGTGGAGACATGGAGCAATTATGCAAATAGGCATTGTGTAAGTTCCATCAGCAAAATGCAAATTGGTCTAGAAGCTACACGCAATCCTCCCAGTCACTCTGGGAGACCTCACAAGTGCTTTTACGCGCTTCCAGATGCTCCCAGACCCCTCGGGAGCTACCCAATGTGCTCTCAGACCCTTCAAAAGCATTGTCAGGATGCTACAAGATTTGACTCATATGATAGTCAAATTTGGAAGCTCCTGAGACCTCTGCGCAGATCTGCGGGAGACTTCAATGGCAGCTGAGACCGATGTGCAGCTCTGCAGGAGGCTTCGCGCCCTATTCTCACACCAGTTGTTCTTACACAACCAAAAGGTATTTCGTCATATCATATTTGTCGTTGTTACAGTCCCAACATTCGCTAAATCATAATATGGCATGCATTATATTAGTCATTGTATATGAATACATACGGTCAATATGGCCGCCGATGGTAGTCGAGCATATTTAGAGGATCATCTGGGCATGCCCATTGAGAGAACATAGAGATGTGCCACTTGGAGGCCGTTGTGGTGAAACAATGGAGCTAGAGGGCAGAGAGCCCACCATTGGCACTCTGCCGTGCCTCTCTCGACATCCAAACAGAATTCATGAGACAGAGGGGTTCTGGTTTGAGAAGTGTATGAATCGGGTGAGAAGATATGCTACTACCCCGCCTTGATGATCGACGCAATTGCTTCGATCCACGACATCTCGGGCAATCCCAGCTGGACCAAATGTTGGGACAATTAGAGAGCGTATTTTCTTGATATGATAAGATGAGATCAAAATGGGATGATGTCGATCTACTGCCCGTCACTCTGTCCACCTCCGTTACACCTGTATTTCCGTACACACGCTGTTTCTCAGTAAACATGTACTTGCAATCTGTGATTGAGCGAGTGTGGAGATGCACTTGGAGCCTGTGATTGAGCGAGTTTGGAGATGCACTTGGAGGACGTGATCATGCCAACTTACAGGCCGTGATGGGGGCAGGTTGGAGATACACTTGAACGCTGTGATTGAGCGAGTTTGGAGGCCATCATAGTGCGAGTTTAGAGATCCACTTGGAAGCTGTGATCAAGTGAGTTTGGGAGTGAACTCGGTGGCCGTGATTGGGCGAACTTGGAGGCCGTAATCGAGCGTATTTTGACATTCACTTTCAGGCCATGATAGAATGAACTTAGAGATGCACTCCGAGATTGTCATGGAGCGAGTTTGGACATACACTTGGATGCCATGATCGTGCAAACTTGGAGTCCATGATCGAATGAGATTGCAGGAAGACTAGGTGACGGTCAATGTTGAGGCCGTGGTTCGGGAGGGAGGCGCGACAAGAGGTGAGACTCTATTCATAGGTTACCTCGTAACTGTGGGGATGTAGAAAATTGAGGACAACAAGGTCTGCGGAGACATGTGAGACTGGCTGCGAGTGGGTGACAGTCCATCATGGGATGACGCCGTACCCAGTGTATGCTGTACTCAGTGTGAACTTTTGATCATGGCATGGGGAGATGGAGAGCGATGACATAACATCGTGGTCTTAGGTGATTGACAAGTTTCGGATCCGAAAGATAGAGATAATGTAAGGACGCGTACGCCTACGTCTAGCCGCAGACGTGTGAGATGGTATACGGTTGCACACGAGAGCGAGTGAGTATAGATGGAGAGTATAGTGGTAAGATATTCGATACTGATCTAAGTGTCGTACCGGGCGATCTATATACAATGGCGCTTACCCGGCCTCGGGTCACGTGTCGCCGTTACACCCTAATTCACCTACGTGATACCGCATTGTATGCCTGGACACAGGTTGACACAAGCTCAGTACGCACACCAGAAGAACATCAAACATTTCAGCAACTTACTTGTTCAACTGGAAGAGCAACATCTAACCCGCATATCCCGAGTGGTGTGCATTTTTGTCATCTCAATCAGTATCGGCTACCCTGTGCATCGATATATATCTACAGGGTTATTACCCTTCAAAGAGTTTCCAGAAGAGTGGTTACATGACGGAGAGGTGTCATTTTGGGATTGGATACCACATCTAGAAACTGGGTTCCAATCAATAGGAGAGCTCTTGAATAGAAGGTCAAGAGGTTGAGTCTTAGGATAAGACGAGGAAAGAAAGAGTTTCTTTTAGATTAGACGGCTGTACTTAATTCAATAAATGTTGTATTGATTATTGGGATTAAGCACCCCTGTAACACATACAAGGTATCACCAATAGCAATTATGTCGCAATATGAGCACATTACATTGATGATGTAGTTAGTTCTCCTGTGAGTTAGAACTCGACGAACAATGGTAGAGACCAAAGATGATGAGACAATTATGTGTGTAAACTGTGAAGCAGGCTTTGGCAGTCCTATGATTATTGAGGGTGTGGATCGTCTGATATATAGTCAGCGGTACCAACATGGAGGAAGGACATCGATAACATGCTACAACAAGATCTATCTACGGATACGTATTGACCTTCTTGACCTGGATGTTAAGCGTTAACTTTATTCCCATGTATTATCTATTAGTTCTCCATCGAAGTTAACGAGGATACTTCTCCGTTGAAGTTCAGAGTTGTACGTTCATATTTCAGTTCTATACGAACGATTTATCCATCACCTCTTTATACTTGGTCAATCTCTGTACCGTCATCGAAGCAAGCCGTTGATCGGGAAGTGAGCAGGACAATTCTTCGCAGTCCGAAAGAAGTCCAAGGATCAGCCCGATAGTGTAGTGATTCAGAGGATACTTCTGCTGGGCTACTCTTCACTCAGCACTACTCCGTCTGCAGAGGCGAAACTACATTGCTGTTTCTTATAGGCAAGTCGATACTTGAACTCATTCCACTCTTGGACAGTTGCTCCTCAGGTATAAGTACCGGTTGCTGGAACGATACTTCTGAGTCATCATTAGGGCAATACTCTTGAGTCGTTTACATCAGTATACTGATCGCTTAAGACAATACTCTTTAGTCGATACTATCTATCGGAAACAGAGAACAGAACAGTTACCTTGTGTCTCCTTGAGGTGTTAACCCTTATACGCATCCTGAGTGAAGCCTTAATCATCTTGTTCTTTATCACTCTGGAAGTCTTTAGGTGATTAAGCCTTAGGGTGGACCTCCCGGTGTTATAATCACTCCCAATACTATGACCTGCTGGAAACACAATTGACAGTCACTATGAATCAAATGTGGCAAGTGTATTTCCACTTTTAATGAACATTTCCGAGTACTTCAACACCCGCTAGAACCCCATGCACCACTCTCCAACAAACACCTTCACAACTTATACCAGTTCAAATTTGTAAGCAACCCAGACACATCCAAGGTTTTGATTCAGATATTGAAAAGTCAACCTACAGCATTGCTCAATGACGTTATCGGGAATATCTCTCAAGTGGATGCCATGCTTAACTCCAAGAACCAACCTTCGCAAGAAACTTTTAACAGAATGGAAGGCAAACAGAGAGAATGCGGAAGTGGAGTAACCAATGACTGGTACTGTTACACTTGGGGAGAACTGGGCCACCCCACCCGCATGCAGGCTTCCCAATAGTCTGTCCCCTCCAGGCAAAAGTAAGCCCCAGACCAGACGACAATTTTTGGGGCAAGCAAACTAAGGACTGTTTAGGACTAGGGCTGCAGAGCCACAGACTAAAAGACTGTAGGGCCGTGCAGTCTAGCTCTGCACACTGTGCACGGCGATACTATAATACAAACATGATAACATACAAACAAACAAGACTCTCTGCTCACTACCCAGCCTCCTCCATTGACCACTGTAGCTCCTCCACTTCTGTCAGCTTCTCTACCAACATCCGCCCAGATCTCTGGAGACGCAACATCCTTCGAATCTCCACAAGATATCTCCTCCCTGAACCGCGATTTCAAACACTCAATAGCCTCAATGATATCATTCCCCAAGCAATCTCGCTGATCTGAGATTGTGTACCGTACACTGTTTCCCCAGGTATCAACGTTGGATCTCACATGTAACTGGAGAAGGGTATACGCAGACCATCTAAATATCTGGGCGAACATTGATGGAGTCTAGAAAATCTGAATCGTTTCATTGAGGGCACCGGTATTAGATGAATGGCATTTGCAGTGTGATGTTCATTTGGGGTTTCGGAGGGGAAGCAGCGTACTTCTTATCTCCAAGAATTCGTCTACTCAGGCTCGCTCAGAGACTTTGGCTGCCTGCCCATACAGGTGAATATTGTTCGGACCCCATAGAGCTTTTGTATTTCTATTTGTATTCATTTGCTTGATTTATCTAAATCACCGCATTTTCACCACAATTAGCATTCAGGCAGCCCACGGTTTCGTAGTATAATTGCTCATTCCTTCAGGCATCCAACTGCAGACTGCATGTGGACCCTTGCATCTTCAGGCACCCAGCCGCAGCATTCAGACGCATCCAGGATTTGGAGTTCATATAGACCCTAGCTTGGTATCCTAAAACCGTATCCTCAATCTACAGTCATCTATATCGGGCCCTAGGTATTGAGATTCCGTACCGGGACGGACCAGGCCTCCGAAATGCATGCCCCGGACGGGACCGTCATTCGGGGCCCCGAAAGACGCCAGTCGCCCCGGACCGTTGGGAAGCCTGCCCGCATGTGCCGAAACAAGGAGAAGGTCTTGGCCGCATGGAAAGAGAAGAAAGCGGCCGTGAACAAAGGCACAGAGAAGAAAGAACAACAGGAGATGCACAGAGGTTCCCATGGCAGTTGCAAGACAGGCGGCTATGGAGGCAGAGGTGGAGCAAAACAACATAGCCTCCATTTATCCAAGGCCTTGGAAGGAGAAAATGACAATGCCAAGGTGCCTAAGGTGCAGGAGATATCTGATAGTGCAACCGATGATGATGATAATTGGGATGATTTGGGCAGGGGAAATGGCGATGGCAGCAATTCGCTGCGAATCGACTCCCTTAAACTAAAATGATTACTTTGTCTTCTACAATGAAAAAGTTTACTTGTTATCGTCTTCTCAGAATCAGTGATAACGATACCTTAGAGCTTCTTCGTTTCGATGGGAAGCTCCAATTCAAGAAGGCAGATGACACATATAGTTGTTTAGCAACCAAGACAGTCAAAGATGATGGAGCATCAGAGAATTATATGAGAAGAGCAACAATAGAGAGGTTAAGAAAGAAGGGCGTGGTGCTAGAGGAGAGAAATGGCAGCTAGATGATCGCCAAAACAGCCAATGATAGGGTAGATGATGGTATTGAAAGACGACACCAAGTGCACCTGAAACTCAGGCTTGGAGATGATGGTTACATATACACAGGGTGATTTACAATCTACAATGTAAAGGGATTTGATATCGTCTCAGAAAGCGTTGGGTTCACGATATTAATGGAACACACAGCATCCAGCACCGCACGAACAAGATGTGGATAATGCAGGGTGGTGTATCATGGGATGCCAGGGAAAAGGTAGCCCAAACCCACTACCTCCGCAGTCTGCAGCCCGACAATGAACTGGATGAGGACGTGGTATGAGAAGCCGTTCGCACCATGGGCATTGAAATTGTTGATGAGAAGCAGTTACTTTGGATGGTTCGGTGACTTCTTGATTGACTTGCTTCTTGAGGGCCCGAGGCCCGTATATGTACAGGCTCCCATATCCGTTTGCATACGCGTTTGCACTATCTTGAGACGCTCTCCCTGATCCTGATGCCAACCATGCATACCTTCAAACATGCCGCCATCAAACGAAGCTGAGACTCACGATACAGGTATACGTGCATCAAGGAGGGCTCAGTTGTGCGAGTGACTGTTGATGAATTATGGGACTATTTATGGTCTACCAAGGCTGCTCTTAAACTTGGGGTTGTACTTTCCTATTCAATGTTACCCTCGTCTGCTGTACTGTTCCTAAAATTATCTGTCACAGCATCACCATAGTTGATAAAATACCGGACAGACACCTCTTACACTAATAAAAAATCGGGTCAGGTCATGGACGTGTACCAACCTTATCGACCAGTACAGTACTCCAAAATGCATTAACAATTTAACATTCCATCCCCAGCAACAGTAGTCACCATCACTACAAGAGAGAAGTCGTATCCACCATAAGCAGAATTACCGCACTAACCTAGCAGCAAGAGAAAGGATGGTACTAAGCTTGCTAGTGTCCTTCTTCACAAAACAAGTCTGGGCGAAGTATAGCCGGTGTGAAACTGTGGGGCCGCGGTGCCCGTTGAACTCAGCATCTTTCGCCCTCTTACGGTGCTAATCTCGCAGTAAGAATGGGTTTGATAAAGGGTTTAGGGAACTACTCCTCACTCCTCGAGGGACGAAAAATGATATCACCAAATGGCAAAAGAGTATTGATAACTGTGAGATTCGAACTCACGCCCTGTTACGGACCATTATATTATATGTACGATATTTGGGAGCTATCAGATCTAGAACAGCTGCGTACTTTTAAAAATTTCGGTTATTATGTAGGATGACCCCGATTTATGCAGAATAACCCCTTGTTTTTTTCTTATGTAGGATAACCTTCTGAGCACAGGCGTACATGCCCTGTAAGAAATCAATATTATGATACATTCAGCCTGGTTTTCTTAAGCTTGTACGATTTCAAGAAGGTCATATAAGTACTTTTACCACCAACTACCAGTGCTGCTGCTCAGTTTACAATGTAAAGTTGAATAGTACTTCTTCAGTGTAGTTTATAGGGTGGTATATAAAAAGTTACGCATACATATACATGCACTTATGTTCTCGTGCCCAGACTTTTTTCTGCTCGACAAGCTCGTGGGGAAAAATACTGAGTTTGCGAAGTCAGCTGAAAGATGGTTAATGAGCGCAATGCACTGAAGCCTTCTGCACCACCTGCAAAACCACCACCCTAGTGAATTACTATACGCACTTGAGTTGAGAGCAAGATCAGGAGAGTTCTTCAATTCTAATATTTTAGTTTCCCAAATTCACGGTGTGGAGACTCTGGAAAGGTGTATGACCCTGTTTTTCTCTACTTCAGAGGGTTATCCTACATAAGAAAAAAACAAGGGGTTACTCTACATAAATCGGACACTTCCGGGGGTCATCCTGCATAATAACCGTTATAAATATTGCCAGTTGTCCGCCTGAAAAATGTCGTGAGCAGCGGGAAAGTAACTATCGAAACCCATGAATGGCTGCGAATTGCGTGTTACGCAGATTATTCACTTCAGACTTACTGGTCGAGCAATCAGCCATCGGTTCTGGGTATCTGTCCTGGGGATGCTATAGTGCTGCTCTAAAGCATCTTCACCGACGAGCAAAAACTGCCGCGCATCGAGAGCGCGCTATACGTTAAGATGGAAGACCGCGTGTGCGCCAAGCATACAGGCGTTAAGAGCTTACTGGAAATGTCAATAGTAAACGAATAGTGGTCACGAATACGAATAATCATAATTTAATTCATATTTCAAATGATAAATGCGGCCACTCAATACTGTAACGGGCAGTGGTCTTTTGCTCTGCCCAGATGTCTGTCCTGCTACGTTACAAAATATTCAAAAGTATCCAGTGAATACTCTTCTATCTCCTAAAACATTGGCAAAGAGTTCCAGATAACCAAGATAGATTGCACAACTCATGACTCGTGAATAAAGGACATCATCACCTTGTAAAGGAAAACAACGAAACCAGCCCTGCTGCTACCGCTGCCGCCGTAGCCGACCCAACCACGAAAACAGATCGGCCATGAAAATACCTAAAAGAATAACTTCGGACAACGGGCTTCCTAGTATTCCAGCGACTCTGAGGAGAGGAACCCATCTGAAACCCTATCTCATCTAGCCGGTAGCGCTTTCCAGTGATATGCCACATAATGAAACCTTTAACGTAGATAAAAAACGCCTCCTTCAAATGTCCTCCAGGGATGAGGTCTAATGTTGCTTTCACATCCGTTGACAACCTCACCAGATCCTGGCAAACCTCATCTAACATGGAGACAGGATCGCAACCCTGCAACTTAGCGGAAGTGACAATGAAGTTGTTCTCCTCTGTTCCTACGACACACTCCTTATAGAAGGACATGATGTCATTGGTCCTGTCAACGATTTCGATGATATCGGGAATAGCGGGAAGATATGTCCCCATATATTGCTTCTCCGGGAAGACGACGTCGGGAAACATAAAATGGACGAATGACTCCGAGGTCCCAGTCTTCCTGCGCAAGTATCGGGGGAATCGGCTAGACGATGGGGGAACCGATACGCCGTTGGGATATTCGCATTCGATAATGCTACCAATGCAGTAGTCCAATGTACTCTTGAGGATACAGCTGGAGGATATTGGGCCGTAGTATTTCGGTATTTCCGTAGCGATCAGATGAAAGAGGTAGCCGACAACAGGGTCTTGGAAGTTCTTTCCCATTGACGAAACCACCATCTTCAGTTCTGGAACGAATACATCGGGTGATAGATCGCACCCGGTGTCGAGATACACAAGAATCGCTGTGTAGATGGCAACGACGGTTTTGATTTCGAATGGGAGGTTAAGAAGGGTCATATCTGCGAATTCGGATGCCAGCCGCACAGTCGAAGCCAATGGTTTCCAGTTGTCACCGATCGAATTCAGGCCTTGTGATTCGAACGCTTGAATTACGGTACTTTCGAGCTTTGTATTCTGAGGGATGCGTTGTTCGGTCAGGTCAAAGCCCATGGAATCAAGGAATCGCCATATCGCATCCCCATAGCTGACGGGGTCTGCATGTTTCTTCGACATCTTAGTCTCGGGGCGGAGTGGAATTGGAAAAGATGTGGTGAGAGGGCAAGTGGTGACTAGAAGTGTGCGTATATCTGGTGGATTGTTGGGATAATTTTGTTGCAGCAGAATATATTACCCCGACTAGAAGGAAGTTGTCAGGATGAGTTCTAACAACTCGCTAGGTGGTAAAGTCAATGCTCCTTATCTTCTTGCTCCCGAGTTCGGTCCGTTAAAGCGATACGTATCCACACCATGCCGCATTGCAGCAGGAGAATAACGCCATATTCAGGCTTTGACACAGTCATAGGACAAAGGTTAGGGTGAAGGAGCATCCAGAGCGTCTTTGTTTACTGCGATGCCCACAGTTAAAACCACTATCGCTGCTCACTTGCATATCCCCTCTCGCTCGGTTTTGGGAAGTTGGCTGCGATACTTGTTTGCCACTCATTGACTCGCACTCATACCTGCGTTTCAACCGGCAATCGGCAGTGTCACCACCGGGTGATCAAGGAGTGACCTAAGCGGGGTACTCAGGTGATGATGGGTGGTGTCAAAATTTGAGCGTGGTTACCGGACTCCACTTTGTGCAACCTCTGCTAGCGCTGTAGCATGCTAACTTGGTTGCTTTAGGTAAGCGCTGCGGCGCGCTGTGGGGCGAGGCCAACCGACCATTGCACCCACGCATATGCATGTTGATGTTACAGCTTAAATGCAAATTGGAACTACGCTCCTGCTATTTAACGCATTCACGTGTGCGCTCCAGCGGCGTGGTCACGGATCTGAATCGTGCTTCAGAGGAAGCAGTGAGCCGCAACGGAGCGTGGCTTTCTACTATCTCACGTTAGCTGTCGACCGATTGATCTTTCGCCCTTTGAGAAAATTGCTAGGTTTTAAGCTTGCTGGTGGATCTGATGTAAGATTATTGCTATCTAGTAATGAATCATTATCTCGTGCTAATCAGCCACAGATCTGGTTTGGTTATGCCAGTATTTCCGGATCACATTATATCATTCAAGACCTCCATGAGAAATGTGGTTAGTATCAATCTCACAGTAGGCGTTTCAATTGGGAAAAAAGATGCTTGCACCGCTCTTTTCTGCGCATGCAATCCTGGGCGATGAAGATGTGTTTCAGAATCACCTGAATAAGTTCACGAAAAATATCGAGCTGGAAGTTGCGTTAGCAGAAGATGTGGATATAACTGAATGGTTTTGCGCCTAGTGACCTTGAGTTAGAGCCAGTTTCTGAAGGTGAGAGGGTTTGAGGTTCACATTCTTGACATTTGATATAACTAGCTAGTTCATATTAGGAAAGGATTTTAGGGCAGTTAATTTGGATCCTTAGTTTGTCTCGTACCCAGACCGCGAAAATAAATTTTGCGGCCGTTTAGCTGAGCGAGCGAGGCTAGAAATCTGGGCACGAGAGAAGTCTTTGGTGTGAACTCAAGGAAATCCGAAAGTAATATAACGGCTGTAGGTACCCCGCATCGTTGGATGTCTTGATTCTAGACAATGCTAGTACATAAGACACCTTGATGCTGATTCACCTTACAGCAATTGTAAACATTCACGTTGTTTTGAAGCTGGCGCAGCGGTTATAGAAACTGCATGGAGATTCTGTTTTGCGTTACGTCATCAAAACATTCTTTGCAGAAAGGGCTCTTAACGAAGGTAGATCTACATCCAAGTGACGAAAGAGAAAATGACTAAGGTATGAAACACAACCTCTTATGTACTGACGCTGATATAACGGCTCGCCAAGCGCTGCTAGGAAGCCTCCAAGTCTGATCAACCTGTCAACCTCGAACCGTGCTCACTTGTCTCCTTGAAAACCAAGTCTTCGAAGTCATCAATGACGAAGAAATTACCGCCTATATCACCGAGCTAAGTATACTTGGTCATAATTTAAGGTACTAACTAAAGTAGACTAGGTGGTGCTGAATCGGTTGTAACTTCCGTCACTCTCATCATGTGTCACCTTCTCAAGACACCACGACTGCTTGGGTTTCTCAATCAGGAAATATGCGGAGCCTTCAGCAACTTTGGTGAAATTGGTGCCACGAGTACCGTTGAGCTTCCATACCACACCGCTCTAATAAAAGGGGGCCTGAGAATAGGCCCCGCTAACCTATCAGGATGGCCCCAGTACTCACCAGGCGAAGAGGTTGATGAAGTTTATATTCCTGAGGGGGTACGTGTGCAATCTCGATCTTACCTTTTTTCTGTTAATAACTCTCCAAGGCCTTGGTTGTTATTTATTTATGGACGTCGTGCCGGAACCCAGTCTACTTCGAAAATCCGGACGATTTTCGATCCGAGCGGTAGATTTACTCAAATCTGAGCAATCGCGATAATAATGAGACAAGCCAACAGTTTCTACTGGATCCTAGACAGTGTCCTAGTAGAACCTGGTGTGGATGTAATTGTTTGTTCCCCCTCCCAATGATACCAAGGGAGAGGCATATTAGAGATTGTTACTTTAAGTTACTCTAGGCAGTGTTCTTTGCTAAAATCCTCTTCTTCTATGACGTGAATCTTGCGAACCCAAAGGATTAACTGGAGCCTTGGTAAGGGAAATGCCCCACATATCTCTTGATGGTGTTTCTCGATAGGAAGGGTAAGTAAATGTGTTGTAGTTGTTTCGAGTTCTAGGACTGTTAGCGAGCATTTCCTTATCGTCGATTCTTTGTTGAATCAGGCATCGATGCATCTGTTGGTGGTTGGTGAATATGTGTGTCTATGGCGTTCTCTAGATCCGGCTTGTCGTGTGCATGAACTGGGTTCATTAAATAATCCAAACTTCTATAATACAGTGCAAACCGGTGAGAGACATTAAATATTGCTGGCGTTTTCATCTATATACTGTAGCAGGCAATGAAAGATGCTGACACAGGGCGTAGGCTTATCCAGTCTGACAGCTGTTGTCATCGTTACACATGGGGTGCCGCCTTGTTGTGTGGATGGTGCTTTATTGCTCTCTGCCGAAATCTAATCCTGAAGCTGCATGTCATCGCAAATGCATGTGATTCTCATCGATGGTCACTCACTCATCTACAATTGATAAAATATATGGCCGGCGGTACTTTTCATTGCTTTATGAAGCATCCACTATATACCACCCGACGGATATCTTATTAGAGAGATATGATGACAAGGATGTTAGGAAGAGGCGAGTATATACATACGAAGATGGATTAGATTAGATGGAATAGAGATCGATTAGATCTGCTCACAGACGAATCAAGACTCGAAGCCAATTGAGATATTACCCTCTCACTCACTCTCACCACCTATCATATATCTTATACAAATATATATGCCATAAAGTTTACTTTATGGTAAGGCCAAAATCTCTCCATTATTAATTAGGCTCGATTAGGAAACTAGGTTAACTAAGCTGTCATGTGATTGATTTGGAGGGATCGGTCGCTTAGTGTACTCTGGTGATAATGTATTCATATTCCCATGAATGAATTGGGCGAAGGGGATGAAGAAACTGGAGAGGCCAGCCACTCAGCTGAGAAGTCACCTAGCTAGCTACTACGTCGGCTCTGATGGGCTTGTGAATAAAATTGTAATTTGGGAGTGACTAGACTGCATTGGTATCACTGCAATTGGTCTGAACGAGTGCGGGATGTCTATGCGTTGTGATTTAACATACAAGCAGAATGCTTAGCTTACTTGGTGTTTTAAATGCTAGGTACTTAGTAGGTACTTTTAACACCTGCTGTTGTAGGCTTGAGTGTTGGGATAATTTCTCTTTTGAGACTTATGCGCATGCTCCTGCCTCGGGGCAGGGCATTTACTGGTTCTGCGCCATTTTTCCCAAGAGCATCTACAGAAAATTATCTATAGCCTTCTCAGTACGATTTTAGTGTGCGGTTTGATAGACGAGATCCTGCAAAACGATCCGATATACAGGAGCTTTCTGTATAGCTTACCTGGCAGAGTATGGTGCTTTAAATGCTACTCCAGCGCTGTAAACTCTAGGTACATTAACGCCAAGTGTAAGTTCAAAACCTCCAGTAATTATTCTTTTGTTGTTACACTAATTCCGCTGCTATTTTCCTTGGCTTGCAAGAAGAAAACATACGATTTCTCACCGTAACCTTCTCGACATGGATGTGCATATGATATACGGTATTGAAGTAGCTAGCGGGTACTAAGAGAAATCTAGAAGCGATACTGTTTCTTGCTATCTACCACTCGTACTATACTTACATATACACAAAATCAAGGAAAATTTTGCCGCTGTTTCTCTCTGTAGCCTCCGAATCTTATAGCTACTATGTACGGTGTCGAGTAGATTTTCAATGTGCAGTCTGATAAGCAAGGTACTATAAAATAATCGAAGATACAAGAGCTGATTGTCTAGCTTAGTTAGTAGAGCCTGGTGTATAAAACACCAGGTAATTAAACGTTCGGTTTAGGCTCGAAACCTCGGGTGCTGTAAACATCGGAAATCACAGGATTGAAACCTAATCAACTCTTCTGCTGCTTTGTCATGATTAGAGGGGGCCACTGGAATAACCTGGCCATCTATGCATAAATGTAGAGCAGTTAACACTTTCTGCCTCTACATAACTGGCCTCCGGAACTAGATATAAGCTACGCACGTTATAAAGGAGTGCACGCTAATCGGAGATGTAAATTTCGTTAACTAGCTGGAATTCACATTGATATTGTATCCACAGCCCGTACAGATATCTGAACAGGCGGGAAAGTGGTAGAGCTGAGCTAACGATATCAGAGAAACCTGCTCATGTTTGGACAATCGCTGGCATCCATCATAATTACAACTGCATATACATACCGAGAAACGAGAAACGACCGGACTAATGCCCGATGCAGATACTGTACCGAGCGTGAAGTTAGGACGTCATACGTCAGGGAGGACCCATAAGCGTCCGAAGAGCTTTCATTACGATTCTCGCCCATCCTTGGCGTTCGGTGATGGAAACTTGTCACATTCGGAATTTCGTCCGAACCTTGACATTTGACTCAGTGGTACAGAGAAAGCGTTCCAGGTTTCTTCCGGATACTTACAGCTGTTCAGCTTCATTGGCCTTCTATATACTGCCTCTTGATCGCTCGGCACCGATGTGGTATTAGATCTGTTTGGACTGAGACGCCAAACGAGCACTCTCCCAAACGTTTCTAACCCAGTAGTTAAGTAGATATGCCAATGGCTCTGTCATATGACAGCTCGATTCACTCACCAACCGGGCCTACTATTGCTGGGTCGACCTACCTGGGACGCAGGTTCCAGATACCAAGCAGTATACTTGGTTACTGAATGAGCCGGCTATCAGGCAGCCTAACTACACTCACACTAGAGCAAGTAGGCTTGTCATCAACAAAGACACCACCAGAGTTTATGTGTTCCCTAGGTAACGGAGCATTCTATCAGATGAATTCATTGTAAATCTGTGAGCACCCGCGCTCCACCAACTCGGACCATAGGCCTGTGACGAGAACACGGGTAGTTACATAGTGTCAATAGCTATGGTAAGGCATCCGTATCCATCCAGCCGCACCCAGCCGTCTTGCCACATCATCATCATCATCATCATCATCATTTATATGGTACCAAACTCTGGGGAATACTATCCGATTCCCCGGTCTGCAATAGGCATAGACATATGCCATCACTTCACCACAATTTTTCCAAGGGCTGACAGTCTTGGTTGGTCATGTTGTAAAACTCTCGGCTGAGGCCTCAAGTAGTGACCCCGTTATCAAGTGCTCTACTATACAACTGGATCGGATCTACTTATCGGATAGATTGGCCCGATTAGAGAGTAATCTACTTGACCATAGGCCATGAGGTTAGAATATAAGTAAGCTGGATGATTGATTAAGAAGTCAATTTTGTAATTTGGTCAACACAGTAAACGGGTAAGCCAACCGAGTTGTAAATCGACAACCCAGCCGCTTACCAGGAGGTCAAGTCATCCTGGTGGTGTCTCAACACCTAGGCCCATTCCTCACCAGCACTGTAGCGTGGGCCAAGGCTTGGACATCACACGTCATGGAAGACCAGCCTAAAGGGGTGTTATTGCAGTTTTCATCTGCTCTCGGTGCTAAGGGACCTTGTCACCCTCGAGATTTCGTCTGAAACTTGACGCTCGCCGGCTAAGAGGGAGGGGAGGGACGGGAGCTCGCCGGAAGGTAGGGAGTAAAGCACAGGAAATAAGGAAATGGTGGAGATCAATTGGATAAAAGTGCTCCCGCAGGCAGGCTCTCCTCCTGTACAAACTCAAACCCCCTACTGTAGCCGAACGCCGTGGGCGTCACAGATTGGAGGCGGAATGTGGAGTCAAACTGCTCGCTGTTCGCACCCACACTGACATGGCAGAACGTATATGCCTGATGATTCCATGTGGAGACTAGCAAAGTTGCGCAACGACAACTGAGTTGTTCTTGCAGCGTCCTCAACATTCCAACCATAATTCCCAATGCGAGACTCTTTAATGCCCCAAACCTGCGGGGTGGGAATCCTATGTACTCCATCATTATCTGTAGCCATGTGGGCCGAGATGGCTGAAACACAAAGTGTACATACGGCTTAACTTTGCAGTTGGTGGCTGCAACTGGTCGTCAAGTCAGTTCATCTACCGTACTACTAATTACAATTACAAGCCCGCGTTTGTGTGAAATTGGCCCCCCAATCAATACTCTGGCTTCTTTTCACCACTGCATAAGCCAGAATTTATCCAGTCTCGCGTTCTGGTGGTTCCACTCGTCACTCGTTCTAATGCTATGTGAGCCAATAACATAAGTTACATAACATGATTTTGGTGTCTTACAAGGGTGCACGCTTTCCAGGTGGGTTCTGGCTGTCACAATAGAGAGAACGCGTATCAACAAGCCATATTGTAAATGTCCCTTCAGAAGAATCGAAACATAAGGTACTGCAAAAAGTCATAAGGAACCATATTTTCCAGCGGTGTTGGGAGCTTAGTTACACGTTCTTTATTTTTAATTACTGCTATGCACATGCTTGAAATTGTTTAGTCCTGTAGTAAAATGACTAGACCTCTGAACTTAGGTGTGGTGTCCTTATATTTCGTAATCGTCAGCTCTCTCGAAGTTCCCCTTGCGTCGTCCGTACATCGCCGTGCTAGAATCACTCTCGTGCCCAATTTCATCCGTCACCACCATCTACTAGAACGCGAGCATCAATATTACCCAATTGTCAGCTGGTCGATTACAAAAGGAAACAGATTTTCAATCTAGTGACCAAGCGTGCTTCTCAGTTCAGTAAGCAAGTAGGGGGTTGGAGGGTTAGTTGAACGGTTATCTGAAATTCCATGAAATGGGCAGCTTTTGAGAGCTTGTTCGACTGGCCCTCCAGCTTTCTACTCTACACAACAACTTAGTCAGAATTCACGAATTCGAGAAGTATAATCCAGCCACCATATCGAGCCCTAGCTCTCTTACATTACAATCATCTGCGATCCCGAATTCACTGTAAGAACCACGCAAAGAACTATCTATCCATTCGAATTAGCCCTAAATCGTATCCCAAATTATCACCCGAACCTTAGACCATCCACAAATAATCTCCTGTGCCATCTCAACTTTTAAATAACCTGCGGAGGGTTCGGACCCCCACCGCCAATCTTCCTAGTACTAGTGATAATGGGATCCGGACACAGTTCCAGACACACTGTTGGACACACTGTCACTATCACCTCCTCCTGCTCTATCTCATACTCAGAGCATGGCAGATACTGCGTCGTGAATACTGTGGCCGTAGTTGTTGGTGCGAGACATTGCGCAATAGGACACTGTCGGGTTATGTCGGGGGCTGGACAGTAGATAGATTGTGCTGTAACCGTAGTTGTTGCAACTTTCGGAGGGGGAGGAGGGAAGAAGGGAGTTGTGGGTGCGGGGGCGCATGCGCATACCACAACGCTGCGGGAGTTAGCTTGAGTGAGAAGATTGAAAGAGGGGTGAGATACAGGAGTGAGAGAAGGTGGAGGAGGAAGAAACACAGGTAAGGCGTGGAATTCATGGTGGTTGGGTTACACGTAGGCGGGTTTTTTGGTGATATAGCACAGCAGGACTGTGCAAATGATGAGTTTTCATCGTTTTAAGCACGGGCTACTCCCAACGAGATCTTGAGAATTCATGTCCATCTCACCCGATAACCATGACGGGGACGCTCACTCGCTCGTATTTACCTTAGAGATAGTAGTAGTGTAACTTTCGGGTACCGGCACCTTCCTCGTGCGCCCGTTCCAGAGTAAGTTAGGCGGTTCAACAATGCTCGCCTCAACTCCACCATTGCAAGCTATACGCAATCTACAGCCGAGAAAAACTGCACTCTAGTTCCCGTACGTTTGTTCCCGTCAAACGCGCCAGTGGCCAGTCATTTGAATCATGGATACTGTGGGAAAGGAAGTGCAGAACGAATGGTTTTAGACGAAGTATAATCTCCCTATCTACGAGTGGTTTGGCTGAAACGCCTCTTTTCACTACACAAAACTCTGGGCAGGCGATCAATCACCGGGTATCAGCACCCCATTCATCCGTTCCAAACCAGGTGGAACTTAGCAGCATGCCTCGTGATCACTTCAACCGCCATCAAAGAGATAATTGATGGCCTTGCAATCGAACACAAACACGAAAAAAACTACCGGAACATTCTATCTAATTCTCAGTCAAACACAACTTCTCCCCACCTTTCCCCTCCAGGACGGCAGACGTCGGAACGAAAGACAGCCTAGTATAGCATGAAATGCGACGAAATATTGCGAAGAAAGTGCAAATGCTCGGTAAAAGAAGCACATTATAAACGGGGGAATAAGGTTACATCCTCCTAAATCCGGCGTGTATCCGTGTTGAAACTCTGTTCACATGCTCTGATGGAAATCGAATTAGCTGGGTCCCTTCTCGTTGTCCACGTGTGCTGTTGATGTTTGAATATCCACGTTTGCTCACGCCAGGAACAGGCTGTGGGCAATCGCAAATGCAGTGCGGAGAGATGGACAGCTGTGAGGGGGAGACATCTAGTACCTTCTTGCTAACCCTGCAGCGGACGGGTACACCCAGTGTGTATCAAACATGCACAATCATGCACTACAATCCACCCCCCTCAAGGCTTCAGGAAAATCAGCCTGCTATTTCGTTACATTACACTCCAAAACTTAAAAGTTATTACATATATGAATAGCAAACGCCACGATTCTAAAGTGCAGAGAGTGCTTTAACTGATCCAATTCTTTCATCCAGCGATCACTGTTGCCCTCGACTTCACTTTCCAGATTTCAAGTGGCTTTAAATGACCGGAGTCGGATTCCGGCAGCTGGCACCGATTTAACAATATCGTGCAGGCTCTGCCAATCAGAGGGTTTTTCTTGGTTATTTATTGCCTCGCGGTGGCGTTTTTGCTTGGCCTGGAGTGAATGGAGCTGGATGTGGTGCGAAGAAAGGTGTGGATCTGATGTTTGGCAGGGGCGGGTACCAATGTTTACCGCGGCAATTCGCAGGGTTGTACTTATGCAACTTATGTACATAGGATAAGTTTTTTGCTGGGGTGATCGAAAATGTGAGAGATTGCGGGTCAACGATGTATCACCAGTGCGGTGTGTCTCAGTGCGTTCTCCCGCCCCTCTCGCTCGAAGGACTGGATCACATCGTGTCTCGCAGTGACTGGTCTTTGTGGTGTTTGACGCAGACCCAGGTAAGTGTGGAGACGAGCAGCACAGTTCTTCGAGTTGCTGGCAGGTCATTGTTTCGTCGTATCATATGGGAGCGGTGCGTCCTACTGCAGCGAAAAGCACACTCACACACCCACTTTGCCGCTGGAGCCTTCTTTTTCTTCATCTCGTTATGATGGCCAAGCGTGACTTGCAATCGTGTTAATCTAAGCAGGCCGGTAATGCGCCTGTGGTCGCTGGTTTAGGATGAGAGTGGCGCTGGTTGGTGAATCGGGAGCACTCAATCAGTCGATGCGCTGAGAAGATACCATGTGCTGGCTTGGTGGTTCAAGCAAATCAGTCGATGGTCTGGGTGGGTGAGTGTAGTGAGGAGCAAGCAGGAAGGGAGGGGAGAGTTATTATGGCCGTCGATAGTCTGTGATCCCACGCTTCTCCATGCACTCCCACACCTAGCCACGCGAAGGAGGGAGCAGGCCAAAGAAAGAAACCAAGAGCAACGAAAGATTACGGACAGGGGACAGGTAGACAATCCAAGAGAAGTGCACATCATCATCAGCCGGAGGTTGTGGATGAGACCTTACCGCCGCGCCGCATCTACCGTACGCTATAGTAGTAATAGTCCGCCTTCATCGTCATTATCATCACCGTCATCTCCTCGTCCTCGCTGCTATTTTCTCTCGCTCCGTTACATTCTTCGGAAGACTTACAGCGTGCACCTCCCCGCAAACTTGCTTGACTCTCACCACTCCGCCGGTTCACCGTAGAAAGAGAGTACCGCGAGAGAGAATCCATAACTCCTACTGTTGCTCCTGCTGCTTCCCACACCCAGGAGTTGGAGTATCATCCACCCATACCACCAGACAAACTTTTTTTCCTCGCACAAGCACCGCCGCCGCCGCCAGCAGCTAGTAGCCAGCAGCATCCGTCCTAGTTGCCAGTTGCCAGTGCTGGTGCCAGACACAAACACAGACAGCGACATTGAAGCAGCTATCCGATCGGTTAGAAGGCTGTTTCTATTCTTTCGGAGCACAGTCCTACTCCCCCTTACAGAGCAAGACGTCAGCGGGGTGTCTGTCGTAGCAACGTTACGAAGTTGAAAGCTTGTTCATTTCTGGTTTCGCGATATCGACGGAAACAGCATTTTGCCCACCGGACGCGGCAGCTGTCAGTGCTATTGTCGAATTGGAATAGCAGAGTAAGCAGTTGGTTGTAGTCGCAACAAAGTTATCGGCGCATCTGTCTACCTATCGATCGCGATTCAAACGGAAAAGCTTGTCGCTCCGAGGCAGTCTGCGGGCGCTACTGTCGGCTTTTACTACAACCACTTGTAAAAGGACAGGCACACACGCACGTCCGGCGCAGCACACCAACCGCACGACACCCACCAAATCCAGAGCCATACCCCGCAGTCGCTCTCCTGCTACGCCGGCAAATGTCACTGGAACCGCGCCATTCGCCGCTGTCGTCCAACGCCTTTGCAACGTCGCCGCTCCCATCGCATCTGTTAGAATCCCAGATCCAGCGAATCAACAGGGAGCCGCAAATCACGTCACCCCAGCATCCGCGCAGGGAGAGAGATGTTGGGCGGCCGAAGCCGCAGAAGCCCAGCCACCACAACTGCAACCACAACCATAACCACAATCACCAACACACTCACACCCATACCCACACCCACACCCACACCCACGCCCACAGTCCCCCACACCCGTTGGATGTGCACCAGCAACAGCAATCCGCTCCGAGGACGACAATAGCACCCCCTCCCACGGCCGGAGCCCCCGCTGCAACTTCAAATGCCGACTGCTACACTTGCCGGCGCCGACGCGTCAAGTGCGACCGCCAGCTCCCGCTCTGCGCGAAATGCGAACGCACGAAGCTCGAATGTCTAGGCTACAAGAAACCATTGGTGTGGAACAAGGGCGTTGCGTCGCGCGGGAAGATGATGGGGAAGACATTTCCCGCGCCTAGTGATGACAGCTCGCGCTCTACATCCTCGCCCACGACTGCCCATACACGGCGGAAACAGCAAGTTAGGAACAATACAATCTCGACAGCGACAGCATTGCAAACTGCTCCGTTGACGCCTATATCTCTCAATTCCCCCAGATCACCAGTAAAGAGGGAAGAGGGTGTGAAGGATGAGGGTGTGGAGGAGATCGTGATACCCAGTCGCAATAATAATAACCCGAGTGCATTAGTTACCGTACATAGGCAAAGTTCTGTAGTTCCGCGAAGCTATACCGGGGCGGGATCACTACCGGGAGAATTGACTCTGAATCTATACCTACCATCGGCACATCGTTCACCATATGGGCATCTCAACACCGAGGCTCGCTTCTACATGGACTATTGTATGCACTCACCCCGTGTCCCCATAGATATCATCTCTTACACTCAACAGTTGAGCACCGCGTGGCCCGTGATCTCGTCCTGTTCGACCGTGTCTCCGATAACCCGTACCGACATCTCTTGCCCGCCGCCACCCAGCACCCAGCGCTCCTCAACGGCATGCTTGCTGTTGCTGCCCGCCATCACTCTAACCTTTGCGGCACTCCGGTTACAAAGCATCTACACTACAAGGGTCTCTCCTTCAGCTACCTCTCCCGTGATCTGCAACGGCTCGGTACCAAGGGGATCCTGACTGAACCCACCCTTGCAGTGGTGATGCTGTTCATCTTCTTTGAAACACTGGATAGTGGCCTTGACACGTGGAAGATCCATCTCCGTGGCGCGCGACGCCTCATTCAGGAATGCCTTGAGATGGAATCCCTACCAGAAGGCACCTCCGCAATGCTAAAGATCTTTATGAATCACGTCACACTTGTCGACATCATAGGGCGCACGCTTGCCTTTGGTACATCATCGGAGCCAGTAGTGTTCGATAGCGAGATTCCCGAGTTCCTATCAGTCCTTCGCGACGGCGAAGCCTACAACTTCCTCGGTTGTCCTGCGGAACTCCTCGAAATCATCCACGCGATAACGCTCCTCAAATGCCGCTCTCCATCCTCCCCCATCGCCGCAGCAAAAGACGATCCAGACACATACCTGTACTCCTGCCAACAAATCCTCTCCCGTATCGACTCGTTCGCTCCAGACTTATACATCATGACGCGCATCGACATCTACGAGAGCGACCCCCCTGGCCTCCTGGAGCTAGTGTATGCATATAAATGCGCTGCACGTATCTATGCAGTCGAGACGTTGTTTCCCACCGTCACAACGTTCGACACGCTAGCACCGTACCACTTGGAGCTGAGAACACACCTGAGCGCATTGGATGATGGGAGCATGTTCTTGAAGGGCGCGGTGTGGCCGGTGTTTATTGCGGGGACGGGGGCTAGGACCGAGGAGGAGAAAGAGTGGACGCGGGGACAGTTGGAGAGGGTTTGGGATCTCCTGCCACAGTGGAATATCCGGAATGCAGGAAAGGTTTTGGAGGAGTTGTGGGTGAATTGTGAAGGGACCAAGGAGACGGGGTGGGGATGGCTGGAGAGGGGCGGGAAGGATTGGTTATTTGTTTGATTCCCTGTTCGTGGTGACACGTTGATACAAGGGATTGTCAGGAGGGTTCGGGGATTGGTTGTCTTATCTTTTTGGAGTTATATTGGAGTTTGTTACGGAGTTCCAGGAAAATACAGGACAAAATGGGAGAGAAGCTGGTCGGTCGGGGGGCATCACAAAAATGGGGGTTGCGGGTAAGGTCGGGCGCGCATAGTATTGTTTTTGCTTTTTTTCACATTAAAATACAAGTACCCTGTACTAAATATCCAACTTTGGATATTGGATCTGAGGGCTATATTTTGTGCGTAAGAAAGAGATCTGCGATCCATGGGGGGCAATAGCTCGCTAGTTCCCGCACTCACCCCCCCAGGAGCCCGCCTCACCCGCAGCCGAAGGGATTCCGCTGCTAACCTTTCCCCACCAACCACATCCATCAAACATTCAATATCCCCATATACCACATGCTTCCTTCCTCCTTCTAGAAGGCTTACGCGACGCTAACTTGGATCCGGTGGTGTGACTTAGCACCACGCAAGAAGCGCGCCAAACACGGTAGCGATTCGTTGAATCCAACATCATCCGCAGGAGAATATCTCCGCGGAAAACCTGGAAATGGACAATGTATAGAGTACTTGACCTCGCCGTAGGCCACCTGTTTTTGTGTGCCCGTTATCAGAGTATATTTTATTTCCTATCTATACTATACTATCATGACACTCTCTCCACCATCCATAGCTTCAACTGCTAGACATACACATCCTCCCCCCGTCCCTATTGTTCCCGCAGATGAGAGATGGGCAGACTTCAATGTCGACAGACTTATCTTTCGTCTCGCGCCCTTCCTCCCCCAACAATCGCTGCTTCATCACCTCCCTCGCGGTATCTCACACTTCCTTGGATTCCGCCTCCCGACTCCGAGGCCAGCACAACAGCCACTACCAGATATGATTATCTGGACTTTAGCCGCGGCAGGCGCGTTCGTCGGTATCTCGAGTGTGGCGGTAATAACACAGCTTCTTAAGCTAGAGAGTCATGTCGTCGGGTCTATGGTTCATCCGCTCCCCCCTCTCTCCCTTCCCGTCTAATCAACCCAGGGCGCAGCAGCGATACTGCTCTTCCTCACCCCCCTCTCGCCCCTCGCCCAGCCGCGGAACCTTCTCCTCTCACAGCTGTTTGCATCGGTGATCGGTGTTGCAGTAGCCAGGTTTGTGCACGGGTGGGCAGCGCCCGCGGTTGCGGTAGCGTTGACGGCGTTGATCATGTGTGTGACGCGCACGGTGCACCCCCCCGCCGGAGCGACGGCGGTACTAGCGGTTGTGGATGGGAGGTGGAGGTTTGTGGGGGTTGTTATGGCGAGTACCGGGGTGCTTGCGGCGGCGGCAATGGTATGGGTTAATCTTTGTGGGGTTGGGGGGTGGCAGGGGGGACGGTGGCCTGAGAGGTGGTGGTGGAGTGAAGATGTGAAGATTGTGGAGGAGAAGGGGAAGGCGGAAAAAGGGGGGGAAGAGGAGTGGAGGG
>Ga0307512_10001514_pt1 | contig 32668 bp, 22 predicted proteins | sample 14_EM_MG_FD_200267 | JGI IMG/M metagenome (GOLD analysis project Ga0307512, IMG submission 200267) | Populus trichocarpa ectomycorrhiza microbial communities from riparian zone in the Pacific Northwest, United States - 14_EM | ecosystem: Host-associated > Plants > Roots > Unclassified | place... | reverse complement strand
GCGTACGCCTGCAACAGCTATGGCCCGGTGGCCGTGGCGCAGAGCGCACAGGTGACATTTCTGCGGCCGGCGGCGATTCACGATGAATTGGTCGCCGATGCGGTGGAACGCGCCCGATCCGGCCGAACCGGCATATACGACGTGACGGTCCGCCGGGCACCGGGCGACGTGATCGCCGAATTCCGCGGGCACAGCATTCTCCTCGCCGGAAAACCGCCCAGCCCACCCGGAGGCGCCTAACGACCCAGCGGCACTCATTGGGGGGTGTGCCAGGTAACCAAGGTCAGCGATCTGAGGATGCGGCATTGTTGGAACTAGCGCTTCTCGGGCCCGTCGAGGCCCGTTCGAATGACACCCGAATTCCGCTCGCCCCGCTGGAACGGAGCGTTCTGGCCCTGCTGGCGCTCGCGGAGGGGACCGTGCTGTCCACCGATCGGATTATCGACAGTTTATGGGAGATGCGGCAGCCGGCGGCCCCGCGCGCGCGGGTACAAGGTCTGGTGTCCTCCCTGCGTCGCAAGATCGGCGATGCGCTGGTCACGCGCAACCCCGGATATCTGCTCGCCATCCCCGCGAGCGCCTGTGACCTGCTGCGCTGTGAGGACCTGGCCCGGCAGGCGGCGCAGGCGCGGCAGCCGGCCGAGGCGGCCGAGAAGCTTCGGGAGGCCCTCGGGTTGTGGCGCGGCGAGCCGCTCGACGGGGTCTCCGCGCCGGGCGTCGACGCGGACCGGGCGCGCCTGGCCGAGCTGCGCCTGGCCCTGCTCGAGGACTGCTTCGAGGCGGAGCTTGGCCTCGGCAAGCACGCGGAACTGGTCCGGGAGCTGGTCAGCGCCGTCTCGGCCAACCCGCTGCGGGAACGCTTCACCGGCCAGCTGATGACCGCCCTCTACCGGGCCAACCGGCAGGCCGAAGCCCTGCGGGCGTACCAGGCCCTGCGCGAACGCCTGGCGGAGGAACTGGGCAGTGACCCGTGCACCGATCTTCGCGAGTTGCACGCGACGATCCTGCGCGGTGACGAGTTACCCACGAAGATCCTGGGCGGTGGCGGGCGCCGCCGGCCCGCGAAGGTCCCGGCGGGCGGGCCGGAGACCGCGTACCGGCCGGCGCAGATGCCCGCGAGCGTCGGGCATTTCGTGGGCCGCGACGCCGACCTGGCCGCCCTGTCGGCGGCGTTGCCGGATCCCGGTGCCGATCCCCGGGTCGTGGTGGTGTCCGGCGCGGGCGGGCTGGGCAAGACGGCGCTGGCGGTGCGCTGGGCACATCTCGTCGCGGACCGGTTCCCCGACGGGCAGGTCTTCGTCGACCTGCACGGCACGGTGCCGGGCGGGGCCCTCTCCGCGCAAGCCGCCCTGGGCGCGGCGCTGCTCGCCATCGGCGTGCCGGCCGGCCAACTGCCCGCCACCGTCGAGGAGCGGGCGGCCCTTTACCGGACCAGGTTGTACAACCAGCGGATCCTGCTGGTGGCCGACGACGCCGGATCCGTCGGGCAGCTGCTGCCGCTGGTGCCGCCGACCTCGGGCAGCCTGATCGTCGCGACCAGCCGCGGCCGGCTGACGGCGCTGACGGCGCACCATGAGGTACGGCTGCTCACCATCCAGCCGTTGGCTCCCTCGGCCGCGCGGGAGTTGCTGCGCGGCATCGTCGGGACGCAGCGGTTCTCCGGCGAGGGGGTGACCGAGGTGGTACGGCTGTGCGGCGGCTGGCCGCTGACGCTGCGTCTCGCCGGGGCCACGCTCGCCGCCCGGTCGACGCAGTCGCTGGTGTCCTTCGCCGAGGAGTTGCACGATCGGGCCGACACGCTCGCGGTCGCCGACGATCCGCGTACCGTGCGTGGCGCGCTGGCCCAGGCGCGCGCCGGCCTCGACCCGGCCTCGATGCGGCTGTTCGGCCAGCTCGGCATCCTTCCCGGTAGCTCGGTGAGTCTGCAGCTCGCGGCGGCCGTGGCCGGGATTTCGGTACGCCGCACCCGGTCGCTGCTGGACGAGCTCATCTCCGCGAATCTCGTGGTGGAGGCCGGCCCCGACCGGTACGGCTTCCACGACCTGGTCGGCCGGTACGCCCGGCGGTGCGGCGCCGAGCTCACCGACCGCGACGTGCTCGAGGAGCGGGTCATCCGCTGGTACTTCGAGAACTTCGACCAGGTGGCCCGCCCGACGGCCCCGGACGACGCCGCCGCGGCCCGTTTCGTGGTCGCCGAGAGCGCCAACCTGCCGGCCATGGTGCGCTGGGTCGCCAACCGCCGCAGTCCCCGCCTCACCTGGGACTTCGTCTCTCAGGCGTACGCGATCTCGCCGGGTCTGGGCGCCGAGGCGTGCGAGATCGGCCTCGCGGCGGCGACGGCCCTAGGCGACCAGCAGGCCATCGGCCACGCGCACGCCCAGCTCGGCGCCACCCTGTTGCTGGATCCGACGCGGACCGACGAGGCCGGCGTACAGCTGAGTCTTGCCGTGAAGCTGCTTGAGCAGGACCGCAGCCATCTCGTCCGGGTGGCGATGTTCGGGTTGGGCACCGTGCTGGCCCGCCAGGGCCGGCCGGCGGAGGCGCGCTCGATGCTGGAACGGGCCCTCGATCTGCTTGACCCGGGCCGGGAACCGCTGGCCTCCGCGATCGCCCTATTTACCCACGCCGATCTGCTGGTGCAGGCCGGCTCGGTCGATCGCGGGCAGGAGCGTTTCGCCCAGGCGCTCATCCTCTGCGAGGCGGCCACGGGTGGCCGGTTCAGCCGGGGCCGGCTGCTGCTCAGCCCGCAGGTCAGCGGGGAGTTCCTGGCTTATCTGGGCAATTGCGTGCACGCGAGCAGGGTCAGTGACACCGACCGGCGCCTGGCCAAGGACCTGTTGGGCTCCAGTTTGGCCCGGCGGTGAGCGGGGCGATCGTCAGAGCGGTTCCGCGCGTACCCGAAAGTCTTGCGCCGTGGCCTCGATCGCGGCCACGACGTCGGCCGAACGCGTGCCGCGGAACCGGAACCGCCCGCCGACGTGCTCGTAGTAGGCGTCGGCCGCGGGCAGGATCTCGCCGGGGCGCAACATCGCTTCGGCGTACGGCCCGGGCGTGCGTCCGAGCATCGAGCCGGCCTCGGTGATCCGGCAGGGGCGGGCCGCCGGCGCCGGGGCGAGCAGCCAGCCGCCCACCTCTCCGCCCGGTGCCGCCAGGGTCGCCGGCCACGGCCGGGGCGGTTTGCCCAGGGCGAGCCGGAAGGCGGCCTCCATCAGGTCGTAGCCGTGGATTTCCCGCCACACGAACGGGATTTCGGCGCCGCCCGCCCGCGCACCGACCTCCAGGAAGGCGCAGTCGCCACGGTCGCGGTCGACGAACACTTCGAGGTGGAACACCGTCGGCCGGTCCGATAGGGCCGCCAGCACCCGGGCGCTGAACGTGCCGATGGCGCGGACCAGATCGCGGTCGTCCTCCTCCACCGAGCCGAGCGCGGAGCCGTCCCGGAAACCCAGGCAGGTGTTCAGATAGCGGGAGGCGCGGTACGGGCCGAGCGCGGCGCCGTCGAAGTATCCGTCCACGTGGTAGATCTGCCGGGTGTCGAACGCCTGCGCCATCAGGGGTCCGTGGCTTTCGAAGTCCACTCGGCGAAGGTCGGTGGCTCCGTCCAATCGGGACACTCCGGAGCTGGAGCTGCCGATCCGAGGCTTGACGATCACCGGCCAGCCGTACCGGTCGCCGAAAGCGCGCACCGCGGCCGCGTTCCGCACCGAGGTGAAGGCGGGAACGGCCAGCCCGGCGCTCGCGACGCGGCGGCTCATCGCCAGTTTGTCGCGGTAGGGCAGCAGTTGCGCCGGGGACAGGCCGGCGCAGCCCCACTCCTGCCGCAGCTGGGCGGCGACCAGCAGATCGTCCTCCTTGAGCGCGATGATGGCGGCCGGTTGGCCGTGGTCGTGCGCGAGCTGCTTGATCCGGTCGGCCACGGCCGGCAGGTCGTCGGTCGCGGCCACCTGGAGCACGTCGGCGGCGGCGCTCGGCACGGCCGACGCGCCGACCTCGGTACTGACGTAGGTGACCGCGTTGGCCTCATGGTCGAGGTAGCGGGCGTACTCGGCGTAGCGTGCCCGCCAGCGGTGGATGACGACGATGTGCGGCCGGGCCGGCATCAGGCCTCCTCGGCGAGCTCGTAGAACGCCGGGCCGTCGAGGTACCGGAAGGTGCCGAAATCGCGGATGACGACCTCCTCGACCGGATGCATCAGGTTGACGATCAGCGGGGTGGTCAGGTCGTCGACGGTTCGGCGTAGTCGAGCGCCGGGCCGCACACCCAGGCGGATGTCGTGCAGGCTCTCCAGCCCTTCGACGACGCCCAGCATGGGGTACGACTTCAGCGTTGCATCTACTGTGGATACCGCTAGGGCGCTCACGAAGTGCTGGCGTATCTCGTAGTCCTCCTTGACCCGGGCGGCAAACCGCTCGGGGCGCACGTACGCGTCGACGATCCACTCCAGCTGGCCCTCGCCGAGGGCAAGCTGGCAGTAGCCGGGCATGTCCAGGCCCGCCATCCGGGCGCCCACCTCGACCAGGCACGGCCCGTCCGGGGTGAGCTTGATTTCCAGGTGCGCCGCGCCGTAGGCGATGCCGAGCGCGTCGAGGACGTCGAAGGCGTACGGCACCAGCGTGGTCTGGGCGTCGCCGTGCCGGGGTAGCAGCCGCAGGCCACAGGTCAGGTCGACGATGCCGTTGGCGCTCAGCTTCTCGTACTTCCAAATATCGGTGACGTGGTGCTGGCCGTCGCAGCTCACGGTGTCGACGACGTACTCGCCGCCGACGAGATACTCCTGGGCGAGCACCGCCTCGTTCCGGGTGGAGAAAATGTTCTCGCTGCCGAGGATCTCGTGGTACGCGGCCACGGACTGCTCGGGCGTCGAGCAGAAGTGCACGCCGTCCCCGGCGGCGCTGCGGACCGGCTTGACGACGATCCGGCCGCCGCGGTCGGCGTGCCAACCGGCGAGTTGCTCGGCGTCCCGGACGAGCAGCTGGCTCGTCGCCCGCAGGCCGGCGGCCCGCAGCGTCTCGATCTGCACATATTTGTCGCGCCGGGCGGGGCTCAACGCGGTCCCGTTGGTGTGCAGGCCGAGCGCCGAGCTGAGCTGATCCGCCAACTCCACCCCGATCTCACCGCCGGCGACCACGGCGACCGGCCGGTAGGCCTCAAGCGCGCGCACTGTGGCGTCGAGGTCTCCGGCGTGCACGATGTTCCCGGCGTACGGCGAAAGGTCGAAGGCGCCCTGGTACACCAGCGGCGGCTCGGGCGTGCTCTGCACCCGGACCACCTGGTAGCCGGCCTGGTGGAACACCGGTGCCAGGCGTCGGGTCGGCGAGTAGGCGTCGACCATGACGACGTTGTTCCCAGCGCTCATCCGCTCACCAACTTTCCTCGGGCCCGGCCGTGGGGGCGCGGACTCACCGAGCCTGGGGAACGCCGCTGCAGATCCGCTACAGATTCGCTGCACGCCGGCAGTGGCGGATCCGCAGCGAATCCGAAGTGCCCGTCGGGAGACTCGAGCTCATGTTGCAGCGCATGTGCTGGATCTTCCCCGACCGAGAGTCAACCCGTACCGGGGCGAAATGGAACGCCGCCTTCTGGCAGACCTACCAGGAGGTGGCGAAGGAGCTTGGCCTTTCCTGGGACCGGACCGCGCCCGAGGCGGTGACCGTCGACGCGCTGGATCCCTTGCGGCCCAAGGTGTACGTCGACGGCGTACGGGTCACTCCGCAGGACACCCTGTTCGTCACCTCGCCGTACACGTTGCCCTATCAGGCGGTTGACGCGTTCAACCAGTTCACGTTGTACGCCGTGCTGGAGCACGCCGGCTTCTACCTGCCGCACCCGGCGAACATGGCCGTGATCGGCAACGACAAGCTCGCCACGATCCTGTTTCTGAAGGACTCCCCGATCCCGCCGATCCCCACCGTGCGCATCGGGTCGGGCCGGGACCTGCTCTACGACGAGTACCTGAGCACCATCGAGGACCTGCCCTACCCGGCGATCGCCAAGCCGGCCGGCTGGTGCGCTTCCCGGGGCATCAACCTCGCCCGGGACACCCACGACGTCCGGGGGCTGCTCAGCCTGGCCCAGGGCGGCGACACGACGCTGGTGTTCCAGCCGTTCCTCGGCCACCGCACGGTCGACTACCGGGTGTTCCTGATCGACGGCAAGCCGCTGGCGACGGTGGTTCGCGCACCGGGTGAGGGCGCCCTTTACCCGCAGTTCAGCACCGGGGCGCGGCTGCATTTCACGCAGATGCCGCAGGAGCTGGCCGCGACCGTCGACTTCGTGGCGGCCAAGCTGCCCATCCCGTACGTCTGCGTTGATTTTCTGCACGACGGCGAGCGGTTCTGGCTTTCCGAGATCGAGCTGGACGGCGGCATCCTCTGCCCGGATCCCACCTCACCCGAGGCCGTCCGGGCGCAACGGGAATTGATCGCGGCGCGTTTCCTGGCCTACCGCAACGCGCACGCACGGCTGCAAGGGAGTGCCGAGTGATGTCCGGGTTCCACTGTACGACGCCGACCGCCGCCGCCCTCAACACGGTCCGGGAGACGCTGGCCAGGCTGCGTTGCGTCCCCGAGCTGGCCGACCGGTACGCCGACATCGTGGCGCTGGACAGCCTCGAAGACCTGATCCACGCGCCGGTCATGCGCAAGGACGACATGAACGTGGCCCTGGAGTGTCTCAAGCCGAAGGCGGCGCACGGCGCGACCTGGACATTCCAGAGCGGCGGCACCACCGGCGCACCCAAGCTGGGCTACGCGCCGACTGGCCTGTACATGGCCGAGGTCTACGACTACTGGAAGCCGCTCGGCCCGGACGACATCTTCGTCAACGGTTGGGGGGCCGGCAAGCTCTGGGGCGCGCACTATCTGATGGGCGCCTACGCCGACCTGGCCGGCTGCACCGGGATCGGGCTGGGCTCCATCACCCGCGACGAATACGACTACTGGCTGGAGCTTTTCGCCGACCGCCGGATCACCTCGATCGGCGGCACCCCCAGCGTGCTCCGGCCCATCTTCGGCCGGGCCCGCGAGCTCGGCATCAAGCTGCCAGATCTGCGTACGGTCCTGTGGCTCGGCGAGGCCTGGAATCCCGGGATCGACGAGGACCTGCCGGCGGTGGCGCCCGACGCTCGGCGGTGGGGCCTGTACGGCAGCACCGAGACCTGGGTAGTCGGCACCAACACCCCCGGGTGCGCCGCCGACACCTGGCACCCGCTGCCGTCCCAGCTTGTCCACATCGGACCGGACCAGATGCTCGACTTCACGTCGCTCAAGCCGAACGGGCTGAATCCCGTGCTCCGGTACCAGACCGGCGACGCCGGCGAGTGGGTCACCTGCCCCTGCGGCGGCCCCGATCGCGCGCTGCGCGTCCTCGGCCGGCACGACGGCGAGGTGAAGTTCCGCGGCGTGCTGTTCCTCAAGGTGGACGCCCTGGTCCGGGAGGTCACCGGCCGGCCGGGCGTCTCCCAGGTACAGCTGGTGATCACCGAGGACAGCATCGCGGGCAGCACGCTGGAGGTGCTGGTGGTGCCGACCCGCGACGCCGCACCGGACCTGACCGAGCGGGTACGCGCGCACATCCTCGCCACCTTCGGCGGGCCGAACACCGCGTTCCACCGCAACCCCGAGGCCCTGGTGGTACGCCGGGTCGACGAGCTCATTCACAACGAGCGGACCGGCAAGGTCGCCACTCTCATCCAGCGGCAGCGAACGTGAGCGCCGCGGCCACCGCCCCCGCGCCCCGCGGCCTCGCCCGCGGGCTGGGCCGGGACTTCAACCTGCTGTGGCTCGGCCAGAGCGTCAGCAACATCGGCGACCGGGTCAACCTCTTCGTCGTGCCGACCATCATGATCCTTCTGCTGCACGCGTCGGCGTTCCAGGTCGGCCTGATCGGAATGGCCCAATACCTGGCCATCCCGCTGCTCAGCCTGGTCGCCGGCGTACTGGTCGACCGGTGGCCGCTGCGGTGGACGCTGATCTGGTGCGACGTGATCCGCTGCGCCGTGGTCGCCGCCATCCCGATCAGCTACTGGCTGGGCATGCTCTCGGTGCCCGTGCTGTTCGTCTGCGTGGCGGTCGCCAACGCGACGTCGGTGTTCTTCAACATCGGCTACACCGCGACGATCTCGGCGATCGTGCCGGTTGACGGTCGGGTCAAGGCGTACTCGCACATGGAGAGCAGCCGCACCGTCTCCGAGGTTGTCGGCCCGGCCGTCGCCAGCGGCCTCTACCAGTTGCTGGGCGCCGTTTCACTGCTGGTCGACGCCGCCAGCTTCCTGTTCTCCGCGGCGAACATCCGCGCCATGAAACCACACGACGTCAAGCCGGAGCGCCGGGATCCGATGTGGACACGGCTCAAGGCGGGCGTCCGGTTGAACTGGAACGACCCCGTCCTGCGCGGGACCGTGCTGGGCACGACGCTACTCAACATCGGCGGCCCCATCTTCGTCACGGTGACACCGATCCTCGCGTACCGCGGCCTGAATCTGTCCGTGGCGACCTTCGGCACCGTGATGTCGGTGGCGGCCGTGGCCGCGGTGGTCGGCGCGGTCGTCGCGCCGCGGGTCAGCAAGTTCTTCGGACCGGCCCGCCTGATGCCCTGGGCGGCGTTCCTGCACAGTTTCGTCGGGCTCGGCGTGCTGGCCGCTCCCGGTCTGGCGCCGGCGGTCGTGCTCGGCGTCACGCTGTCCTGCTACGGGCTCACCATGGTCTGGTACAACATCAGCACCGCCGCCGTGCGCCAGGCCCGGGTGAACCCCGCCGACCAGGCCGTCTCGCACGCCGCGTTCCGCACCGTGACCTGGGGCGTGATTCCGCTTTCCGCGCTGCTCGGCGGGGTATTCGTGCAGCTGCTCACCCCGCACCTCGGCGTGCTGGGCGCCGCGAAGACCACGATGGTCGCGGCCACGCTGATCGGCGTCCTGGTCGCCTGGATCCCGTTGGCGCCGACCCAGGCGCACCTCAATCGAGAGCACGCGGAAGCGGGGGCCCGATGAGCGCCGTCGTCCTGATCACCGGCTGTTCCTCCGGGATCGGCCTGCAGAGCGCCGTCGCGGCCGCGCAGGCCGGCTACACAACGGTCGCGTCCGTGCGGGATCTCGATCGGGCCGGCCCGCTGCGGGCGGCCGCCGACGAGGCCGGGGTCAAGCTGGACGTCCGCCAGCTGGACGTCACCGACGACGCTTCCATCGAGGCTTGCCTGGCAGGCATCGTGCAAACCCATGGCCGGCTCGACGCTCTGGTCAACAATGCCGGGCTCGCTAACACGCTGCCCACCATCGAGATGTGCGCGATGGCCCGGTATCGCGCGAGCCTGGAGGTGAACTTCTTCGGGGTGGTGGCCACCACGCGCGCCGCCATGCCGCAGCTGCGGGCCAGCCGGGGCCGGATCGTCACCATCGGCAGCACCCGGGGGCTGATCGCGCAGCCGTTCAACGAGGCCTACTCGGCCGCCAAGTTCGCCGTCGAGGGCTTCATGGAGAGCCTGGCGCCGGTCGCGGCGAGCCAGGGCGTGACCGTCGTGCTGGTCGAGCCCGGCCCGGTGTTGGGCACCGCCTTCGGCGCCAACTCCGGCGTCACCCGCGAATCGCTGCTGGCCGAGTCCGGGCCCTACGTCGACGTGTTGACCGACTATCTCGACTGGGTGGTGCGCATGGCCCATCCGGGCGCGCAGCCGGCGCACGCGGTGGCCGAGGTCGTCCTGCGAACCCTGGCCGATCCCCGGCCGGCCTTCCGGCTGATGACCAGCGACTGGGCCGACGAGTACGCGCGCGTCAAACTCGCCGATCCCGACGGCACGGCGGTGCAGACGATGACCCGGTCCTGGCTGGCTCCGGCGAAGGAGGCCTGACGTGCTCGACCTGCATCGGCAAACCTTGCGGCAGAGCGTCGAGATCGTCGCGGCGATCCGGGACGACCAATGGGATCTGCCCACGCCGTGTACACAGTGGATGGTTGGCGAACTGTTGGACCACATGATCCGGGAGAACCGGGGTTTTGCCTCGGCGGCGGACGGCGAGACCGCCGATGCATCCACCTGGACCTCGCCGGTCGGGCCCGACCGGCGCGCCGAGTACGCCGACTCCGCCCGGCGGGTGACCGACGCGTTCGGTGCCGACGGGGTGCTCGATCGTACCTTTTGGTTGCCGCTGATCCGCGACGGCGTGACTGTCCCGGCCCGCCAGGGGATCAGCTTCCACCTGCTCGACTACCTCGTGCACGGCTGGGATGTAGCCGTCTCCGTCGGCCGGCGGCCCGACTTCGGCGACGCGGTGGTCGCGGCCGTACACGAGATAGCCGTCCGCGAGGTGCCGGACGGACCGCGCCGGCACCGCCCCGAAGCCAGTTTAGGGCCTGCCCTGCCGGCCACGGTCGGGGCGCCCGCGTTGGACCGCCTGCTCGCCTTCCTGGGGCGCGATCCCGACCGGTGGGGGAAGCCATGAGCCCGAACGCAGTGCTCGCCGACTTCCTGGCAACCGCCCAAGCCAACCCGGACCGTACGGCCATCGTCGCCAACGGGAAGCCCCTGACGTACGCCGGGCTGGCCGCCTGGGCGCAGACGATCGCCCATCGCCTCGGCCCCGCGCCGGGCGTCGTCGGCGTACCGGCGACCCACTCCCCCGGCACCGTCGCGGCCCTGCTCGGCGTGTGGGCGAGCGGGGGCACCTACTGCCCGGTCGATCCCGCGTTCCCGGCCCACCGGCAGGGGGCGATGATGCGGGCGGCCGGTTGCCGCACGCGGCTCGACGCCGACGGATGGCCGACGCCCCAACCCGGCCCCGACACGACCGAAGACGGCAACGCGGCCGAGGACGCTGCGCCGGCCGAATCGATGGCGTACACGTTGTTTACGTCCGGCTCCACGGGCGCGCCGAAGCCGGTGTTGACGTCGCATTCGGCGATCGCCACCACTGTGCGGTCGCTACGGGAGTTGTTCGGCATCTCCGCGTCGGATCGGGTGCTGCAATTCGCGTCGCTCAACTGGGACACGTGCTTCGAGGAGATTCTGCCCACGCTTACCGCCGGGGCGTGCCTGGTGTTCCACGACGACGCGTACACCGGCTCGTTCCCGCGTCTGCTGCGGATGATCGAACGCGAGCGGATCACCGTGCTGAACCTGCCGACCGCGTTCTGGCATGAGTTGGTCACCCACCTCGGCGACGAGGGCGCGGCCTTGCCCGCCCAAGTCCGCCTGGTGGTCATCGGCGGCGAGGCGGCGAGCCCGGCGCGGCTCGCGGACTGGTCCGCCCTGCCGACCGGGCATGCCCGGCTGCTCAACACCTACGGCTGCACCGAGACGACCCTCATCACCCACGCGATCGACCTGCACGGCCCGCTGGCCGGCAAGCAGTGGGGCGGCGCGTCCCGGGTGCCGATCGGCCGAGCGCTGCCGCACGTGGTGGAACACGTCACCGGCGACGGCGAGCTGCTGATCGGCGGCCCGGCGCTCGCCGACGGCTATCGCGGCCTGCCCGACGCCACCGCCGAGCGCTTCGTCGAGGTGGACGGCCGCCGGTTCTTCCGCACCGGTGACCGGGTCAGCCGCGCACCGGACGCAACGCTGGTGCATCGCGGCCGCGTCGACCACGAGGTCAAGATCCGCGGCATCCGGGTGGACCCGGCCGAGGTGGAGGCGCACATCGCCGGGCACCCGGGGGTACGCGCCGTCCTCGTCACCGGGGTCTCCGTCGCCGACCACACCGCGCTCGCCGCCTACGTCGTACCCCGGTGCGGCGGTGGCGGATTGGCCGACCGGATCGTCGAGCACCTGCGCGCCCGAGTACCCGCCCACCTCATACCCAGCCGCATCCACGTCGTCACCGACCTGGTCTACACCGGGAACGGCAAGGTCGACCGGCATCGGAGCAAGGAGAATCTTTCATGAACGTCGACGGTGTGACCGCCCTCTTCGCGCGGGTGCTGGACGACCCGGAGGTCACCGCGGAGTCCGACTTCTTCGGCCTCGGCGGCGACTCCCTGCTCGCCACCCGGGTGCTCAGCGCGGTGGCCCGCGAGTACGGAGTCGAGCTGACCTTCGACGAGTTTCTGCTCGCGCCCACCCCGGCCACGCTCGCCAAGACGATCGCGAGCGCGGCGCGATGAGGGTGCTTGTCGTCGGCGCCGGGCTGGCCGGGCTCACCGCCGCCGACGACCTCGCCGCGGCCGGGGTCGACACGACCGTGCTGGAGGCGCGGGGCCGGGTCGGCGGCCGGACTCACGGCATCGAGGTGGCCCCCGGGGTGTGGGCTGACGCCGGCGCGGCTTACCTCGGCGACCGGCACACCGAGCTGCACAAGACGCTCGCCGAGCTCGGCCTGTCCACCCATCCGACCACAATGGACGGCTCGAGCCGATTCGCGCTGGGTTCGCGGGACGATACCCGCGACGGCCGATTCCCGCCGCTCAACGCCGTCGCGCTGGGCCAGATGTTCGACTTGCTGGACGAGCTCACGGCCACGGTCCGGCTCGACGCGCCGTGGTTGACGCCGGAGGCGGAGCGCTGGGATTCGCTCACCGCCGCGCAGTGGGCCGAGCAGCACCTGCACCACCCGGACGCCCGGCTGTTCTTCCCGCTCTTCCTGGGCGAGATGATGGCCGCCGACCCGGCCACGGTCTCCATGCTCCACGTCGCCCTGTATCTGCGGTCGGGCGGCGGGATCAGCTATCTCAACGCGTTCGAGGGCGGCGCGCAGCAGGACCGGGTCCACGGCGGGGCGCAGCAGATCTGCGAACGCCTCGCCGCGCGGCTCGGCGCCCGGATCCGGCTGAACCTGCCGGTACGCGCGATCCACCAGGACGCCCGGGCGGTCACCGTGCACGCGGACGGCGAGACGTTTCGCTGCGACGCCCTCGTGGTCGCGGTGCCGCCGCTGCTGGCCGGGGCGATCGACTACCGGCCGGGCTTGCCGGCGCCGCGGGCCACCGAGGCGACCGGCCGCGGGTGCGCGGTGAAGGTGCAGCTGGTCTATCCGACACCGCAGTGGCGCGACCGCGGGCTGTCCGGCTGGTCGGTCAGCTCGACCGGTCCGCTGCTGTCGACAGTGGACGATTCGCCGCCGGACGGCGAGGTCGGCGTGCTGACCGGCTTCGTGACCGGCGCCGAGGCGTACCGGTTCGCGGCCCTCCCGGCCGGTGCCCAGCGTACGCAGGTCCTGTCCCAGGTGGCCCGGCTCTTCCCGTACCTGCCCGCGCCGATCGGCTTGCACATCAGCGACTGGGTGAGCGAGCAGTACAGCCGCGGCTGCTACGCGGCCGTTTTCGGGCCGCACGACTGGTTGCGGCTCGGCCCCCGGCTGGCCACCGCGCACGGCCGGGTGCACTGGGCCGGCACGGAGACGAGCACCGAGTACTTCGGACTCATGGAAGGTGCGATCCGCTCGGGTCACCGGGCGGCCATGGAAGTCCTGTCCAGCTACGAATCCGTTGGGAGAAAGCGATGACCGACAGTCCGATCGCCCCGCTGGCAGTGCGCCAGCAGTTCATGACGGAGCCCGATCTGGGCGCCGGCAACTTCCTCGAGTACGCCGTGCGAATGAACCCGAACCGGGCGCTGCCGATGCTCTACACCCACAGCGTCGACCACCGCGGCGAGGTGGCCCTGCGCGGCCACAGCCTGGTGGACCTCGCCGAGCTGCGCGACCGGTACGCCAAGTGGTACTGGGCCAACGGGGTGCGCGCCGGCGACCCGGTGGGGATCCTGGTGGCGGAGGGGCTCGAGCCCCTGCTGCATTACCTCGCCCTCACCGCGCTCGGCGCCATCCCTGCGATGATCAACGACGCGATGCGGCCCGACGTGCTGCTCCGCTACCTGGAACACGTCGGCGTGGTGGGCATCGTCGCCGACGACACCACCCGGCTCGCCTCGGCCTACCGGGCCGACCCGGCCCGGCGCCCACGATTCCTCGCCCTCGCCGCCGAGATTCAGGCGTTCGACGCCGCGGCCGCGACGCTGCCCGAGCAGTACCCGTACCGGCACGCGCCCGACGATGTGTGCGCCCTGATCCATTCCTCCGGCACCACCGGGACGCCGAAGTCGACGATCCTCGGCCACCGCAGCTTCTGGGACGGCAAGCAACCGCGGATGGTCCGCTTCCCGGCCCAGCCCTACGACAAGCTGATGTCGCTGATGCCGCACACCCACGCCGGCGGCCTGAGCTATTTCCTCACCGCGACGCTGCTCGGCCTGCCGACGGTGGTGATGGCCGACTGGCGCCGCACGGTCGTGGAGCCGGTCATGGAGGCCTTCCAGCCGACGATGCTCGCCTCCTTCCCGCGTACGTTCGTGGAGTTGGCCACCGGCGAACTGCCGGTCAAGGGAGCCGCGAAGGTGCACTCCTGGTTCAATACCGGCGACTCCGCGCACTACGGCCACGTCCGGCGCCTGGTGCAGCTGGGCGAGCGGCCGGCCGGCCTGATCAAGGCGTGGCTGCTGCCCCCGGAGCAGAGCGACGCGGAGACGCTGCCGGGCTCCCAGTTCGTTGACGGGCTCGGCTCCTCCGAGATGGGCATGGCCCTGTTCGGCGGGCTCACCACCCCGGAGACGCCGCGCGCCGACCGGTGTGTGGGCAAGGCGCAGGAGGCCGTCGTCAAGGCGGCGGTCCTCAGCGACGACGGCGAGGAGCTACCGGACGGGACGGTGGGCCTGCTGGCGGTCGTCACCCCGTCGCGTACCCCCGGGTATTGGAAGAATCCCCGCCTGACCGCGAGCTTCGAGCTGAACGGTTACTGGCTCACCGGCGACGTCGCACGCCGCGACGCCGAGGGCAACTTCTATCACCTGGACCGCACGGTCGATGTCATCGACACCGTGGCCGGCCCGGTCTACAGCCTGCAACTCGAGGAGGTGCTGATCGCCGACTGCGCGGACGTGGTGCGGGACTGCTCGGTGGTAGGCGTGCCGGGACCGGACGGCGGCCAGGTCCCGATCGCCGTGCTCCAATTGCAGGCGGAGGCGGCCGACTGGAGCGCCGACGCCCTGCTGGAGAAGGCGAACAAGGAACTCGCGACCGCGGGCCTGGCCGCTCTTGCGGCGGTGACCGTCGCGCGGACCGCCGAGGACTTCCCGCTCGGGCCCACCGGCAAGGTGCTCAAGCGCGAGCTACGGACCCGGCACGCCCGCATGTTCGCCGGCGACCGGGACGCCTGAGCAGATGGACGGCAACGCTACCCGGCAGCCGTATAGCTATGTCCGGGCCGCGCTGGTGGAGCCGGACTGGCGGCGGCTGCCGGGCTGGCGAACGGTCACGCCCGGGCAGTGGCGCGATCCCCGGTGGCAACGCGTGCACAGCGTCCGCAATCCCGGGCAGCTGCGGGCCGTCGTCGGCGATCTGCTGGCGGAGAGCTTCTACGCCGACCTCACGGCCGACATCGAGCGGTTCGCCACCATGGCGATCCTGATCACGCCGTACCTGTTGAACACGATGGCATCGACGGCGTCCACCGACCCGCGGACGTTCACCGACGCCTTCCGGGCCGACCCGGTCCGCCGCTACCTACTGCCCGTGCACAGCGACCGGGATCCGCGTTGGCCCAGCCACCCGTACGCGCAGCGGGACTCGTTGCATGAAACCGAGATGTCGGTGACCGAAGGGCTCGTCCACCGCTATCCCACCAAGGTTCTCGCCGAGTTGGTGACCACATGCCCGCAGTACTGCGGGCATTGCACCCGGATGGATCTGGTCGGCGGCTCGACGCCGCAGGTCAGCAAGGCGCGACTCACCCTGCGGGCGACCAGCCGTCAGGAGCTGATCCTCGACTATCTCAAGCGGACACCGGCGGTGCGCGACGTCGTCGTCTCGGGCGGCGACATCGCGAACATGCCCTGGCATCACCTGGAGAACTTCCTGACGCACCTGCTCGACCTCGAGTCCATTCGCGACATCCGGCTGGCCAGCAAGGCCCTGATCGGGCTGCCCCAGCACTGGCTGCAGCCGGAGGTCGTGGCGGGGCTGGGCCGGGTGGCCCGCTCGGCCGAGCAACGCGGCGTCAACCTCGCCATCCACACCCACGCCAACCACGCCGCCTCGATCACCCCATTGGTGGCCGAGACGGTGCAAACCCTCCGGCAGGCCGGCGTACGCGACATCCGCAACCAGGGTGTCCTGATGAAGGGGGTCAACGCCACCGCCGGACAACTGCTCGACCTGTGTTTCGCCCTGCACGGCGAGGCGGGCATCGACCCCTACTACTTCTACATGTGCGACATGATCCCCAACGCGGAGCATTGGCGTGTCCCGTTGCACGAGGCGCAGCTTCTCCAGGAGTCCATCATGGGATACCTGCCCGGCTACGCCACGCCACGGCTCGTCTGCGACGTCCCGTATGCCGGCAAGCGCTGGGTCCACCAGGCCGTCGAGTACGACCGCGTGCGCGGCATCTCGTACTGGGCCAAGAACTATCAGACGGGCGTCGACGCCGACCTAGGCCCCGACCACCGCTACCGGTACTACGACCCGATTTCCGCGCTGCCCGACGCAGGCCGAGCCTGGTGGTCGGAGCGGCAGATCAAGGAGGACTGAAATGTCACGGTACGACTGGGGCGACACCCACCCGGGTATCGACCAACTCACGAAGCGCATCGCCGCGACCCGGGATCGCGTCGTGACCCATCCGCTGTACGCGGCGCTGGACACCAACGACGCCATCACCACGTTCATGGCGCATCACGTGTTCGCGGTCTGGGACTTCATGTCCCTGCTCAAGTCCCTGCAACGCCAGCTGACCTGCGTCGAGCTGCCCTGGGTGCCGACCGGGCCGACCGGCAGCCGCCGCCTCATCAACGACATCGTGCTGGTCGAGGAGAGCGACGAGTTGCAGGGCGGGTTCATCAGCCACTTCGAGCTGTATCTGCAGGGCATGACCCAGGCCGGGGCGGACCGCTCGGCGATGGACGCGTTCCTCGGGCAGCTCGCGCAGGGCACCGGCGTCGCCGCGGCGCTGATCGCCGCGCAGGTGCCCGCGCCGGCCGCCGACTTCGTCACCACCACCTGGCGGTTCATCCAGGAAGCCCCGGTGCACTGCCAGGCGGCCGCCTTCGCCTTCGGGCGTGAGGATCTGATTCCCGACATGTTCGAGCAGGTGGTCAAGGTCAACGCCGACCAGGGCGGCCGGCTGGACACGTTCGTCGACTATCTCGACCGGCACATCGAGGTGGACGGCGAGGAGCACACCCCGATGGCCATGCAGATGCTCGCCGACCTCTGCGGGGACGACGACGCGAAGTGGGAGGAGTGCGCGGAGGCGGTCACCGTGGCACTGGAGATGCGCATCCGGCTCTGGGACGGCATCCTCGCCGCGATCGGCTAGCCGCGAACCGGTCGGCCGTCCATGGTGGACGGCCGACCGGTACCTTCGAACCGTGCCCCCTGAGAAGTCCGCTCAGGTGATTACCGTCGGCCCAGACCTTCGTGCCGCGGCCCGTCCAGTGGCCGTCCAGTGGCCGTCCAGTGGCCGTCCAGTGGCCTCGTTCACTGTCGAGTCGTCATTGCCACCGCACTGAGGAGACTCGAAGATGAGACGAACAGCAACGCTCGGCGTCGTCGTGACGGGGTTGACCGGCGCTCTACTCGCGGCGCCGATGCAGGCGTCGGCGGGCCCAGGTGCCGCCACCGACGCGCGTTCGCGCGAGCGGGTCGCCGTGGTGCCCGTGATCGCCGACGAAGAGATCAGCCACACCGTCGTGACCGATGCCGGTGCGTCGACGACGCAGGTGAAGAACCGGTTCTATCGCGACAGTCACGGCCGGACCCGCACCGAGTCCGGCTCGGTCGTCACGATCACGGATCCGGCGTCAACCACCACGATCCGGCTGGACACCAAGCACCGGCTCGTCCAGCACACCACCGGCGCAGCGCCCGCCACCACCACCGGCAAGGCCCCAACGACCGGCGGCCCGCAGGTGACGTCCAAGCAGCAACGGCTGTCCTCGCCGATGAAGAGCCTCGGCACGACCCGAATGCAGGGGGTCCGGGTTACCGGCTCGCAATACACCGTGACGGCACCCGGCGCGAAGGGCGCGGCCGGTACGAAGCAGGTCACGTCGTGGGTGTCCAACGACATCCGGCTGGCGGTGCAGACGAAGGTGGTTGACACCACCGGCGCCGGGTACACCCGCAGCTACACCAACATCAAAGCCGGCACCGAGCCGTCCGCCGACCTGTTCACCGTGCCGGCCGGCTACACCGAGGCGAGCGACGCGGCCGCGACCCTGGACTCGACCCCCTGCCCGCTGGACATCTCACCCGATCCGATGATCCTGGAGAGCTTCGGCTTCTCGCTCGGCAGCCGCACGCTCACCGCAACCACCGACTTCGCCAACGCCGCGTGCCTCATCGTGGGCGGCGCGGTATATCTGGAGTACCCGTTGAGCTTCGTGCAACTCACTCCGCTCCCGCTGCCGTACCTGCAACTCCAGGTCTACGACAACGGCGGCCTGCTGCCGTACGTGCCCTACGTCGCCTTCGGCGACATCGCGATCGTCGCGGCGAGCGCCACCGATACCACGACGAAAGACTCGTTGATCATCCTGTACGTCTACTACTGAGCATCGCGCGCGGGCGCCCGGCACCCACCGGGCGCACCGTGCCGGCCTGGCCGACTGCCCGGATCGCCACCGAGGACGGATGACCGACCTGCGCCGGGGCGACTGGCGCCGACATTGACCTGACCTGCCACCATACATGTCAGCGGTAGGCGCGGGGGCCGCCGCGGCGCGCAACCGGTCGCGGCGTGTGACCGGTGGAACGGGGATGCGGTGGGCGGGTTTCTCGCGGCTGTGCTGGGCTTCCCCGTCGTGATCTTCACCCCGCTGCTCGTCGTCGTCATCGGCTACTGGCTTGTGGTCATCGCCGGCGGCGCCGATCCCGACGGTCACGGCGGCGAGGGCGCCGAGGGTGGATTCGCCGGCCTGCTCGGGCTCGGCGGGGCGCCCGCGCCGGTGGTGCTCACGCTGTTCGTCGCCGTCGGCTGGTTCGCCGCCCTGGCCGGCAATCAGGTGCTCGGTGCCGTCCCGGGCTGGCTGGTCCTGGTCGCCGCGCTGATCGCCGCCTGGGTGCTGAGCCGGCTGTCCGTCGTGGTCCTGAAGCGTGCTCTGCCCCCGCGGGTCGAGCCGTCCCGGGCCGACTTCCTCGGGCTCACTTGTGTTATTCGCACCGGACGGGTGACCCGTGACTTCGGCCAGGCCGAGGTGCACGCGCCCGACGGCTCCTCGGCGATCGTGCAGGTCCGCCAGGCCGGCCACGACGACCTGCGGGCCGGCACCCTCGCCCTGCTCTTCGATGCGGACCCCGAGGGCGACTTCTTCTGGGTGATCCCCGCCGACATCGCCACCACTCCCGATCAGTGACGGCCGGCCTTCCGCAACGCATCGCATTCCGTACCGACCCGCATCCCTTACCAACCAGCAAAGGACATTGATGGACGTCATCTCCACCGGATTCGGTGTGCTCGTCGCCGTCGTGGTGCTTGTCGCGCTCGGCGTCGCGTTGTTCTTCAGCCGCATGTTCCGCAAGGTGGAGCAGGGCAAGGCGCTGATCGTGTCCAAGGTGCGCCGGGTCGATGTCACCTTCACCGGCGCGATCGTGTTGCCCGTGCTGCACAAGGCCGAGACCATGGACATCTCGGTGAAGACGATCGAAATCTCGCGGACCGGCCGCGAGGGGCTGATCTGCCGCGACAACATCCGCGCCGACATTCGGATCACCTTTTTCGTACGTGTCAACAAGACCACCGAGGACGTCATCAAGGTGGCGCAGGCCATCGGCACCGCCCGGGCCAGCAGCGAGCAGACCCTGCAGGAGCTGTTCAACGCGAAGTTCTCCGAGGCGCTCAAGACGGTCGGCAAGCAGCTCGATTTCGTCGATCTCTATACCAAGCGCAACGAATTCCGGGACCAGATCATCGAGGTGATCGGCACCGACCTCAACGGCTACAGCCTGGAGGACGCCGCGATCGACTTCCTCGAGCAGACCCCGTTGATGTCGCTCGACCCGAAGAACATCCTCGACGCCCAGGGCATCCGCAAGATCACCGAGCTGACCGCCATCGAAGCCGTGCGCACCAACGACTACCGGCGCAACGAGGAGAAGGAGATCACCCGGCAGAACGTCGACGCCACCGAGACGATTCTGGAGTTGCAACGCCGGCAGGCCGACGCGGAGCTCAAGCAGCGCCGGGAGATCGAGACCATGCGGGCCCGCCAGGAGGCGGAGATCTCCCTGGCCCAGGCCGAGGAGCGGCTGCGCGCCGAGGGCGCCCACCTGCTCACCGAGCAGCAACTCGGCGTACAGAAAGAGAACAAGGCCCGGGAAATCGCCGTCGCGGAGAAGAACCGCGAGCGGGTCATCGCGATCGAGACCGAGCGGATCGAAAAGGACCGGATGCTCGAGGTGATCGGCCGTCAGCGCGAGACCGAGCTGTCCACGATCGCCAAGGACAAAGAGGTCGAGGGCGAGAAGCGGGCGATCGCCGAGGTGATCCGCGAGCGCATCGCGGTGGAGAAGACGGTCGCCGAGCAGGAGGAGAACATCAAGCGCCTGCGCGTGGTCGAGGAGGCCGAGCGGACCCGGCAGTCGGTGATCATCCACGCCGAGGCCGAGGCGCAGCAGGCGCTGGTCAAGGACATCAAGGCCGCCGAGGCCGCCGAGACGTCGGCGAAGTTCAAGGCCCGCGAACAGCTGGTACTGGCGGAGGCGCACCAGCAGACCGCCGAGCTGAACACCCGCGCCAAGATCAGGCTGGCGGAGGGCGCGCAGGCCGAGGCGGCCGCGGTGGGCCTCGCCGACGTGCAGGTGCGCGAGCGCAACGCCGAGGTGATCGAGAAGACCGGCCGGGCCGAGGCCGAGGTGATCGAAAAGACCGGCCGCGCCGAGGCCGTCGTCGATCGGGAGAAGGCGCTGGTCGCCGCGGAGGCGATCCGGGAGAAGCTGAAGGGCGAGGCCGAGGGCCTCACCGACAAGGCCGCCGCGATGGGCGCTCTGGACGACGCGACCCGCGAGCACGAGGAGTACCGGCTGCGCCTGGAGATGGAGAAGGAGATCCGGCTCGCCGGCATCAACGTGCACAAGCAGATCGCCGAGGCGCAAGCCATGGTCCTGGCCACCGGCCTCGAGAAAGCCAACATCGACATTGTCGGCGGCGATTCGATGTTCCTGGACAAGCTGGTCGGCTCGATCACGATGGGCAAGAGCATCGACGGCTTCGTCGAGCACTCGACCATCGCGCAGGGCGTCGGGTCGCGCTATCTGGACGGGTCGGCCAACCTCGCCGACGATCTGGGCCGGCTGCTCGGCTCGGTGTCCACCGGTGACGTCGCCAACCTAACCCTGGCGGCGTTCCTGACCCAGCAGATCAAGGCCGGCGGTGCCGACGCGCACAAGCTGCGTGAGCTGCTCGCGGCGGCCAAGAAACTCGGCGTGCAAGACACCCGGCTTGCCGCGCTCACCGGTACCCCGGCCCCGGTCAACGGCACGGCGGCGGCCCAGCAGTGACGGAGGTCGTGCAGGAGGTGGCCGTTGCCGCCGCGGCGCCGGGCCTCGACGCCGGCACCTACGAGGTGTTGCGCGCCCGGCTGGCCCGGCAGGCCGAGGAACTGGCCGAGCGCGCGGAAACGCTGAACAACGCCCGCGTCGCGACGTTCGGCGGCCAGCAGACGCGGTTGCTGGGCACCGAACGGGTCCGGACGCAGAACAACTGCGTACCGCGTGACATCGCTCAGGTCGGCGGCACGATCCTGTTCGGCTACAACGTCTTCCTCGGGCTGCGGGCCCAGACGTCGGTGGACGACGTGTTCGCGGCGTACGGGTTCTCCCGCGACGGCGAGGCGTTCCGTTTCGATCCGGAGGGGGCCCGGCTCGGCCTGCTCGACGATCCCAGCTTCCGGCGCGACTTCGCCGAGCTGTACCGCTACTACCGGGACACCCGTCTGCTGCAGCTGCGCCAGGTCGAGGGCCTGCTGCTCGCGGTCTTCCAGACCGGGGCGCGCGCCGACGATCTGAAAGTGTTGCGCTGGCGGGTCGGCCTGGACGGCTCGGTGTCCTATCTGGACAATCGAGGCGAACGCGACCATGTCTTCCCGCCCGCACACGACTTCACCTGGCGGCCGGCGACCCGGGAGGATCACGTCCTCGGCCGGCACCCGCACGTGTCCATTGAGGACGAAGTATTCGTGGAGACGGTCGGCGGCACCCTGACCGTCAAGGTGGAGAACAACACCGAGGACGGCGAAGGCATCTTCTCCGAGCCGGTCGACGAGCCCTTGCAGAGCCTGGCCGACGCGGATATCGCGTACGCCCGGGTCGGGCCGTTGATTTTGTTGCGGGTGTTGCCCTACAAGGAAAACGCGCACCGGTATCTCGTCTTCAATACCCGGACCAAGGACGTGCGCCGGCTCGACGGCATCGGCCAGGCCTGTCAGCGCGTGCCCGAGGATCAGGGCATCATCTTCCCCGGCGGCTACTACCTGGCCACCGGCGCGGCCAAGACCTTCGACGCGGACGTCACCGACCTCGAATTCGAGCGGGTCGTGCGGTCGGTCAACGGCGAGGACGCGCTCTACGTCTTCCATGCGCGCGCCGCGGGACGATATCTGCTGCTGCCCTACAACGTCATCCGCAAGGAAGTCGCCACCCCGATCACCTGCCACGGCTACACGCTGCTCGACGACGGCACGCTCATCGCTTTTCGGGCAGCCACCGAGGAGCCCGCCCGCGTGCACCCGATGCAGGTCTGGCAGACGCCCTACGTGTCGGACACCTATGCCGCGGCGCAACCGGTGGGCACCGGGCCGCTGGAGCGGGTGGGCAACGCCGACCTGGTCCGCGGCATCGCGGACGCGCTCTCGGTGGCCCGCATGGTCGACGAGATGGCCCCGTCCGGTCCGGTCTTCGAGGCCATCATCGCGGCCTGCACCCGGCTCTTCGACCACTACCACTGGCTCGGCGAGCCGGAGCTGGCGGACCTGCGCACCCCGCTGTCCGAGGTACGCGCGACCGCCGAACGGGTGCTGGACGAGTTCGAATCGGTGCAGGCCCTGACCGCCCAGGCCACGGCCGCCGTCGCCGAGGCCGGCGCGACGATCACCTCGCTGATCCGCCGGGCGCACGCCGAGGCGCCGACCACCACCGACGCCTGGATCCGGCAGCTCGCCGTCCTCCGGCAGGCCCAGGGCCGCATCGTCACCCTGCGCGAGCTGCGCTATGTCGACCTGGCCCGGCTCGACGAGCTCGACGGCGAGTTGACCGCCGAGGTGGAGTCCACCGGGCGGCGAACCGTCGATTTCCTGCAGCGCGAGGATGCGTTCAGCGGCTATCGGCAGTCGGTCGAGCAGTTGGTCACCGACGCGGCCGGCATCGCCACCGTCGCCGAGGGCGACCCGGTGGCCGCGCGGCTCACCGAGCAAACCAACGGCCTGCAGGTGGCGACCGAGGTGGTCGGCGGCCTGGAGATCGCCGACGCGACCGTGCGCATCGCCATCCTGGAACGCATCGGCGAGGTGCTCGGCGGGGTCAACCGGGCCCGGGCCACCTTGGAGTCGCGGCGCCGCGATCTCGGTGCCGCCGAGGGCCGGGCCGCGTTCGCCGCCGAGTTCGCCCTGCTCGCTCAGTCCATCACCGCCGCGCTCGCCGCCGCCGACAGCACCGAGCGCTGCGACGAGCAACTCGCCAAGCTGATGGTGCAGCTCGACGCCCTCGATTCCCGGTTCGCCGATTCCGACGACTTCGTGGATCAGCTCGGCGCCAAGCGCACCGCGGTGTACGAGGCGTTCGCCGCGCGCCGGCAATCCTTGCTGGACCAACAGGCCCGGCGCGCCGAACGGCTCGTGGAATCGGCCCACCGCACGCTGGCCGGCGTGCAGCGCCGGGTCGCCGGCCTCGCCACGGCCGACGAGGTCAACACGTACTTCGCCACCGACCCGATGGTCCGCAAGCTGCGCTCGGTCGCGGCGGAGCTGCGCGCGCTCGGCGACACCGTGCGAGCCGAGGAGCTGCTGGGCCGGGTCAAGGCCGCGCGGCAGGAGGCCGGCCGGGCGCTGCGTGACCGCCTCGACCTGTACGGCGACGACGGCGCGACCATCCGCCTGGGCCGGCACACGTTCGCGGTCAACACCCAGGCGATCGAACTGACGCTGGTGCCGGACGGAGCGGAGCTGGTGTTCGCGATCACCGGCACCGACTACCGCGCGCCGATCCGGGACGCTTCCTTCGCCGACACGCGGGCGTTCTGGGCCCAGCCGCTGGTCTCGGAATCCGCCGAGCTGTCCCGTGCCGAGCAGTTGGCCGCCGCGATCTTCGCCGCGGATCCGGCCGCAGCGGCGGCGGCGCTCGCCGACGGCAGCCTGAGCGACCTGGTCCGCCGCGGCGCCGAGACCCGTTACGACGAGGGCTACGAGCGCGGGGTGCACGACGCCGACGCCGCCGTGATCCTGGGCGCGCTGATCCGACTGCACGCCGGGGCGGCCCTGTTGCGCTATCCGGCGGTGATCCGCTCGGCCGCGCAGTTGTTCTGGGCGTTCGGCACGTCCGAGCAGCAGCGCACGGCCTGGTCCGTGCGGGCCTCGTCGCTGGTGCGGGCGCGGGAGATGTTCGGCTCGGCGCTCGCCGATCTCACCGACCTGTCCGCCGCGTTGACGGCGGCCGGCGCCGAGTTTCTCGCCGGCTTGGGGGCGACCGGGCCCGATCGGCCCGAGATCGGGGACTATCTCGTCGAGGAGCTCGCCTCGGCGCCGGCCGGATTCGTGACGAGCGGGACGGCCCGGGCCTTCCTGGATCGCTTCCACCGCGCGCTCGGCGCCGGCCCGGCCACCGCGGCCCGCAGGTACGCCGACGACCTGCGCGCCCTCGACGGCGATCCGACGGCACAGCGCCAGCTGGTGCACGCGTGGCTGTCCGCCTTCCGCAGCGCGCAGCCGGCCGCCGGGGACGACGCCGACCTGCTCGAAGCGATGGCCATCGAGCTGACCGGCACGACGCTGACCCGGCACGAGTCGTCGGCCACGATCGTGCAGAGCGTCGAAGGGTTGCTCGGCGTGCATCCCCGGGTGGAGTCGGGCCGGCTCACCGTGCGGCTCGACGAATTCCTGGAGACCACCCGCCGGTTCCGAGAGCAACGGATGCCGGCCTATCGGGCGTACCAGCAGCGCCGGTCCGCCCTGGCCGCCGCCGAACGGCAACGGCTGCGCCTGGCCGAGTTCACGCCCGGCGTGATGAGCGCTTTCGTCCGCAACACGCTGCTGGACGAGGTCTATCTGCCGTTGATCGGAGACAACCTGGCCCGCCAGCTCGGTGCGACCGGCGCGGACAAACGCACGGACCAGTCGGGCCTGCTGCTGCTGATCTCGCCGCCCGGCTACGGCAAAACCACCCTGATGGAGTACGTCGCCAACCGGCTGGGCCTGGTCTTCGTCAAGGTCAACGGGCCGGCGCTCGGGCATGCGGTGACGTCCCTGGATCCGGGGCAGGCGCCCAACGCGACCGCGCGGCAGGAGGTGGAGAAGATCTCGTTCGCCCTGGAGATGGGCAACAACGTGCTGCTGTATCTCGACGACATCCAGCACACCTCGCCGGAGTTGCTGCAGAAGTTCATCTCCCTCTGCGACGCGCAGCGCCGGATGGAAGGCGTGTGGGACGGCCGCACTCGAACCTACGACCTGCGCGGCAAACGCTTCGCGGTGTGCATGGCGGGCAACCCGTACACCGAAAGCGGGCAGCAGTTCCGGATCCCGGACATGCTCGCGAACCGGGCCGACGTGTGGAACCTCGGCGATGTGCTCGCCGGCCGTACCGATGCCTTCGAGATGTCGTATCTGGAGAACGCCCTCACCTCGAATCTGGTGCTGGCCCCGCTCTCGGCCCGGGACCGCGCGGATCTGCCGCTGCTGGTCCGGCTCGCGGACGGCGCCGAAGCGGCGGCGCCGGAACGGCTCAGTTACGCCTACTCGGCGGTCGAACTGGAGCAGGTGCTGTCGGTGCTGCGCAAGATGCGCAAGCTGCAGCGGCTCGTGCTGCGGGTCAACCAGGAGTACATCGCCTCGGCCGGGCAGTCGGATGCGGCCCGTTCGGAGCCGCCGTTCCAGCTGCAGGGCTCGTACCGGAACATGAACAAGCTGGCCGAGCGCGTGGTGCCGGTGATGAACGATGCCGAACTGGACGCCGTCATCGACGACCATTACCGCGGTGAGGCGCAGACGCTGACCGCCGCGGCGGAGGCCAATCTGCTCAAGCTGGCCGAGTTGCGCGGGCTGCTGACGCCGGAGCAGGCGAGCCGGTGGGCCGAGGTGAAGGCCGCCTATCTGCGGGACAAGGCCCTGGGCGGGGCCGGGGATGACCCGATGACCCGAGCGGTGGGCGCGGTGGGTCTGCTGGCCGACCGGGTCGCCGGGGTGGAAGCGGCGATCGCCCGGCTGGCCGGCGGCTAAGCCCCACTCGCGCCGGTCGGCGGGTTGCCGGCCGGCGCGAGCCGTCACGCTACAAATCAGGGCAGGTCGCCCCGGGGATCAGGGGCAGAGCCCCCAGGCGAAGTGGTAGACGGTGTCGATGGCGCCATCGGTGGAGTCCATCGAGATGAAGCTCGTGGTCTTGGTGGGGTCGGAAGTGCCGGCCATGGCGCGCAACTCGGTGTTGATGTTGAGGTTGCGCAGGGCGCCGCAGGGTGCCCAGACCAGCGAGGCAAGGCCCACCTCATCGGTGGTTTGCCAGTCGTCGCCCAGCGGACCGGTCAGTGTGTGGCTGGCGTAGACGGTCTGCGTCTGGCCCTGGAAGTAGTAGTTAGCCCGCTCGATCGCGCTGGCGCCGGCCGCCAGCGACGCAAAGCCGCGATAGTCGACCTTGCTGATCGCGTAGGTGAACCCCGACGGGACGTGCACCACGATGTTGAGCTGGCAGTTCTTCCGCCAGTCGGTCGACGTTGAGCCGAGCCCGACAAGCGCCATGTAGTTGGAGTAGGTGACCGTGAAGGCGGTGTTGTCGGGCGAGATCGCCAGCGCGGCCGTGCCGGCGGGGCAGCCGGAGCCGTTGACCGTCACCACGTCGATGACGATGCGGTCAGTCGGCGGCGGCACCGGAAGATCTAGGAAGCCGGTGGCGGATGCTGGACCGGCGAACAATGACGATGCCAACACCCCCAAAAAGGCGCAGCAAAGGTACAAAGCCTTGCGCATGTCGACTCCTTCCAAAACCTGCTGCGGCGTCCGTGATGTCGACAGGCTATTTATTCAATTCACATTCGTCAATGTATAAATGCCGACGCGGCCACGAACCCAATATCAAGAGCGTCAGGATGTGGCGATTCAACCCATTGATAATAAACTATACGTATGGCTCGCTCGGGTCGGATTTACGACTAAGTCAGCCCATCCAAACAAGATCATCCGTGCGCCGCCACCACCGCGGTCGAGAAATGATCATCGGCCCGGTCCGCGCCACCGGAAATCCGGGTCGAGACTCCTTGTTGTTGGGGCGAGACACGGCTACCATTCGGGCGGACCATTAATCTCGATCAATATGTATTCTTCGGGACCGCCGAGAGAGGGAACCCCCATGACCTTCAGGCTGACCGGCGCGAGGTGGGTCACGCTCGCTACCGTGATTGCTCTTTCCGCCGTGTCTCTCCCGGGCTCGGCCTTCGGCGTGGGCGCCGCCGCCGACGCCGCTACGCCCCCCAGCGAGCAGATCACCCTCGACGTGCAGACGGTCAACGGTTCCGGCTGCCCGGCCGGCACGGCGTCGGCCTCGATGCTGTCGGACAACACCGGGTTCCGGATCAACTACACCAGTTTCCTGGCCCAGGACGGCGGATCCGCCGCGGCCACCGACATCCGCAAGAACTGCCAGGTAAGCCTGCTGGTGCACATCCCGCAGGGCTTCACCTTCGCGATCGCCCGCGCCGACTACTGGGGACGGTTGCACCTCGAGACCGGCGCCACCGCCTTGGAACGGGCCAACTACTACTTCCAGGGATCCTCGGACAACACGTACGTTGATCACACGTTCAGCGGCCCGCTCGACGGCGCCTGGCGCACGACGGACATCACCTCCGCGGCCGAGCTCGTCTACGCACCCTGCGGCGTCACCCGCGGCCTCAATATCAACACCGAGCTGCGCGTCGATGCCGGCACCTCGAGCAAGTCGAGCTACATCTCGATGCGCGCGTCCGACGGTGACGTCTACACCCTCGTCCAGTTCCAGTGGAAGCAGTGCTGACCGGCAAGCAGCCCTAACCGGGAGACGACTCCGATCCGAGTCAGTTCGGCGCGGCAGTCCCGGGATGGTCACCGGCGCTATCGACACCGCCGGCAAGCAGAGGCATAGCCCTCGGCTTGCCGGCGGTGTCGTTGATTCACCCGCAATCGGCAACGCCGGCCGTATAGCGACGCCGCGGATACGTATGCGCCACCCGATAAAGGCACCCGAATTCCGATCTCCGAACACTACATTTTAATTAAAGGTGAATAAGACTCACGTGGCTTGGGGCGTCGGGTCTCGATATCCGTTCGCAACGGGGGCTATGTGCCGAGTTGCCGGAAATTCGACGCATTCCGCGCGATGAGGATGAGCGGACCAACGGCGCCAATCCCATAGACGAACGATCGGAGAATCCGCCGCGGGCGCACCCAATCGCGGCGGGCTCGGGCAGACGCGCCATGCGTGCCGCGCGGCTTTTGCGGGGCCATGGCAGGATACTGCGTGGTAACAAATGGAGCGGGAGAGCGGGTGACCATCGTGACTACCGACCAGACGCGGACGGCATTTCGAACGTGCCCCCTGTGTGAGGCGGCCTGCGGCCTGGAACTCACCGTGCGCGACGAGACGATCGTCGCCGCGCGGGGCGACCGGGAGCACGTCTTCAGCCACGGCTTCATCTGCCCGAAGGGCGCCACCTTCGCCCAGCTGAGCGCCGATCCGGACCGGCTGCGCCGCCCCCTGGTGCGACGCGGCGACCGCCACGAGGAGGTGGACTGGGCGGAGGCGTTCCGGGTGGTCGAGGCTGGGCTGCGCCCGATCCTCGAGCGGCACGGCCCGCACGCCGTCGCGGTGTATCTCGGCAACCCGAACACGCACACGATGGCGGGCGGCCTTTACCTCACGCCGCTGCTGCGCACCCTCGGCAGCCGCAACATCTACTCCGCGAGCACCGTCGATCAGATGCCCAAGCACGTGGCGTGTGGCTACCTCTACGGCAACCCGCTGACCATCCCGGTGCCGGACATCGACCGTACGGACCTGCTGCTGATGTTGGGCGCCAACCCGTGGGAGTCCAACGGGAGCCTCGCCACCGCGGCCGACTTTCCCGGCCGGCTCAAGGCGATCCAGGCCCGCGGCGGCCGGTTCGTGGTGGTCGACCCGCGCCGGACCCGGACCGCCGAGCACGCCGACGAGCACCTGTTCATCCGGCCCGGCACCGACGCGTACCTGCTGTTCGGCATCGTCCACACGCTGTTCGCCGAGGCGCTGGTGGACCTGGGTGGCCTCGCCGGGCAGGTGACCGGCGTCGCGGAGGTCCGCGAGCTGGCGCAAGCGTTCGCGCCCGAGCGGGTGACCGCGGCCTGCGCCGTGCCGGCGGAACGAATCCGCGGCCTCGCCCGGGAACTAGCGGCCGCCCCAACCGCCGCCGTCTACGGCCGGATCGGCACCTGCACGGTCGAGTTCGGCACGCTCACCAGCTGGCTCGTCGACGTCATCAACGTGCTCACCGGCAACCTCGACCGGCCGGGCGGGGCGATGTTCCCGCTCGCCGCGCACCTGCGGCCCCGGTCGCGCGCCGGCGGCAAGGGATTCCAAATAGGACGGTGGCACAGCCGCGTCCGCGGACTGAGCGAAGTCAAAGGCGAGTTGCCCGTCGCCACCCTCGCGGACGAGATCGAGGCACCAGGCGCGGAGCAGATCCGGGCGTTCGTCACCGTGGCCGGCAACCCGGTGCTGTCGACGCCGAACAGCGACCGGCTGGACCGGGCGCTCGGCGGGCTCGACTTCATGGTCAGCGTCGACCCGTACCTGAACGAGACCACCCGGCACGCGGACGTCGTGCTGCCACCGCCCGGCCCGGCCCGCAAGGGACACTACGACTTCTCCTTCCTAGGCCTGGCCGTACGCAACTTCGCCGCCTACTCCCCGCCCGTGCTGCCGGCCGACCCGGCGGGCATGGACGAGTGCGACATCCTCGCCCGGCTCACGCTCATCGCCGCCGGCCGCGGTGCTGCCGTGGAGCCGGCGGCGTTGCACGAGGAAATGCTGGAGCAGGCGCTGCAGCGCGTCGCCTCGGCCGCGGGCACGCCGGTGCAGGGTCGGGCCGTGGCCGAGCTGCGGGCGCTGGTCAGCGGCGACCAGCCGGCCGAACGGCTGCTCGACGTCGCGTTGCGAACCGGGGCGTACGGGGACTGGTTCGGTGCCCGGCCCGACGGTCTGTCGCTGGATCGGCTGCTGGCCAGTCCACACGGTGTCGATCTCGGCCCGTTGCAGCCCCGGCTGCCCGAGCTGCTGCAGACGCCGAGCGGCACAGTGGAGCTGTGTGCCGAGCCGATCGCGGCCGATGTCGCGCGGTTGCGCGGGGCGCTCGATCGGCGCCGCGACGAGCTCGTCCTGGTCGGCCGCCGGCACCTGCGATCCAACAACAGCTGGATGCACAACGTGCCCGCGCTGGTGAAGGGCCGGGACCGGTGCACGATGCAGATCAACCCCGTCGACGCGGCCCGGCTCGCCCTCGCCGACGGCTGCGACGCCCAGATCACGTCGCGGGCGGGCAGCCTGTCGGCGCGGGTCGAGGTGACCGACCGGGTGATGCCCGGGGTGGTGAGCCTGCCACACGGGTGGGGTCACGGCCTGCCGGGCACCCGGATGTCGGTCGCGGCGGCCCATCCGGGCGTGAACAGCAACCTGCTCACCGACGAGTTCGCGATCGATCAGCTCTCCGGCAACAGCGTGCTGAACGGCATCCCGGTCGCGGTGCAGGCCGCCGCGCCGGCCTGACGGCGAGGGGGCGGACATCCGCCGGCGCGGCGTGCGACGATGTGCGCCGCCGGTGCAGTGTCGCTTCGTTGAGAGAGCAGAGTAGAGACTCATGCGTGTTCCTCGCTTACCGCGGCCCGCGTTGGCCGCGCTTGCGGTCTCCGCGGTCGCCGCGGTCGGTACCACGTTCGCCGTCGTCGCCACGACCGACGCGTCCGCCTCCACCTCTTCCGACGCCGCTCTGGTCGCCACCCTCGAGGGGTTGCTGGCCGGCTCGCGGCTGTCCGGGTCCACGGTGGGCATGCAGGTGCGCGACGGCGTGACCGGCGCGATCATCTATTCCCACGACGCCGACCAGCGGGTCGTGCCAGCGTCCAATGAGAAGCTGATGACCTCGGCGGCCGCGCTCGAGGTGCTCGGCACGGGATACAAATTCCACACCGTCGCGGCGTACTCCGGCACGAAAAGCGGCAAGACCGTCAGCGGCAACGTCTATCTGCGCGGCCAGGGCGACCCGACCATGACGTACGCCCAGTTCGACGCGATCGCGACCGCCGTCGCCAAGGCCGGCATCACCAAGTTCTCCGGCGGCCTGGTCGCCGACGATTCCTGGTTCGACCACGTGCCGCTGGGTCTGGACTGGTCCTGGCAGGACGAGACGTTCGCCGACACCGCGCCGATCTCGGCGCTGACCGTGGCCGCCGACGCGAACTTCGACACCGGCAGCATCGCGGTGCAAAGCAAGCCCGGCTCGGCCGTCGGCAAAGCGGCAACGCTGACGCTGGTACCGGCGAACTCGGTGGTGAAGATCGTCAACCATGCCGTCACCGGTGCGGCGGGCTCCGCCAACACCGTGACCGCGACCCGCGCGCACGGCACCAACACCATCACCGTGAGCGGCTCAAGCCCGCTCAAAGCCACCACGGCCGGCACCACCCTGGTCTCGGTGCTGGATCCGACCCAGTTGGCCGCCGGCGTGTTCCGGGACGCGCTCAAGCGGCACGGCGTCACCGTGGTCGGTTCCACCACGACCGGTGCGTCGCCGAGCGGGACGAAGACGATCGTCGACCACGCCTCGATCCCGTTGAGTCAGCTGCTGCCGTACTTCCTCAAGCTGTCCAACAACGGCCACGCCGAGCTGCTCACCAAGGCGATGGGTCGGGCCAAGTCGCCCACGTCGGCGGGCAGTTGGTCGACCGGCCTGGCCGCAGCGGCCACCGCGCTGAAGGGCATCGGTGTGGACACCAGCGTGATCAAGATGGGTGACGGTTCCGGCCTGAGCCGCCGCGACTGGCTGACCACCGGCCAGATCGCCACCCTGCTCGCGGCGGCACAGAGCCGCCCGTGGTTCACCACCTGGTACACGGCGCTGCCGATCGCCGGTGACCCCGACCCGCTGATCGGCGGCACCCTGGCCAGCCGGATGCGGGGAACCCCGGCCGCCGGGAATCTGCACGGCAAGACCGGCACGCTGTCGGGGGTGAACGCGCTGTCCGGCTACGTCAACGATCTTTCCGGCCGCCGGCTTATCTTCTCGAGCATCTCCAACGCCGCGCTCTCCAACGTCGCCGACATCCTCGACAGCGCCGCCGTCGCCATGGCCAGCTCGGGCGGCGTCGCGAAGACCTCGCTGACGCCCCAGCAGCTGGCGAAGGTGACCCCGCACGTCGTCACCCGAAACGGCGAAGACATCGAGTGTTCCTGGCTGCCGAACGCCTGCTGACCGCCGTCGGTCCGCGC
>Ga0307512_10001513_pt1 | contig 32683 bp, 37 predicted proteins | sample 14_EM_MG_FD_200267 | JGI IMG/M metagenome (GOLD analysis project Ga0307512, IMG submission 200267) | Populus trichocarpa ectomycorrhiza microbial communities from riparian zone in the Pacific Northwest, United States - 14_EM | ecosystem: Host-associated > Plants > Roots > Unclassified | place... | reverse complement strand
ACCATTGTTTCTGAGAGTCATCGTAACGCGTTGAAGAGCTCTGACACGCGTGGTCAAGAGCAGAGGGTAAGTGCCATTCGTAGCCTACCTGTCACCGAGTAACCACCTAACACCGCCTAGACCCATGCCAGGTCAGCGACCTTGACCAGAAATGGAGCTGGTATCTAACATTTGCATCCAGTGCACCTGGAGAATTACCGCCTCCCCTGTCGAGAAGCACGCATGGAACCGTTTCCGACACCCGTCACGACGTGACTCGCGCCATCGTTTCCGAGGTCCAGCGCAATGTTACGAGCACCCAAAACATGGTCTCCGATATCCATCGCACCGTGTTGAAACGCCAAGAAGTAAATGATGGTAGAAATCTGTTGGTGGGTGATACTTGTACCTTATCCACCGCCGAATGACTGCTCATCGTGGCCTAGACTAAAACCAGGTTAGCAATCTAGAGCACCGACAGACCTATTATCTCACATTTGAATCTAGCACACCTGGAGAATCCCCGCCTCTGCCGCCAAGGACCTTCTTCGGGCGCGACGAGCTGATCGAGGAGATAGTTGATCTCGCTGAGAAATCCGTTCCAATCGCTCTTATTGGCGCTGGCGGAATTGGCAAAACCTCCATCGCCCTGGCCGTTCTCGACCATGATCGGATCAAGCAGAGGTTTGGCCATGACCGTCGATTCATTCGTTGCGACCAATTCCCTGCCTCGTGTGCCCATCTGCTCCGCCGGATCTCCAATGTCATCGGCGCGGACATTGAAAACCCCGAAGATCTAACCCCCCTACGAACATTCCTATCCTCAAAAAAAATGCTGATAGTCCTCGATAATGCGGAATCCGTTCTCGACCCGCAGGGAGCGAATGCACAGGAGATCTACAATGTGGCGGAGGAACTGAGTAGGTTCGACAACATCTGTATTTGCATCACGTCCCGTATCTCCACTACTCCGCCCGATTTCAAGCATATCGATGTGCCGACGCTGTCGATGGATGCCGCGCGCGATACATTCTACCGGATCTACGACAGCAACGACCGGTCCAAGGCGATCAACGACATCCTGGAACAGCTTGACTTCCATCCCCTTTCGGTCACCCTGCTCGCCACAGTTACACATCAGAACAAGTGGGACATGGACCGATTGGCCAGAGAGTGGGAGCAACGGCGGACGAACGTGCTGCAGACCCAGCATAACAAGAGCCTCGCTGCTACGGTCGAACTTTCGCTCGCTTCTCCTATGTTCCGGGAACTTGGACCTGACGCCCGAGCACTTCTCGGAGTCATCGCCTTCTTCCCGCAAGGTGTCAACGAGAACAACCTTAATTGGCTATTTCCCACCATCTCCGACAGAACCGATATCTTCGACAAGCTTTGCATTCTTTCCTTGACATATCGGAGCAATGGATTCATCACGATGCTCGCACCACTCCGAGATTACCTTTCTCCCAAGGATCCGAGGTCGTCTACACTCCTCTGCACAACGAAGGATTATTACTTCGCCCGGATGTCAGTCCATCTTGATCCGAACCACCCCGACTTCATAAAATCACAATGGATCACATCGGAGGACGTGAATGTCGAGCACCTGCTCGATGTCTTCACAACGATTGACGCGAGCTCGGATGTGGTCTGGGATGCCTGCGTCGACTTCATGATACACCTCATTTGGCACAAAAGGCGGCTCATCGTTCTTAAGTCAAAGATCGAAGGGCTCCCCGATGATCACAGCTCCAAGCCAGAATGCTTGTTTGAGCTCTCGCGGCTGTTTGATTCGGTTGGAAATCAGATGGAACGCAAACGACTCCTTGCGCACGTTCTGGAGCTCTGGAGAGAACGGGAGAACGACTACGAGGTCGCTCGAATACTCAGGCACCTATCCGATGCAAACCGACTAATGGTCCTTCCCGAGGAAGGGATACAACTGGCGAAAGAAGCTTTGGAGATTTACGAACGACTCGGTGACACGATGGAACAAGCGCAGTGTTTGATCAAACTCAGTTGGTTGTTGCTTTCGGACAAACAGTTTGACGGCGCAGAAGAAGCCGCATCCAACGCAATCGATCTTCTCCAAGGGACCGGTCATCAACATCGGATCTGCGAATGTCATCGAATTCTCGGCCATACATATCGATCCAAGGGCGAGACAGAGAAAGCCATTCACCACCTCGAGGTGGCTCTCGGAATTGCGTCCCCTTTTAACTGGGCTAGCGCGCTGTTTTGGGTTCATTATTTACTGGCGGAGCTGTTTCTCGATGGAGACAGATTCGATGATGCACACGCTCACATCGAACGTGCCAAGTCGTACGCGGTCAATAGCGCATATTACCTGGCTCGTGTGGCGCAGCTGGAGGCTCAGGCATGGTACGGGCAGTGCAGGCTTGAAGAGGCGATGTCTGGAGCTCTACACGCAGTCAACGCTTACGAGAAGCTTGAGGCTGTGACGGATGTGGAGGTGTGCAGAAATTTTATCCAGCTGATTCAAATGGAACTGGACGGCCTGGTTGCCTCTGGTCAGCCTGCCCTCAATCGTGAGCACCTGTAAATGATACTATTTCCTGCGCATATTGACTTTTCATTCTAAGCTCAAGGAACCGAATGAAAGCATCGACGGTCGCGTCAAGTTCTTCAAATGTATCCTCCCACAAGTCAGCGGCACATTGTCCTTTCACCGCCTTAAAATCGTTACTTTCTTCCTCCCCAAGAATATTCTTCCCTTTATTCGCCACCTCGTCTCATATTTGTTGTCCTACCACTCGTCTTTAGTACTTTGCCTTCTGTACCACGTCTCTCCGCCTCTATTTTTACGTTGGTTTACATGTGTTTGTGCATCTCTGGTATATTCTACGCATCAGGTTCATCATAGGAGTAATGCAGCAGCGACCATAGCACAGCCGCCGTCCTTCACAGAGCACACAACCACCGTCTGACATAACAACTAACTTGCCACGGGTGCGATGGAACCGATCCTATGTCTATCCTGCTCCCTATTGACTAGCTCGTAGGCCTGGGGGCGGTAGGGGCGACCCGGAGATCTCAGTGACGTAACAACCCTCTACGTTCTGAAACAGTGTCCAGTATACTATGCATACGTGCGCACCAAGAAAAAAACTACCACCGAGTCCGAAAGAAAGAATATCCAGGCGAAGGTAAACTACGTACTATGATATCGAGAACATGACGAACGAAAGCAAGAGTAATAAAGCTGTGGTAACTATAGATGGTACGGTGTATCGTCCGGCAGACCCACTGGTCCACCCGTATGGAATACCCAGAGACGCTTGGTTATCCTGCGCTGTGCTGACGGTGGTCGAAATGCCACCATTATTCGTAACGATGAGGGTGACCACGTTTGGCGATAAAGTCACCATTGGAACGGCTGTCGGCTGAGGAGTGGCCCCGGTTCCAATCATCGGTGAGTAGGTACTTGTCCCGAGTTCGGACTGTACAATTTGTCCTGGCTCAGCCGTGACGGAAGTGTTGAAAGCGTAAGGGGGTGTTGTGTAGGATGGCGGCGAAAGTAAGGAATTTGGGAGTGTCGTAGCGATGGTTGCGGTATTGGCGGAGAAAAATGAAGAGACAAAGGTAGGGTCCTGTTTAAGGGTAGTTTCGTTGTTAAGAGGATAGAGCCCTACGAAGGGAGCTTCTGCTGTATCGATGCCATAGCTGAGAAACAATGGTCAGATTATTTGATTCTCTGAGGCAAGTTGAACACTTGCCTGTAAACAGTGTACACAGAGCGGAGAAATGCAGAGCCTGAGAGGGAAGGATAAACGCACATTCTATCGGGGCGATTGTAAACGTACCCAGTTGCCAATCGATGCCATCTGGTGTAGGTTGACTGGCACGAGGCCAAGTTAGGCACATGTTTGGGTTTCCGGATGCAGGACCGATCATGTAATCAGTAGGCTGTAACGTGAAGTTTTGACCACTTGGACAGGCGATATTAGGCTCCACTCTCAGCCGACACAGGACTGAACCTCCTTACCCGAATGAAAACGACATTGTGACCAGAGTGTCACAAGGAACCACCCATTGGCCGTCTGTGTCCCTGTTAACCGATATGAATCAAGTACGAAACTCGTACTTACTGGGGTCCACGAGCCTACTGCCGGGAATAAAGGAATAGACATTTGCAACGTCATCGTAAGGACCATATATCCCTGGAGTACCCCTGTAATAAAGTTACAGCCAAACCCTGTCACAATCGTCATCGGGGGAAAGAGTGCGTACACGTCGAGGAGTGCAATGGAGCCGACTCCTGGTGTGATGGATGGGTATGTGGGCTTTAGAGTAATACCAGTCCCGTTTACCTGCGTAAAAGTCAATCGGCAACAAGCTTAGACAACATGTTTATCGTGACCCACGGAAATCGAAGACAACTCGAGCGTCCAATATAGATAGCTGGACACGTTGTTGGAGGCACCGTCAGGTGCAAAAGGAACGACATAGTGCCATTCGATGTCGCTGATATTTCTCACGACGGCCGAGTCGATAGCGCCTGTTAGATGGTAAGGCGTCTCGTTACCGTGATGACGATATTGAGGGACTGACCAAGGGAGAGGGTACCGGTAGAATTTCGGGCAAGATAAATACCGAAGATAGGATAATCTACGATTCCCTGTTGTGCCAGGGACGAAAAGAAAGGGGTACCTGTTACGAGTCATTTCAGAAAAAATCTTCTTGGAACTCGTGCACGGGTGAAATCATTACCATGCACAACTGTCTTATAAATGCTGGAAAGACGGGGAAAGCCAAACCCCAGGACCCCACTGATCTGATCGACAAAGGAAACAGTAGTTTCATTGACAACACCTGGTAAAACGAGAGAACCGGGTCAGCTTTTGGGAGGTAATGCAGTCAAGGAATCAGGGTTCATACCGAATGCTTGGTCTGGCACAGTAAGATTCGCGACCCTCACGGACTCACGAGCGACATATCCACTCGAATCTGAAGTATAAGGCGTGTGAAAGGTGGCCAAGTTAGGAAACACGGGTCACATAAACCCCGGAACGCGATCAAAAAATACGCACAAGTTCCGTCTGCGTAGCTCACGTTGAACATAGTGGTGTTTCCGTTGAGAGAGACGAATGTGGGACTCTGATATTTCAGGGGGTACCTCGGGATCGAATGGCAGACGGCCGACAAACAGTCGGTCGAAGTGATGAAAGTGTCCGAGGATCCCGTGTCGACTGCCAGCCTAAAGCTTATGTTGCCCGCAGCAATGGTGGCGTAGTATGAACTGTAAACGAGCCAGCAGATCAGGACCAAAGGGCGCTCACGCTAGGATAGGACAACTCGAGGTGTACCTATGATCGCTAGCTAGGACGAGCCGGGTGATCCCTGTCCCTGGAACGTCGTTCGGTGAATCCAACATAACCCCTGCAATGTTCTGACGGGGTACAAGCCCACGCGGCCTCCTCGCGCCCACCACATATCTCGGCCCTGGGTTCGGGTTTGAAGCGGCGCAACCAAAGAGGGCAGTTAGGGAGATGAACAAAGCGGCTAAGAGCAGCATTCGAAAACCGAGCGCAATTTGTACACTTGGGTGGTTTCAGGGGCGTAAAGCTCGGACGAAGGAGGGCATTCGAAGCGGTGAGAATTGAAGACAGCTGGGGTCGGGGTGGCGGTAGAAAGGAGAGTAGAGTTTTGACTGCTTCTGACCGAAGCGTTCGTTCCGTCCCGTGGGTCCGCCGGTTTCTAAGAGATCACACGGGGCGCCATGTCGTTTCAGATTTAATCAATTGGCAGAGATTAACAATCAGGTAAACAGGCCGTACATGCTACGTGACAGAGTATACGATACAGTCGAGGTATGAGTTCACAAGGACCAGATGTAAGAGGGAAAGGAGGAATCAAGGAAAACCATCTACAAACACCCGAGTTTCCAGTAAAACGGTAGAACATAAGAATATGGACACAAGAATCCGAATGAACCGACGGGACGCGCCCGAACGGAGTCGCTGCGGGGTCATAGAAACTGGGAAGAGTGGGAAAGTGGGCGTCTATCGCTTAGCAAACACTTTCTTGAGGAGACCTAACACCTTTGGCACATTCAGTTGAACGTACTCGAGGTCAAGAAGATGCTTGTTGTCCTTTTGCTGGAGGAAAAACAGTGGTTGTCAACTGGAGGATTACAGGGGCAATTGTGATGGTAACAAACCTTCTCCAACAAGTCGTCAATGTTGAGATCCATCTCAAGAATTGCCTTTTCCCTGCCTTTGTAATGCAGTGCGATTATAAACGTTCCAGGTGTAGGCGAGGTGATATTGAAGTAAATGTTTGGGCGCCTGGATTTCGCGTATCAGCCAGCCGGCCGCCTGCGGTCACGAAAAGGGATGGCGAAGCTCACCTGTTATCTGGGACGTTGCTCTCAACAATGATGCCCTCCTTTTCGAGTTGCGCGTGGGTGAAACGGTAGGGACCGAGAACCTGAGGCTTGACAGGTTTCTTCTCCTTCCCACCAACAGTAACGACACCGACCGCAGTCGTCGCACCCTTGTCCTTCGACGCTGTCAAACGAACATTCTGAAGGTAGGCCTTGTACTGTTCGAGTTGTCCACGGAGGTAGTTGTTATGGTCGCAGATGGTCTTGTACACGGCATCCAACGACTTGGTTTCCTGAATGACCTTGTCTTTGAGGTTCCCAAGGTGTACTAGCTCAGCAGCGACTTCCTCCTGCATCAGCTTGTAACCGTCGGCCTTGTCGACGATTTTCTGCTCCTCTAGCTCCCGCATCATTTCTTTCACCTTAATACCCTTACGAACGAGCGTGGCATCCTTGGTGGTAGCGGCGCGCTCGGCAATTGCGCCGAGATTGTAAGGCCTTCGCTCGGCGATGTGCGGCAATGATCGGATAAGCTGGACGAAAATAGATTTGGCCTCCATGTAGAGCATATCGCTCGAGGAGACTGAATCCATAAGAGCACTCTGTATGTCTTGGATTGGTGTTTCCCATCGACTGTACAGTTGGAGCTCGAGCGTGCGATTCTCCTTCCTAGGAACTTGAGCCGGAGCAGGCCCGAGTTCATCGGTGAGAATGCGTAAGTGTTGCTTGTCATTCGGGGACTGCGAAACAATGTGATAAGTAGGTCGAGGGCTGGGAGGAAAAGTTACTTACAAGAGTCTCAATGTGTTGTAGGATCAGGGAGTGTGTATTGTACAACTCGTTGAGGGTGATATGGATGACGAGGTCCTTCTTGGAGAGTGCCATATATTGGTCCATCTACGGTCGTCTCGCCAATCAGCTAATCTCGAAAGAGAAAAAGTAGACATCATAACTACGAACCTCGAGAGTGTCGTAGAAGTCTCCAACCTCGCACAAGTTGTTTAAAAACTGGTTGATCCGCGCTTTGTTGTTTTCAACGAAGGGATTGAGTGTGATCATGTAGGCTTCCTTCGCGTAAGAAGGTTTGTTCGCCAAATTCTGGAGCATTTTGGCAATCTGCAAGGCAGCGGATCAGCAAACCGCTCCAACTTGGACAGATTGCCGCAGCCAAACTACTTACCAGCGTCAAAGTTCGCCTCGGATGCTTCGCCGGAACGCCATCGACCAACATATACGCCTGGGGTGTGACAACCGCAGGGTTGATAAACCGCAAGAAGAAGAATCCTCCAATAAGTGAACAAATAGCGTAGTCCGTTGCCTCTGGATACTTTCGCTGTGAGCGAGGAAGTAAGGTCAGACGGCGATTTGATCAAGGAGTAATCGACTGCGAACCCTTGTCAAACTGCGAATCTGCTTACAGATCCACCTAATTCCATACGGGACGCTGTCCATACTATCGATGATCGTCATGAGGAAGCTGTTCGCAATTTCCATGAGCATCGTCAACCGCGGAGCGATGATTGCTTGGACATCCGGGTTGGCTTGAGCAACTTCCGGCGGGACTCCGCGGGGGAGATTAGGCGGTAACGAGCCCGTTTCTTCCTCAATTTGATTAACCATCTGTTCATAAACCTAGTGTGGTGTATTAATGAATCAACGCTGACAACATCAATAAAGTGCGATGACTACTCACCTTCACCGGATTGATCTCCAAGTTTAAGTCCTTGTGTTCGATGAGACTGTTAATACGCTCGGCAAGGACGCTCTTTAGATAGCTCTGACCAGGACCACGTCGTGTATACGTTGTCATCATCCGAGAGACGGGTGTATTGGCGCGCAACAGAGAGCCGAACTCGGTCGCCGTTTCGAACTGAGCTGACAGAACTGACTGGAACATTGTCAGTAACAGGTGTTCTTCGCGACTCTCATATTGGTTTCCGTATAGTGTGAACATGACGGTCTGGAGGAGGGTGTCGATTTCGGACAAGCTGACGAGACGGCATAGGGCGGCGATGTGACGAGGTTCTGACTGGAGAAGGAAGAAGAGGTTGGAATACTGCTGGATTTTTCGGTCGTCGGGGAAATGGCCTTCTTCTGGATCAACGTCTTCAAGGTGTCGTTCGACCTCGTTTTGCTAGAGATACCGATAAGTAAGGACTCTGGTTGGCCAGGGCAACAACTTGTGGGGCTAACCTCATCGAGGGCCATACGATTCTGAATCAACAAGGCTATTCGGGAATCAAGGAAGCGGACGTCGCGTTCAAGCACGAAATTCTTTTTGGACTGGGCAGAAATGCGAGCCTTGAGATCCCTCAAACGCTTCTGGGCTGGAAAATTTTTGGTACAGAAAGGTGAGGAAAAACATGAAATGAGTGCGCACCTCTGGCCAACTCGTCATCGACGTCCGCATCCTGTTCAGCAGCCATACTGAATAAGGCGGTGACGCTGTATCGGTTCGTATTCCTGTTCGTGAGGCGTCGCATGCTCCCTGGGGAGTTGGGTTCTGTAAACGTAGACATTGCTAGAGGCTGGAAGGGTGATCTTCAAAGTTGACGAGAGACTGGTATAGGTCAACTGTGAGGAAGAAAGCGTTTTGCGGCCTGGCAAAAGCGAAGGAGGGACGATCCGGGGAATATGATACTTGGAGACGGCGGCGGTTGTCAGAGGGTTAGAGTACAGACGATGAAGGAAGGAGAAATAGAGTGAGAGATGGTAGTACAACAAGCGCGGTCGGGAGCGGCGGATAATGCGAATGCGAACCGCACTAGACAACCTCGGCATCTCCCGTCGGGAGGCCACCACAATAAGAGTAACAGTCCCGCAGTAAATAAGATAAGGGTACCCTATGGACTCGTAAACTGCACAAAATTGATGGTAGAACACAAAGGCCGGGGCCCGTAAAATTATCGAGGCGGTCGCAATGTGGGACTACGCCTGGAGTAAGTCCATCTCCGAGTCACCATGCGACACGCCACCAATTGCCGAGGGTTTCGCTTGTGAAAATGAAGAGAACTCCGGATGTGAACCAACAATAGTTCGCCGGCGATCTGCTGCTGGAAAAAGTTGGTTGATGGCGTCCGTCAGCTGTCTCCATGGAAGTCAAAAGAGTGTCATCCGAACAAACGCTTCGCCAAACGAGACCACAAAGGAAACACAGCGACCGGATGCGAGTAAAAAAGGTGACGACCCTCCACGGACGCTTGCAGGGATCCGCTGGCGCTTCATCATGAGCGCAGAACGGAACCGAGGTCGGAAATTTGCATGTGCTGGTCGCCATGGGGAACTCGACGCGGATAAGATAAGTAAGCGGAGTTAGAGAGCATTCACGTGAACTTTGCCGTAGGCGTTTGAACTTCGGAAGACTTCGGACTGCTTCGGAGGTTGGAAGATCTTCGGCTGAATCGTCAGAAGACGGCGCTCAATCGAAACCGGTTGGCGACAAGGATGAGAGTCCCTGGAAGCGTCATATATGATCCATGGGAATCAAATAGCGTTTAATTGGTACAATGGCCTGATAGGTGGTGGTGTAGGGGTTATGGTAGCACCCTGACGGTTGCCATTAGGGTGAAGGCCGTTTAGAAATCGCCGCCGACCGAGGACGGCAGCCAGCATGGAGGAACGAACGAATAGAACGCTGGGTGACCGAAAATAAAGTCATCCAGGCTACACTTGATAAGAGGATCGCAAATAGCAAAAACATTCGGCTGGCTCACGTGTGTCGGCTCTCCGCCACGGACGCGACTGGCTAAGTTTCTTGAAAGTTCAATCGGGATTTGCCGAGCATCCTCTCCTTAAGCCCCATCCGTCCTAGAGTGCCCCAAGTCTATAGGCGATATCTCGCTCGCTGTAGACCCGACCTACTGCGAACAGTTTCGCACCCGGATACAGGAAATCGCGCTTCATCTGCCATCATCCGATGTCAAACCTGCTTGCATTCCCTTTCAAGAAGACCTTTGTGATCCCTGTCGCGCAGGTTGCTCGAAAGTACATCCAAGACAACCTTCCCGATTCCAATCCAGACGCCTTCAAATGGGACTTTAAGGAGTGGGAAACGCTTCGAAAACGGACCTTGAGTGACGTCATTCACGTCGATCTCATCCAACACTTCCTTGAGTACGTGACCTTCCGGGCATGGGTCATGTCTCAGCTGACCTCTATTTAGCTACCACGCTCAGCTAGTGTTTATCTTGACAAAGCTTCCTGTGGATGTAGGTGTTTTCTCTGCGAATCACGCACCCGGACTTAAACCAAACGTGATATCAGATAGGGCTGGAGATCCCGTATTCGCCAGCGTTTGCCTCTTCTAGCACAGTGCCCATATCACTGACTAACCTCCTGTATGAGAGATGTGGGGTCCTCTTTAACCTGGCTTCTCTTCACTCTCAGATCGCCTGTTCGGAGGACAGATCAAGTCCAGCAGGACTGAAAGCGGCTTCAAGGTATTATCAGGTAAAATCACGATTGTGTCGGTCACAGATTCACGTCTGATGTGCGTGCGGAAGTAGCAAGCTGCGGGTGTCCTGAAATACTTGGGGACCTCAGTGTTGCCCAGATTTCACCAATCGTTGAATGATGCGGATCCTCCGTTGGAGTTCACAGGTGCCTTCGTTCACAGCCTGGAACTGCTCATGCTCGGACAAGCTCAAGAGTGTGCCTGGCAGCTGGTACTTACGAAACCAAGTGCGTCGACATGGCGTTGTCCGCCGGGAGTTACTAACGCACACCAGATAGTTCTAATAGCATAATCGCCCGATTGTCCACTCAGGTAAAGATTACTTATCTCCAAACGCCGCGTACGGCCGGTCTGAGCTCCTAAGAGGTTTCCATCTATTATGGTCAAGCGGCTTCGGACATACGAGAAGCATCCCCTTCCATAAAACACCTCTTTCCTTCGGTGAGTGTTGGTGTCAATCACCGCCTTCCTTACTTGATAAAATTAAAGAACTGGCTCGCCCATATACAATCTAAAGCACTGCATTTTGATGCTGCAGCCCAGTATCGGAAGGCAAACGAGGAGTTGGAAAATAGAAGGTGTGCTTAGGCTCACTTGATAGTGCTGTACCTCTGACCTAGGATAGATACGGCGAAGAGATCGGTCGACTCCAGTCCGCCCGAAAGAAGGCCAAAGAAGGTTCGGAGATTGCCCGCAAGGGCGGTGTCTTAGCTTCCGTTCTCAACGACCTGAACGTAGGTCCCGACAACTGGGCTAGATAATCGATACACTCATAACCCCCTTCTAGTCCTTGCTCAACGCTGTGGAGAGTGATATCAAGAGAGCGGAACGCGATAATGACTTGATCTATCACCAAGTTCCTCCATCACTCACCTCACTTCAGCCAATCCCCCCCGCACTCATGGTCAAATCCGATGTACAATCTACCCTCACAGATCCACAAAGCGTCATTCAGAGAGATGCCGTGATATTTGGGGAACTGCTCGCATGGGGAGCCAGGAAAGCAATAGGTCTGTGCGTTTGTTTTGGTGGTGGCGTTACTCATAGATACAACATTATAGGCATTTACATCCACAGAAAGGACAGCTTCATTTCCGATGAGATTGTTGCGTATGCGGACGAGTTGACCAGGGATATAGATGCGTGAGTTTGTTGATGTCCGCCAATGTGTACACTCAGGCTTAGAATCACGAAAGGGTGACGAAAGCTTTAAATCTGCCTACCATATTGGACGCCTTGGAAAAGCCGATCAGTCTCCCTCCGAGTCTTCTGGCCAAGGCGAGGGAGATTCGAGGGCACGATGCGCCTTCAGTAATCGAGCGATCTTTGGAGGTAACTGAAGAGTTATACTCCCAGAACTCTAATACTCTAGATGAGGTGATTCGGCTGGCGTTGGCTCTTGAACAAAATGTCTCATGCCTAGTGGTAGGCGATTGGAATCCTCGACGAGGAAGCGGAAGAGGACGAGAATTTCCGGGAAGACCGCGAGCTGAAGCGACCGCAGTCCCACGAGGCTAACTCTGATCTGATTGTGAAACACTCGAGGTATCTGAAGGTACTTGAGCAAGCCTCTGAGAGCGACAGACACGTACGGGACAAGTGGGATGAGTGGAAAGAGAACATAGAACAGCTGTGTTGGGACGAGGTAAGAGTTTTTCCTTCTCAAGCAGGACCCCATCGTTGACGTTGAGGTTCTCAGGACACTTTAGAGGCGTCCGTCCCATCACCCACGATCGTCCCCGGAAGGAACTCTTCTAATGTGAATCAAGAGACGAAGAGATGCGCTAGAGATTTACGAGCTCTCCTCGAGAAGCTAGAAGACCTGAAGGGGTCACGCGCTCAGACCGTACAGCGAGCGAGATTCACAGCAGAGGCGGATGATATCACCAGTCAAGTGCTACGAGAAGCGGCGGGTGTCGCGCAGTGGGCTGAGGTACAGCCAACCATGTTCGAAGATACCTTTGAGAAAGAGATGGGCAAGTACGACAAATTCAAAAGCGTTTTGGAGGAAGGGGAGACGACGCAAAAGGACCTTTTGGCACAGCTAAAGGTTTTTCACCTTTGGTATCTCGGATTTTGGAGGGCACTGACGGGTGAAACCTAGGAACGTAATAGGGCGTTAATAATGTCGAGGCAAAACGATCCTACGGTGAAACAGCGCGAGCACGCGATTCAATCCCTCGAACTCGCATACCACAAATGTAAGGAGATCGAGGCTAATCTGGCTGAAGGCACCAGGGCAAGTTACCTCCCCTCCTTTTTCACGGGTCTGGAGTCTGAGCTCCAACATCTTCAGTTTCACCAAGACTTCTCGTTTCTGCTTAAGAGTTTCAAGGATGAGTGTCAACAGTGGGCGAATCGACGGTCATCAGAATTAGAGTACGTCTGTCACTTCCAATCCCTTCTCGGATTGTTGAGGGCTGACTTCTTTTGAGACTTATCACACGTTCAATGGCTTCCGTATCGCTGAGAAAATCGGACGAAGCGACTGAAGAAGATTACGTGCTAACGACACCAGTGTCTCCACATAGGGACCTTCCTCCCCCAAAGGTTCCAGGGGTAGGCTTACCGCCTCCGGACTCCGGCGATTGGGAGGAAGTAGCTTTGCCACCCCCTCCTTCTGGTACCAACCATCCTGGGACCAGAAACACGACTCGTGGCGGGAGGTGATCGCAAACCGTCGCATCCTGCGAGCTGGACGGCAGAATTTGAACGTTCGCGTTTTCTAGTGCAGTTGTATAGTCGGCTTTCGGGGTCCAAGAAATCAATGGACACAAACTTTGATATCTGCTCTGCAATGTACAGCTTCTCATTGAGTACAGCTCATTCCCCGGTACTACCATGACCATTCGCATGTTCACAACCCCAACACTTCTTTCTTCACAACACCATCTTTGTAACCTCATACATTTCGCTGTTCCGTTTCTTACAAAGGACGACCCGTCCTGTAATAAAATGTCAACAAACGTACGCCCACGAGGTATGGCAAGTCACCTACTCTACGACCCAGAGGTTGTCGTTAGAAACGCAGTATCCTTGACCTCCATGCGCAACAGTGACGCGGTTGTTGTAAATGACCGAACCGAGGTTTCCCTACAAGGAAGATTAAACCACCAGCAGCGAAATGATAGAAGGACTGTTTACGAAGTTGAAGTAAGCATACTCAAGGGTGATGCTCCCTGCATTACCCCAACGGAACTGGCAAGTGTTGTATGTCAAGAGGTTGTAATAATCATGAGGCGTGAAAAAAGTTCCAGCTGTAATTTTTGTTTATGAGCGTCCGCTTTGCCGCAACGGTGGGGATGGAGAGTACTCACTGTTTTGGCCGGTAGCCACCAAATCGATGTAATCACAGTCCGCCTCGACTGGGGCGTAAGACGAAATTCCACTACAGAAATCGCTGTTGCATAGTCGAAATAAACGCGTTCGATACTTCCGGTGGAAAATCCAACCGATGATTTACATAGAACGCTGCTCTGGCAGACGCCGGGAGTGGTGGAAGTACACGCATCGAACTGGCGTGCCTCCAGCGAGGTCGTGTTTGTGTTCACCGCGGGCGACGGAGCTGCCTTGGTCGTGTCGTTGCAAGCGAATTGCTTCACTCTAACACCCTGGATTTTCTTGGTGGACACGAGGGTGGCGGTGTCCTTGCAGAAAGTCGATGCGACTTTCAAGGAAGGGTTTACACCTGAATTCCGTGTCATCTGCTTTGGCAGCAGGTGGAGATGATGATGAAGGGACCTACCACGTTCTGCGACGGCGGCTGCCTGGGCGAAGCTAACGAGAGCGAGAAGGACAAGTGCGAGAAACTGCATCTTCGATGTGAGTGGGACTACTCAGGTGGCTAAAGGAAACCTAAGCAGCCCTATCGGTCGCCTTTTATACAATTCCAGATATTATGTCCCCAAGGTCTCTGGGTTACAAAATTTGCTGGTGGATAACGTAGCATGGAGTTGCGACCCATCTCATCGACAATTACGATGGCTATAGAGCCCAGTCATTGCCTTCACGGGGGATCCAATAACAGGGCATTAACTTGATAGACAATGCGGGTCTCGTGGGAATAATGGAAATCGGTGCGACCAACGTGGATGAAATGAAATTGATGTTCTCGCGCCAGGAAAGCTCTCCCAGCGGTCAGCAGACGAGTCGAAGACACGTAATACAGGGTGTAAACCGATGGAGCGGTGTGCATTGATGACCGACGCAAGCCTTTGTCGAGTCCTCGCGACAAAGATTGGAGGTCGAAGTTCTAAATCCGCTTGACTACCCGATAAATCCAAAGAGCAAAGAACGAGCGGGTCAATAACATTAGGACCCTCCAGCGACCGCACGTGGGGAGGGACAACTGGCAGTTATTTTCGGTGTATTAAGACAAACTTCGTCAAAGTTGCGGGCGAGAGGTGATGCGGACCAGGTACCGGCAAGCTTACGACATGCAAAGTACACACACGCTGAGGAGGTAGTGACCAGATATACACCAGATGGCCGACGAGCGTTTTCAAAACGTTATGAGAACTGAGACTGGGAAGAAAGGCAGCGATAAAATCCACGCAGGGGACGCTTCAAGTGGGGTTCCGATATTGGAAAGAGTCCGACATATGAAGAATACGCTTTGTACGGTTCCCGAGGAAAGGTATCCATTTTTCCGTCGCGGATACATTGAGTCTGCGATGATGATCGCTGTGGCCGTGGGATGTCGGGAGAGATACCGTGACATCTCAGTTCCGCGACACACGGTGGTTAGGCTCGCGTGAAGGGACCCCTAAGACTTTAGACCCATGTAAACTACTACATCCTCCTCGATGCGATCTTTCGGAGTGGCATGAGGACGCCTCCTCGCACCGGAGATATTGCGTGAGAGAAGTCTCGTCAGCGAAGCTTAGACCGCAAACACGTGCGCCATAGGCGAGGATGAGATTGTGTTCGGGAGTAGGGATGGAGAAGACGAGTGAGGGTTGGAAGATGACGGAGAGGCGCAAATCCTCCCGAGGCCATCGGAGGCGAGCTGGTGGGCCGGAGCGGAAGCATCCGGGCCGGATTAACCGCGTTTTCCGCTGTAAAGATCTTTGTTAGGTTTGCATGTGATTACCACTTCCCCCGTCTGTGGGTAACTCGAGTTCAGCCATGTCGACCCCAGTATCGCGACACACGATCCGTCAGCTCGAGTACATCATCCCTGGCGCGTTCATAACCTACTACTACGGGACCATCTCCGAATTCCTCCAAATCCCCTCCCGCCACCAAAGTTCGGTCCAGGGCCAGGGCGGCTGGCTGGCCAGGTGAGCTCGATCTTTGACTTGTTGGATGGATAGCGAGGGCTGACGGAAGGCCTTCCCCCGTAGGAATTCGGCGTTACTCTCGTTAGCTCTTGCCCTGTTGACCGTATCACTATTCGTATACATCCTGCTGTTACCCCTCATCAAGGGGCAACAACCCAACGTACGTCCCCATCTCCTCATATCCGGTTCGATTTCGATTGCCATTCTCAGTTGGAAACATTTTGGATAGTACCGCTCTTGGAGAGAGTCTGGGCCACTATCCAAGGTGATACCGGTAAGTGTTGGTGTACACACTCGCTAGTCAAGTCGCCGATCGGACACTGGTGTTTGGAAGATTTTGACCGCCTCGATCGTGTTGGGGTGGTCGCTTTCCGTTTTTACCTTGGGGCATTGGACTACTCTCGGCTACATCGGGGGAGTGATCGCCAGTAAGTCACCGTACCCCCCCCCCCTCCGGCGTTTTATCACATCCTAATTTCATCTTCAGCCACAGGCCTCTACGCCCTTGCATTCGGCATCCTCGGTCTTCTCCCAGTACCGAAAGTTCGCAACGTTCACGATTAGATCGTCTCGCGAAAGGTTCCAAGTTTTTGATCTGTTTGCACTTATAATAATTCGATCCCACTTCCCCCGAAAGACGCTTTGGACTCCGTATGTGTACCACCCCTGTTACTAGATATGTCTGCTTCGGTCAGCTGCTTTATGTTTACAAGAACCAGATACAACAGGAGAGAGATCATAACAACACAACATCACCCCGTATTAGCATTCATGACCAAGATAGAAATTCGTGGGTCAACCAGAATAGTCGGGTGGAGGATACTCCGGGAGACTGCGGAGAGCGGCGTTCATGGCCTCCCTAACCCTTCGTTTACTTGCCATGTCCGCCGACTGGCGATATCCATCCAACACCTCTTTCAATTGATAAGAAGACGCCGCGACAGATGCTAACAAACAAATCAGAAGGCGGGACAAAGGAACAGAAGATAGGCGCAACTCACAAAAACATATTTCCGCCTCCTTCAATACCTGACACAAATAATGGGCCATTGCTCAAGGGTGAAAACAAGTCAAAGGATGGAACGTAAAGGAAAACTTACGTTTTGATATTGGGCCATCTCGTGTTGAGCCGCCACACCCCAATTGGTCGACAGCTGCTTCGCCCTCGCATCCAACTCGTACATCCTCTTCTCCCACGCCTTCTTCAACGACTCCAGCGAGTTCATCAGCTGCCTCCACGAATAAGTGTCCCAAGCTTCCAGCTCCGTTTTGTATTTTCGGATGAATTCGCGAGGGTGAAGGTCGGGTTGCGAATTCAGCGCGCCGCCGTTGCTCAACCCTCTGTTGTGGTTTCCGTATGACTGTTGTGGCGGTTGCTGCTGCCCGTCCCAAGATCCGTGTCCGATGGTGGCGTATGGGTCGAATTCTGATAGGTATCCAGGACCAGTGATCCCCGTTTGCTGGTACGGCGTCGGCGGGATTTGTATTTGACCTGGCATGCCCCCAGTCGTGTTGTACCCGTTCGACGTGCCATAGCCAGGAGTGAACTGCTGCTGAGGTTGCTGCTGATACCCCGCCGCCCCGCCTGGAATAAATCCTCCTATCTCCATCGCAGACGATAACTGTTGACCAAACGAACTAGAGGGTTGGAAGCGCATCCCGTTACCCGTCTGCTGTGGCGGGCTCACGTATCCCTGTGTCTGATAGGTCGGCGATCCTCCCCAACCAGGAGTGTATTGCTGTTGTGTGGGCTGCGGACTGTAGGTATCGTATCCCTGTTGTTGAGGGACGCCATTAGGCTGGCCGATCCAAGATGTGAACCCCGAGTTTGCCGGTGATGCAGAGTTACTGATGTCAGGATATCGCGTCAGCGGATTGGATGAATGTTCGAGGAATGGGTTGTTCGAGAGTTCAGCAGGAGGGGAGTTGTAGGATCCGTAGCTGCCGTACATTGCTGGGTGACGCAGGCGTTTCGCGTCCACTGCCGTGCTGTACCGCAATTTAACACGGCTGCGCGAACCCCGCACTTTCTCCCACGCTTGTCCATCTTCCTCACCCGCCGGGTATGTGTTTGGGTCCGCAAGCTCAAGTCCGTTGGAGAATTTAGAGACTACTATACAACATCTACCCAACGTCCGTGTCTTCATTTATCTTCTTTATCGCATCCCAGAAAACGAGCCAGAGTCTCTCCCTTCCTAAAGGTCTCCACCATAAACCTCTCAAGAGGCTCGACGACAATGGATAACCGCCGACACGAATTTTGAAGCGTAGAGGACACCTTGAAAAAGTGTCCCCAAGTCCTGTACTGCATGAGCGAAAACTCGTGGCTCGCTTCGACTATGATAAACTCTAGTTCGTGAGAGGTGATTGTCTCCAGAAGCCGAAAAAACCTCTCCTGGGTACCAAGGCTGGTTGATCGTTTTTGAGAGTACCCTTGGGTGCGAATTGAAAGCATCCGGAGGTTATGACATCGGGAGAGATCCATACTTTCTGGGATACCTACACAATCTCCGAATTAGTCCTAGCCGATCGGTGGGGGGGGGGTGAATCGGGTTTACCGCCTTGGTAGCCCAACAACAACGTAGTGACATTATTTGCAAGAACAGGTAATTCGAGGAGACGCCGCGTGGCGCGGTAGCTGAGGTTCAGCCGGAGGCGTACCGCGGAGAAATTGGGGAGCATTCGTGTAAGGTCCATGATGAACCTAAGGCCGTATTTTTTGACTGGCCCGGACAGGTTCAAGGTTCCCCGGAAAGTTGGCCGCTCGTTGGGAACCGGGGAGGGTTTTTGAATTATCGTGAAACTGTCCAGCCCGAGGCACTGGAGTCGCGGGAAGAGGTTTAGGAATTCGAGAAAGTTGTTCAACGTCAGCGTTGCGTCCCTGATGAGAAGTGCCCTAAGCGTCCCCCCAAGGTGCCCAAACGCCAACCTGATCAAATCGTGATCAAACTGCTCCAGTGCCAGGTGTCGTATTTCCAGCGTATGCAGTTTGTTGAAGTCGATGAATTTTACACCGTGTATCTTCAAGAAGTCACAAGGACGGAGCGGATCGTCCCAGTCTCCACAATAGATAAGATGGCGGATGTAGGGTATGAACCTGTATTTCGCGCCAAACTGAGCCCATCGGTGCATGTCCTCCCGGTTTTGGATTTTAAGTGTGTAATATAGGCGACATTGGGCGGGAAGCGTCCACGAAGGATGTGTAAGCGAACATGCGAGGAGGGTAGGGGTGTCAGAAGGATCGATGTGAGAGACAATCTCGACGGCAATATCGTGCCATGGGATAGGTCGCATGCTGCTGGTCCTAAGGGTTGCGAAGAGGGTGTGTGGTGGTCGTTTGTTAGTAACGTGGGGTGGGTATGGTGACAGCCGTCACCATTTATGCCGTGAAAACTATAGAGGGCGTAGGATGACATCGATGAATTGTTGGCACTGGAGCCCAGACACGAGGAAAGGGGGCGATTGCGGTGCACGTCTAGTATGCAGGGAGACAAGCATCAATGGATCGAATTCCAGTTATCAAGAAGCGCAGCAGGAGATAATGCATGCACTGCCCCCCATAGTTCACCAAGGGAAACGTCAAGTAAGAAGACTGGCCAGATGGAGGTTAGAGAGAGGTACTGGCATGGAGCCAAATATTCCCACGAGTCTTATCGACACCGCCGAGACCCTTGTCGCCCACTTTGAATGCTCGTCAAGCCTTCCGACCGTTTCCCAAGTTATCCAGCTGGAGCATATGATATAACGCTTACTGGGATCATGCCACACGCATTTTTCGCTCACAGAATCCTGGGCGATAACCCGCACCCCGCCCGTTGGCTACAGTAACGAAGCGCTGGAACGCCACGAGACCCATGTTCCTCAAAAATGGTTGCTAGCTGAGATCTGAGGAGTAGCGGATGAGTTCTCCAGGTCTTGCCCGGTTTTGGAGTAGCCGTCGAACGAGCGATTGCATTCATCAGGAGGAAAGGGTTCGTTTCTCCCCTTCAAAGCGTGGTCAAAGTACACTGCAAACCCAAGGTGTGGACCTGATGGTTCACAAAGTAAACACGGGGTGACCCACGCGACTCGGAGTAGGGAACGGTCTTCGTTTTCAAAACGTGGCTGTTGGTGAATGCCGAGTCTGGGTCTACACCTTTCCGATAAGGCGAACCGTATGGATGTGGACCCTTGATCGCCCTGCCGGCGAAATGCACTCATGACCGTGACTCCCTCTAACTAGTTTCGGTGTAGCCCAGGTTGTGTATATCATGACGCATGAACCCCCGTTGTAGTGATCTGATTCTACGGAGGTGGTGATGGAGGTCGATAGTTGAGTTGCACCTTGGATCGAGAACTTCCGCTGCTCTTGTTCCAAGGCATCACCGACATCACCAAACGCTTTTTTTTTGTTTTTTGCATCGTGGCGACCTCGGACCGGTCAAATGAAAAAATGTCGACGAGCGCACAACGCGCACACAATGTGTACTGTATTCTCAATTGAAACACCTGCTGTGACCGTGCTCCTCGAGGGTTGCCCGGACGCAAAATGTTTCTGCCACCCGCGGCCCTCTCTCTCGTCCTCTGGCTCAGCCTTTCAGTCCCCCCAGTAACAAGCCAACACTGCCAACTGAATAGGGCGAAGGGACGTTCCGACCAACAACCTTTGGATCCTAGCGTCCCATCACCAAGTATCTCCTCGATCAACACGTCGACCGTTCCACCTACCGGTGCCTCGTCGACTCAGCCCCAACCAAGCAGCACCCCGTTTGTCTACGGGCGAGATAAGATCCGTGGTGTCAATTTGTTTGTGGTTCCTACTTTCCCGGCGGTTCCACCCGTTCCTGATCTTCTCCCATCCCCATTAGAGGCGGTTGGTTCGTACTAGAGGTACATTCACTTTTCGCATCGAGTATCTCCAACGGAAGGGTTTACTTGATGGGGCCTAGCCGTGGATAACGCCTAGCATCTTCGAGAACACAGGAAATGATGCCATTATCGATGAATACACCTTTGGACAAATGCAGAATCCGCAAGGAGCTCTGACCGTGTTGGAGAATCATTGGCAGACCTGGATCGTTGAAGATGATTTCAGGCAGATGAGAGCTGTCGGTTTGAACCACGTCCGGTACGTCTGGTCCCTACCCCGATCTACACCGCCACATCCATCATGACTCTTCGTCTTGTAGGATTCCCTTGGGCTACTGGTCAATACCCCTCACGTCCAAGGATACCAACCTTTCTACAGCGGTATCACCCTACATACCCGGGGCGTGGCCATACTTCCTACAAGCCCTCAACTGGGCCCAATCCTACTCCCTCAACGTGATCGTCGACATCCACGGCGCTCCAGGTTCCCAAAATGGCTACGACAATTCCGGTCAGAGGACCCAACCACCTATGTGGGCTGCGAACCAAACCAACGTCCAAAAGACGGTAGATTGCGTCACGTTTTTGGCAAAGACCGTAGGAGATAAGATCGATGTTCTGGAGGTTATGAACGAACCTGCGGGATTCCTTGGAGATGATTTCACGAATGTTTTGAGGCAATATTATATCGACGCTTACGATACTATTCGAGCGGAGAGTGGGAAAATGGGTGTCATGTTCAGCGATGGGTTCCGTGGTCTAGATGTGAGTACTCCCGCAGAGATTGCGTTATCGAGCCCTTGACCTAATTCACCCCACAGTATTGGGGAAATTCCTTCAATGCTCCTCAATATCAAGGGCCATCGATGGATATCGTATGTGTCCTTTCTTGTTTGGCTTCAGAACCATCGCTGACAGTCGCCATCAAAGCACATGTACCAAATCTTCAGTAACTTGGAACTCTCCCGTACCTTAGACCAACATATCAGCTACGCATGCAACCTGAGCCAATCGTTCGTCGAGTTCGAAAGTTCCAATATCTGGACAGTTGTCGGCGAATGGTCCACCGCTCTGACAGACTGCGCGCAATGGCTCAACGGACGCGGGATCGACGCTCGCTGGGACGGGGAATGGGGCACCGCCTCTGACCGACATTTCTTCGGCACTTGCGATGGTTATACGGGCAATTATTCTACTTTCTCGCAGCAGTACAAGGACCAGATGAGGAAATACTTCGAGGTGCAGATTGAGGTTGGAGAGCGGGTACAGGGGTGGGTCTTTTGGACTTGGAAGGTACGGGCCGCAGTATTCGTAGTCCCTCGGACTGTTGGCTCACATATGCATCACAGGCCGAGAACGCGGACGAATGGAGTTATAGTAAAGGAGTAGCAGGGGGCTGGATCCCCAATGATCCAACGGACAGGCTTTACCCTAATATTTGCTCATGATCCGACACCATTCCGTCAACGCCACTGCACCAACAAATACACCATCTGCTCTGCATCGGACTTTTCCATTCTAGAACAATAGACGCTCAGATAATAAGAAGCTCCCATCTTGTAACAATGCTCAAAAAGCGATGTTCTTGAACTCAGCCAACCCATCCCGCACAAGAGCCCCAAACTCCCTTTTCAGCGCCGTGTGTTCAGACCCAGAAATCCGCCTGGATAGGTCGTTTACAACCTCGTGATACAACCCTTGCTTCCGAGATAACACTGTGCGGAAAGCGTGTGCCCCGAGCCTTGACAATTTCCCAGTTAGCGAAGTTCAGCTTCTCGAGTTAAGAGAGGTACCATTCGACACGCTTCTTGTTAATCTCGCCCTTGGATGCTCCATCTTCAGTGCGGCTTGATACGGCTTTGGCCTTGGCAATCGAAAAAGTGTATGCAATGACGCAGTTTATCGTATCTTCGCAACCGTCCAGTCATAAGGAATTTACAGTCATCAAACAGACGTACCCAAAATGAGCTTCGTGCTCTGGGGCACGACAATACCCGAAGCCCGCAAATGCTCACACATCTTCATCCCACAAAGCAAGAGGCCGGTATACAAGTTAAAATACACGCAACGTGGCGGGTTCAGTTCGAGGTCACAATAGATCGCGCGGACTTGGTACTTCGCCAACCTGAAAAAATAGTGAATTTCGCCGGGGTCGTTTTTCGATAAAACTCCGACATACTGCAACATCTTGTTGGTAAATGCTGTGCCGGGCGACTTTCCTCGATGCACCGTCATAGAATCCTTGATATCTGTCACGCATTTTCGTCAAAACTCATGTGAGCCTTTCCTCGTAGGGGACTCACAAGTTGATGGATACCTCGAGTAATCCGCCGTAATCGACAGATCACTCATGTTTATCATGTAGCCACACCAAGGGAAACCTAATCATAGAGTGAGCCGGCGAGTGCATGGGATGGTCGATCTCCCCTAACCTTTCTGGTCGGACTCCGTAACCATCGATGGATCAGACCCAAAGTCAAAGTTGGTCCTTGTCTTCTCATACGAGATGAAACACCCATATTCAGGATTCCCTGCAAGAAGAGGCGTGAAAGTCCCGTCGCTGGCAAGTCACCCCAGGGGAGGATCTACCTTTCATCATCATCTCTAGGAATGTCCTCGCCGTTAAATAATTCGTTGTAATGAGGAGGTAATCATCTACCAGTCTCAGAAGCACCTAAAATGGTTGAGATTCGTTGGAGTTGTAGACACCAGAAGATACTTACGCTCTCTGGATCTTGGCTAAATTTGAACTTGTGGCGTTCCAGATCTCCATATGAGAAGGAGCACAGTAACGAGGACAACACTGATCCTTGTGGGATCCCAACGACCTGTCGATAGTATTGGCCCCCGATCTAATGTGGGAGCACGATGAGTGAGCTGAACAGATCCGGTTACTCCGGCTCGCGACCTTGACGATATTCTCAGTGATGTGTTCATCCAAAAGCTGCATCAACTCTTCCTTCCTCTGATAATGGTATGGGATCTGGTCAACGAGAATGGCATTCTTCAGGGTGCTAGCCAACTCGATGGCGTACGGGACAAAGTCTTCCAGATCATCTAAGGGTGGGTAAGACTCCACCAAAGACAACTAGGTTAATCACCCTCTCACCTGATGAGAACGCCTTCTTGACCCAGCGTTTCTTGTACTTCCCGGTGTCTGTGCTGATGGCACCGAACCGTCTGATAGTGTACTCGTCCTTGTGAGAGCGTCAAACAACGAAGCGCCAGTCTAATAAAAGTGAAACTCACATCCGAAAGGGCATCGCGCATGATTTGCAAGAGCTTCGTTTGATCAATAGTATCGAAGCACGCCCTCACGTCTAGTTTGACAAAGTACAGTTTCGGGCTTTCACAATACCAACATTAGACTTCTGCTCGAAAGACGGAAAGAAAAACGCAGATGGCTCACAGGGGCTTGTTGATATTCCCTCCGCAGAGACGAAGTTTGTACTCCTTCAGCTTCTTGTGTATTTCATCTGGTCCGAAGACGGCGTCCCCGGTTAACTCTGGTCTTGCCGTCTACGAAAAACATTCAGTTATTCATTCGAGCTTTGGTGCGGAAACCGTACTTTCTCATAGGTCAAAACCTCGAAAGTCGCCCTTAGGATCCGATTGATCGAATCCTGGCGTCCGTTTGCACCCTTTGGGACCCGCCTGAGGTTCACAATCGGTCGAACACCGGCTTCCTTCGGTAGGAGTCGCACGTATGAATACCCCAACTTCCTTTGGTTTAGGATTTCCTCGGCATCGCGCTAATTGAGGCGATGAGAGCGAAGAAAGTTCAGGAAGAAAATCCTTACGTCAGAGATCTTCTTGAACGTCTGCTCAGCAAGATGTTCGATTAGCGGAGCACACAACGTTTTCCAATCGTCCTGTCGGAAGTAAACGACGTGGTGTCTCCGATTGGACTCGGTCACATAGAATGCGGACTGACAACAATTCTCTTAGAACCATAAGCGGCGGAGAAGAGAAAACCCACACTGAGAAGCGGCAATAGGAAAGAGTTGAAGTACCAGAACACGAGCTCCTCAAAGATCTCCCGCCTTTTCAAGGAATCGGTGACATTCGTGTGCTTCTTCTTCGGTTTTTCATCGGCGCGCGCGACATTCGTTTGCTCCTCGTGCTTGTCATCGGTGGGCACAGGTTCCAACCATTTGCACTTCGAGATCTTGATCTCTTGCAGAACGTGATGCAGCGACATGGTTTCGAATCTTCGTAACTCGATGAATTCCCGGATATCTATCTCCCTCGGTGAGATCAGGAAGGTATTGGCAGTCGAGAGCCATGTCACCCACAACGTTTGATAACCTCGAAGTTCTCTTGCCCTCCCCAAAGTGCCTTCGGTATAACCTCTTCTGTAACCAATACAGCGTACCGGGTGACCTATCATGGGCGATAAGAGTCCTGAAAATATCAAAGCATCTGACGCCAACCTCCGAATGGCTACAAGCGAAATCAACAAATCTCGGTTTGTTGACAGCATCCTTCTTCACTTGCGTGAGTCCGCAACCGATGATGGTGTTCCCATCAGAGTAGGTGGAACTATCAGAAGGGAAAAGTGGCTGCGTAAATAGCTGCGAGGACCCCTCTGACATGTATTCCTTTTTGGCTTCGATCAAAAGGCAAGCGACAAGACCACGGTAAAACTCACAAGGATATCTGCCTTCTGCACGTTGCCTTTAACCTGAACCCCGGGTAAGTGTAAATTTGTGGTCATCTTTGGGGGCGCCAGGACATACTTTTGAAGGGCACGCCGTATTAAGCAGGGGTTTGTACCCACACTTTCCGTGTCTCCAGATCAACTTCTCGAAGATGTCCAACGCGCCATTAATCCGCTTGGGGGTTTTTACGAACCCTTGAGCCTAAAGTAGGAAGTCAGCTAATAGTGCGGTGGTGTATGACACGGGCGCAAACCGAAATCGCAGCCTCTACTTCATGATCATGGAATGGAACCTTTTTCTCGGTGGACATGGTAAAGGGGTTGGGGAGTCTATGTTGTCGTGGAAAGATAAATTTTACGAGGCGCCTTGCACCTTCTAGCTGAGACTGGAGGCCTGGGTCCGCTGATTTCTGAGGATCTGTTTTGGGCTTCGGGCCGGAAGGGTTTATCTGATTTAGAATGTCTATGTCGCGAGCTCTAGGATGCATATGCTGAGAGAGACGAATAGACATACGCTTCTTAGGCAAGCAAACCGAAATTACGGAAGTATGGGGTATCATATTAGGGCGGGCATAGAATAGCGGGACGCGCGGTAAATTAACGTTAACGGGGCCTTGTCTGTAGCATGGTTAAAGAAAGAAAAAGAGTGACGGGAGGGGATACACACTTTTTCTTGGAGCCTCCAGAATTATCCAGCTTCCGCTGCTTGGAGGGTCGTGACTCTCCTCCCTCCACTTCACTTGCCTTGCGCTTAGCTGTAGCGCATAAGGATGGAGAAGGAGTTTGAGGTATTTGAGCGATGTTGTACATATGCTCTCCTGTAACTTGACAGAGGCACCCGTTCGGAAGAGGGATGAAGACCGACGTTCCCGTGAAGAGGTGAAGAAGCACATCCTCACCGACCCTATTGATCTCATAAGCTTGCGGTTCGCACCAAAAGTAAAACACGAGCCTTGAAAGCAAGCGAACCCAGCTTTCTCCCTGAAGGGCGTTGACAATGGTATTGATGGTTGTGTTGACTATTCCATATTTCTCGATATCAACAGCAGTTCCTTCGCGAGCCACCTGTGAAGGGGATCAGGGAAGTTAACTCAAACTTTCTGATCGGCCGTACCTTGTACCCAGCGGTGATAATATTTCTCACAGCACCCGGGGCACGGAGGAGGCACCACTGTGATCTTTTGATGACCTGACCGCGTGTAAGTTGAGAATAGAAACCATATTTGACGTATCTACCTCTTCAATCTCAAACACAGAGGACCCGGCACGATATTTTCGGGAAGGTGGTTGGTGATAGCCAACCCTAGAGTTCTCGAGTAAATCCCGATATTCCTCCGGATCGTCAGGGACGACCAGTGTGATCTCCGTCGCGTTGTCGAGGATGGTGTAAATATAGTCCCGTAGCGACGCGACCTGGGAGTAATGTCTCTTCAAGAGGTCGAGACTCGAGTTCAGCCGTTTGCCATCAGACATTCCCACAAAGTTGTGGTAGATGATGGAGAACAAGAATCAAGATGGGTGGCGTCGGACGCGTCGCGAGAACGTGACCGGAATATATGATCCCGGCCGCCTGTGCACTGTGATTGTAATACCCATGGTTATGATGATTACTCAGATTAGGCCGGTTTTGCTGCGGGGTATTCGGCCATCTTCATTGTCGTCCCATCTTCACCTCCAGCCTCACCGTCAGTTTTTCACTTCCCCTCCAAACTTCTCCGGAACAATGTCCGAATTCTACAACCTCAAGGCCAAACTCCCTGGCGACAAGGAGTACGATTTCGAGCAACTCAAGGGAAAGGTCGTCTTGATCGTGAATGTCGCTTCCAAGTGGTGAGCAGAAGCCACGTTGGCTAAAGAAAGAGAAGCAGTACTGAGCCAATCTATTCTTCAGCGGATTCACCCCCCAGTACAAAGGTCAACCACTCTCTTCCGCTCCAGGAGCAAGCGGGACACTGACGTCAGCAACCAAACAGGTCTCCAGGGCCTCTACGATAAGTACAAGGTATGCAGAGTACTTCTCTCCATAAGAGCACACAGAAGTCATCGGTTTCGTTCTACAGGATAAGGGCCTTGTTATTCTTGGCTTCCCATCCAACCAGGTATTTTTTTTACCACCATCCACTGGGTTCGTCTGGTAATAACGAGATCTTAGTTTGGTGGTCAAGAACCGGAGAATGATACCGGCATCGCCACCTTTTGCGAGCGTAACCACGGTGTTACCTTCCCGTTGATGACCAAGTCTGACGTCAATGGTAACGACGCTAATGAGGTATACAATTACCTCAAGTCCCAGAAGTCGGGTTTGCTTGGCCTCACTCGTATCAAAGTCTGTTCGATCCATTGAGATGTTTGTCTGTCGATCTCACTCTTCTTTAGTGGAACTTTGAAAAGTTCTTGATCGACAAGCAAGGCAAGGTTGTCAACCGTTGGGCGTCGACGACCACACCGGAGGCCATCGATTCTGAAATCGCCAAGCTCCTTTGAGTTGGCAATTCAGATATCCAAAACCGCCAGAGCTACCCCTCAGTCCGAAGTCCGTCTATCGTGTAGAATAATAATATTGTGAACATGGAAAGGATTATCATTGGATCAAAATCATCCACGCGAGGATGAAGTAGAACAGTCTGGAAGCGATCAGTCAAGATCCGGAAAAAGGCGATCAAAACTTACAGCAGTGGGTACACCGCCAGTAGGATCCGTTGCTGTTCGATTTTCGACCCCGAAAGGAAGTTCATAGCGGCTAGGGGGAAAATTGTCAGACCACACCTCGTGGAACCTGGAGGTCACCCACCCCATATACACCAAGCCCAAGCAGCGAGAGAAATTGGTGCTCTGATGTAAATCTTCTGTACAAACAGAGCAACGAGAGCAGCGACGTTGAGAGGGGCGATACAGTACCCCAGGACGCAAAGTCCCTGGAAGAATGAACTGCGCGGTTATCAGTGTCATGGACACACAGAAGGGAACTCGATGTACATTTTACCACCGAGAAGCTGCGAGAAGCGTCAGAATTCGCGTCGTACTGAAGTTGCAGAGTGCTGACCTTGGTCTGAACGGTGACCACGAATGATCCCAGCGACACGATGACAATAACAGCCGTGAACACGGATATCGAATTCGCGGCCGGTGCCTATGACAGGTCATGGTGGATCCAGAACGTCAGTCGAACGAGACATCCTTACATTAAGACTGAGAAGCGCCCCAAGCCCAAGACAGAGCACGAGAGGACCCCAAAGATCCCAATCCCTAAAAGAATAAGTTAGCCAAAATGTTCCGAACTCTACACCGATCAACTTACCTCAGAACTTCACGGTTCTGGCCCTGCCTTGGTGGGTACAGGACCTGAATTAACTTGTGGTAAATTGACCTGAGGTCCCGCACCTAACTGACAGTCAACGTAAGCCTCGAAAGTGTGAAGTAACTGACGATGGTGGTGATGATCGGTTCGTCAAGGGTGTCGATCCCACCGGACCTAATGGGAAGTCAGTTTTACGCCTGGGGGTCAAAGACGCGCAAAGACGCGACCTCGACTCGACCTGAATCCCTCCAAAGTTCTGCCTAGCTCCCCTACTCGCACCAGCAATCGGTGTGCCAATATTGCCAGATGGCTGATTCGGGGGAACCGAGCCAGTCGGCAAAGCCAACTGTTCAGGCGCCCTTGATTTGCCCTTATTCAAGGGGGGCGTGCTGGGCCTCATGGTAGGATGGGAGAACCCTGGGATAGCGGACTCGTCAATGTCATCGTCATCATCTAAAAGTTCAGTATCAGCTTCCACGGTGCATAGAACAAACGTAAGTTTAGTCTACCTGCTTGAATAAACTGAGAGGTTGCTGTTGTTGGGGTTTGGATTCGATCCATGATTTAAGTCCGTAAGCGTGAGGGACGGGACGCGGACGCGGAGGAGGATGTCATTCGCAGCGTGGGTGAGATTCCCGATATAGAAGTTTGTTCCCATCTGCTGATTCGACGGACTGACGCGTCCCTTCGCGGTAATCGGACTTAAGTCACTTAACGTTCCTTTGCCACCTCAACCCTTCCGTCTCTAGTTACCTTTCCACTATGGTCGGTCCAATTGTTCTTCACGTCTTGCTCGCTACTGAAGTAGTTCGCCTTAGGGTCAAGCACCATCTGGTATGCCCGGGGAGGGCGGCGGACCTGGAAAGAAAGATCAGAAGGACCAACAACCGCAGAAGAAGAAATGGGAGCCTCCTCTCCCCACTCGAGTCGGGAAGAAGAAGAAACGTGGTCCGGATGCTGCCTCTAAACTTCCCCAGGTTTTCCCCACCACCCGCTGCAGACTTCGACTGTTGAAACAAGAACGAATTAAGGATTACATGCTTATGGAGGAGGTCTTCATCCAGAATCAGGAACGCCTTAAACCAGAGAGTGCCCGGGAGGAAAAGAACGAGGAGGACAGGACGAAAGTCGATGATTTGCGTGGTACACCGATGGCTGTGGGTACACTGGAGGAAATCATCGACGACGACCACGCCATTATCAGCACTGCGTCCGGTCCGGAGTTCTACGTCTCGATCATGAGTTTCGTGGATAAGGACCTCCTTGAGCCTGGTTGCCAAGTCCTTCTGCACCACAAGAACCAGGCAGTCGTTGGTGTGCTCCAGGATGATACGGATCCAATGGTCAGGATCATGAAACTCGACAAAGCACCAACGGAGAGTTATGCGGATATAGGTGGTCTTGAGCAGCAAATCCAGGAGATTAAGGTTTGTCAACCGTGGTCATCTTGCTGGTTCGTCTTCTGATAATCGAACCAGGAATCCGTCGAACTTCCCTTAACACATCCCGAATTATACGAAGAAATGGGCATCAAACCACCAAAGGGTGTCATCCTGTACGGAGTTCCGGGTACCGGAAAGACGCTACTTGCCAAGGCGGTCGCAAATCAGACATCAGCGACATTCCTGCGTGTGGTGGGATCGGAGCTGATTCAGAAGTACCTTGGTGACGGTCCAAAACTCGTTCGGGAGCTCTTCCGTGTGGCTGAGGAGCACGCGCCAAGTATTGTTTTTATCGACGAAATCGACGCCATCGGTACCAAACGGTATGGTTATACCCTCCTGGAAGTTAGCTGCTGATCTGACGTTCCCCGTCTAGGTACGACTCGACGTCAGGCGGTGAACGTGAAATTCAACGAACCATGTTGGAGCTCCTCAACCAACTTGACGGATTCGACACACGGGGAGACGTTAAAGTTATTTTGGCTACGAACAAAATCGAGACTTTAGATCCCGCCTTGATCCGACCAGGTCGAATTGACCGAAAGATCGAATTCCCGCTCCCTGATGTGAAGACCAAGCGCCATATCTTCCGGTAGGTACCATGTCGCATTTGCCCTCTCATTTATTGATTCGTGGTTCGTCAGGCTGCATACATCACGAATGACCCTTGCGGACGATGTAGATTTGGAGGAGTTTGTCACCGCAAAAGATGACCTCTCCGGTGCCGACATTAAGGCTGTGTGTACGGAGGCTGGTCTCCTGGCTTTGCGGGAGAGGCGGATGAGAGTAACTAAGAGTGACGTCTCCGCTGCTCGGGAGAAGGTAAGGCGCCTGGGTTCTCCTCTTCGTCGTACGCTCACGATTCCCCCAGGTCTTATACAGGAAGAACGAGGGCGTCCCGGAGGGCTTATATTTGTAACTTTCTGCTATTTTCCTACATATTGCATTTGTCTCGGCGCAATCCCACTTAGCATCACCCAGCAATTTCACGAGTGGCCAGTTAATGCTAATTTTGATGAGGACACAGTAAAATGCGCACAAGGAAATCCTCCATTCCATCGGACAACATTTCGACCGCCCGAACATCCACTCCTCTGAACTCTTCTCTGTACGCCCTTGAACTCCGATCCTGCACTCACGGAACCACGGGTTGTGATATCAGGGATGTGGTGTTCCTAACCCCATATGCGCGTTCACCCTTGAAGCTTGGGAACTTACACGAGGGGTGAGGGAGGAAGAAAACAGGTAGCGGGAGCGGGAGGAAGCCGGGGGTTGATGGGGGAGAGTTCCCACGGTTGCCCCTCCCAAGGATAATTAAGGGAGGCACGCGATCAACGTCTAATCGCACAGCACTGCAGCTTGATCCCTCTTCCAACCCACCGCACACATTTGCATGCACTACTACCTTGGCCGTGCGAGGCTTGTCTTCAATTTGCTACCAGTTGTTGAAAACTCGACGATCGCATCGGACATTTCAGAGTCCTCGATCATATGTTTTCTTATGTTTGTTTGATGTGACTTCTCGACATACTTAAATCACACTTCGTGCGCTGGCACTCCTCAGTTCCTTTCGTCGAACTGAGGATACAGCTAACCCGGACTTCGTCCAGGTATTTCAACACCAGTCTCAATCTCTCCGCCTCTGCGCTATCCTCTCTCCTCGCTGCGTTCAGCATATCTTTCCTCCTCAATCTCTAACTTCCCTCGGATCTGTTGGCAGCTGCCACGTCGTGCATTCTCAAGCATATCAGACCCTCCTGATGATCTCTCCAACTATTCATCAGGACGCTGGCTGTAAGTCTTATACATGTTGTTCTCTGGCGTATATGTCTAATCCGTAATCTCGCACACTCAGCGTCAATAATGATCTTCGCCTCGCAGAGCGCAGACGTGAGTTCGACGTCGACGAGCTTTGTCGACTTGCGGCGCAGTCTGTTGGTCGGAGTTCTCAAGATATCGACACATTTGTGAAGCTCGCCGAGGGCGGCTTCAACCGGACTTTCCTTATCACCATGCATGGCGGCTTCGAGATGGTAGCCCGCATCCCGTACCCCGTCACGGTCCCCAAGTCCTACGCTATCGCTAGTGAAGTGGCCACAATGCGTTTCCTCCGTTCCTCTGGGCTGCCTGTTCCCGAGGTTTACGATTACTCTCCTTCGTCGGACAACGCTGCGAAGACGGAATATATTTTCATGGAGTTTATGAGAGGTACGAAGCTCAGCGACGTGTGGCTGGAGCTGGAGGAATCGGATATCGTTTCGGTCTTGCGTCAACTTGTTCAACTCGAGTCTCGCATGATGTCGATTCCTTTTCCGGCTGGTGGAAGCCTCTACTATACCAACGACCTGGAGAAGGTGGCAGGGAGGACGGGCATC
>Ga0307512_10001512_pt1 | contig 32710 bp, 28 predicted proteins | sample 14_EM_MG_FD_200267 | JGI IMG/M metagenome (GOLD analysis project Ga0307512, IMG submission 200267) | Populus trichocarpa ectomycorrhiza microbial communities from riparian zone in the Pacific Northwest, United States - 14_EM | ecosystem: Host-associated > Plants > Roots > Unclassified | place... | reverse complement strand
GACAATTAAGAAGTCGCCGTCAGAGTTGACAAATGCGCGCTTCTCCATCGAAACATTGGCGGTGTAAATGTGCGTTGCAATACCTTCTCTGAGTGTGGGTTCTCCGGAGCCGGCCAGAGTCTTGAGGCCAGAGATGAAGTCGACTTTCTCCGAGCCTTTGGGGAGCTCAAAGGGGAGCCATGCGAGCTGTGTCGGGGAAATGTGCACGCGAGGGTTGATGGGAAGAAAGCAAGATTCGGTGTCAGTGTTGTCGGGAAGGTTGGAGAAGCCCTGGTGAGCGACAGCGGGTCGAACTCGGTAGAGATAGGCATTTTGGTTGTGGCTGCGTGGGGCGACGAAGGCTGAGGCTGTCATCTGTTCTGCGTAGAGGCCAAAGCGGACACGGCGGGGGTTATTCTGGCCGTGAGGAATAGTGCCTGGAATGGCCTCGGATTCGAAGGTGTTGCCGAAACCAGCTTGATACTGCAGTGAGAAGTCAGTGGGAGAAGAGCAGCAAACGTAGAAGGGGGGAACTTGCTGTGTATGGATCATTTAGTCTGGTCTTGAAGGAGGGAACCTCGCCATCCTTCTGGGTCTCTGTCCAGTGGAAAATGTTTTGGTAATCCTCAGTCTTACGCATTGCTGGTGGAGGGACGCGGGTAGACAGATATCAGATACCACAGGCTCAACTTGATGATGAATAGTACGTGAGTAAGTGAGTGATGGGTTCAACGTCTCTGAGCTTTCTCAGAACTTATAATCTCCCCTCCATACTCACCCCACCAGAGCCGATTCCTCCGGCCGTGCGCGGTTCTGAGCCCTGGGGGCCTGGTCTCTCTGCCACCAGTATCGCCATCACGTCAATGGCTCCGTTTAGCGGCACTGATATTCCCCACATGCTATCTTAGACTGTAAACATGCGGTTTGCCGATCCATACTACAAGCTTGCAAGACTAATAGTGGGCGCACTAAAGAATTGTTCCGAACAAGAGCCGGTATTGTCTACTTGCTTACTAACCTATCAGCCTGTTTATGTTGCAGCCCGGGACGATGGTAATTGATGTGCAAAATGCGAATTGATATTCTGCGGATCGAGACCATCCGAGTATGTGTGGCTTGTTTGAATAACGTGATGTATACGAGAGTCGAGAAATATATCGTCCCCACTAGTAGAGCACCCTGGAACCCGAACAGGACAGCTAAGTGAGCTTCGGCATGACTGATAGCTGACAGCTCGGATTAGACAGGGACAACCACAATAATGTATAGCTTAATTTGGAGTTACTATACTTGGCGAAGCTCGAAAGTTCACAAAAACGTTCGAGCTTCGAACATTCTAAATCGGATGTTGAACTTTTTTTGCTTGTTGCTTGCGAGTAGTCAGCTAGCTTACGGCTACATGCCTGCCTCCCGCAGTTTGATAGTTTAGAGCCTTGCAACCATCTTTGTCAGATCTTTGTGATGCACACTACACTCTAGTTGGGAGCGATAACCTCGGCGCGACTCGATCGGGGCTGGTGGGGTAGGTTGGCTGATTCTCTCCGATTCTGCTGCCGAGTGCAGGACGTATCCACTGCAAAACATGCGCTCCCCCCACGACGACGGTATTCGAGAAAATACGTAAGTCTGAGTTATAGCGAAATCAGAACCAGTTTTGGATATTTTTCCACCAAGGACCATACGGGATTATCCTTGAACCTGGTGCGTTCAAAAACATTGGAGATTACGGCCATGTAAAGAAAAGAAAAGATTGGAAATGCCATTTCTAGGCATGGCAGTACTCCTTTTGGGGGTAGAGGCGTTCTTCAGCTCATTCTAACAGTTCAATCGCACTCGAAGTGGTTTAACACGAGTGATAAGTCTTCGAACCCTGTTTCAACCCTTGTTTTCCGATTTTTTCTTTATATAGTAAGGTGGACTCTCTACAGCCCAATTGGATAAGATAGCCGCGGACGAGAATATATCTATCAGCGCACGGGTCACTCTACGATCCGTGTTTACTCAACATCGCCCGTTCCCAACGGCCGCTACCGTATTGCTGTGATGTTTTTCCCCCCGAACCAGGATGGGGTTAATCTATGGCTGATTATCCGGCTGTTGTATTTTCTCATATCTTATGTCGCTTCATCAATGTCACGACGTCAACATAACTACCAGCAGTCAATACGAGCACCCCCAAGGTATCATGAGGATCAGTTTGAAGTTTTATTCCAATTTGAAGGGGTGGAGCCATGGGACACCAGATTAAGGAGTCGACCACAGGAATGAAGGGACAAAGCAGTGTTCATCAACATCAAAATAGAGGTTGCACTGGTGGGCAGCCTGGAAGTACTCGGAGTCTATGGCGGCGGCGAACCGACTCACCGGATCACAAGCAGACATCAAACATGGGAGCAATAATCGAAGTGGGTTCAGATGATAGAAGTAGTAATAGATGGCCGGCTACATCAGCGACTATCAACATGCACGTACTCACGACCACCGACACCGGGACCAATACCAAGGTAATGATACGAAATCGAACGGGAAGATATGATGGACGATGATCCAGAGGGTACTTTGTAGCGGAGCTCTATGTGGCTGGATGCTAGTTCGGGAGGAGGAAGGCGGCGAAGGAGGAAAGCCGTATCAAGAGCGTACAGTTGACCATCCTGTGGTTTACCGGCTATTGATGAGACTAGGATATAAGGGTCATTCACGACAGCAACCACCGAGATACAACCGTATTGTCGATAACAAGACTATTCTAGGGAGTTACAATTTGGTTGATATACCCCATATGGTTGGAGATTTCATGGCGTTTACGTATTCTGGTTTAGGCACATCTGGTTTTCTGTCTTGGGCGTTGACTTTCGGTTTCGTTTGCGGCGAGTGATTAATTGATTGATTCAGGGTAGATTGTATCGAGCGGGAGGTTGGATTGATTGATGACAGTGATATTTATATTACTATCTACCTAGGTACATACCTAGGTAGAGATAAGGGCTTTTTGGTTAGTTGCTCCGAGCAAAAGTAGCTCCCTCCGGGGCGCTTAGTTGCGGGAAATGGACGTATATGAAGAGGGGAAGTACTAAATGTTTATGCGTCTCTTCACTACCAATAGGTGTCCAACACACGGCAAAGTGGTGGATCACGTTCTCTAAAAGAATCAATACATCAAGGACATAGCTCATACTTAGTCTTATGTAGGTGTATTCAATAAATACTGACGGTGTAAGTGATGGTCATAGCCTCAATACATAACGAATAAAAGTTTCACATGGATCGAGGCATCAAATCCCCTGCTGCCCTCTTTCCAAGCGTTTTTGTCGTCTCTTCACCCGCAAAAGCTTGGTTATTTTAACGACTAAGCTTGCGAAGGAGGCAGGCGGTTGTGTCACATATTTGCAGGAACCTGACACGAGCTGACAGTAAGTGGGGCTGATGGAAAGGTAAAAGGTACACAACTCGCTTGTATATATCTGGAGTCTTTCTCCTTCTCTTCTCTTTGTATCATAGTCTATACACACGGTTCACCCCATATCGCAACAGGTTGGTTCGGTTTAGTATTGCACACAAACCGATTTGGCTCGAGATTCCATCACTGGAGGCGGCATAACAAGACTACTCGAGTTCCTCTGTCGGTATCATTCCGAGAAGGCTAATGCAAGTGATGGCCCATGAGCCAGATCGCAACGTAGCCGGCAGATGGAAATTTTGCGTTCATTTTCCACCTCATATAAGCTCTGTATGGTGACAGCTAGGATTATCGAATCAATAAGAAGTCATCTCTTAACTTATCTGGCTGAGAATGGTGCTTGAAATACCACCAGATTCAGGGTTGAAACCTGCAGTGCTCAATCGATGCTGTAAACACTAAGGCCTGAACAAGTCGTCGTGAGTGGTAACATGCTCCGGTCTTGGCATTCGTGGACGGCGAGGGGGATAAATTGGCAGCTATTTTTTATAAAATGATTCAAGTAATCCCATGATGTTTGCAAGAGCCTTAACCGGACCCCGATGCCCGAAAAAAGTGCCCTCATTCCGTTCTTCATAGGCGCATTACTTTGAAATACTCTATCGGTGGGGCTAACTTCCAATGTTCTCTCAGCCAATTTCCCGGTTCTGCTGCCGAGCGCAGGACACCAAGTTCTAATGTATCCGCCTAGTACACCCCGCATCATGTAGTCCCACCATGAAGCCGGGTACGTAAATAAGTAAAACCCAGAACCTCCAGTCAAACATCCGTACAAACAAATTGGCCTTCGAAAAAACCCCTTACCCTCAATCACACACCATCACGCCATGTCCACCTCGTCCAAAGTTGCACTCATCACCGGCGCCGCCTCAGGCATGGGACTTGCGCTCGCCAAAGACCTGCTGGAAAAAGACTGGCGGGTCGCGCTCCTTGACATCTCACCAAAAGGTATTTCCATCACCGCCGAACTCGGCCCAAACACGCAATACCACCACTGTGATGTCTCGTCGTGGGAAAGTCAAGCAGCCGCCTTCGCCGGTACTTTCGAGAAATGGGGGAGAATCGATTTTGTGGCGTTGAACGCGGGAATCGACGATAAAGATGATCTGTACGGACCGACTGCGGATGACAACGGAGACCCCGTGAAACCCGGATTGAAGACGATCGATGTCAACCTGATTGGGGTTTTCTACGGGATTCGGCTGGCGATTCATTACTTCCGGAAACATAGTGGACGCGGAGGAAAGATTGTCATGACCAGCTCGGATGCGGGGCTGTATCCACTAGAGGGAGTGCCACAGTATGTGGCTTGTAAACACGGTGTAAGATCTCCTTCTCCTGTCCTCGGAAAGCGCTGACAGAGATGGTCAGTTGGTAGGGATAACCCGTTCTATGGCCCCTGTCCTCAAGAAAGAGAATATCACCATCAATTCCGTGCTACCGGCGTTTGTTCCGACCGGTTTGGCACCTCCGGGCTTGATTGAGGCGTGGCCGAAAGTGCACATCACGCCGATGAGTACAGTGATCAAGTGTTTCAGTATGTTTATCGAGGACGACGAAATGACGGGGCAGACAGGAGAGTGTAGTCAGGAGACGGTTTACTTGAGGAAGCAGCCCGAATATGCGAATGAGAGCCAGCGGTGGGGACGGGAAGAGGGCGGTAAGGTTTGGGCGCTGGTTTACCCTAGTTAAGATAGGAAATGGAAGGGAAATGTTGGCCTGCATTTTCATGGTTACGAAACCTTCACAATGACTAGTACAATTATATTCTCTCAATTTTTGACAGTCAGTATTTTAACACGAAGCAAAGGGTTAGTAACGCACAACGTTGCGGCAGTCTCTTACAGTCTCTTGCAGTCATCCTGGAAACAGTGAAACGAGAGAATATGGTAAACTTCCAGTCCATTACCATGTTGAAGTTGCCAAATAAATCATAGCATGTCATCGTAAGTCTGTGCAATAGTATAAGTACACTCCGTCAAACCCCTAAAACCACAGCTTTAAACAGTGGCTTACCTGGACAGCGAGTTTCTGATGGAAGACATGCATTAACAGCGCTTCGGAAGCTCAACAATTAAATCTCCCATTGGTGAGCATCACGCCAGTGCCAACCAATAGTATGTTTTCATAAGACGGTGCGGGTAACCCATCGTCTGTAAGCTATTAAAGCTTAAGGCCTTGATATTACATAGGCAAAACACCAAAAATATTCATTAGAAAGCGACAGCAAACACCACACAGCAGTTCACATCGAATCAACTTAAGATCAAAAGCCTTTAATCACAGTTAATAAGGATGTTAGTTAAAAGGGCCACCGTGAGCGTTTTGCAGACGATGGGATATTTCGGTTGTCAAAGTCTGTAACCAATGGATCGTACACGTCCCGAACAATGATCGACCACTGTCATACTCTAATTAGAGTGAATACAGTATGAATAAAACAAAAAACAAAAAAACAATGATCGACCATTTTCCCGGTAAGAACTATAACTAGATGATGGTACCTGTATCTTGGCTTGCATCCAGTATGTTGAGGCATCAGTAATTGATACCCTACACCTTCATTGGTGTAGTGCACACCTCCAGCCTAATCCCGCAGCAGGCCAGCTGTAGGCTTACATGCTGATTTCACAACGCCAAGTATGAACTCAAAATACGGTCATATCATGAAGCATAATTCGTGACTAAGATTAAATTAATATCTCGATATGTATGTTATATATAATGAATGACGAAAGCCAGTAAGCCCAACCCAATCCAATAATGCGTCTATTCCCATAACCAGCCCTTCATATGCATGTAAAATACCTCCACTACATTATAATCCCCCACACTCTAGTGGCATCCAGCATTCGCCGGGAAATCGCAAACCCAAGTTGTGGGGCTGAAATGCAGACCCACCGGGCAATTGAATTTGACGGGCCCTGAGTGGTCGCAGATGTAGAAGACGTTGCAGTCGGAGTCGTCGGGGAGGAAGGTGGTTGGGGAGTGATCAGTAATTGGGGGACATCTGTACACGTTAAGTAATGAGTTGAATATATGGAAAAGAATGAACAACTTACGTGCCGGAGGGAGCACGCTTCTCGACGGGAACAGCAGCCGAGAGAGCGGTAGCTGCGAGGGTGAGGAGAACGGCGACGGAAGTGAACTGCATTCTGAAAGATGGAAGAAGGGGGATTGAAAGTGTTGGATGGTTTTTTTGGGGTTGTTATGAATTTAGATGAAGGTGCTGTTGGGTAGCGAGGAAAAGAGGAGCACTGGTCTAAAGGTATGGGTTTCTTATACACAACTTCGTTGGCCTTGTCCTACGCTCATGAATGGGATATATGTAGATATTATAGAGCAGCAGCAAACACTGGTAAGAATGGGAGCTCCCCAACCTAGCCGGCTATCCGGAGGGGGAGGGGAATTAGGTCCTACCATACTCTAGTTAGAGTGCATGCAGAATGATTAAAACAAACAAACAAAAACGCTGGCAAGAATATACGAGGCTAAGTAGGCTAGATCGAAGTCACCAGGTATTATGACTGAACCAGTACGGAAAATACCGTATCATAAATTTGGAAAAAGCCATACCCGCACTGTTGCTGCCTTTGGTTGACTTTTTAAAGCCATCAATGGGAAGAAATTATTTGTTTCGGAGATCCCCGATTGGCTCCATCAGACATTTTGTGGATACGCCGTACGCGTACGGTTTATTTCCCAATTTTCCAAGATACAATTATTCTTAGTTAGCCTATATGTGCCGGTCAATACGCAGTTGTTTTACGGCTGAGTTATGGGGCTGAAAACACAAGATGCTGTCGGATGTCGGCAGTTGGTTGATATGCGGCTGTGCGATGGGCTGAAAGCACCGCCGGATATGATTCGTCGACTCACGTCAAAAGTGACGATGCCTGGTGATGACAGCTTACCGCATCTCACATTTTTGGAGACCCACCGAAAATCAGCCTCTAACTAGATCAAGACAATTGTACACTCATAGACTCGAACGTGTACCACAATCAGAGACTCGTCACAAGGGCTAGAGGTATACGAGGCAGAGACAACGTAAGCCTTCTGTTAGTCGAAGCCACCAAGTTTGCTTGCACTGCTGAGAATAGAATATGGATTCCAAGGGAAGAAAATTCACCCGATCTGATGAAAATTCAATACATATCCATTCAGAGGCCTCATTGACAGCTGCAGTATGCTTCTCACCGGTGAGGAAATGACCTTTGCAGGTATATTTCAACGTTAGAAATCTAGCGTCTAGAACGTGTAGTCATGGGCCGACCGTCGATGGATAACTGTACTAACCGTACGGGGACGTACGAAATTATCTTAATTGTCTTTCAATCATCGATCGATTTTACATGAGTTTCACCCGGCTGCCAAACAACCAACTAAAGACTTTTCCTAAATGACCAACCTTACCGAAAAGGATGTAAGTGGTAGACCACCGGAAGCAAGCCTCTCTTTCTTCTAAAAAAGAGCTGAATATAACCTAAGCGACATTCACAAAGATCGACGTATCACTCACCCGCGGTCAACTGGCCATTCGGAAAGCAGGATGTTGCTGAGCCGATGTTTCAAGATATGGTCAATACCGCACTTCATCGCCTTCGCCGTTCCCCGTCTTCAGGTAAGGGCTCGAGTAGATCTTGCCATAGCCACATCCCGCCAGCCTCCGGGAAAATTTAGGGACTCCGACTATCCCGATTATGCCGTGCGCCCTCAAATAGTCCGTCATTCGAGGTTCAAGTACTTGCTCATGGGAGCCGCTTCCAGTTGTTGCTCATGCGAATACTCAGAATTGCTGGGGGGTCTTGAAGGTTTCAACTTCTGCCGGCAGAGGATCATACCATTTTCCGTGTTCCCCGGCAGAAAGTGCGATCTCCCCCAGTCATGCAAGGAAGAACGCTTTGAAACTGCCATATTGATTCAAGACAAAGGCCCAGTATCTTCATAATCTGCAGTCCGTCCTCCCGTGAAGTTTCATTCTTCGCCACATAGGTGCCGAATCTGCACATGAACACAGCAGCGATGTCCCTCTCTTCTCATGTGCCTAGGAAGAGTGCGAGAGCTTCCGAGACCCTCCGCTTTTGCTCGTATTCGGACTTGGTGGTGGGGTTGGAATCCTCTAGCGACCAACTCTAGTCTACCTCTGGAGAAAGAACACTTTGTTATAATAGTCGTTGCCATCGTTACGGGCAGTCTCCGGCGTATCGTCTGTAAGTCTAATCACTTCTGGCTACAGAGAAGCGGCAGCTCCGAAGTAGGACAACTAGCGCAAACAGATGGAAACCTGCTCAAGTGCTCATCTCCTCCAGGGTGTGCCCACATATTAAAGTCCGGAGCTGCCGTAAACCCGTTTGGCAAAAGGTTGACACGGTGGGTGACTCTCAGGTCGTCCTCTCGGGTTGAAGTCATATGAACCTTGGTTGTGGGCACTTGTCTCTCATAATAGCAACGTAGTACCGTTGTCAACAGCCACAAGAATAGCTTGGTGCAATTATTGACAACATTTTTCTTCATTTTGTAGATCTTGGAATATAAATTTAGCACACTCGCTTAATGCTGGCTTTGTTCCTATTCGCAGATCTCCTAGAGTGGGTCTAGAAGCGGTGAATGGACTGACAAGCTTTCCCCACACGACTCGTGGCTGCATGTGGCTGCTGCGCCGCAGCAATGGTGTTTCTAAATCTGGGTACGGACCGCTAGGGTTAGGGTCAATTGTCTCATATCCATCACACGGTCATCACCCGATTCAGCTCCTGTCCAGCCCCAGTCTATTATCGTCGTTTCTCACCGAAGAGATCCTCTTTCTGCAGGAACGAGTACCAAATCCCCACTATATAAACTCCCTCCTACGCCGTCCAAAAAAAATTCCATCTCCATCCAGCAGCTCAATTCCACACTCAAACCACTACATACACTTCCACCAACTTCATCACAAAAACCCATCATCACCATGCAGTTCTCTGCCATCGCTCTCGTCCTCGCTCTCGCCGCCAGCGTTTTTGCGGCTGCACCCGTCGAGAAGCGTGCTCCCTCCGGCACGTAAGTTGTTCATTCTTTTCCATATATTCAGCTCATTACTTAACGTGTACAGATGCCCCCCAATTACTGATCACTCCCCAACCACCTTCCTCCCCGACGACTCCGACTGCAACGTCTTCTACATCTGCGACCATTCAGGTCCTGTCAAGTTCAATTGCCCGGCGGGTCTGCATTTTAGCCCTACGACCTGGGTCTGTGACTGGCCTGCGCATGCGGGTTGCAAGTCGTACTAAACGAGAGGAATCTTGGGGTAGTGGAAGTTGGATAGACTTGTATTGGGGGGTGTAATATTGTTATTGGTTTACATACGAAGGAAGGAAGAAACATGGTCATGAGAGGGGAATTATCGTGGGATATACTGGGATTTTGGGTTGGATATGGGGATATGAAATGGAGGAGTACAGTAATGAAGGGGCAGTGGCATTGGGTATCTTATTGGTTATCGGGAATTGTATTCATATATTCGAGGACGATATAATTATGGTAGAATATTGGAGTTACGTAATTGAACTTTGGCATCCCAAGAGTTTTCTTCTACGACGTAAGAACAGAAGATCGCCCAAAACACAACCCATCGAATAACGCCCCAGCTTAATGAGTGAGATGCTATTAAACACCTAGTACTCTAAACGTCCGGTGCGTTAAACACCAGTGCATAGGTTCGAAACCTGTAAAAAAGTGCTTTAAATGCTGGTGCTCAAATCTAGTCTGTCAGACGGCTTGGTAGCTCAAATCATTCCATCGCAAGCTCAAAACTGGCCTTTTTCCACTTGCCTCATCCTACCGTTGCAAACAAGATGTCCGAGCCTACTCCCAACAGCAGCGTCTGTCAGAAGCAACGGTCTAAACGACTGGGAGCATACTGATACTTCAGTGTGATTCTCATCCCGTTCCTATAACTCAGCACCACGTCACAAATCGGTTGCGACACCTCGAGGTTCCTCAATCCCTCGTTCTGTATTTTAGCTGCGGCATCCAATCGCACGTTTCCAGAGTATCCCCTATCGAAAGCGCAACCCCAGGTTTGTCCCAATGCGGTCAGAAGCGAGTGACAGACGGTGGACACGCCTTCACATTCTGGACGCTATTTGCTTTCCAAAATTTAGGAGAGGGTTGGAGTATTTTGACAGAAATTGACGGAAGTCAAGTACACACAAACAGATGCCAAGGTTATGACATGTCAGACGACGGGAATCAAGGCCCCACACCTTTTTCCATTATAATAGCACACTCTGTCGTCCGCCCTTGGCTCAGCCCGCGACAATATATGGAGTGTGAAATAAGGCTTCCTGCCATTTCGATATTCGTCCTGTTGAGAGAACTTATGATAACCACTAGATCTAGGGTTGTCTTATACCGGAAGACCTTTACTAACGATATTACGAAATGAGTACTAAGAATAATTAGTCATAGCTTATTCAAACAAGGCATCTTCGAGTCGATTACAAAGGCTGAATGAAAGGTTTAGGAGGATGCATTAGGGCCGACCAGTAAACAGCCCTGGAGCTAAATATCTTCGATTGATGACCAAAGCCGAACGAAAGGTGTACGAAGATGCGCTAGTATCAATCAGTAACAACTCTGGAGAGTTTATAGGACACAGTCGTTTTTACCGTTCGGCCGGGAATCCATTATCCCTTTTAAGGGATTCTCTGATTCTAAGCCAATTCAGTGGCCTATCGGGCAGCAAGTCCGAATGGTTTAGCAACCAAAATATCGCGTTCTCGATGGAGAGCTTCTACTGGGGGAATACGGAAGGGACTTTGATTCGACAGCTTTCCAGGCTCTTCGACAATGTATCTAGGGTAAGTACTTCCATGGCCAGTCACAGAGAGCATTCCTCCTTCAGGCTAACCATTTACACGCCTTGCATCGATAGATCTGATACGTCTTAACACACCAAATTTGTTTTTGTTGTCGAGAGCTCTATGTAGGGCGAAGAATCAGACTACGAGACCCGTTGTTCCCTGTGGGGACAGGCTGGTGGAGGAGGAAGTCAAAGAAGAAGGGAACGATGACAGAGTCTTGGTTTATTTGCATCGTTCTCTTTTTAATTTTTGTTCATTATGCCATGAAGGCGTTTTTGCAGATTCTTAGGGATTAAATAGGTTTCTGGCGATGTTATTTATGATGTTAAATCGCTATCCGGTCACAAACAGCGGCTTGCAAACGATGAGTATACAGTATTGAAACATGGTTTCGCCGGTTGGGTTGATTCATCTGTATAGTCTGTTGTCTTGTCGTCAATTATTACGTGGGATATGATTGCTGGAAATATCAGCCTGCTGGATCTAGAGTTATACCAAGCAAGTAATATATTCCACGACGTACGAAAGCCATTATCAGATGACCTGCAGTAGCCCAAGACGGTCGCTATATCACCTGATATAAACTTGTAGAAGGTTTCGACCAGGCAGTCAGGAATAATTCCCAAGGAGTATGGTGTAAGCCCGCCCTGAATAAAACAATGAGTCGAAACATCTTGTCCTGATGAGAAAGCCGCCCCACACCCAACAGCCGTAAGCAGGTGCAAAGTTGTAGTTAGAGATAAGATAAGGTTAGAGTGTACTCGTCAATTTTTTAAATTATCGAGCTGGCGCTAAGGGTTACCCTACGGTTTTGTATGGTAAAACCCTAACCCTGGCTCGATAATTTATAAATTGACGAGTAGGCCGAAGGAACGGAACGACTCTGGGGGAGCAAAGTTTAAAAACGGCATCGATATAATTACAAACAAGGTCACCGAGAGGAGCAATATGCGAATAATCAGGCAGAAAGGCTAAAATATAGGGCAACAGTATGATTCATGGATGGGCATGAAACACAACAGCTCAAGGCAAACTCTGGGTGGATGATCATGGGGAGCAGATCTTGCACAAAAAATCACTCCCGTCACATATAGTTGAGCACTTATTACTACGGTGACTGGACCTGTGTATTATATGGGATTCGTCAAAGAAGATATGTGTCATCGGATGGTCGATCACCGCGTACACATATATATTTATATTAAGTATCATATAGTATTGCTTCCGCAGGTGTTCGCGGCTTCGGACGCTGTACCGACAGATGGAATATGAGATACGATCGTCACCGATCATTGCAAGTTTAGTAGGCAGCATTGAGAATGTCATTTGGGATCAGTTAATAAAGTAGATAATAATCATGACATCTTGTTATCTATGATGGCTGTGTAGCAAAATAAAATGCAGTACATGTTCTCATTCCTAATATCCTGCACATGCAATATCTGCCTCGTTCTCTCCTCCGGCATTATCTCTAATTCTTGTTCCTCCTCAATCTCAGGCTCCTCCTCGATCTCAAGCCCACGCCTCTATCTCCCGCCTCAACCTCGTCTCCCTCGGTGTCTGGAACCTCCTCAGCCTTGTCTCTCAAAGCGAGTTCTCCGGTGATAGCCGAAAGATAAAATAGTGCCCGAGTTATATACCCGCTCCAAGGAGGCCGCTGTAAGGAACTGGTAGAGAGCAGGACACACAACCGGAAAGCATTGCTTGGAGAGTACTCCAGTGGAGGATGCATCGATGCGAAGTTGGAGTATATATACCACCTACTGCAGACTGAGAGAAAGAAATTGTGCTAAGCACCGTTCGCCTATCCGCAGCATCGGTTATTTAGGCCTTAGGCACAAGGTCCGCTGTATTCAGACTCGGGGGGCCATTTCTTCCTCACCTGTCGGTAAGGTTCACCATCCACATGACCTATCACTCGCCTACCATAACCCTACGCAGCAGCGATAAGTCCTAAAGCCTTGTAGACCACCCTGCACAGAACCTTAAGCCTCGAGGATGTGATAAGCCAGCAGTGGGCATTCTTCGTGGCAGAATCTTCTTTCTAATTTTTACACCTGGTATCATAGCTAGAGCGATGTACCCAGCCACGTGCAATCCAGAATTTGATCACCTCGGAAGATATTATTTATTGTTACAATCAGTGCCGACGCGCCACCGGAATCCCATCCCTCGGTGCAAAATAAACCGGCTGCAATAAGACCGTATGCTCCTGGGGCCTTCCACAGCCACGAGAGAGAAGAGAAGAAGAAGAGCGAAGCACCAAATCCGCAAGTCACAATGGGTATATGTAAAATTTTAGAGTATTTCTGCGTAGCATGCAGTAGTGTACGCGGACCGGTGTTGCACGCCCGAACAGGCGGCTGCATGTATAATAGGAGGCCAATAGAGGAATGTCAAAGACTGAGTACCGAGCTGTTAAAGATACACAATCACCAAATGGCCGAGTTCGTAGAGAAATAGTTGCACATTTGGGTTGCGTTTAATGGGCTGACAGTTTGTCTCAAGCTTTGTGAGGTACAGAAATATATGTGCGTACCGTAGGTGCCTTAAGGAATCTGTGCGCGGGATAATTTGAGGTGTCCAGTTTGCTCGGTGGAGGGCTGGTATGACTCACCGGTCACGCCTCTCGGCTGAAACACCATGTAGTTCCGTGTCATGCACTGCTTTTCAGACTTGGTATTCTACTTGCTTGTCACATGTGGTTGTCACCGATCCGCCCTGTGCATATCATACACACGCATATCACCTCTCCCAAAAGAAATATATCTGTACTTTCCAACACTGCGGATCAGTACCTAGAGTCTTACCGACCGTCCCAGTGTTTAAAAGCTCTAACGATCTGGGTACTGGCTTGTTTATTTTTAGCAACTCATTAGAAGGCTGTGCTATTCGTCCGGGTGACGGGAGCATAATACTGATGTCAACTACATAGGTACCATAGGCCCGGTAAAGCATGGCTGCATCAGATATTCACTGCCCTGAGACAGTAATATAGGTCGAAAGACTGACTCGTCCTGCATACCACATTCGAATACCAAAGACTAGTATTCTCAACGAACTAAGCCTGATTCCTTCTAGAAGGAAAACTATTGAGTAATACAGTTCCAGAATCCTTGGAAGCTAATGACCTGTCATGAGATTCAATATCTGTTCCGACTGATGTGCATAGACCACTGTCCTGGCCGGCCTTGAATAGAGTAAAAGCCTTTAAACAAGCAAACTTGAGCCCCAACCAAGGCACCAAGGCATTAAGGCACCAAGGCATCAAGGCACCTCCACGGCACTGAATAGCCCGGATTCCAGATGAGAAGGCGTGCTTTGTGTTCACCCGTCCGTTGTGATATAAGCCAAGGGTTTGTCATTGCCGGCGGTGCTGATAGCGATACATTCCAGACACTGCGTCGCAATTGGGGTGGTCATGCATTGCATCAAGTCACATTCTGTGCGGCACTCCTGAATGCGAATACAAACTCAGGCAGCCACTAAAAATCACCAGTATATAAAGTATCCGCCAGCTCCAAAAAAGCCGAACCCGAACGGTGTCTCTGATACTCTGAAATATCGCAGGTAAGCTCTTCCTTCAGTAATTCAAGAATACTTGTGCTGATCAATGCTCTGAGATCATTCAAATACCACATAAGACGACGGTGGAATTTCGCGTAATCTAACAGTCAGTTAAACGCTCTGAGCGACGACGCCAATTGAATACCGATGCGAATCATCCTCTTATCGCAACATCAGAGCATGCAGCAAACTGATGCTAGTATGAACAGGGCGATCGCTATCCCCAGAGTTCCACATCCCACACACTGCGATGTTGTAGGGTGCATGGCTATCACTTCACGGTGACACCCGGTATATTGCTCCTTGAGTTGTTACAAGGCCAGTCATTGCCAGATCTCTGCCGTACAAAAAAGAAACAGCCGATTGTCCACCCATCTATATGCCACAGGGATCTGATATCTCGAAATATTGAAGGATATTGGTCGTGACGCATTTATAGGATGTATACGAATTAGCTGTGACCAAGAAAACCCCTCGATAGGCCAATCTCACCTCTAATGCCTGAGACAACTCGAGTACTCGGCGACATCAGTGCTTGGCATATACTTCATCATAAGAGGTCCATGCCAGCCAGCAGAGCAACATCGCGCAACGAAACTCGCTATCGTCTTTCGAGTATGCATCCTGCTGGAATTCTGGAAAAGCGAAATGGTGCGCAAAATGTTTTAGAAATAAAACATGCTGAGTCTTATATTATTGTAAGAGCGCTGCGACGGTGGCTGTGTATCGCTACAAGTTGTTGCTATGGCCAAATAAACAAAAAATGCTTATAGGGAACCATGCGGCTGCGCATGTTTCGGTTCAGCCGCTGAGTGGCCCAGTTATAGTCCTCCTAATTTGCCGCTGGAAGCCGTCTTAAGGAGGCCATTTAAACGAGAGTGGAGCATTTCATTCTTATGTTCTGATGTAATCTGTCTTTGGAAGTAGTAAAATTCTGGAGCAACAGCAATACTGACTGAAATGCAGAGCATCCGAGGTCCCATCGATGACTAGGCTTGGAACGAGTGAGATGGTGACGATGGAGCACAGTTCTGGAGGAAGACGCAGTGGAAAAAGAAGACGGAAGTGGTGAGAAGGAAGAGAAGAAAGGCTGGAGGCAACAATTGCAGCTAAGTAATGACGGAAGTCATTCGTGGTTCCAATTCCCCTTCAGGGTGCTTCTACTAATTCAAGGGGTAGCAGCAGGCAAGCAAAGTAACGTCTATCGTGCAGCGAGCGGCAGCGCAAAGCAGGAGCACAGCAGAAGCACAGAATTGAGTATCGGCAAGCTCCGCGCCCTCAACGAAACAACACCACGCCTTCGTTTCATTGTACGCAGCACAATTCCTAGAACGTATGGGGCTCAGTATCATATCCGGATATGACCCTCACCGTCACCGGACCTTCTCCTGTCCAATGCAATGCCGGGCTTCTCTTCCCATCTCCCTCCTCATGCTTCTCCAGAAAAAGCTATTCGATCCGCGAGGCAGACGTGGTCGAGTCATCGTCGGATCACCCCAAAGAGTTTTGGGAATCGGGGATCAGGCGGTCTTCCGATTGACGTGGATGCGAGCTTCGCCAGCTACAAGCCCACGACAACTGACGTCCCAATTTCCTATGCAAGCGCGCAGGCCTTACGAATACATGTAGGTACTTAGTACTTACATTGTTGCTTTGTTTGGATGCGGAAGTGGGGTAGTGGGGCACGTCACCCACTTTCCTCACTCGACGTACTGAAAGTTCGCTCGGCGCCGTTCTCAGAGCGAATCAATATCTAACGCTCCTGTCAGATTACTCTTTCGTCGATGTTTGTTGCTCACCGCTGTTCTTTTTCGGGATCAACCTAAAGCACCTACCACCTACCAGCCTCTGCGTTCTCGCCAATCTTGATCTGAGGTTTCTAAATTCGACACCCATGAGTCAATGCTACCTCACGTGCATGCGAGCGGTGCTCTGCATGTTTTTCTCGGGGATTACAGCGAAAAATATCTCGGGGACATCAACGAAACGTGCACCTCACGGTTTCACAACCTCCCACAATCACAAGTCACAATGCCCATTCTGAGTGGTTTCGGCTAGAAGAGATGGAGGCCCTGATAATTGCGCCCACATGCCCACCGTGTATCAACGTTCGGTCAGTAATGACTGACTGAGGACTCAGTCAACTGGGGGCGGTGAGATGGTGGGGTTGTTGTAACAATGATTATAGGTAGCCTGCCGGTATCGGAGTCTAAACTGCAGAAGTGCTCATGCCCCAGAGGATCTACCCCTCTCGGTCTCTTCTACACTCTGTACATGTAATATTCAGTAGCCATGCATGAGTTGCTAACAATCAAGGATATTTTGGTGTCCCTGGAAATGAGATTGACCTCAGTAGTTGTCTTGGAGTGTGGAAATAGAAATGCAGGAACAGCCTTACGAGCCTGTTTGGACGCAAATGCTAACGCTGCTAATGGTGGGGGGGTGGAATACAGGGAGTCCTTCCCTTCGTTTTGCCTAAGCATAGGGCACCGATGACGGAGTCAAACCGTGCATGCGCAGCTACTCTTATGCACACAATAATACCTGCTACCCCTCCGATTGCCGTCGAGGCGCTTGCTTGGTACTTGTTGAATGGAAGTCTGTCTGTATGGAAATGGAAATGGCAACGGTACTTGCATTTCATGTACTCCAAGTTTTCAAGTTTGCTGTGTGGTGCGGGCTGGGCATTTTGCTTGAGTTGCAATTGGTTTGCTGATTGGCTGGTGCGGATGGTGGCCTAGAGCTGCGGCTCTTTCTGCCTAATTTCTATCGCTTCCACGACCGTCGTCCTTAACCCCCCCGCACCACCGGCTTTCTCTGCTCAATGCTCAATCTTCACATCGTGCGGCTGCGCAAGAACCACCACTGACCCTGGCGGTTGTATCCACCCCTCATTCAATGCAATCGGTAGATTCCGACGCGCCTAGTCTTTTGGTGCTCAGTTTGCTGAGATAATGCTGTGAGTAGCTAGCTTCTACCTCAGCACTTGCTTCTGCGCACCCACTACACCCTAGGCTTGGTCAAATTGGATTCTATAGGGCACATGGTCACACACACACAGGTCACCGCAACTGAGCCTTGCGGCCCTCCCAACGGCTTCATCAACTGTCGGCTACATGCACACTACGGACGCTAGGCATGAGACGAATGGAGGACGCACCCCATCCTTTGACCTCATGTCTCAAGTTTCGACTCCAGCGCAAGATGACCTTTCAAGGCTCCTCTTGAGCTCCTGTGGAGTCATTATCTGGGTGATTCTGTGCATCTAAATGTGGCGAAAGCATCCGGGACTGACTGGGACTTGTTGACGTACCTATACCTGCTATTCACAACTCTCGCGGTGCAGATGACTCGTTTTCTCTAGGCGTATATCACTCGCGGCTGTGTTTCCCCCCCGCCGGCCTTCCACTATCAGACCTTGGCACACCGGAAGCCCTGAGTGGTGGTGTTTGACAGACAGGGCGAAACACACAGTGCTTATGACAGCCCCTTTGCGACACTACGAACTACCGAACATGTTCACACCACTTTTTTGTCGGTGCGCTTTGAATCATCGCTATGTTCACGAACATACTCATAACTATAGAGCTCGGTAGAATCGGGAAGAGTCAGATAGATTCACCAGCAAGCAAGCACGCTTAACGTCGGACTAAGGAGGACAGTGACGGATAGACAAGCTACCCATCCATAGCCTTTCCGCAGCGGGCATTCGCCTTGCGGCCTTCTTGGGGCTTAGAGACGGGTCTCCTTGGATCCCTGTTTGGCACGGATGTTACTGGGGGGCTGTCGTCTCTGTGCTATTGCTCACAACACGAGTGTATAAGATGGCCCTGCAGACCATGTTTTTGTTTCGAAGCCACTCTCTTATAAACTTATAGATTTTCAATCATCTGCCTTCTAAACATTTCACTTGGACCTATCTACAAATTCCGACAGTAAAAAGTTCCCCGACAGCAAAAATCCTCCGACTTCTTTCTCTCCCTTTGCCTCGATACGCAAGTTACAGAACTGAACAAACCACATTCTCACGATGTCACAGATTTGGTACTGCGTAAGTCTAGTCCTATGACCTCGCGTGCTATGGGACTTTGCCATGTTCTAACATATCATAGCCGAACTGCGGCTTCGGCCCCTTGAACCCACACATCGATGCTGGGTGCCCGAACTGTGGCTGGTACCCAGGCCAGTCGCGCCAGGCGTATACTGGTGAATGTTCTGGCGATGAATGCTTCGAGTTTAAGGAAGCATCCCAGCACATCACATTCCACGGAGCATCTCAGGATGGGGAGCCCATATTGTTTCCAGAAACCGCGTCCCTGCAGCAGCACCAGTTAACGAGCACCAGCCTGGTTGGCCCTCAGTCTTTCTCGGAAGTTGATGAAGGGGTGACTTTTTGAAGTAGAACTCACTCTACTTGGGAACTTGGCTGCGGATTACCCATTTCCTTGCATAAGCTGTTTATCTGGAGTTATTACAACTAGAAGGGATAGATCATCTGGAGTTTCAGCGTTTTTTTTTTTGTCATTTCTTTCAGTTTAGACGGGATTCTGGTCCGCGCACGGCATCGCATCAACGCAAGCAGACCAATCGTTTTAGTAAGTGGACTGCACGCACTGGATATTCCGTATCAACCGCCTCTCTGAATTGCCTCCGACATCACCATCCGCCCGACCTGATCTCGAGCACCAATTTCACTCTTGTACCATCCCCTTTTCTGTTTATGACTGGTGTAAGGTGGCATCCAGATTCGGCAGACGCAATTTATTTGGACGCCAGCAGTGGCCGTGTGCACGTGTGCACGTGTGCGTGTGTGCATATATGTGTGCATAGAGTATATTGGCAGTCAACCGGGAATATCAACATCATCTCTGTACCACATCCAGCTTATCTTGATGTGATCGGCGCGTTCCGCAGACCAGGACCATGGAATTATTTTTTGCCTTCGAATTGCTTCTTTTTATCTTCTTTTCTTTTTGGTACGATAGAGACAGGCGTCCTTCATAGAGCGGCGGATGAGCGGTGGGTGAGCGGTGGACTTAGATTTCTGTTAGACTTTTAGAGTACTTGCTTTCTCATTGTTTTTGCAGTTCCCTTGCTTTGGTTTTTGTTCATCTTGCGTCATTGGTCCTTTTGTTACCTTAGATGAGAATTAATATTACTCGCACCAATCTCCTTTCAGTGTCTCCAGCTAGTAGTTGTACTCGCCAAAACAAGGTTGAGATGGGCCGAGGCACAGAGCAGGGTAGTACAAGCCCTCGGCGTAAGACCGACACCGCTTGTGCGCGCTCGAGGGGGCTGTGAAGTTAGTAAATGTGCGCATTGCGGCGGCCTTGAGTATGTCACTGTTACCGCGGCGACGGCGGCGGTAGTGCTGGCCGCGGAAATAGTAGCAAAAAAGACGGGCAAGGCAAGAAAAAATCAGATGTTATTTCGAGTGCTTTTTCTGTGAAGTGCGTGGCAAATCTCCCGGTGTGCATATTGTTTGTGCACTGTGTGCAGTGTACCATACAAGTACAAGTGCAGTGCGCACATCCTCAAGTCACGGACAGCCTACTCTCTCGCTGCTCTCCCCTTTCTCGCCTGCCACTCATCCCCTCCCATATGTGCATGCACGCATGCAAGCTTAACAGAAGCGAGCGTATATAAATAACGTCATAACGGGTGCCTTGCAGGATAGGATATCGATGACCGAGAGTTTCCGGCTTCCCATTCGCAGGTCTCTCATTCACAAGAGGTCACCACACCACTTCATCACTAAGAGACGAAGAAAAGAAATACTTCAATTATCCGGACAATGCACTCCTTTTGCACATCTGAGCTTTGCACCGTGACCAAGGCTCGGTGTCAACTCGTGGTCAGCGTTTACTTGGGACCAAAACACAAGTGGCTGGAGCCTACACTCCTGAGGTAAGTAATCTCATTTCGGGCAAGTCTCAGCCACTCAGGGTGCAAGCGAATCCGAACGAAGACAGACGGCTGACTGAGACTTCCCCAGCATGGTATGGAACATTGCAGATAGGTTATAGTCGTGCATGTCTGAGAGGTTGCATTTTTGGCACCAAATCTCTACCACAAGTACTTGACATGGTCCCGAGTCGAGATTGTGCCTGAGTCGAGATTCATCTGGAAACGGTTTGTTAGATCCTGTTGATAGTCCTTCTGTGCCCACGTGGATTTTTGACCGGTGGTCTCGACCGAGGCCCCCCATCCCGAGTTGGGACTGCAGTGATTTCCGAACCAGCTGAAAGGGCCCTGCGTGACATCCAATCACAACACTCAAAGGAAATAATTTTGTTGCCGCTCTACACGCGCGGTAGGGGAGCCTTGTCCGAGAAACCTCGGTCAGATGCGTTCACTTTTCCAGGGTGTGGTCTAGAATCCACTTTTCGATCTGGGCCAAAGAGACGAACGGGCTTTAGACCCCTTCTTGGGGTTTCACCCGTCAGTTTGAAAGCGGCTGAGGCGCAAATCCAGCCCATAAATATCATCAATCCCAACCTATGGCAATGAACCTTTCCCACGATTCAGGCTCTGGTCAGGTTCTTATCTGCAAAGCTAATGCAGCACACATCATCTTTAGGAATTGCTCAGTTTTGACAGCAGGGTGGTCCTGAATTAGTTGTTGATTACGGGTGCACATCAAACTCCAGGATTTGATATTGCCCATCGGTCTGAGACTCGAGTTGGAGATGTTGCAACCCAAGGGGGAACCGCAATCCGACTGGATGGAGGCTATAAATTGAGAAACTATAGCTTGGGCTTCCGGAATCCGGCGGAGCCGGTGATGGCAAACAACTATGAACGATGGTGATAATGATGGTGATAGAGTTGCTGTTATATATATGCTGAAACATCAGCATTTAAGTGCACCTGTCTGCGCTGTCAGATTTGATAAATAAGTATCTAGTATAGTTTTTTTTTGGGATGGATAACGTACGTGTACTGAATATAGTAATCGGCTTCGAATTGTAACTAGGCGTATGTACTGGTACTTCTGGTATGAAATACCGATGAATGATGCCGGATCCTACAGTCGTCGTGGACCCACATAATCTCGCACGTCTCCGTCCAAGCCAGTCTTACCTACGTAACCCTACTAAAGGTCCCAATCAGATAGTAAGAAACGGGTTACTGCGTGTATGACAAGATCTCACCTACTCCTGGCCGCGTTGCGGTGGTCAGCAGCCTCACACCTCCCCAATATATCAGCCTATGAACAGTACCGATATCTACAGCTCCACCCCCCACGATCTCCTTACATGTGATGCAACCTGTTCAGCATTGAGTGTGAAACGCCCATTCGAATTCAATGCGAATTATTGGTAGATCATCCTAACTCGTTGAAGGGCCTGAAGACTCTGCCAATCATCTATCCAAGGCGTACCCTGTTGATTGTGACGTTCATCTCTCTCTCTCCTGGTACGCGCCAAAGCCGCCGCTTTTCCAGAAAGACCAACTGGTCATACATAGCTGCGAAGTGTAATACGAGTCTGCAAGTGGCGCCCCCCACAGTGCTCCGCAATGCAGAGTTCCATGCCCTTAACTATCTAGTTAAATTTTTTTTTTCGATAAGCGATTTGATGCTGCCGGTACTTGCAGATGGTGGTGGTGTGAGGGCTTTTATTTCTTTCCTCCAGATTTGTTTAGCCCGGTGTTGGATCTGTTTGAAGATATTTGTTGGATGTTTTAGATATGAAGCAAGAGAAAAAAACGGACGAACCGATGCGAGAGTTCTCCTGATATGACTGGACGACCGGCCGCAGTGACCAAATCTGAATGCGTAAGCTTTGCCCGCTGGGGGAGGGGTCTAATTTTCGGATAGTCGGGGCCAGACCGAGCACAAAACTTGTGAGCCGGTGTCATGATTGACTTCGAAAGGAAGATAGGAGATATCAACCTGTTCCCTTCAACGCCGTACAGCCGCCGAAACCTGAATCGATCGATTGGTCATGCACGGTGCTCTGTGAGAGAAGAACGGGGATGTTGCTACCAGTAAGAACAGCCTGCCCTGGTTTGGCAGTGATGGGAGCTTCATTTCAAGTGCGGAACCAATCGCTTGGGCAAGCATTATGTTCCCAGGCTGGCGGTACCTGAGAAGTCACATGAGAAGAAGTTAGAAGGCCGAGGGCGCTTGTGGTTGTACTTACTGTTTGTGAAAACTTAATTCTCCTATACTTCTAGCACGGACAGTGATGTCGTTGTCGGCGGGGAACGTCGACTAGCTACCCCGCGGCGGGGCACAAAGCATCCTTTGTCGTGGCTGTTTATTCTTATGAAGTCCTACACCAATCGGAGTCGTATTGCAAATTGCAAACAGTTTGGAATATATTTCCACTTAGTCTACCAACCCAAAGGACTGAGCAATTGCTTTTTCCAATGAAGGGGGCGGAGGATACTGACCGATTACGATAAGCGGCCAACTTTCGCGTCAGCCCGAGGCCCCAGCATCACCATGTCACTTTACCATGTCGGAATGAATTGCGATCCCTGAACTGGGCAGGGTACATGTATTGGACAAACTCTTCTGTGACGGCAGAATTGGACCCACTCAGTTCAAGCTTTCCATTACTTCAGTACTCCCGGGGGGGGGGGGCAGTAGATGTGTTTCTCTGGTAGAGCAGTAGTTGATGTTTTGGAAATCAGGGAGCACAGGTATTGTTGCGATAGAGCATCCACAGTTGCTCAAGACTTTGGATTTTTAAAACACTGGAAGAAATTCGATAAAAGTATAAAACCACATAACGACCGTATCGCCTACGCAACAACCAAGGAAAACCATGGCCCGATTCTTGCCCTTCAGCACAATCCCCTATAAGAAATTCACTTAAATAAACCCACAATAACCCGATTAACAGGCGCCAGATCCGTCTAACAAAACTACCTATGAGAAATAGGAATCAACTTCGTCCCAATCATCCATACGACGAAATTTGTTTTCACGGTAGACTGCCACCCCTATCTTTCATCACTGGCGAGAATGCCATCGGCTGTATCAGTTTCGGGCGACCGGTTTCCATGGGAGCAGATATTGGAGTTGGCACGGTCGAACGGAGAGCCAGAAGAATCCAGTTGTTCCCGCGTCAATGATACCGACATCATAACAATCGTGCAACCGGCACATTTGACGTGCCCGCACTCGCTGTAGGTGCAGGTGTCGTCATCGTCTCGAGAAATCATCCACGAGTTGCTAATAACACGCAAATATCAACACTGCAGCTTTAAAACTTCACGAACCGGCTGTTATCATGCTTACCCGCATTGGCAGCACAGCCATCGCTTGACCATCTTTCGATTCGATTCGGTTCGGGTTGGGTTCCTGATTGGGTTTGTGATTCGTGGGTGATAGGCAAAGCTTGATAGCTGTTGTTTAGTTGTGCAGGGACAGGAAAATCTATGGAATAAAAAGAATTCCTGTTAGCCCTCTCGATCAAGAATGGCTGTGGTGTAGGACAGACGAAACGTCATAGAACATGCTGCAAAAGCAACCGAAAATAAACCAGTTTAACCGGATCACCTACAGATGTTGTTGTCGCTCGAAGTTAAACAAGAATTCTGTAGATAACGTGGCTCTCTTTAACCGCGGTAACCTACGTAACTTTCCGTTAGCTTTATGCCCAGTCTGTTATCGCCCTCTGCTCTCTGTAGTTGATAAGCAGATGCCACATAATAGATGACAATACTTAATGGACTTCTCAATATCAGGTCCAACCTCCAGAACAGGGATTATGATCGACGATGCGGATGGTTAGACTGCGTACGAAGGGTTTAAAAATATTTTGACGGATGGGAAGACTTAGGAATTGGTTAGAAGGATGCAAAACCTGAGGGCAGGGCTTTTATAAGGGTCAGTTGATTATGCCGGCGTCCTCCCTTCTAACCGTAGGTCATTTTCACGGAATAGCTGAAACATGAAACATCGCTGTTCGGATCCCATCGCATCTTCCAGCGCTGCTTTTACTTTCCTGCAGCAGGAATAGCAATGAGTTGTCTTACCCATAATCCATTTACGGGAGGTATAGAAGGGGGGGGCAGCCCGTTCGACAGAAACTGCCAACAAACAACTTTCTCTACAGGGGTTTCCCCGCTGGGTAACGTATTACTTGCTACAATACACGAGAATATATCGAATTCAGTATCTCCACGTTGACAGGCAGCATAATAAGGCTCCGAACCTACGAGAGAAAGAGGGCTGTGCTGCTTGCTTGCTTGCCTCCACGTACCTGTACATCCTGCAGTACAGCAATTGAGGGCTGGTCAAACAGGATTTCTCAATCCGCCGCCTCATTCAGTTTAAGTGTTGGGATTTTGTTACCGCGGTGGTGTCACTTCTATGCGAGGGTGGGGAAAGATGACAAAATGGCTCTGGACTCGTGATGACGAAACCGCACAGGAGCCCGTGTCCTCAGGTAGCGTAAAGTACAGGTACCTACTCTACAATCGCCAGATCGACCCATATGATATAAGTACAATTGCGGTGAACAGAAAAAACGGTGTATTATGTTGCAAGCTCGGCACTTCTGCATATGCATGCGAGATCGGTGGGATTTTACTGGTCAAATGCATGGGAATAGGTGAGGATATAACCGTCGTCTTTGTCAAATACTACTGATTACTGATTGATTAAAAGGAAGCCAGCTGGTTTCTGGAAGACAAATATCAAGGAGCCCCGCAAGCTCCGGAAAGGCGACAGCGAATAATCGTACCAAGGAGTTCTATATCCAGGGTGCAACGAGCGCTTATTTGATGAATTCCTATCGCAGTTGGTCTCTTGCCCCTTCTGGTAAGGCTTATTTTCTGCTTCTTGGTGAAAGGGGAGCTGAAACGAGCTCGATACGGGATTCTCCACCTCTGCAAACGATGGAGATACAGGACTCATCGTCGTCTACCTCTCCATATACACATACCTTTTCGTCGTCATGCCCCTCTATTCTCGCCACCCGGTTCCCACTTGATTCTGTGTACTGGCAGTAGATGGTAGGACGGAATATATGGATATAGTGTACGCATACCCCATACCATGGAAAAAAGCTTGCTGTTAACGTCGCAGCAACTGCCAAGATCGCTGGACATCCCTCCGATCTCGCTAATCTCGATATTGCTGTAGCTCTCAGTCTAGGTCTCCGCTGGAAATTGTTGGTGCCATGTTTGCATATAGATGTGCTAACTATCGTCAAGGAACGTTCACCGCCATTGCCAACTCCGGCGACGATTTTCTCACCCGCAAGCATGACCTGCACTTTGTGGTTACTGAGCGTCCTCGCAAAAGCAACACGTCAGAAGGGGGCCTGCAACCCCTGCCCAGCGAGACATGGTTGATCAACGTTTTGTCTGAGATTGTGGCTCTGGAGCTGTACAGGAGTTCAGGTACTGATAGTGTTATATGGCGACGCGTTACTTGGTATAAAATTGCTGACCGACCTTAGGACACGAGTATCCATTTCCACCGCCAATGACACTAAGCTACAGAGACTTGCCCTCTGGACCGGGAAATCCATGCCACCTTCACCCAGCATAGTGCGTATAACACTTCACTATTCGCTACCCAGTTCCTCAACACCAGGTCTCCTCCGGCTTCGCGCAGAAGTCCCGTAAGCACATTCGAACAGGGCATCGAAGGACCGAGTATAATTTTGGGGCGACAGCAAACGAGCCTCGACCTCATGGATCGGAACTCTATGCAGTTTCAACGTCACCTATGATTATGCTACTTCCGTGTTCCGTCATCCGCTGGCTGTAGCTGACCACCTACACACCCATTGCATTGAAAGTCTGATAAAATACCCCCACAATCTCGATGCTTGGAGTGATGGAATTACGTCTGATAGCGACTTGGCTGCTGGAAGATCGAGAGTCTTGAGTCATACCTGCCATCGCGAATACCAATTGGCCTGGTAAGGAAAGAGCAGGTACTCATAAGCGGACAGGCCGGCAAGAACGCGGCTTGACCGGACTGATCTATAGACGTCTCCGGGCCGCTTAGGAACATCAAGAAAGGGACATGCTAGCTAAATAATGTGATATCCGCAAAAGCTATCCGTATCCAGAGACTATGGAGATACCATATAGGGTATACGATGGATGGGTATTTAATTGGGGATATTTTTGTTTGTATGTTGTGTAAGCAGTAGTTTCATGGTTAGTTTAGCTTTCTGTAGAAATACATCTACCACTGCTCTACCTGGAGTGAACGGATGCAGCAAAAGCGGCGTTGATGAGTTCCGGCAAGCCGGTGGAAGGGTACGCTAGTATAGTGGTCCTGACAGCCACAAAATTCTTCCCGGGATGTGGGGAGTACGCCTCGCGATCGCGAGTTTCAGGACAGACAAAGCTTATTGACAGCTACTCTATTTGGTCCCGGTATCCAGGTACCGGTGATCTCCCTGCAGGATGATTTCGTTTGATAAGGGAGGGGAAAGGCAGAAAACACAGGGAATCGGAAACGCCACTTCTTCCACAAACAATCTTCGGGAAAAGTTGTCGGTCGTTTCAAGACCGAAGAGCATATCCATCAGCAAGCGGTCAGCAGATCATAATATGACTTGCCGCTGGCTTCAACCCTACGGCGCATTGTCTGTCTGTATCTTAACTCCGTATCACAGTACGTAGGTATAAACCCGGCATTAAGACAAAAGACACGCGTTGAGGGTAATAGAATGAATGGCTGTGGATGTACCACAGGCACATATATCCATACCGATTACTCTTACCGTATAACGTGGTGCCGACTATTGATGTTCTACTGGATGGCACAAAACCAGAGACCTTGAGTGGAGTATAGTAAAATCGTGGGTTCATATTGCCGGTTAAACATTAAAACCCTCTAAGCCGTCTTCTCTCCTGATGCTGGGACCATACAGCTAAGTAGCCTACCCCACTCCGGATATCTTGGTCTACTAACCTGGAAATTGTCTTTCCTCTTGTTGCCCCGACCTATATCGACGACATTCCGGATAAATACAATTTCTTCCCTCTCTATTTCTACCGCTATCTGTTTCCAACTGGCCGCGACCTGCATATGTCCGATGTCACGCTTCCAACTCGTTGCTTTTGCAATACATGCAGGTTGGATAAGTTCCGGCTTCTACAGCAATGCCATCCGGTCTCAAGGCATCAACGTCAAGCCATGCAAGCTCCACGCACTGACTAAAATAACGAACTGGAACGGGTTGTAACGGATAATTTGCATTGGTATCTCGAATCCCATGAGCAATCTAGCGGCGCTGAAACCAGACGAAAGGGAGCCGTGCAAGGTACTCAATCATCATCTATGTACCCTACGGTGAGCTGGAGCCAAATAATACGGCATGCACGGTGATGAGGCATCGAGGCTGCGCACAGGTGGATGAGGTCAGGGTGCAGTGCGTACTGTGATGATATTTCGAACAGAAGCAGTACCTCATGTGAGCGGTATACATACGTACGATCACAGCCATCATGATCACCTGGATCTCGTGAGGCTTTTGCGCATAAGATATCCTATGTGCTTTTCCCCAAGTTCTGCCAAATTCGATGGTGGGGGCTATATATGTTGGTTGTCCATGCGAGCTTTTGATTATAATTTCCTGTGTCCTGCATGCATGCAGGAGCAAGACGTTGCTTTTGTCCTGCAACAGGGCAATAGCAGGCTTCCAGCTTTCCCAACCCGCTCAAAATACCCGGCCCATAAAATGAGCTATAAGACCCACTAAAAATACGGCTTTCCTTACGCATACCCAGGTCTTGAAAGCCTGCGGGTCACGTAGAATCACTCGGCAGCGAAATCCTTTCTTATTTGTTGAATTGAAATATCACCGGGGACATGCAGCAGTCTCAGTTCAAGGCCCCAATTAGATTCAGATACCAGGGGGAATAGACGCGATCTAGTACTTGATATCTATATAATATTATGCATTTCATCCACCGATCGCACATGGTTACGCTATGATAGATGCGGATTCAATGAATGAGGACTTTTTTCTATAGCAGTAATTATAACTTGGAAGACTCGAATAAAACGGAGTTTCTGGATCCGGTGTTTTATTCCCCCACACAAACGCCCAACAAGGGCTCATTCACTGCTGTATCACAATTCACGACGTAAAAATTATCCTTAGTCCACATCTCGCATCACGTGCCATTGGACATACGCGTAAATTGCCTTATCCGTCTCAGAATTGTTTTTTTCTAGGATGGCGAGATCAAACGTTGCAGGTCCTGGAAGAAGAAATAGACGACACAACCCAGGGATTCGTGCCGCTTTATAGTGAGCTGCCTCGTGTTATAGCGGCACAATCCCCCCGCGACCTCAAGAGATTGCAAGGAGTTGAGGCAGTTCATGGAACGAGCGCGCGTTTGGGTCCGCCAGAGCGACCTAGGGGTACATGCTCTACTCACAACTCACTCGCTTGATTGTTATTCCTGGAGGTTTCATTTTGCGAAACCGTTTCTATGTAACACCGTCACAGCTGTAGAGATACCTCAAATTTGACGAAGTTGAAATTCTGGAGTCTGGACTGAGCCCCGAACAGAGAGAGTGGTGTGACTTGCCCCTATTGTGGCCTCGTACCCCGGCCCTTGGATCTCACGTGATTTTATACTAACCGAAATGGTGAGTCTGATCCAAATTGGGATCATGAAAAAAGTGAGGTGAAAGGGCCTGGAGACATGACTCCACCAAAAATTCAAATCACTTCCAGAGAGCTGAGCTTGTAGGGGGTATTAATTTATATCTACCTGAGTCAATGCCGAGTTTTTTTTAAAAATTTCAACCACATGTGCACTCACTGCAGCCTTAATCTGAAGCTGATCCAGGCTTAATCCGGACTGTCATCAGCTGCTCCCAGCTGCTCCTGTACACTCTTCTTACCTTTGCACATGTAGTTTCGTCTGGCTTGCTTAGAGCCCCATCCAAACTCTATTTCCCCCACTCTAAACTCTTCTTTCCATCCAAATCCAGTACAAACCTATAGTCTTGAGATCTTCACCAGGTTGATGAGATGCTGATCCAGTTGACCTGCGGACTTTTGTGTGAAGCAAAGTCTCCAGGTTATCTCACACCATCCTTACCCCTGCCACACTATTCCCTTTTTATCACTTCCACTGGTATCTCAGTGCATGCCACACATCAGCAACAACTCTAGTGTCTGTCAGAAACACCCGGGTGTTCCGGACGGCTCTGACAGCTCTGACGGAACCTCGTACCCTCTGACGGAGAATTACACGCTTCCCGTCGCCCTGGCACCAGGTGGCATTGCATACTTACCTCCTTTACTTTGTACCCGGAATGTGGTAACGTATACGCACCATCAAAACGACACGTGTGTTACGCTCTTTGCAGGGGCTGGAGCTATGCTGCAGCCGTTTACACAATGCCTGGCAATGCTTATGCCTTGCATCTGCTGAGTGCCACATTTTACCTCTCCGTTATTGCTATATATCGGATGCCACCCTCTCCCCATATATGTTTAGCTTCGAGATGGTGTCTCTTATTACAATACAGTCTTCACTTCAGATACATCGCTTGCCATTGCATTTGTTTCGCCATTATTGTATATTACAGGTCTGAAATATACTGTCTAATCTTTACACTCTCTAGTACTATGCCCTCAGTCCTCCACATTCTGCGTTGATGCATCATCAGCTTGCGATGCTTCTTCCTCCTCATCCGCACGCACATTGGCGCCTTTGTCACCATCATATCAGTCGACATCACCGGTTCCCAGGTCAAACCTACTATGCCCAGAGTCCGCCACATTCTGCGTTGATCCATCATCAGCTTGCGATCCTTCATTCTCCTCATCCGCATCCGTATCGTCGCCATCGTCGCCCTCATACTGGTCAACATCACTGGTTCCCAGGTCAAAGCTCTCGAGTTCAGTCGCGGCCCATCATCAGTGGCTGGGAGTGTTAGCAATGGTTGCGGGTTACCCGGAAAACAGGGGTAACCACCGGGTTGGGGGACGGGTTCGAACCTGACCCCGGTTCCATTTTACAGTTAGTACAACTTTGGCTCCAATTAAGTATTCGAATTCTCATCGTATCGCAACATGATCTATACATGAAATGTGCCGATTGATGCCCCAATTCATCCCCCATTCTCAGATTCGCGATCGGATCAATATTCATTGAGTCGCTCTGAAATTGAGCCAAATATCACACCGAAATGACCGGGCTTCCATCGCGACTCAATGACTATTGATCTGATTGCAAATCGGAGAATGGCAGATGAAGAAGGGCAGAAAACTGTATGTTTCACGTATAGATTATGTTGCGATACGATGAGAACTCCAATACTTGTTTGGAGCAAGAAATGTTGACTTTTGAGGCGTGGGTTTTGTGTGGAAACCCGTTGCAACGGTGCGGATCCGGGTTGGAACTGGACCCGCAACCGAACTGGGAATTTGGAGCCGTTGCTAACACTACCGGCTGGGGGTGGGGCTGGCATCGCTTTCGTTACTTTCAGCATCATATTCCCCGCTGCCCCCTGGCATCCCGAAATGCAATTCGTCATCCGTGCAATTGTTGTGTATCGGGATGTTTGGGTCAGTGCTTCCGATCTCAGGCTCCTCAAGCGCCACTTTGGAGGTCAAATAGTCAAGAAAAATAGCATTTTCAACATGCACTGCTTCTGTGCTGATGACCACAACAGGCGTTGGATTCTCCGCCTGATGGATCTGATGCTTGACTGTAGCAAGAGTGTTTCTATAAACCCTCTGTTGGTAGCTCTCTGGTAGTGTGTTCCAGGTATTCATCCAGAGTATATACGTGTGTGCAATGCCAGACGAGGTTAACAACTTGCGATCCATTGCAGCGCAGCAGGATGCGTTCTTACTACCGCCATTCTTGTAGTTGAAGTAGTTCGAGCGATCAGGTCTGTCCTCTTTCAGCTTTGACTTGGAAGCTTTCAGATGAACACCTTTGTTCTTTTGCCACACCAGGAGAGCATGGCGCAACGTGGTGCAGATAAACATGATCAGTGGCCACGGTATACGACCATCCTTGTCATCAATCATGGAATAATAAAATCCATCCGCATACTTACCGCAGTTAATGGCCCGATGATAAAATTTAATGTAGATAAACTGCGGGATTGCTTCCGCCAGGAAGTGAAGTGGACGCTGGCCATTCGTTAGCAGCTTTTGACTCTCTCTGCATTGGATTTGGGCCGCGTACACCATCTTCCACATGCTCTGCTACAGGAAAAAGATACTTATTGTCTGCCAGAAGGGAATCAATAAATTCCAAATGCTCTCCATCGGATTCAAAGCAGTAGAGATCATAATGCTCAACTGAGGTGTCCCTTGCTTATTCAATAGAATGGAATTTAACCGTATCGACTTGTGCTTGAACCTAGTACCGGCTTGAGTGTGTAATATCCAACATTGGCCGTTGCTTCAGCATACCTCTTTCAAGATCTTTTTTGTGCATGCCTCAAATGCTATGGACCAAATGTTGTTTTGCTGCATAGTGGTATTCCAGTACATCTCTATTATCTGCCAGTGTGGGGCTTCAGCTAATGCTTTTGCAACGCATCGCATTGCACAACTTACCATCTCCAAGTCACTTGCACTCAAAAACAGCCGTCTGTTCCACATGTAGAGCTCCAGGAGTCTGCCCGTTGCAAATATAAGACGCATTATATCTGAGTGACCAAATTGATCGATGCCATGACTGCCGGAGACCATTGATCGAGGTGTAGACACTGCCTGTGCATCAGCAAAATGTAAAATGGTTCGGAAGTCATAACTCGAGGACTCAGCTGTTCTGAACAGCCACGCCGATCCTTCCAGAAGCTCCCAGAAGCTCCCGAACAGGCTGAATGCAAAACGATGTGCCTCTCAGGTGCTCTGAGAGTACTTTCAGGTGCTCCTCAACACTC